>Ga0208934_1000923_pt1 | contig 11396 bp, 8 predicted proteins | sample MalvirDeepMed_s2_FD_184243 | JGI IMG/M metagenome (GOLD analysis project Ga0208934, IMG submission 184243) | Marine viral communities from the Global Malaspina Expedition - Malaspina viral metaG DeepMed_s2 (SPAdes) (version 2) | ecosystem: Environmental > Aquatic > Marine > Oceanic | place... | reverse complement strand
GCCCCGACGGCCTGACCCGCAGCGACAGGCGCAGTTCGCTGATGGTGCGGGTGCTGTCGGGCCAGTGCGGCGTGCGCGCCGTGAGCGCGGCGAGGTGGTTCTCGTAGTCGAACCGCGGCACGGTGTCGTCCGGCTGCGGCTGCAGGTACGCCGTCGCGATACGCCCATCCGCCGCCGCCACGAGGCCCGGCATCCGCGCCCGGTCCATGAGGTTGGCCACCAGCGAGGTGATGAACACCGTCTTGCCCGACCGCGCGAGCCCGGTCACGCCAAGCCGGATCACCGGTTCGAAAAAAGCTTCCGACACCGTGCCGGTGACGTTTTCGACCCCGCGCGTCAGCGTGTCGGCGATGGTGCCCAGGACCAAAGGTTGCCTCCTTCGTGTGTCTGCCCGCATTGACCTTCGCGACAAGATAGACATGGCGGCGCCCAAGGGCCAGAGCCGGATGGGGATTGCTGCGCTTGCTTGCCCGCGCTAATCCCCGCGCATGCCCCGCTACGCCCTCAGGATCGAATACCACGGCGCGCCGTTTGCCGGCTGGCAGCGGCAAGCCGACCAGCCGTCGGTTCAGGGCGCCATCGAGGCGGCGCTGGCGCGGCTCGAGCCCGGCCCGCACACCATCGCCGCCGCCGGGCGCACCGACGCGGGCGTGCATGCGCGGGGGCAGGTCTGCCATTGCGATCTGGAAAAGGACTGGAGCCCGTTCCGCCTGTCCGAGGCGCTGAATCACCATCTCAAGCCGGCGCCGGTGGCGGTGGTCGCCTGCGCGCAGGTGGCACCCGACTGGCACGCGCGCTTCTCGGCCATCGAGCGGCGCTACCTGTACCGCATCCTGCCGCGCCGCGCGCCGCTGACGCTGGAATCGGGGCTGGTCTGGAAAGTGCCCGGCCCGCTGGATGCGGACGCCATGCAAGAGGCGGCGCGGCACCTTCTTGGCCAGCACGATTTCACCACCTTCCGCTCGACCATGTGCCAGGCCGCCTCGCCGGTGAAGACGCTGGACTCGGTCGACATCGCCGAGGTCGAGACCGAGGCGGGCACCGAGGTCCACGCCCGGTTCCGTGCCCGCTCCTTCCTGCACAACCAGGTGCGCAGCCTCATCGGCACGCTCGAACGGGTGGGCAGCGGCGCCTGGGCTCCCGGGGACGTGGCCCGCGCCCTCGCCGCCCGCGACCGCGCCGCCTGCGGCCCGGTGGCCCCGCCGCAGGGCCTCTGCCTCACCGGCGTCGGCTATCCGGACGATCCCTTCGCCTGAGCGTCCGACCCATCGGTCGCGACCGCACCGGCGCCACACCCGCCAGCCGCCCTCCTGCCCTCGCAGCAGCCTCATCCGCCGCGCGCCCACAGCTTCGCCCGGCGCCGCGCCCTGCCCTTCTCCGGTTCCAATAACCTCAGAGAGCACGAGAGACTGGTCTCTCGTATCGCCCAATGGGCGATACCGCTGCGCCGACGCGCAAGCCCATCGGACGACACCGCTGCGCCAAACAGAGCGAATCCCCCACTGGACGCCCCTGCCCTGCGGGCCTATAACGCGCCCCATGATGCACGCCCTCGCGATCATCCTGCGAATTACATGCCCGGCGCCGTAAACACACGTTGCGCCGGGATAAGGCGTCTGGACCGCCGCGCCGCCCCTCACCCTATCTGATTTCCGACTGCCGAGGACGCCCCAGATGTGCGCCGACACCACCGACACCGCCGAGTCCGTCGACTACAAGGACACGCTGAATCTTCCGAAAACCGAGTTCCCGATGCGCGCGGGCCTGCCCAAGCGCGAACCCGACTGGCTCGCCCGCTGGGACCGCATCGGCGTCTACGAGCGCCTGCGCGCCCGCGCCGGGAACCGCACGCCCTTCACCCTGCATGACGGCCCTCCTTACGCCAACGGCCATCTGCACATCGGCCACGCGCTCAACAAGACGATCAAGGACATGATCGTCCGCTCGCACCAGATGATGGGGCATGACGCGCGCTACATCCCCGGTTGGGACTGCCACGGCCTGCCCATCGAATGGAAGATCGAGGAAAAGTACCGCGCCAAGGGCATGGACAAGGACAAGGTGGACGTCGTCGATTTCCGCCAGGAATGCCGCAAGTTCGCCGAAGGCTGGATCGATGTGCAGCGCGACGAATTCAAACGCCTGGGCATCACCGGTTGCTGGGACAAGCCGTACCTCACCATGGACTACCGCGCCGAACGCATCATCGCCGAGGAATTCCAGAAATTCCTGATGACAGGCACGCTCTACCAGGGCTCCAAGCCGGTGATGTGGTCGCCAATCGAAAAGACCGCCCTGGCCGAAGCCGAGGTCGAGTATCACGACAAGGAAAGCTTCACCATCTGGGTGAAATTCCGGGTCGCCTCTTTCGACATGCCGGATGTGGAGCTGTCGGACGAGGAAGCCTCGGACGAGGACCGCGAAGCCGTGGCCGCCGCCGTGGCGCAGGCGTCGGGCGATCTGGTCGGCGCCTACGTGGTGATCTGGACCACCACGCCCTGGACCATTCCGTCGAACAAGGCGGTCGTCTTCGGCAAGGACTTCGCCTACGGGCTTTACGAAGTCACCGATGCGCCCGAGGAGTCGTGGGTCGCCAAGGGCGACCGTTTCATCCTGGCCGACAAGCTGGCCGAGCAGACGCTGACCAAGGCGCGGCTCGAGGCCGGCCAGTGGCGGCGGGTGCGCGACGTGCGCCCGGCACAACTGCGCGGCATGACGCTGACGCATCCGCTGGCGGGCGCCGAGGGGTCTGAGGGCGAATGGGACCAGCCGCGCGATTTCCGCGCCGCCGATTTCGTCACCGACGAGGAAGGCACCGGCTTTGTCCATTGCGCGCCCAGCCACGGGATGGAGGAATACGAGCTTTACCGCGATCTGGGCATGCTGGGCGAGGTCATCACCTACAATGTCGAGGATGACGGCAAGTTCCGCGACGGCCTGCCGTTCTTCGGCGGCACCTACATCCTGAACCGCAAGGGCAAGGAAGGCGACGCCAACACCGCCGTGATCGACAAGCTGGCCGAGGTCGGCGGTCTGCTGGCGCGCGGCAAGATCAAGCACTCCTATCCGCATTCCTGGCGTTCCAAGGCGCCGGTGATCTACCGCAACACGCCGCAATGGTTCGCCGCCATCGACCGCCCGGTCGGCGACGGGCAGGACAGCTACGGCACCACGATCCGCGAACGCGCGCTCCGGTCGATCGACGAGCTGGTGAAGTGGACCCCGCAAAAGGGCCGCAACCGGCTCTATTCGATGATCGAAGCGCGGCCCGACTGGGTGCTCTCGCGCCAGCGCGCCTGGGGTGTGCCGCTGACCTGCTTCACGAAGAAGGGCGCCCTGCCCACCGACCCGGATTTCCTGCTGAAGGACGAGGCGGTGAATGCCCGCATCCTCGAGGCGTTCGAGGCCGAAGGCGCGGATGCCTGGTACAAGCCGGGTGCCAAGGAACGGTTCCTGGGCAATGACCACGATCCGGCCGAGTGGGACCAGGTCTTCGACATCCTCGACGTCTGGTTCGATTCCGGCTCCACTCATGCCTTCGTGTTGCGCGACCGCGAGGACGGGACCGAGGACGGCATCGCGGACGTCTACATGGAGGGCACCGACCAGCATCGTGGCTGGTTCCATTCCTCGATGCTGCAGGCCTGCGGCACCATGGGCCGCGCGCCCTATCGCAATGTCGTCACCCACGGCTTCACGCTGGACGAGAAGGGCAACAAGATGTCCAAGTCCATCGGCAACACCGTGGCCCCCGACGATGTGGTCAAGCAGTACGGCGCCGACATCCTGCGGCTCTGGGTGGCGCAGGCGGATTACACCGCCGACCAGCGCATCGGACCCGAGATCCTGAAGGGTACGGCGGACAGCTACCGCCGGCTGCGCAACACCATGCGCTTCCTGCTGGGGGCGCTGTCATCCTTCGAGGAGAAGGACCGAGTCGATCCCGCCGACATGCCCGAGCTGGAGCGCTGGGTGCTGCACCGGATGGCGGAGCTCGACCACAAGGTCCGCACCGGCTATGCCGCCTTCGATTTCCAGGGGGTGACGCAGGCGCTCTTCAACTTCGCCACGGTGGAGCTCTCGGCCTTCTATTTCGACATCCGCAAGGACGCGCTTTACTGCGACGGCGACACGCCGCGGCGGCGCGCCGCGCGCACGGTGCTCGACCTGCTGTTCCACCGCCTGACCACCTGGCTGGCGCCGGTGCTGGTCTTCACCATGGAAGAGGTCTGGCTCGAACGCTTCCCCGGCGACGACAGTTCGGTGCATCTGCAGGACATTCCCGCGACGCCCGCCGATTGGCGGGACGAGCCGCTGGCGGCAAAGTGGGCAAAGGTGCGCCAGGCCCGCCGTGTTGTGACCGCGGCGCTCGAGGTGCAGCGCACCGACAAGGTCATCGGCGCCTCTCTGGAGGCCGCGCCGGTGGTGCACGTTGATGATGCCGAGACGCTGGAGGCGCTGAAATCCGTGGCCTTCGAGGATGTCTGCATCACCTCCGCCATCGCGCTCACCGCCGATCCCAGCCCGGCCGAGGCCTTCCGCCTGCCGGACGTGCCGGGTTTGGGCGTGGTCTTCGAACGCGCGCAGGGCGAGAAATGCCAGCGCTGCTGGAAGATCCTGCCGGACGTGGGCACCCACGCCCATCCCGGCGTCTGCGGCCGGTGTGACGAGGCGGTGGCGTAAGCTCCCGCCTTGGCGTCGCCCATGAGACCGGACCGGCGCGCCGTCCCAAGCATCGCGAGATGCAGGCCGGCGCGTCGCGGGCCGGGCCCCACTGACGCGGCTTGCGCCGCTTCGGCGGGCCGGCCGGGATGACCGACATGGCCAACCGCACCCTGTCCTCGCCGCTGGGGCCGATCAACGTGACCGAGGCCGGAGGGGCCATCACCGCGCTGGCCTGGGGCGCCGGCGGCGCGGACTGCACGCCGCTTTTGAAACGGGCCGAGGCGCAGTTGCGGAGCTATTTCGCCGGCGCGGGCGTGGCCTTCGACCTGCCGCTGCGGATCTCGGGCTCGGATCTGCAGCGGGCAGTCTGCGCCTGCATGCAGGCGATCGCGCACGGGGAAACGGTGACATACGGCGATATCGCGCGGCACCTGGGCGTGCCGGCACAGGCGGTGGGCCAGGCCTGCGGGCGCAATCCGATCCCGATCCTGATCCCCTGTCACCGGGTTCTGGGCGCACGCGGCCTTGGCGGGTTCTCCGCCCGCGGCGGGGTCGAAACCAAGGTCTGGCTGCTGCGCCACGAAGGTGCCGCCGGGCTGCTGATCTGAGGCTGCGCCGGAGAATCGCCCGTTGGGCGATACGAGAGGCGCCGTCCGATGCGCTGGCGCATCGGCGCAGAAGTATCGCCCTCCGGGCGATACGAGAGACGCTGTCTCTCGTGCTCTCTGGAGTTTATCGGCAAGATGAAGAAGGGGCGCTTGCCGATGCGCGGCGCGCCGCTTTGACGGCGGCGAGGGCGCGGCCGATCAGACCCGGCGCGGATCGCGGGGATAGGTGCCGAGGATTTCCAGCATGTCGGTGAAATAGCCCAGCTCGTCCAGCGCCAGTTTCACCGGCGGATCCTCGGGGTGGCCCTCGATATCGGCGTAGAACTGTGTCGCGGTGAAGGAACCGCCGACCATGTAGCTTTCGAGCTTGGTCATGTTGACGCCGTTGGTGGCGAAGCCGCCCATCGCCTTGTAGAGCGCCGCGGGAATGTTGCGCACCTGGAAGACGAAGCTGGTGATCATGCCGTGATCGCCGCGGCGCGCCATGTCGGCCTGGCGCGACATGATGAGAAAGCGGGTGGTGTTGTTGCCCTCGTCCTCGATATGGCGCGCGAGCACCTCGAGCCCGTAGATGTCGCCTGCGAGTTCCGACGCCAGCGCCGCGCGCGCGGGGTTTCCGGCCTCGGCCACCGCCTTGGCCGAACCGGCGGTGTCGGCGCCGGTGATGCGCTGGATCCCGTGTTCCGTCAGGAACTTGCGGCACTGGCCCAGCAGCACCGTGTGGCTCATCGCCTCGGTGATCTGCGGCAGGGTCGCGCCCGGCAGCGCCAGCAGGTTGATATGCACCCGCACGAAAGCCTCGTCGACGATGTGCAGCCCCGACTGCGGCAGCAGCGAATGGATGTCGGCGACGCGGCCGTAGGTGGAATTCTCGACCGGCAGCATGGCGAGGTCGGCCTCGGCGTTGCGCACCGCGTCGATCGCATCCTCGAAGGTGCGGCAGGGCAGCGCGTCGAAATCGGGGCGGGCTTCGCGGCAGGCCTGGTGCGAATAGGCCCCGAGTTCGCCCTGGAAGGCTATGGCTCGCGTCATCTGGGTCGGGCTCCGGGTCGGGGATGGGCGTTTGGTCGCGGCTTCTACACCTTGCCATGCGCGAGGGGAAGCAATAGATACCGGCGCAACGTCACGAGACTCCATACGACAATCACGGATAGGCCCATGCTTGACACGATGACTTTCACCAAGATTCTCGGCGGTTTCTGCGGCACGCTGCTGATCTTCCTGATGGGCAAATGGGCGGCGGAGACGATCTATCACGTGGGGGCCGGCGGCCACGGCGAAGAGGTGACGCAGGCCTATGTCATCGACACCGGGTCCGAGGACGAAGGCGGCTCCGAAGAAGCGCCCGCTGATTTCGAGACCGTCTTCGCCTCTGCCGATGCCGGTGCCGGCGAGCGGGTCTTCGGCAAGTGCCGCGCCTGTCACAAGCTCGACGGCAGCGACGCTGTGGGTCCGCACCTGAACGGCGTCGTTGGCCGTGACGTGGGCTCTGCCTCGGGCTTCGGTTATTCCGGTGCGCTGAGCGAGGCGGCGGACGTCTGGACGCCGGAAAACCTGAACGCCTTCCTGGAAAACCCGCGCGGCTATGCGCCGGGTACCACCATGAGCTTCAACGGTCTGCCGTCGGTCGAGGATCGCGCCAACCTGATTGCCTACCTGGACAGCACCGAAGGCTGAGCTTTGCCACAGCGCACCGGATCGAGGCCGCAGCCCGCGCTGCGGCCTTTTTTCGTGCGCTCGCGCGGAATTGCGATGAGGTTACATAATCGCAACTTGAATGTGGATGCGCGCGGACCATAGCTTATCTGGAACCATGTCCCGCATCTTCGGAGGAGCTTCATGCAGACCACGACCGCCCGGGCCCGGACCCGCGCAGCCGACACCCGCCCCCGCGCCGCCATCCTGACCGCGCTCATGGCGCTGTCCGTCGCGGTCCTGGCCACCGTCGCCGCGGCGCAGGACGACGTCATCGAGGCGCATGGCGTGTCGACCTTCGGAGAGTTGAAATACGGCCCCGATTTCGAGCATTGGGACTACGTGAACCCCGATGCGCCCAAGGGCGGCGAATTTTCGACCTGGGCCTTCGGCACCTTCGACAGCGTGACGCCCTACATCCTCAAGGGCAATGCCGCGGCGCTGTCGACGATCTTTTACGACAGCCTGCTGACCGGAAACCTGGACGAGCCGGATTCGATGTACGGGCTGGTGGCGCACACGGTCGAATATCCCGAAAACCGCGAATGGGTGATCTTCCGCATGCGGCCCGAGGCGACGTTCCGCGACGGCACGCCGGTCACCGCAGAGGACGTGGTGTTCTCCTACGAGACGCTGATCGAGAAGGGCCGCCCGTCCTTCAAGGTGTCGCTCAAGGATTTCCAGTCGGTGGAGGCGCTGGACACCCACAGCGTCAAGTTCACCTTCAACCCCGAAGGTCCGCTGCGCGAGCTGTTGATGACGGCGGGCGGACTGCCGATCTTTTCCAAGGCCTATTACGATGAGGTCGATTTCACCGAATCGAGCCTAGAGGCGCCGATGGGATCGGGCCCCTACGAGTTGGCGAGTGTCGAACCGGGGCGCACCGTGGCTTACCAGCGCCGCGACGATTACTGGGCCAGGGACCTGCCGGTGGCCCGCGGCACCAACAATTTCGACACGATCAAGATCGAGTATTTCGCCGATTACACCACCGCCTTCGAGGCGTTCAAGGGCGGCGCCTACCTCTTCCGCGAGGAATACCAGTCCAAGATCTGGGCCACCGGGTACGAATTCCCAGCGGTCGAGAGCGGCGCGGTGAAGATCGAGACGCTGGACGACGGGCGCCCGGCGGGCACGCAGGGATTCTGGTTCAACCTGCGCCGCGAGAAGTTCCAGGATCCGCGCGTGCGCGAGGCGCTGGGGATGGCGTTCAACTTCGAATGGGCGAACGAGTCACTCTTCTACGGCTCCTACGAGCGCACCGACAGTTTCTGGGAGAACTCCGAGACATTGCAGGCCAGCGGCATGCCGTCGGAGGCGGAACTGGCGCTGCTCGAACCGCTGCGCGACCAGATCCCCGAGACGGTCTTTACCGAAGAGGCGTTTTCGCCCGAACCGCAAAGCGCGTCGGACCTCGGCGACCGCAGCGCGCTGCGCCGGGCCAGCCGCCTGCTTGAAGAGGCGGGCTGGGTCGTCGGCGACGACGGGCTGCGCCGCAAGGACGGGCAGACGCTTCTGGTGGTGATCCTGAACGACGCGCCGGGCTTCGACCGGATCATCAACCCCTACGTGGACAACCTGCGCCGCCTGGGCGTCGATGCCTCGATGAACCGGGTCGATGCGGCCGAGGCGCAGGAACGCGAGAAACGCTTCGACTACGATGTCGTGATCCAGCGTTTTGCCATGTCCTCCACCCCCGGCGACGAGCTGCGGTCGATCTTCGGGTCGGAAACCGCGAATGTCGAAGGCTCGGCCAACGTCGCGGGAATCGACAATCCGGCGGTGGATACGCTGGTGAACCACGTGGCCACGGCGCAAAGCCGCGAAGAGCTGATCACCGCGGTGCATGCGCTCGACCGGGTGCTGCGGGCGATGCATGTCTGGGTGCCGCAATGGTACAAGGGCGAGCACACGATCGCCTATTTCGATGTCTTCGACCGGCCCTATGACGACACGCCGCCGCCTTATGCCATGGGCGAGCTGTCGATCTGGTGGTACAACGCCGAAAAGGCGCAGGCGCTTCGGGACGCGGGCGCGCTGTAAGACCGCCGACACCGGGCAGGACCAAAGACCATGGGCGCGTATATCCTCAGACGGCTGTTGCTGATCATTCCCACGCTGCTGGGCATCATGATCATCAACTTCACCCTCGTGCAGTTCGTGCCCGGGGGGCCGATCGAACAGATCCTCGCCCAGATCGAGGGCGAAGGCGACGTTTTCGCGGGCTTCGCCGGCGGCGGCGGAGAAGTGGCAGGTGCCGCCGAGGAAGGCGCGGGGCGCCGCGGCCTGCCGCCCGAGTTCATCGCCGAGCTGGAACAGGAATTCGGGTTCGACAAGCCACCGCTCGAGCGGTTCCTCAACATGCTCTGGAATTACATGCGGCTCGACTTCGGCGAGAGCTATTTCCGGTCGGTGTCGGTGATCGACCTCGTTCTGGAAAAGATGCCGGTGTCTATATCGCTGGGCCTCTGGTCGACTCTCATCGCCTACCTCGTGTCGATCCCGCTGGGCATCCGCAAGGCGGTGAAGGACGGGACCAGCTTCGACACCTGGACAAGCGGCGCGATCATCGTGGCCTACGCGATCCCCGGCTTTCTCTTCGCGATCCTGCTGCTGGTGCTGTTCGCGGGCGGGTCCTATTACCAGATCTTCCCGCTTCGGGGTCTCACCTCGGACAACTGGGACCAGCTAAGCTGGGGCGGCAAGATCCTCGACTATTTCTGGCACATCACCTTGCCGGTCGTGGCCTCGACCATCTCGGCCTTTGCGACGCTGACCTTGCTGACCAAGAACAGCTTTCTCGACGAGATCAAGAAGCAGTACGTGATCACTGCGCGGGCCAAGGGGCTGGACGAGAGCCGCGTGCTCTATGGCCACATCTTCCGCAATGCCATGCTGATCGTGATCGCGGGGTTTCCGGCGGTCTTCATCGGGGTGTTCTTTTCCGGATCGCTCATCATCGAGACGATCTTTTCGCTCGACGGCCTGGGGCGGCTGGGGTTCGAGGCGGCGGTGGCGCGCGACTATCCGGTGATCTTCGGCACGTTGTTCATCTTCGGCCTCATCGGGCTCGTGGTCGGCATCCTGTCGGACCTGATGTACGTCCTGGTCGATCCGCGCATCGACTTTGAGAAACGGGAGGGCTGAGCCATGTCCGCCGACCCGAACCCCGGACAGGTGACGCCCGAACCGATGCCCGGCAAGCCCGTGGCGCCTGAGCCGCCGCGCGGGCGTTTCGCGCTGTCGCCGCTGAACCAGCGCCGCTGGCGCAATTTCAAGCGCAACCGCCGCGCCTACTGGTCGCTGTGGATCTTCGCCATCCTTTTTGGCCTGTCGCTGTTCGCCGAGTTCATCGCCAACGACAAGCCGATCCTCGTCAACTATCGCGGCGAGTATTTCACCCCGATCTTCAACTTCTACCCCGAGACCGCCTTTGGCGGCGATTTCCGCACCGAAGCCGCCTATCGCGACCCCGAGGTGCAGTGCCTGATCAAGTCCGGCGGGCAGGTGAACTGCTTTGACGAACCCGCCGAAATTCTCATCGCCATCCAGGACGGCACCTATGGCGCTGGCGTGGACGATTTCGTCGAGGGCTGGATGCTCTGGCCGGTGGTGCGCTATTCCTACACGACGCCGGTTGACCGACCGGGTGCGGCCCCCCTGCCCCCCAATTCGCAGAACTGGCTGGGCACCGACGACACCAAGCGCGACGTGGTGGCGCGGGTGATCTACGGGTTCCGCCTGTCGATCCTCTTCACCCTGATCGTGACGGTGCTCAGCTCGGTCATCGGCATCGTCGCGGGGGCCATCCAGGGCTATTTCGGCGGCTGGATCGACCTGATCTTCCAGCGCATCATCGAGATCTGGACCTCGACCCCGTCGCTTTACGTCATCATCATCCTCTTCGCGATCCTCGGGCGAAGTTTCTGGCTTTTGGTCTTCCTCACGGTGCTCTTCGGCTGGGTGGCGCTCGTGGGCGTGGTGCGGGCGGAGTTCCTGCGCGCGCGCAACCTCGAATACGTACGCGCGGCAAAGGCCTTGGGCGTCTCGAACATGCGCATCATGTTCCGCCACATGCTGCCCAACGCCATGGTCGCCACGGTGACGATGCTGCCCTTCATCGTGACCGGCACGATCTCGACGCTTGCGGGGCTGGATTTCCTGGGCTTTGGCCTGCCGTCCTCGGCGCCGTCCCTGGGCGAGCTGACGTTGCAGGCGAAACAGAACCTGCAAGCGCCGTGGCTCGCGTTCACCGCCTTCACGGTCTTCGCAGTGATGTTGTCGCTTCTGGTCTTCATCTTCGAGGGCGTGCGCGACGCCTTCGATCCCAGAAAGACGTTTTCGTGAGCGGTTTGGTGCGTCGGTCGATAGCGCCCGCCCGGCATCGCCGGGCAGCCCCCGACCGCCCCCCCGGGCGGGGGCTTCACC
>Ga0208934_1000915_pt1 | contig 11458 bp, 10 predicted proteins | sample MalvirDeepMed_s2_FD_184243 | JGI IMG/M metagenome (GOLD analysis project Ga0208934, IMG submission 184243) | Marine viral communities from the Global Malaspina Expedition - Malaspina viral metaG DeepMed_s2 (SPAdes) (version 2) | ecosystem: Environmental > Aquatic > Marine > Oceanic | place... | reverse complement strand
GGGTCAGCGTCAGGAACAGCGCGGCCAGACCGATCACGGGGCCCGGAACCGGCAGGCCCAGCCCCCGGGCCAGCGTTTCGCCCCCAAGCTGGAAGGCCAGCAGGATGGCAAGCGCGCGGATCACGGCAGACGCCTGAGGCCGTAATCCTCGAACGCGGCCAGCGTTTCCTCGATCTCGGCATCTGACAGAATATGGGGCGCGCCTGCCATCCGCGACAGGATATAGGTGCGGGCCAAGTGCTCCAGCTCTTCCATCCGCCAGAGCGCCCGTTCGATGGTTTCTCCGGTGGTGGTCGCGCCGTGATTGGCCATCAGGCAGCCCTGCCGCCCTTCCATCGCGGCGACGACGGCGTCGGACAGCGCCTGCGTCCCGAACCGGGCATAATCGGCGACACGGACGTCCGGGCCCCCGAACGCGGCGATCATGTAGTGACACGCGGGGATCGGCGCGCGGGTCATGGCTTGCGCGGTGGCATGGGCGGGATGCGCGTGGAAGACGGACTGGATGCCGGGCTTGGCGTTGAACAGGGCCTGGTGGAAATGCCACTCGGTCGAGGGTTTGCGCCCGCTTGGATCGGGGCTGCCGTCCAGCGGGATCGCCACCAGCATGTTTGGCGTCATGATGTCATAGGGCGTCCCCGATGGCGTAATCACCATGGTACTGCCCGCCCGGAACGAGGCATTGCCGGACGTCCCCTGGTTCAGGCCCTTTGCCTCCATCGCACGGCAGGCGTCGATCAGGGCCTGCCGGGCTTCGTTCGTGTCGTCGTAGGTCATGCAAAACTGTCCTTGTAGCGGTCGCGCAGGTCGGCCTTCTGGACCTTTCCCATCGTGTTGCGCGGCAGGGCGTCCACCGTGACGAAGCGCTTGGGCCGCTTGTAATCGGCCAGTTGCTGGGACACCGCGGCCTTCACGACATCCATGTCCGGGGTGCCGGTCAGGATGGCGACGACCCCCTCGCCGAAATCGGGATGGGGCACGCCGATCACGGCGCTTTCGCCCACGCCCGGCACGGCATCCAGCACGTCCTCGACCTCCTTGGGATAGACGTTGAACCCGCCCGAGATCACCAGATCCTTCTGCCGTCCGACGATGGTCAGATAACCGTCCGCGTCCAACTGGCCCAGATCGCCGGTGGTGAACCAGCCGTCGCCCGCCAGTTCCTCGGCGGTCTTGTCGGGCATCTGCCAGTAGCCCTTGAAGACATTCGGCCCGCGCACCTCGACCATGCCGATCTTGCCTTCCGCAACTTCCGCGCCGTTTTCGGTCACCCGAATCTCGACCCCCGGCAGGGGGTGGCCCACGGTCCCGGCGCGCCGTTCGCCGTCATAGGGGTTCGACGCGTTCATGCCCGTTTCGGTCATACCATAGCGTTCGAGGATCCGGTGGCCTGTCCGGGCTTCGAACGCGCGATGTGTCTCGGCCAGAAGCGGGGCCGAGCCCGAGACGAACAGCCTCATGTCCCGGGTGGCGTCCGTGGTGAACCGGTCGTCGGCCAGAAGGCGGGTATAGAAGGTCGGCACGCCCATCATCGTGGTGGACCGGGGCAGGGCGTCCAGCACCGCGTCGACATCGAATTTCGACAGAAAGATCATCCCGGCGCCCGACAGAAGCGTGGTGTTGATCGCGACGAACAGGCCGTGGGCGTGAAAGATCGGCAGGGCGTGGATCAGCGTGTCATCGGCCGTGATGCGCCACGCCTGGACAAGGGCCTGTGCATTGGACAACAGGTTCTGCTGCGTCAGCATCGCCCCCTTGGAGCGTCCAGTCGTACCGCTGGTGTACAGGAAGGCCGCCAGATCGTCCGGCGCCCGATCCACCGGATCAAGCTGCGTGGGCTTGCCCTGCATCGCGTCGGCAAAACTGCCAGTGCCACTTTCGGCGAGTGTCAGGACGGGCGGTCCCAAGGCCTCGACCTCGGCCGCCGAAGCGGGATCGCACAGGATCAGCGACGGCGTGGCATCGCCAACGAAATAGGCAACCTCAGGGGTTGTGTAGGCCGTGTTGAGCGGGACGAACACGATGCCGCGCGCGATGCAGGCGGCATAGATCGCCAGCGCCTCGACCGATTTCGCGACCTGCACGACCAGCCTGTCCCCCGGCGTCAGTCCCGCCGCGTCCAACGCATGTGCCGCACGCCCGGCCATATTGAGATAGGCGTCATACGTCACTGTCTCATGACGGGGCCGCTGGGCGAACCGCGCAGAGCGATTGCGATGCGGGGCGATCAGGGCGTCGAAAAGTGGGTTGGTCATCTATGCCTCGGGTCTTTGTCCGCCGAGTCCTAGCGCAGGGGTCTGCGACTTGACAGACCGTGGTCGATCACGCTCCCTTCCATTGTGCAGGTGCAGCATTAGATACTGCATCAGCGAAAAGGAGTTCTTTGATGTCCGGCCAAGGGTATTATTCAAACTATCTACAGACGATGCGGATGCTGACCGAAGCGCAGGCGGTCATCAGCTACAGGATGATGGGGGCTGCAGGACTTTGGCCCGTTGCGCGCACGGAAATGTGGCGCATGGCGCTGGAAAAGGGGCCTGCCTTTGCTGCCGCCTCGCAAGAGGCATGGATGGCGACCATTGCCGGCAAGTCGCCCGACCGGGTCGCCGAGGCATGGTTGCGTCCGATCGCACAGCACACCAGTTCGAACAACAAGCGTTTGTCGCGGCGTCGCTGACCTGAAGGCGTGGACACCGGGCGTCGAATGACGCAGCTTGCGGGCGAACGAAGAAGGAGCCCGCCGCCGTGGTCATGTCACACGCCGACCCGCATCACACGCGCAATCCCGGGATGCCACTTGACCCCGCGATGTTCGACCGCGTCCGGGTCAACAAGCAGGCGTCCGAACGCCGCGCGGCTGGTTTCGGCGCCCGCCGTTCGGTCAAGAAGACCCACCAGGCGGCGTGGCTGGTCAATGCGATCCGGTTGATCGACCTAACGACTTTGTCCGGCGACGACACGCCCGGCAAGGTCAGGCGGCTGTGCGCCAAGGCCCGCGCGCCCGTGGCACCCCGCATCGCGGATGTGCTGGGCATCGCCGACATGGGACTGACCGTCGGGGCGGTCTGCGTCTATCCCACGATGGTGCCGCATGCGGTCGAGGCGTTGCAAGGATCGAACATTCCCGTCGCCTCGGTCGCGACGGGCTTTCCCGCGGGGCTGATGCCGCTGGATCTGCGCCTGCGCGAGGTCGAATGGGCGGTGGCGCAAGGCGCGGCAGAGATCGACATCGTGATCACGCGAGAACACGCCTTGTTGGGCAACTGGCAGGCGCTGTATGATGAGATTTCGGCAATGCGCGACGCCTGTGGCGCGGCCCATATGAAGGTGATCCTTGCGACAGGCGAGCTGGAAACGCTGACGAATGTCTACGCGGCGTCGATGGTCGCGATGCAGGCCGGGGCGGATTTCATCAAGACCTCAACGGGGAAGGAAGGGGTGAACGCCACGCTTCCGGTGTCCCTGACCATGGTGCGTGCCCTGCGCGATTTCGGCGAGGCGACCGGCCACCGGATCGGGTTCAAGCCCGCCGGCGGGATCAAGTCCGCGAAAGAGGCTTTGGCCTGGCAGGTTCTGATGAAAGAGGAACTGGGCCGCGATTGGCTGAACCCCGACCTTTTCCGCTTCGGCGCGTCCTCGATGCTGGGCGACATCGAACGCCAGCTCGAACATCATGCCACGGGGCGCTATGCCGCCGCCCATCGCCACGCGATGTCGTGAGGGACAGATGCAGATATCGGACATACTTCAGACCATGGATTACGGCAAAGCGCCCGAGGACAGCACGATCGTGGCCGACTGGCTGGCCCGCCACGAGAACGGTTTCGGCCATTTCATCGACGGGGCGTTCACCGACCCGGGTGAGACTTTCGAGGTCCAGAACCCCGCCACCGCAGAGGTCATCGCCCATGTGACACAAGGGTCCGAAGCGCACGGCCATCGCCGCCGCGCGTGCGGCGCAGCCGGGGTGGGCGGCGCTTTCGGGGCATGAGCGGGCGCGGCATCTTTATGCGCTGGCGCGGCACGTGCAGCAGCACGCGCGTTTCCTCGCCGTGCTCGAGACGATCGATAACGGCAAGCCGATCCGTGAAAGCCGTGACATCGACATACCACTGGTAGCGCGGCACCTTTATCACCACGCTGGGTGGGCGGAACTGGTCGAAGACGAACTGCCCGGAACGCAGCCTTACGGTGTCTGCGCACAGGTCGTGCCGTGGAATTTCCCCCTGCTCATGCTGGCATGGAAGGTCGCGCCCGCCTTGGCTGCGGGCAACACGGTTGTTCTGAAGCCCGCGGAATACACTCCCTTGTCGGCCCTGGCCTTTGCCGAGATCGCGCGAGAATGCGGATTGCCCAAGGGCGTGCTCAACATCGTGACCGGCGACGGGGCGACGGGCGCTGCGCTGGTCGGGCACGAGGGGGTGGACAAGGTCGCCTTCACCGGCTCGACCGACGTGGGCAAAACGATTCGGAAGCAGATCGCGGGGTCCGGCAAGGGGCTGACGCTGGAACTGGGCGGCAAGTCCCCGTTCGTCGTTTTCGACGATGCCGACCTGGATGCCGCGGTCGAAGGTGTTGTGGACGCGATCTGGTTCAACCAGGGCCAAGTCTGTTGCGCCGGCGCGCGCGTGCTGGTGGCGGAAGGGGTCGAGGATGCGTTCACCGCCAAATTGCGGGCGCGGATGGACAAGCTGATCGTCGGCGATCCTTTGGACAAGAACACCGACATGGGGGCGATCGTCCACCCCGTCCAACTGGAGAGGATCAAGTCCCTGATGGCGCAAGGCGCGGCCGAGAATGTCGAGATCACGCAGGGCACCGCGCCCGAGGGCTGCTTCTACCCGCCGACGATCGTCACGAATGTGCAACCGGCCAGCATCCTGTCGACCGAGGAGATCTTCGGCCCCGTGGTCACGGTCACGCCCTTCCGCACCCCATCCGACGCGGTCGCGCTGGCGAACAACACGCGATACGGCCTGGCCGCGTCGATCTGGTCCGAGAACGTGAACCTCTGCCTCGACATTGCTGGGCAGGTGAAGGCCGGCGTCATCTGGATCAACTGCACGAACGTCTTCGATGCCGGCGCCGGGTTCGGCGGCTACCGCGAAAGCGGGTTCGGCCGAGAGGGCGGCCGCGAGGGGATGCAGGCCTACCGCACAACGCCCGCGAAACAGGGCCGGGACAGAACACTGCCCGCCTTGACCGCGACTCCGCAGGACAGCGGGCCGCAGGGTCTGGACCGGACGGCCAAACTGTTCATCGGTGGCAAGCAGACGCGGCCCGACGGCGGCTATGTCTATGGTGTTGAAGGGAAGAACGGGCCAGTCGGTCTTGCCGGTCTTGGCAATCGCAAAGACATCCGCAATGCCGTCGAGGCTGCGTCGAAGGCATCCTCGTGGGGGGGAACGACGGGGCATAACCGCGCGCAAATCCTGTATTACCTGGCCGAGAACCTTTCGGCCCGCGCGGCCGAGTTCGCGGATCGCCTGACCTCGTTCGGGCAGTCCACGCAGCGCGCCGAGGCGGAGGTTGAAACCGCGATCCGCCGGACCTTCTGGTATGCCGCGCAGGCCGACAAGTTCGACGGCGCGGTCCACGCCACCAAGTCGTCGCATGTCACGCTGGCGATGAACGAGCCGCTTGGCGTCATGGGGCTTGTTTGTCCGACCGATGCGCCGCTTCTGGGGTTCATTTCGCTGGTGATGCCTGCATTGGCGATGGGCAATCGCGTGGTGGCGGTCCCATCACAGGTCCACCCCCTGTCGGCCACGGACCTGTACCAGGTGATCGAGACCAGCGATGTTCCCGCGGGTGTCGTCAATATCGTCACCGGATCCCGTGACGATCTGGCCACGACCTTGGCCCAGCACGACGGGGTCGACGGCATGTGGTATGTCGGCAGCGCGGGCGCGATGGTCGAGGCCGAAAGCGCCGGCAACCTGAAACAGACCTGGGTCGAAGGGGACGGCGCTCGCGATTGGACAAGCCCCGAGGGGCAAGGACGCGCGTTCCTGCACCGTGCGACGCAGGTCAAGAATATATGGGTGCCCTACGGCGTCTGATCCCGGGTCGTGGGGTTCTCGCACCGCTTGGCTTCCGCCGTCGCTTTCCGAATGTCGGGCTCATCATGGCCTTGACGGCCCCACGTTTCGCCTAACTCGACGGTGAACCGAGGAGGCACGACATGACGCAGGACACGCCGTGGTGGCAACGCTCGGTCGGATACCAGATCTGGCCGCGCAGCTTTCAAGACAGCAACGGGGATGGCGTCGGCGATATCCCCGGCATCATTTCCCGGCTCGATCATCTGGCCGATCTGGGGATCGGCTTCTTGTGGCTGTCGCCGGTCTATGCCTCGCCCCAGCAGGACATGGGCTACGACATCTCGGACTATCGCGACATCGCGCCGGAATACGGCACGCTGAATGATATGGATCGCCTGATCACCGAGGCGAAGGCCCGCGGCATCGGCATCGTCATGGACCTCGTGGTGAACCATTCGTCGGACAAGCACCGCTGGTTTGAGGCGGCGAAGGCCGACTCTGGCGCACCCGAGCGGGACTACTACGTATGGCGCGACCCCGGCCCGAATGGTGAACCGCCATCCGATCTGCGCGCCTGTTTCGGCGGCCCCGCCTGGAACTGGAACGAAGAGGCCGGACAGTACTACCTGGGCTACTTCTCTCCGTTCCAGCCGGATCTGAACTGGCGCAACCCAGCACTTCGGGCCGAAATCTACGACATGATGAACTGGTGGTTCGACCGCGGGATCGCCGGGTTCCGGATGGACGTGATCAGCCTGATCGGGAAGGACATCGAGAACGAGGTCTTCGAGGAAGGTCCATACTTGCACGAATACCTCCAGGAAATGCACCAAAAGACCCTGAAGGGCCGCGATGTGCTGACAATTGGCGAAAGCTGGTCCGTCAGCCGCGAGACGGCGCCCCTTTACTGCGCGAAGGATCGCGACGAGCTGGATATGGTGTTCCAGTTCAACCACATCAAAAGCCAGTGGGACGAGGTTCACGGCAAGTGGAAGCCGAAACCCTTCGATCTTGTCGCGTTCAAGGACGAGCTGTTCGGCTGGCAGGAGGCGCTGGCCGACGCGGGGTGGAACTCGTTGTTCCTGTCGAACCACGATCTTCCACGACAGGTGTCCAAGTACGGCGATGACGGGGAATACCGCGTCCGATCAGCCAAGGCCTTGGCCACCTTGACCCATTTGATGAAGGGAACGCCGTTCATCTATCAGGGCGAAGAAATCGGAATGACCAACATCCGGCTGGAGCGGATCGACCAGTTCCGCGATCTGGAAACCATCGGCCTGTGGCACGAGGAGCGCGAGCGCGGCACCGATTGGGACACGTTCTTGGCAGGGGCCAACGAGAACGGGCGCGACAATACCCGGACGCCTGTCCAGTGGGACGACGGTCCTTGCGCCGGGTTCACCGACGGCATGCCATGGATCGAGGTCAATTCGAACTTCCCCGAAATCAACGTGGCAGCCGAACGTGCGAAATCCGATGGGGTGCTGGCCCATTACCGCAAGCTTGTGGCGTTGCGCAAAAAGATGGATGTCGTCGCGCTGGGCAGGTTCGAGGCTGTCGCCGCCGAACACGACAAGGTCGCGGCGTATCTGCGCCATCACGACGGAGAACGGCTGGCGGTCGTCGCCAACATGACGGGCGATGAGGTCCGCTTCGATCCGCCCGAGGCCCTGCATATAGAGGGCGAGGGGCTTCTGAGCACGGTGGAACCACGTTACCGGATCGATGGCCCGATGACCCTGGCGCCTTGGGAATCCTTTGCGATTCACGCGCGCGGCTGACCCGTTCAGATGGGTTAGGCGGGGGTGAGCGCGATCAGGTGGTTGTCCCAAGCCACGCCGTGCTTCACCGCCCCGCTATCGGTCAGAACGCCGCCGGTGCCATCGGTGAACGCCAGCCCACGACGGGACGGCGCGACACCGCAGATGTCGGGACGGCGCAGGATCTCGAACGCCTCCCCCTCGAACAGGGCCGCTTGCGCGCCGCGTGGGGCGGTCACCGCGATGCGCGCCCCGTCCCCTGACCACGCGACGGACCCGACATAGCCCTGGAACGCAGGGGCAAGGCCGGTGCCGAAGGTTCGCGCCACCGGGTCGCCCAGTCTGTGGGTCGCCAGCATCGGCACCCGCTCCGACGGGGCGCGCTGCGACTGTAGGCCCATCGCGACGGTAGAGTCGGCCCGCCCCGAGATATGGCGGATCGAAAGCTTGGGGTCTTCAAGCTCGACCGTCTCAACGACTCGGCCATCCACGATATACGCAAGATTGGGCCGCATCGTATCGAGGTTCAGCTTTTTACGCTCGTGATCGGGATGCGTGCGGATCCCGCCATTCGCGACCGCCAGCGTATCGTCGGGCAGGCGGATGATCTCATGCGGACCGATCCCGCCAGAGGGGATGTCCCCGATGCGCCCATATTCCGACGCGGCGTCCCACAGGCCGATACGCCCTTCGCCGGTCTCGAAAGCATTCTCGGTCGTTGCAAGGATCCGGCCGCCGTCGATAAAGGCGCCGTGGCCATAGAAATGCCGACCCTCGGGCGATCGAAGCTCGTGCAGGACGCTGCCGGTCGCGCAATCGAGAACCACCGCGAAGGTTCCCGGTCTGCGGGCAAATGCGACGGCCTCTGGGCGGGACGGATGCGCGGCGGCTGCATGGCCGCGATCGGGCAGGCCGACGCGAAAGGCGATCTGTCCATCGACGGTCAGGCCGAACAGGGCGTAGGTGCCGGATGGCTCACGCGCGGCGGCAAGAAAGCTGGGCGTGCCTGCGTCGGCCCATGTGGGAACTGGAAGGGCCGCGGCGGCCCCGGTCGTGGCAAGGAAGCGGCGGCGCGACAGCATCAGTCGCCATCCGCGGAATTGAAGCCCATGGGAACGCCAAGGGCTCCGCCGATCTCGGCACTGGCCGTGTCGCGCGCGGTGCGGATGGCGGTCTGAAGGGCTTCAACCTCGAACCTCGTCTGCACGTCGTCCGTGTTTTGCAGTGCGTGATCCGGCAGGTCGCGTGCCATCTCGACGGCCCGGTCGAGGGACGCCTTGGTCTCCGGGGCGTCCGCCAAGGTGACCGCGAGGTCGCGGAGCGACGAAAGCGCGGCGCGCACCATTTCCATGGACAGCCCGGACCGGCCCAACTCGGCGCGGGCGGGACGAGGGTCGTCGAATGTCCCCATCGGCCGGCCAAGTCTTTGATCGGCGGCGTGTTCCATGTCGGTCAGAAGCGCGGTGTAAAGCGCAGCTTCGGATTCCTGTTCCGTCAAAAACCGTGTGTTTCCGGGGCCGCCGGGATCGCGCATCAGGTCTGCGAAGCCTTTGGACCAGCCGTCCCTGATCGCGGTCGCCGTCCCTGCCAGATCATCGGCCAAGGCCAATGTCAGAGCGCACGGCACGGCGTCACGCTCCCAGATGAGACGCTCCAGGGCACCAAGCCCGCGCCCCGCGACGGATGCGCGCTGAATGGCTTCCGGGGTCCAGGCCTCTTCCCCCTGCTGCGCCAAAAGGCGAATGCCACGCCCGGTTGAATTGCGATCGTCCGGCCAGAACAGGATCGCCTTTGCGCGACCGTCCTCCTCCGCCGGGCCCAGGGAAAGGTGGGAGGCCGCCGCCCAGGCAAGCGCCGCCTCTCGGAAGGCCGGGCGCAGGTCTTCCGGAGCACAAGGCGTCTCGGCCAACGTCTGTGTTGTCTGGGCAAGCTTGTCCATCGTGGGCAGGACATGCTGATCCAGCGCCGTGTCGACATCGGCGATCCCCGGCGAGGCGACCGCGATTGCTGCGGCGGTAAGGGCGGAACGGAGGGTCATAGCGACTCCAGAAAGGCAAGAATGGCGGCACGATCATCCGCAGAAAGCGACGCAAACCGATCCCGGGCCGCCTGCGCTTCGCCTCCGTGCCACAAGATAGCTTCCGTCAGGGATCTGGCACGTCCGTCGTGCAGGAACTGCCGATGCCCGGATGTTTCCTCGGTCAAGCCAATCCCCCAAAGCGGAGGGGTGCGCCATTCCGACCCCGTGGCCTGACCGGCCGGCAATCCGTCAGCCAGTCCGGGCCCCATGTCGTGAAGTAAAAAATCTGAATAGGGCCAGATAAGTTGGAAGCTGTGTTCGGGGCGGTCCTCGAGACGGTGAGTCACGAAGGTAGGGACATGGCAGGCCGTGCATCGGGCCGCGTGGAAGACCTGCTTGCCACGCAGGACCTCGGGATCGTCGACCCGGGCGCGACGGGGCACGCCGAGGCGGCCGGTATAGAACGTCACCAAGTCGAGGCTTTCGTCAGATACCTCAAAGCCGCCTTGCTCGGGGTCCAGGCCGTGCGGCCCGGCACGACAGGCGACTTGCGCTTCCGTGCAATCGCCAGCGGGATCGCGGCGCAAGGGAGAGGCGATGCCGATATCGGCGTTGAATGCATCGGCAGCCTGCTGGCGCAGCGTCGGTGTCGTGGCGCGCACTCCGAAGCGCCCCAGCATCGGACGTTCGTACTCCGGCGACCACACCACGTGGGCGCGTCCGGAAACCCCGTCGCCGTCCAGGTCGTCCGGGTCGGCATGGGACAGGATGTCGGCGGTGGGAATTGCCTCGATCAGGCCAAGCCCGATCATTTGTGGCGCCACACGCGGGCTTATCCGTGTGCGCGGGTCCAGCGGACCGTATCCCAGATCATCCAGACTCCATTCGGGCCGGCGAAGCGATACGCGTTCGTCGCCCGGAAGCGCAACCGCATCGGCATGCGCCCAGGTCACGCTGACCTTCCCTTCGGATGCCGTACCCGGAACCGAGTTGTCGGAAAACTGGTGGCCATAGACGGGGTCGGGGTGCGCGCCCAGATACAGGTCAAGATCGTTCGCAGCGGTTGGATCGTCCCTGAGGGGGAGGCCGAGTCGCACAACCAGGGATCCTGCATCGTCACCGGGGCCCTGCGGGGCATGTCCCCGACCGTCCTTGATATGGCAATCCTGGCAGGACCGGGTGTTGAACATCGGGCCCAAACCATCGGACGCGATGGTGGAAGATGGGGCCGTGACCCAAAGACGCTCGAACAAGCCGTTCCCGACCGCGAAGTCGCTCTGCTGCTCGAAGGTCAGGTCGTTCTGGGGCAGGCTGAACGCTTGACCGTCGTCGCGACGTCTCACGGTTCCCGCGCCACCCTGGTTAGCTTCGAAGGGCTGGGCTGTTCCGAAATCCGAGGGTGGGGCGGTGACTGCCTGAATTCTCGCCGCTTCCGCCCCACTTCGCGGCACGACAGCAAGATGGGGCTCTTTCAGGGAAAGTCGGTCCGCGGGGGACTGAGCCAGTGCAACCCCCGCGACGAGGGCGGTCGACAACATGATCGCGCCATAGTTCAAGGCATGGCCTCCGGTTCGACGATTGCGCGGCGGAGATGTGGTCCGCCGCGCAATCGTCGAACCGGAGGCCATGCC
>Ga0208934_1000910_pt1 | contig 11501 bp, 10 predicted proteins | sample MalvirDeepMed_s2_FD_184243 | JGI IMG/M metagenome (GOLD analysis project Ga0208934, IMG submission 184243) | Marine viral communities from the Global Malaspina Expedition - Malaspina viral metaG DeepMed_s2 (SPAdes) (version 2) | ecosystem: Environmental > Aquatic > Marine > Oceanic | place... | reverse complement strand
TCGTAATAGTATTTGCCATATCTCTTATCCAAAAAAAGAGGGTGACCCGAAAGCCACCCCTAATTTATCATCTCTCCTGTGATACAAAGATGTAATCGACAGTCATCGTTTTTGCAGCTGCAGCACCATTCTGGATGCCGAACGAAACAGCAAGTTCTTCATCATCAGGCAGGTTGGTTGTAACTGACGTACCTAGCTTGACATCATCGACGTAGTATTCGATAGCACTTTTTCCGTCGTAATAGAAACCGGCAACCAGCATCGTGGCATCAGAAACAGTCGCGATAGCAGAAGCAGTAGTGTCGCTGCCATCCTTTTCAACATGAAAGTCGAGCGAAGCATCGCCATCGTCTTTCATAAAGTAGACACCGTCAGAGACTGCAAGTGGTGTTGTATCAGTAATCTGCAAACCCATGACGAAATCACTTTGAGTTGCGTCAGATACCGCAAAACGAGCTTTGAAAAAAGTCTTTTTGCCAGCAACGAACTTGAAGGCTTCAGTCTTCAGGTTGAAAAAGTCAGCATCGTTATCAGCATCGTCATTGGTAACTAACAAAAGACCACCAGCTGAAGTAGATGCCAGGGCTTCCGTAGCAGCACCGGAACCAGCTTCAGTCGTAGTAATAGTCCAGTCACCTGAAACGTATTCAGTGAAGTCGTTGAAGTAAGTGATCCACTTCGTTGGATCCGGCATTCCATAGTATCCAGTATTGGATGTTTTTGTGGCAGTGCCGACGCCACTGGTAAATCTTGTGGGAGTTCCCATTGTCTTGTTCTCCTTAGAACGTCCTAAAAAAGGACGTGGCCCCCGTTAAGAGGCCACGTTCCAAAGGTTGGCTTATGCGCCTTCCGAACCCCAGATTGCTCTCCAATCAGACCAACCACTTGAGAAACGCATGTACCCAGAGTACAGGTCGTTCTTGGTGGCGAAGTCATCATCGTTCGCAAATTCGGGTTTGGTTCGCCACAAGTGAAACATACCAGGAACATTCGAGCGAATGAACCATTGGTCGGTATCGGTCAAATAATGATTTACCACGATACCACCTGGGAATACACCCTGGCTTCGAATCACGTTGATAGCGTTGTTTGCCGTGTCATTCTGCAGATTTGAGCCCAAAATGCGATTAGCATTGAAGAGATCATTCGGATGAATAACTAACGACTTAGGTTTGACCTGAATCTTCAGGCCACGGTCGTCAACTGCCTTCGACATCTGGACTACCAGATCTTCGATGGAAGTTTCAGACAAGTCGGCAGCGGTAGACAGCTTGTTGCTGTCGGTGCCACCGTTAATGCGCGGATGCGCGGTACTTAAAAGCACGACACCGTCTGCTCCCGTATAGGAAGCGTTGGTGGCGCGGTTAAGATGGTTTGCATCAACCGTCTCAACGGTTTGCTGCATAGAGCGGGATACTGCCTTGATCCGTTGGGTTGCAACTTCGACATACTGAAGGTCGTCTTTTGCTTCCCTAGTGATCTGGAAACCAAGTGCATACGCGACGTGCGTAAAACGCTTGTTGTATCCTTGCTGTTCTGCATCGTAAGTGAGCGCAGCACCTTGTGCCTTCTCCGGTGCGAGACCGTAGTAGGTAACTTGCTGCATCTCTTCGAATGCCTTATCAGAACTAATGCTATCGAAGATCTTGGAATATTCTTCATCCCAGTCCCCGTGCATCGATTCTGACCAGACCTTGAGTAACCCAGGCCATAATAGTTTTGGGTGAGTCTGTGTGGTTGTAATAGCCATTTATTCCTCTCCCCTATACGCCTGCGCCGGTTGCTACGTCGTTAAACGCATGCTCGTTGATCATCACCCACCAGTCACATTGATCACCTATCGCATTGTCCGCTCTTGGTACCGCTGCAATGATGCGAAGCTGTGCGACAGCTGTTTTAATGTCTGATGAATCAATTTCGTGAGCAGAGATGCCTGTAGTAGTAGAACCAGAACCTGCAATGATATCGGCGTTACTTCCGATATTCGCAAAGGTCAAGGCAGAACTATCTGAGTCTTCCTGGACTTCAAAAATAGTCCAAGGATCATCACAGACCAAGATATCCCCCGCTGTAGAAGCGGGTAGATAGCGACGAGTCAAGTCTCCGTAGTCTCCAAGAACTCCGACACACACCCCAAGGATGCTTCCACCTGCAGCAGCAGGTGCAACATAACCATCAGCTTCGAGTTTTATAAAATCTCCGAGAAAGATGGCAGTGCCGTTACTGGAGTCAACAGACCACTTGTTCGCCACATTTACGGGGCCACCGTCCATTCGTTTGACTGGACGCGCTCCGCGAGGATTGTCTACATTTGCCATGTGACATTTCTCCTGTGGTTAGCAAATCAGCGACGACCTATCTCCACGTTGCCGTGAGAAAAGTCACCACTTTCTTTGCTTCGTTTAAGTTGACTTTCGACCTCTAAGAGGTCGCTCTCTTTATCTGCCTGGTCTTGCTCGTAAAATTCTTTCCTCTTTTTGAGCAAGTAGGCATAGAGTGGTTTGCCTTCCACCTGACCAACAATTCGGGCAATATGGTCTCCTAATGCCAATTCCGGGGTTACGTTGGGGTCACCCACTATTGCGCGACCATCCTGGTCGGAAATTTCTTGAGTACTGACAAAATCCCAATCATCGAAATTCGTCAGCATGTGAACACGGTTGTTCATGTCATTAACCCACCTGGTTACATGTCCATCAATTGGTGGTGCATACAACTTGTACCGTGTACCGTCGATTTTTTCTTTATCCCTTCGACGTGTCGGGCCTTTCTTGGGTCTACCTCTTTGCATTTCCTCTGCTCCCAATAAAAAAGCCACCCGAAGGTGGCTTGCGGTGAATGAATTAAAACCTAGATTTCAAGTACGTCTTTGGCGTACTTCTCTCGATCCTTGTTAGTAAAGATATCTCGTTTTACCAAGTCGTTAAACGTCGCCTCTGCTTCCGGATACTGTGCCTTTAGTTGTGACCAGGCACTGTTTCCTTTGCCAGCAGCTGGACGGTCCGGAGACACTGCAGCTGGTTGAGGTTTGTTATTTGCAAACTTGGTTGGGAACTGTGTCCTCACTAATTCCTCCACCGTATCGTAATAGTTGTCTGGATCAATCTGTGGGTTGGCGTTTGCCAGGTTTTGACCTACCGTGTTTGCGTAGGTCTGCATCGCAAGATCTGATTGATACCAGGAGTTGCGTTCCATAAACTTAGTCAACCCTGATTGGAAATCTTGATGACGACGGGCCACTTCTGGATCCGGTTGTTCCGGAATGCTCCGCAGCTGCTGATCAACGACATTGAACTTCTCCGCATCACCCTCTTCAACTGCTTGACTGCGTTCCCGCTGTAATCTGTCCCTGGCAGCATCTGTTGCTGCCTTGATCTGCTGTGCCTGGTTAACACCCATGCTTCGGAGTTCACCAGTAAGGCCATCAATCTTCGATTTCAGATCAAGGATTTCACTTCCCTTGTCCTGAGAGATCGACTGTGCTGCACGGATGAAATCTTCCGCTGGCCTCCATTGATCTGGATCACCCTTCCACTCTTCTTGATCTGCCCAGCCCATATCACGGGCCAGACCTTCTACAGTAGTTTCCTCTTTATCCATCCTTTTCCTCCAGGATTGCTGTGATGTCGGAATCTGTTACGACTCTCAGTTTTTCAGAACCGACCTCGATTTCGTAACCGGCGTACTTAGCCATTGCGACAAGATCACCTGGATGAGGAATCGCATGAGAAACATCAACACCAAACTCTTTCTCATGCTTCCTCTCTGCTTCGAATGCCAGCGGACCTACCGCAATGACCTCCGCTTTAATAGCTGCCAGGTCGTATCTCTCGGCTTCGCTCTCCGGGATTACGATACCTCCCTCAGTAACTCGTTCCGCTTTCAGAGCGCGGACTACTAACTTCTCTCCTACTGGTTTGATCCTCATTGATGTCCTCTATGATCAGTTGAACGTCCTCGAGACCTCTGTACTCACCTACGAGTTTAGAATGATCGACCATATTGTCTACACTGACCATTCGTTCCAGAATTCGTCCCCGTCTTTTCTGAATGAGTGCAAGTATTTCCTTAGTAACAGGACTTGCTTGCCACTCCCTAACTTCGTCCCTGTCCAACCTTACGCTTCTCTATTTCGTGTTCCATTGCTACCTTGACCTCCTTGAGTGATATATCACGCTGTTTGACTTCATCATCGATCGCCTTCGATTTAATGGTGGCCTGGTCTTTTTCTGCATTCGCCTGAGTCTTCACCCATTCTCTCTGGGACTCATCCTGTGCAACCTGCATATTAGCCTCGGTCTCAGCTTGCTGTGCCTGTGCCTGTGGATCCTGGAACTCTCCAGGATGCAGCAGGGTTTCTAAACCTTCGACCTGGAGTGCTTCTAGGAATCTTTTTTCTGCTTCCAACATGCCCTCGTTGCCATAGAGATGTGGTGCAACGGTTGCTCTTTCGATCAAGGCTTGCGCCTTCATCATCCTCTGGGTTGCAGAAACGATGTTGGGATCCGCGACTGGCACTACCATGCCTTTCATATTTTCGAACATCTCAGGATCAATGTATTTCAGTGAGAGTTCGAACCACATACGGAACTCATTTGTCATCGATCTGAATGTTCTCTTGTAGATAGCAGAGAACACCTGCATCCCCTGTTCCAGGGAAGCCATCATTGTGGTCGCAGCGGTGTTCTGTCCTGGCATCTGACCCATCATTGCTTCTGATACGGACCCAATCCTCTGACCGGCGTCAATCAGTAAACCAAGAAGGTTGAACAGAGTGCCAGATGGTTCTTTAATAGGCCACGGGAAGACACCCTTTGCCAGTTCCTCGGCATCAGCATCTGTCCGGTGCCAGCGTCCTGGTTGAATGTCCAGGTTGCCAGAACGTATCCGTATACCTCTCGACAACAGTCCTCCCTGGACGTTCGAGAGCGTACCGGCATCAATCAATTGGTTAAGAATGGAGTTGACTGCCTCGTTGTTCGGAGTCAACAGTACTCCAAGACCAATGTCGTAGATGGATCCATCCGGTGAAGGTATGAATCCGTACTTGACGAAATATTCCTCTGGTTTAATCCGGGCTATCTTGTAGCCCATTTCAAGAAGATCCGTATTCGTTGCCTCGATAACATCTCCTTGACGGGCAAAAAACATAGTGTCGAATCTTGGGAATACTCTCAGAACCTTTTCGTCAACAACCCATACGACATACGGTTCCGCATATCCATCATCATCCAGGTCGATCCAGCAATGGACTTCGAGAACGACAAATTCCTCTGATGCCGGTGGTTTCTCGAATCCATGTATCTCATCAACCGTTTTTGCGTAATCTCTTTGTTCCTTGTCTGTTGGTTGTACTTCCACCCTACGGAAGTAATCCATCCGGAACATTTCTTCCAGTTCGTTTTCGGTGTAAGAAAGAACATGCGTCTTGCGAACTGCTGATTCAATGGACTTTGCGTAATAGTCCACAACAAAATTCTGTGGCAGCACCACCTGGGACCGGTTCCTTTGCAACTGAGGATCGTAGAAGACTTTCTTTACCACGAATCCAACCAGGGGCTGGATCATTAGCAGCTTGTCGTGTTCCTCTTCCCATTCGGAGGACTCTTCCATGATGGACCAGTTGAGTGCTTTTTCTATGTACTCTAACTTTTCGTCTCGGACTCCATCGAAAGTTTTAATACGAACGACTTCCTTGCCAGGCACAAGAGCGGGATAAGCCCTTGCGTTGTACTGCATTGCCGTCGTCGTAATCAGGGGATACTTGACGTTCGAGGCACCTTCCCAGGGCCAGGACTTGCGCTCGAAGTACTGCATTGCCAGTTTGAGTGCTTCGGCGTTTCTATCTTCCCACTCTTTTCTCGAATTGAGATCATCCCGGTAACCTTTGGCGCACATAGTACCGACTTCGTCCAGGGTGCCAGCGGGTAGGTGGTCAGCGAGGTTTGCACCTTCGTCTTTCAGTTCAATTATTTTGCTAAACCGCATTTAGTATCCTGTATAGAGATTGCGTCCGAATCCCATGTTCCAGACATCGTTTCGATATTCCTCTTCCGCTAATTCTTCGTCAGTTGCGGGAGAAACGAGTTTCTGCACTCCGTATGCCATGAGTCCAAGAGAGTCCACATCGTCCTTGTACGGGCCTCTGGGGAACTGCAGCATGTTCCTTTTGAGGTCCGGGAACCAATCAGCTTCGAGCGGAAACTTGACGCCTCCAGCCCTGGTCATTGCCTGTAAAGGAGAGGCACGGGACTCTTTATCCTTGGACGGTGTCATCGGGTGCAGCGTAAAGTAGACGTTGTCCTTCCTCATCCGCTCGTAGATCTGCGGACCGATAGCCCTTGCAATGTTCTCAGACTCCAGGAAGAAGTCCTGGATGTCATATCTCTTAACCAGGGAAAAGAGTTCATCGATGATGATCTTTGAATCCCATCGGCCTTTTCTCCTGTCCCTGACCTGCAGGGTTCGTTTCTCGTCCATTCCCGCTGCGAAGAGAACCGTATAGGCAGCACGGTCTTTCTGCGAGATGGCGAGATCTCCGGATCCATACCAGGTGAGATGAGAGTCCCAGTCGTCTCCATCAATAGGACTTAGATCCTGTTCCCGGAAGTAGGCCGTTGACTTCGATATTGGCTGGTTCAGGTATTCCTGACCATAAACCTCGGGAATTCCCTGTTTCAAGTAATCAGAAGCAATCGACTTTAGTCTCTTCTCTGGGAATTTCTCGGGCCACAACATTTCCGAATAGTCGTCTTCATCCGGATGAGCGCGAAAGCGAACAGCGACCCAATTCCCATAGAAGTAATCCTTGAGTGCTGTCCGGATCCCCTCGTCCTTCGGCATCAGGTTCTCCAGGAGGGAGTCGAAATGGAGAATGGTGCCTACCACACGGTAAACACAGTCATCGCTGCCAGCGGGTAACACAGACCCGTAGAACCACCTTTTCAGCTTGGAACGTCTTGTGTCGGAGGAGACCAGTTCTTCGTTTTCCAGGTCGTCCACAACAATGATGTCAGGACGGGTTCCCCTCCACTTCTTACCTCTTATCTTCTGCTCTGCGCCCCTGGCGATGACACGACAGGCATAACCGTCTTTGAAGCTGACGATCATGTCGGTAGCTGCATCCTTGGTGATGCGATCGATACCGTACATGTCGCAAAGAAGCTCGTTCTCCCTGAACTCGGTTTTAAGTTCGTTCAGGAACTCCGCTGCCTGGTCCTCCGTATCGGAAAGAACCATGGCGTACTTTCTTTCCCGGTTTACCAGGGTTGTAATCAGATAGGAACCAGTGACCGCAGTGGTCTTCGCATGCCCCCGAGGGGCTGCGATGGCTACCTTGGGATAATCAGAGCAACACAGTTCCCAAAGTTCTTCGTGAAACGCTGGCGTTGGTTTTGGATTGTTATATCGTTGTGCGAGGACTGTTTGCGCCAGCCCTGAGACCATCTCCCTAGTAACTTTCAAAAGCCACCCGTAAAACCACCACCAGGCAATTCTCGGAAAGTTCCAACACCATACGTTGGTTCATACGCTGTAGCAGGTCGTGGTTTCGGTTTTGCCGGTGTAGTTCCAAACACAATAGCATTCTCATTCTTTCGGTTTTGTGCTACTGCTGCTGCTGCAAGACCACGGTCAAGGCCGGGATTGTTTGTCACCATGTTTTCAACCGTTTCACGATCTACTTGCTCTCGTGATTTTGATTTCCCAGTTTCTTTCGGTGGTTTAGCAGTATGAACTGCTTTCACATTTTTTATGCTACTGGTTTTTTCGGATACAACCTTGACTGGTTCGTCCGGTTCTGATTCCCGTGCCGGTGCATGTGTTGCTTGCGCTTGGGGGCTTTCCCTGCTCGACTTTATTGGATCGTTACCTGCACCATAGGTGTAACCCCCGATACCGTAGATCTCTTTGAACTTCTCTACTTGTTCGCTAAAGGTGCCTACTCCTTCCAATTGTTTGTAGAAGTCCCACTGAGACCATATGCCAGGCTGTTCAGTTGATCGTCGAGGCGTACCGTCTGGGTATACGTCTGGAGGACCAGCAGGATATTGCGCCATCTTTGCCTTTTCAAATTCATTCGGCACATAACCTGAAGCAACTTTTCTCGGATCATAAGGAAAGGGTGCAGTGCCTTTACCCTGGGATGCGTTGTAAAGCATCCATGCCATTGCAGCAGGTACTCCTATCGGGAGAACTTGTCCCAGGAGGGACTGGATTGTACTCGCTAGACCTGTCGCAGCAGCAGGAGCGGTTGTGGCAGCTGGCGTACCAAGACCTGCACCTGCACCACCGAGAAGACTGGTTAAAATACTTGAAAGGTCGAATCCACCAGCGGACGCAACCTGGGTTCCCGCTGGGGTAGTAGGGGTTGTCGGTGTTACTGGGGTAGTCGGTGTTGCCGTGGTCGGAATATTGACATTTGGGATATTTACCCCTGGAATATTTACTGTCGTTCCAGCACTCGGTGTTGCTGCAAGGGAAGCGAGTTGTACTTGCGGGAAACTCGTTTGCAGATCATAACCAGGGATCTGTGAAAGACTCGCGCCAGTCGCTGTTGGCATGAGCATGGTTGTCTGCATGGCAGGTCCAGTCACAGCACCTGTTGCGTCCCCGTCACCACCTTCGACCACGATTCTGGTCGGGTCTTGTTCGTAGAACGGGAGACCTTCTGGTCTGCCAGTAATATCTAATGCTTCGGGTTTGAATCTATCTGCGTATGCCATAAAAAAAACCGACTTATAGTCGGCCTACTTGTTGACTTCTAATGGTTTGAAAGATGCTGCTGCAAATTGATCGCCATGTTTTACCCAGTATCCAGTGTAACCAGCTTTCTTGATTGCAGCCTCATATCTATTTATTTGGTCTGAAGGATCCATCGATCCGTGAGGCCATAATCCATCTGGATCTTTACCAAAATCATACAACTCGCTCGGATCAATTGTCGCTGTATAAACTTTAGGACCGAGACCAGCTTCTTTTCTATATCCTTTGAGACCGTAATAAGTTCTATCTATCCAAGTCTCTGGAAATGCTGCTTTTCTTTCTCTTTCAGCACCTCTAAGTCCGGTGCCGTGTAAGGATGGATCTAAAGTTTTTAGGTCTTGAACATTAGACCAATGGGTAAGGATTAATTTACCTTCGTGCTGATGCCCTATTGTTTCTTCTGTGATTCCAGAATAGCTTTGTTGGCCTCCGCGAATACGGTGTCCACCGCTTTCCTCAATTCTGCCATACGCTTCTCCTCCAATCGACTGACGCCGTTTTCCGGTAATGGTGTTGAACTGCTCCCAAGGTCTTTTTCTCCCGGTAACGGTCTCGATGGCCTCATCTGTGGCCTGGAAAGTCTGTTCGCGGAGATCTTCCAGCCCTGCTTGTATAGCGGGTCGTCGTCCGACGCCCAAGCTGTCGAGAAAAATTCTCCCTGTAGTGTCTCGTTCGTGGTAGTTTTCTTCGCCATGAAAAACAGCCTCACTTCTAAAAATTTTGCCTACACCGCGTAATCCGGTGGCATCACCGGCAGATTGTAAGGATTCATGCACCATTTGTCGAATCCGCGCTTCCATTGCCTGTTGGGATTCAATCGTCTTTGAGACCATTCCCCTCGGACTCACCCTCGGCTGTCTCTCCAAATAGAAGACTATACTGCGTTCTCTGTGATCATAAGACCACCCAGTAACTGACTTTCCTAAACTCTTAGACAGGGATTGACCAAATGTCTCTAGGCTTGCTGGAGTCGCATCCCCTTCCTCGATTTTAATGTGCAGACTCGTAGTGTTACCGGTCTTGAGGTTTCTAGCGCGTATAAGTTCGTTCTGCTGAAAGACATACCCGAATGCATCGGCTACGTCAGCTGCCCTTTCCGGAGAAGTAAGAACATCCAGGTAGATATTCGGCACTGCTGGATAATTCAGGTACTTGCCAATACCTAGACTGTAATCCCCTCGAACCCCGAAAAGTTCAAAAATCTGTGGAGCAATCTGATCGAAAACACGTCTTGTGATTAATGCCTTGTCATTGAAATTGACATCTTTCAGTGTTGAACCAAACCTTTGGTCTGCAAGAGATCCAGGGGCAAAAACAAGTTCTGTCGAAATTCGTTGGAAGTTGCCCTGGAATGCTTCCTCAATAGTCTCGACACCACCACCATAACGATCGCCAGTATATTTCCAATCGATTGCCTGTATCTGGGCAGGAGTCCAATTACCTCCCATGAAATTCTCACTATTCGCCATCTCAGAAAAATCATTCCATTTCTGAGATCCATACTCGTACTGCGTATCCAGAGGTCCACGCTTTACATCGACTTTAAGATCTTTCGCCTGGTCGCCAAATTCTGCAACTAGCTGTTTTTTGAGTTTTTCATCAACGAAACCAGTACCACGCGTACTGTGTATATCGACTGTTGCTGGTGCGCCACCTTCTGGCTTATCTCCCATCCAGCTGCGTGTTTCCCTTTCGTAAGCAGAATCTACGAAATCAAACAACTTCTGACCGGCACCCTCCATGCTCTCGTCTAATTGTTCGCCTAAGAGGTGCCTGAGAATTAGTTCTTCATTAAGACCGGCAGTCTTCTCTTGAGGCATATCCCTGGCTTTATCTACTGCCCTCAAAATATTCGTTAATGCATCTTTGGGACTCGCGTTTTTATTTGCCAGGAGAAAACCAAACATATAGATCTCTCCCACGTCCTCACCAAAATACCGATTAAAGGTCGGCAATGCCTCCGCATACCAAGCACGATATTCCTCTACGTCTGTCGGTGAAAGGGCTAACGCCCTTTGCTTCCAATCGTCGTAGGTAATGTCTCCGACGACCCAAGGTTCAACATCTGGAGCGGTAAGTACTTGACGTTCATTCTTTGGCTTACCGACCGCAGTGCCTTGTCTTTTTAACTTCAGCCTTAACCTATCTAATGCTTTTTTAAGATCCGGTTTTATCTTGAAGTTGCCACGAGAAAGGCCCAGAAGCATATAGAGAGGTTTTTCGAACTCTGCCTTTGTTGGTCCCTCTCGATCCCGAACCCTATTGGTAAATGGAAACGTCTCTGCGTCATATCCCATCCTACTTGCCAGCGCATCCACTCGTTCGTTCCACAAATCCGTTCTACGTTGGGCATGTGGAAGCAGATAATCCGCAGCCTGGCTTGCTGCACCCTTGAATAGAGGATCTACTAAAGCCCGTGTCATGCCGTAAGAACCGAGAAGAGGGCTTACACCCATCAAATCTGCGCTGGATTCGAGTTCACCTTTAACAGCTGTTGGGTATCCAGAAAGGAATTCCATTCCCCTGGTGTCCGCATGTCTTAATGTCTGGGACTCCTGTGGAGTGAATCTCTCTTTATATTTGGTAGCAGTATCGACCATCTTTTATTTTTGTAGCAGCGTAGGACCGAGGGTCCGGCGAAATTGCCGGGCGACGTTTTGGTCCCCACCGGCCTGTTCCCCACAATAATGGATTGTTTACTAAAAAACTGGCACCGAATCCCCACTGACACTGGGCCT
>Ga0208934_1000901_pt1 | contig 11574 bp, 10 predicted proteins | sample MalvirDeepMed_s2_FD_184243 | JGI IMG/M metagenome (GOLD analysis project Ga0208934, IMG submission 184243) | Marine viral communities from the Global Malaspina Expedition - Malaspina viral metaG DeepMed_s2 (SPAdes) (version 2) | ecosystem: Environmental > Aquatic > Marine > Oceanic | place... | reverse complement strand
CACATTCAGCAATTGAGTCATATTGACAATCTCCTGTCTTTCCCCATTTTACTTTTCCGTTTTCACATTCTTCGCAAGGCATAGTATATAATATATTTAGTTAATTTTTATTTGATTTTAGATTGTAGCTCTTCTTCTAATATTGGCTAGTTGGTTTTGGCTGTTAGTCATTTCATCCGTAACTACATAAGCTCTCATGGCTTCAGGTGCTACTCCTCCTGATAATTCAAAAGCTCCTGACATCATTTGAGGTGCAGGTGTTGCAGGTGCTGAAATACCTCCTCCTCCTCCACTACTACCTGCTACAGGTGTACTATAAATCTTAGCCACATTTGCTAAACCTGCTGCAATAATTGCTGCTGCGTTTATATACCCTAATGGTGTTCCTGCTCCTGCTGCTAAAGCTTTTGTAGCACCTGCGTAAGTATCTATAATAGCACCTGCTGCTGCTAATTCTTTATTCTCTCCTGCTAAACCACTTAAAGCCTTAGCAAGTCCTGAATAAGCAGCTAATTGAGCTTCAGCATTTTCTAAATTAACCGCTTTTTGTTCTTCCGTTAAGCTTATTGCATTTATTTTTTGTTCTGACCTAAAACCTTCTATTTGAGCTAGTATTGCCAACTCCTCTGCTTCTGCTTGTATAAAAGCTATTTTATCAGCGTCATTTCCTGTAAGCTCCTTTTGAACCCTAGCTGCTTCTTTAACTATACTCGCATTTTTTACCATTAACTTTTCTTGGTCATCTAAAATGTTATTCAACTCGTTATTAGCTGCTATTCTTTCTGCAAATGTATTGGTAACATCATCTCTGATTTGTCTTTGTACTTCTGCTTCTCTGTCTTTTTGTTCTAATATTTTTTGATTAGTTGCTATTGCTAATGCTGCTGCTTTATCAAGCTTTACCATTGCTGTTGCACTACTTATTATTCCACTTGTATATTCTGTTATAGAGGAGGTTAATTCATCAAATTCAGTTTTTATATCCTTAGAAGCTTTTTGAGCCGCAATAGATACTGCTGCCATATTTGCTATTAATTTCTTAGGACTTGTTATTTCTGCTAATAATTTTCCAACTGATGAAATTAAATCTACTACACCACCTAAATTATCAACAAAATAAGTTTGTATCGCTTGTCCTAACTTATAAAGTTGTCCTATAGGGTCTGTAAAAAGACCTTTTAAATAACCTTGTATAACCTTAAAGTTATTGTCTAAATATGTAAATAAATCATTAAAAGCAATTGATGTTGACTTTAAGGCTATATTGAATTTATCTATTACATTTTGATTTTGTCTAAAAGCGTCTGCAAATGCAGCTAATGTAGAAGCTAATAACCCAATTCCTGCTGCTTTTAACGTAGTCCCTATACCTTTAATAGCTTTGTTCATTCCACCAAAACCTTCTTTAGAAGCTTTATTAGTAGCTTTATTTAGTTTATTAACATCTTCTGTTACTTCCCCAACATTAGATTTAATTTCTGCTTCTATAATTGTTTTATTTCCTTCTGCCATTTTTTTATATTTTTAATTCGTAAAGATTAAGAGTACAACTCCAACTTATATTCATATTAGCTGCTCCTGTTACTGCAAATAACATATCGTTAGTTCCACTAAATGCCATCTCAGCAGCCCATCCTCCTGTCGTTCCTGACTTACCTAAATCTGTACTTGATTGGTCTACTGCTTTTAAAAAGACTAAACCTGTTACTCTTAAACATATTCTATCATTAACTGCTCCACTTGCTGCACTACCTCCTGTTCTAACGCCTATTACAGTTGCTTCAAAGCCCTGAAAAGAACTAGTAGAACTTCTAGCTATAATTGTAGTAGAACTATCACCATTAACAAAAAGATTTGTGGCTGAAGCATTAGTAGTTGTTCCTGTTAAAGTGATTATAGAACTTTGAGCATATCCTTTACCTGCACCACTAAAACCCCCACCTCCAATAACTAATTCTCCATCTCTTTCTGCTAATCCATAGTTTCCAAATACTGAAGCATTGTTTACTCCGTTTGCTATTTCATTTTGGTTTCCTACTACTATGTTATTCCTAGATAAACCTTTTACTATATTATTTTCACCTATTATATAAGTGTTATTTGTTCCTGTTTCTGTTGTGTTCCCTGCTCCCTGAAGTTTATTAGTTGCATTACTAAAACTTCTGTTAAGGCTTGTGTTGTAGCTAAATACAGAGCAAGTTCCTGAAGCCTTATCGTAAGTATATCCGTAAGCTTCGCATTGTAATTGATTAGGTATTATTTCATTTCTTCCGTCAGTAAAGGTTACAACTCCTAATTCTGAAGTAAAACTAGGCTTTACATCAAACCCTTTTAAATATGGTATTGTTGTTGCCATTATGGTATAAGTATAAATTCAACTGTTGCTAAGTCGTTTGGTTTGTAGTCAATTTTGTTCACTCTGAATGTTCTGTTTTTGATAAATACTGTATCGTTAAACTTGAATGTATTAATATCTGAAGGGCTTAGATTTACTTTAATAGTCATTATCCTAGTATCAGGATTGTAAAGCTCTGAGTAATAAGGTATCCAATACAAGTTAAATAAATTATTGTTTACAGGTGAGCCTACAGGCTGTATTAATTGACATTCTCCAAAATGAAAATCTCTTGCAGTTGTAACTGTTGGTACACTAGTCAAATGACTAAATTGTAAATAAGTATCTAGGTTTGCTGAAGCTAAACCATTTTGTTCAGGGATATAATAATCATATACTGTTGATTTTATTCCATTGTTATACATTATTCTAGGACTATTGTCAAAACCTTCTGAAGTATCATCATCAGAATTGTAAGAATAAATTGCAGGTGTTATTAAATCAGCCCAAATCTCTGCTAAAGGTTTTACTACTGTAGCTGCAAAAGGTTCAGCAATTATTTCATCTTCTCCTGCTAAGATTGTAAACTCTGAAGCGTCATACTTTTTACTTCCGTATAAATGACCACCTACTGAAGTTTTATAGTTGTTAAAAGCATAATCGTCATCATCTTCTACAAACTTAAAAATTGTTTTTTTGTTTAAATCAGTTAAAGGAACAAGTTTCATTTCTGAAACATCTATTTTATCAGTCCAATCTAGTTCAGTAGAAGTATCATCAAAGAAGTTAGGATTTGCAGTATCACCACTAGAAATAAAAATATCTCCATAAGGTTCTATCCTAATATTGCTAGGGTTATCTTCATCAGGTAAGGTTACTAAGTTAAACATTGTAAGCAGTCCTTTTAAGAAATCCCATTGTCCTGTTTCACCTCTTAAAGTTTGTAATATTGTTGAAGTGGTTATAATTGGTGTAGTTATCGTAACAGTAACAAGTGTACTGCTTGTTGCTGCTTGAACAATATTGGCAGCTCCATAAACTTTGAATTGCGGCTCTAATGTATCTCCATTATCTAATGTTTCTGTCAAGTTGCCAACCCAAGATACATTGGTATAAGGGGCTGATGATGACAGAGTTAATCCTGATGGGTTTGAAACATTTATATAACTAACAACTCCTGCTTTTGTCATTTTCCACCTATAAGCCCAAGATGAACCCAACGGAGGAGAGGTTACATCAAACCCCTCAAAACCAAAATTATAAGCAATATTAAAAATGGTATTATCTGTTTGAGCTTCAAATTTGTTAGAGCTATAACCCATATCAGCTGTAAAAGTGTTTGATGTTAATTCTAAAGAAGTAAAACTTAAAGTTGCATAATTTGTACCACTATCAAAAGTTCCTGTCTGTGTAGTGTTTACATCAACAGGAGCATTTCCTGAACCCCAATTAAAGTCCATATACAACTTTTTAAAGTCGTCTGTATCAAAGAACTCACTTTCATAAGTAAAAGGTACGACTTGAAATATCCTGTCAATTAAATACTTTATATTTATAAAAGGTCTAAATATTTGCTCTAAAGCTGTGTATTCAGGATTGCCACTTATAGCAGCTGTTCCTGTTGAACCGCCTACAAGTTGTTGATGCGTCCAATCTACAAAAGGGTATTTTACTGTGCTATAAGCATTTCTAAACCCTGATGTACTTGCGTTTGTATAAGTTATTCCTGTTCCTGAGTCATTCCAACTATTAATAATATTAGTCTTTTGGTAATCGTGAGTTAATTCTGTAAAGTCTAAATCTGAAAATGTCTTGTCTCCTAATACATCAGCTAGTGCAACAACTTCAGAATACAAGTTTACATTGTAACTTAGTTCTTCTCCCTTGTCTGAAATATCTATCATTCTTAAATATCCTTCAAATAATAAAAATCCATCTTGTTTTAATATTGCCTTCGTTCTTTTATAAGGATTAAAGTTAAGCCCTGTATCTGTTCTAGTTATTTCAAATATATTGTCAAAGATTTGATTGTTTCTTTTTGTAGCAGGTAAATTAAAAGCCTTTGAATACGACTGTACTTTCTCAGCTACATTTTTAAAGTTATCTACACTAAGACTTAAAGGTATATCTTCATCTTCATAAAGGTCGCAAATTACTTGTCCATCTTGCAGGTCTGTGTAAATTGTTGTAGGAGTTATTCCCTGTTCTGAAACTGATATATTGCTTATTGCAATAAAGTCAGTAGTAGTATTGAAATAAGTTATAACGATTGTATCATTTGTACTAGCAGCAGTCCATGTATGCGTGATTTGACTTTGGTTTGCTCCGAATAAAGGTTGTGTAATCATATTAGTACCATTATAAGCACTTGTTATGACAAACCCTGTTCCTGTTGTAGACAAGTCTATCACTATTTCATAAGTCGTTCCTACAACTAAGTTAGATAACCTTTGATATACTCCTGAAGAAGTTAATGTAGGTACTGAAAATAAAGTTAACTTCCCTGATACTTTTGTAGGAATTGTAGGAGTTCCTGTTAATGTATTTCTAAATCTATACCAAGTATTAACTATATATGGAGGAGCATTAGTTAAACTGTCTAGTATAGCATTTGAAGCGCTACTGTCATAACTACTTGAAGTATTTAGTTGATTAAAGTTGATACCATCAACAATAAAATCATTAGCAGTTGAAGTTATTGCGCTATATTCCCCTTCATAACTTTGCGGATAAACTATTAGTTGTACGCTCATTATACAGATTGTGTTCTTAGTGTTTTACTCTTTTCTACTTCAAAAGAATACTGAATAAGTTTGTCGTTTGCTACTGTCTTCTTTGTGAAACTTGAAGTTATAAGTCTTGTAGGGATTACATATTGATTAAGTGCTGAGAAACTTCCATCTGTTTGGTAACCTTTTAAAATGTAAACTTCAGGACTGTTTATTAATTCTTCAAACATTACATTCTCATCTGCACTTACAAAGTCTGTGTTCATTGTGATTTTCTCAGTAGCGTTTACTCTAAATGCTTTCTTACCGCCTTTATAACTATCTACTCTGTAATTTGCTTCATTCCAAGTTCCTGCTAATTGTTCGTATGTAGAGCCTGTAGTAGACACGCTTCTTACTGACTTCTGAGTGAAAGTGTAGTAATCCCACGCACCCCACTGATTAAGCCAACAAAGTCTTATACTTTCATATCCTTTTAAGTTAGGGCAATTAACATTTATAGTGTAACCTTTTGAAATAGCTCCTGAAGTAGAAAACGCTTGTACAACTATTGAACCACCCTGTATAGTTCCTGCTGAAACTAATGCTTGAAAAGTTCCACTCCAATTTTGTAAGTTGGCAGGAAAGCAACCAAAGTACAAAAGTCTTTCTGATATATATGTACTGAAATTAGTATAAGCACCGTTAGTAAAATTCTTTGTTATATTCTCTGTTCCTATTTGAACATCTGCACTATTTTTGTATATTAATTTAATGTAACTTAAATCAGCATTTGGTGATAAAAAAGCAATCGTTCCGTAATCTTCTAAATTAGCATACTGAGTAGCAGGAGCATTAGTTAAGAACCTATCTGTTTGAGAAGATAGATTATAATTTCCTAAGTCATATCCAAAGTCATTATTGAATATTGAAAGTTCATCAGTATATTTTAAATAGCCATTGAATAATTGATAATCAACTGAGTTTTGAAATAGAGTTTCAGGTGTAAGTACATCACCATTTGCGTCTGTGTATTGTGTCTTAAATTGAATAGTTAGCCATCTAAATGCTTTTTTATTTCTTGAATACTTGTCTATTAAATGTATAGGGTGCGGTGTACTATCAGTTGTAACTACTGTTTTATACTTACTTTGATTATAAGCCATATTATCAGCACTTACATAATTCTCAACTACTTGTTTAAAATCAAATATACCTACTCCTGCATTGTTAGGAGTTGTTTTAAAAGTTGCTGTTGGTACTGTTGCTGAAGATATTGCTGTAGGTGTTGTATCGCTTATATAAACATCAGCAATAAACCTTACATTAGTTTGTGTTCCTACTATTGTATTATTTGATACTACAAAAATTACCTCTTGTCCTACAGGAAGCTGAGTATATAAAGGTGTTTGTTCTATTTGTGTTGCCATTTATTTTACTGTTGTTAATCCGTTAATAATATCATCTTTTACTGCTCCTAACATTTCTTTACCAAACTGCTTTAAACCTAACATTAAAGGCTTTTGAAAGAAACTTATGCCCTGTATTCCATTTCTCTTTATGCTTCTAGCTATTAAAAAAGATATGCTCTTCCTAGACATAAATCTACCTTTTTCGTCTCTAGGTGCTATTCCTTTTTTTACTATCCACTTGTCAAGCACTCTACTAGGAGGTTGCTTTGTAGTGTACTTATAAGGACTTGAAATTGTCTTACCCTTATAATCTTTAAAACTTCTTCTCTTGTTTGTTCCTGAAACTCCCTTATCTACAAAAGTACCATAACTATCCATAAAGAATTGTACAGTAAAACCATCAGCATCTGTAATAACTTTAAAATCTATTGACTTTTCTAAATTAGTACCACCACCTTTTGATTTCTGTAAGTTTCCTTTTGCTCTGTTTACTACTTGTTTTCCAAAGCTATTAAGGTATCTTTCAAGAGCTTCTGTCTTCATTATACTAGACCTGCAAAGATTTCTACTTGAACATCAGTTGATGCTGAAGGTCTTACCTCTACAGTAACCAAATCTTGAAGTGTAGGGAATGCAGGGCTTGCATCTTCTTCACCAATTAATGCTTCTTCAGCTTGGTATAAGATATGAGACCCTCCTGCTCTTACAGTTACTTGATAATTAGTTGCTGATGTTACAAAAGCCACTTTCATATCTTGGTCTGTACTTAGGTTAGTTACTCTTAAGTATTTACAGTTCTCTACATCTAAAGCACCATCTGCTCCATAAGGAGTAGAATTAAATACTGCTACAGTTGTAGTCTGTGAGTGTGTACAAGTTAATATTCTCTCAAATACATCTACTATCCCTGTAGTTGTTAAAGTATTTGTAGAACCTCTTACTGAGCCGTTCAAGACGACATTTTCTGTGATTGTTGTTGTTAAGTCTGCCATTTTATAATTTTATTGTTATTTTAAATTTCTTCCACCCTATTTGAACTATTAATCTTCCTATCTTAAATTTTAGCATTAGTAACCTGCTCCTCTAGTTGTTACAGGAATATTACAAGTTTGAAAGTCATTCTGAACTAATACTCCTAAGTTAAATACATACCCACAACATAAGTTATCAAATCTTTCTTGAAAAGGCTCTATTGTGAATTGGTCTTGTGTAAAATAGATAGGTTCGTTTATATCATTTACTCCTTCTATTGATTGTCTTGAACTATGTCTAAGCATACCTATTAAGTCTGTACATATTTCTAAAGTTTGATTGAATACTTCTTGTTCGTTATTCTTAGTATTGACTAACTTAGTTAATGCTGCGTGCTGTTTAGTTTGCCAATCTGACTTCTCAGAAACCATATCCATAACAAAGATTTGAAAGTTGTAAGTCAATTGACTATCTCCTGTTGTTACTGATGTTGGGTTTATATGCATTAATGGAAACTTCTCCATCTTCTCTAAGTTGATGTCATATATATCACCTACTGAAGTTGTGCTTATCTGTTCATGATACTCACCTAACCTTAACAAAGTGTTTACTACATTATTATATGTCTTATTGTTTACCATTTCTTTGTACTTTATTTTGTGAGTTTAAATCTGTTTCATAACTTAACCAAGTCAAGCATTCTAACAGTCCTAAATTCGTTATTCTTTCTAAGTTTACTATCTCAGCATTACACAAGCGATACATGACCCCGAACCACGACCATTTCTCGGCAAAACTTTCTGTTGCTATTGCTTCTTCGTTTCCTTCAGCCGCTCCATCAAATACAATGGCAAAATCTCTGACAACTCCTTCCCTAAATTGTAAAAAAAAACCAATGCACTTTGCACTTGTTCTGCTGACATCTTTTTCATTTCTTCTGTCCTAAGCCGTATATTTCCATCGTAAGCATCAACAATATATATATCATTCTTCTTTTCTTTTATCGGTGCATATAATACAGCCATTATCTCAGGCAAATTCTTCTCTATTCCGTTCTTTATAAAAGTCTCCAAATCTGCATATTGCCCCAAACTTATACTATCCAAATCAGGCATAAAGCCGTACTCAATACCATCTATTTCAATTATCCTTTTTAGCTTTGTATCTTGCTCTTGCTGTAGCTGTGCTATCCTGCTCATTATTACTGCTACATCTGATAGAGCCAATTCCTTTACCAACTGCTTAGGAATATTAGATAACGCTGCTATTGTTTCTGTTGCTTCTTCTGTCTTACTACCTGTTTCAAAATCAATAAGTTGCAACCATTTTTCAAGAGTTACATCTTCCCAACTACTAATCAATTTGAACTCTTTTACCTTACCTTCCTTTTTGACTTTTACTTTCATCTGTTATATAATAGAAATTTGTTGTTTTTAGTTTACTGCTTTAATTTAAAATGTTATCTTTGCGCTGTTTTCATACACTTGTGGGGTTAGCGGCTTAGGTCGCTTTCTCTTTTTATTGTACATAATACTTCCCTGCGTTTGGATTGTCTAAGTGATAAATAACATTATACCTAACACCATCAATTGCGTGATTATAGTTATCTACATATAGTTTAGAACCTTTGTCAGCGTATATATAATTGTTTAACTCTTTAGCTATGTTAGTGCTATCAGGAGTTATAATAAGTTCATAGTCTTGCATACGAGTAATACCACTTTCAATAGTTCCTTTTTTAACAGGCTTTATATTAACTCCTAAGTGTCTAAGGTCTGCTATTAGTCTTGGCTCTGCACTATCGGCTATGATAAGTTTATTGTCTACTTTGTCTAATATGATTTTAGCCAACTCATTTGACTTTAATCCGTTCTTATAGATATGTTCTTTTAAATATATCTTACGCTTTCTTTTATCAATAGCAACTTCAGTAAGACTATCAGGGTCTACACTAAAACCAAAGTCCATACCACAAGAAGTCTGAAGTCCATCAGGATTAAATTCGCCAATACTCCAATTCTCAAATACAACTCCTTCTGCTTTGTCTAACCAACCTCCTAAGATTTTGTGCTGATACTTTTTAAAGTTTCTATGCTTTATACTCTTAATACGCTCTAGGAAGCTCTGTGAGAGGTTTACTATGTTATCTAGGTAACTAGTATGTATATAGCATACATTGTCCTTAGAGCCATTAAAACCACCCTCTACGCCTTTGTCTTCAAAAAACCTTTTATATATCCAATGCTCTTTAGTAACAGGATTAAGTATAAGTACAACTCTATTGTGTATGTTCTTTTCTCTTATACTTAAATCAATAGTGTCAAAGATATTCTCGTCAACTAATTCTTCAGCTTCGTCAAGTACCCAAGTTGAAATACCCTGCAAAGATTTTAAACTTGCTGTTTGGTTTCCTGCTGAGGTTCTAATTCCTCTAAATAAAATATCTGACTGATTGCTTGTATTTACTACTTCTGCTTTATTAATACTAAACACTTCATCAAATCCTAGCAGCCCTATCTTTTCTAAGAACTCAGGAATAATTGACAAGTGAGCTGAAGTCATTGTATAACGAGTAAAGAGTATTCTAATCCCTTTAGTCATTGTGAGTAAAGTAAGAAAGACAGTAACAGCAAAGGACTTTCCTGAACCCCTACCGCCTGTAATTATAAAGTAACGAGCATCAGAAGAAAATAAAGGATTGTATTTCTTATTCAGTATCAGTGTCTACAAATGTTATAATAGGCATATTGATTGCTTTATCGCCTGATGTTATATCTAATCTATTTGTTTCATTCCAACCTAACCTAGTCTTAGCAGCGTGTATTACAACTGAAGGTACTTTATCTTTAACGCATTCATAATACTTTGACTTAATAAAGTCCTGTTGTATGTTTTCTATTTCCTCAACCTTAGCTTTAAATTCTTCATCTTCTTTTAGCCACTTATAAAAGTTTGTTCTACTTAGGTCAGTTGCTTTTAATGCAGTTGTTATTACTCCTAGACTTGACTCTAATGCTTTGAGCAATCTCTCTTTGTTAATCTTTGTTCTATTTTGTTCCATTTTTAATTGCTTTTTGTCCTGTGAACTGTTCCCATCTTTCTATAATTACATCACAATACTTTTCGTCTAATTCCATTCCGTAACATTTTCTTTTTGTTTTTTCTGCTGCTATTAGTGTTGAGCCACTACCTAAAAATAAATCTATCACTAAACCTTTTAAAAAATAAGTGTCAAGTATTTCAATAATTAAACCAACGGGTTTTTCGCAAGAATGTATTGTTTTGTGTACTTTAGCATACTCCCATATATCAGCAGGTGCTACTTTTGGTTTTACAGGCTTTCCGTTAAGACATAAAAAAAAAGGCTCATATTTTGGTCTTGAATAGTAACCTATACCAAAGTTATTTTTAACCCAAATATGTAGAGCTTTTACATCAAATAGTTTTATTAGTGATTTTTTAAAATCTCCTGTTGTACTCCAACCACACCACACAAAAAGATAAGTATCATCTTTTAAACTATTTTTACTGCAATTAAAAACTTCATCTAAAAAGATTGAGAAGTCATTATCACTCATAGAGTCGTTAAGTATTTTGTCGTGAGTTCCTCTTTGTGGTTTAAAATCTATGTTATAAGGAGGGTCTGTAAATACCATATCTGCTTTTTCCCCATTCATTAGTTTTGCAACATCATCTGAGCTTGTACTATCTCCACACATTATTCTATGCTCTCCTAATTGCCAAATATCACCACGCTTTACTTTGCTTTCTTTTACTTCAGGTATTTCATCATCTTCTATTAATCCTGCTTCAGGTTCTTTATCATCTAAGTTTTCCCATACATCTAAACCCCACTCAGCAAGTTGTACGCTATCCCATTCATTAGCTAACATATCCCATTCCCATTCTCCAAACCCTACATTGTCTTTAACTATAAACTCTTTCTTTTGTTCTTCAGTTAATCCTTCTGCTACTTCTATCCATACTTCTTTTAGCCCTGCATCTTTACTTGCCTTCAGTCGCATATTGCCACCAAGCACCATCATATCTTCATCAACTACAATTGGTCTTAGCTTTAACATTTCAGGAAATTCCTGTATTGACTTAACTAGTTTTTTAAACTTATCATTTTTAATAAGTCTAGGAT
>Ga0208934_1000896_pt1 | contig 11664 bp, 13 predicted proteins | sample MalvirDeepMed_s2_FD_184243 | JGI IMG/M metagenome (GOLD analysis project Ga0208934, IMG submission 184243) | Marine viral communities from the Global Malaspina Expedition - Malaspina viral metaG DeepMed_s2 (SPAdes) (version 2) | ecosystem: Environmental > Aquatic > Marine > Oceanic | place... | reverse complement strand
TCCACTCGGGCTGGGAGCATGCCGAGGTGGTGCTTGGCGGCGAGAGCTACACCGCCTTGGCTGGCGGATTGCAGAACGCCTTATGGCTTCTCGGCGGCGCCCCGCGCGAACATCGGACGGACAGCTTGTCGGCCGCCTTCGCCAATCTCGATCGGGATGCCCGAGAGGACCTGCGCACACGCTATGACGCGCTGTGTGCCGACTACGGCATGGAAGCGACCCGGAACAATCGCGGCATTGCACACGAAAACGGGTCTATCGAGAGTCGGCACGGGCATCTCAAGACCCGCTTGGAGCAGGCCCTGCTGCTGCGTGGCAGTCATGACTTCGATGAGTTGGACGACTGGCGACACTTCGTTGCCCAGGTCGTCGCGCGCCACAATGCACGGCATCGGGACCGCCTGAGGGTCGAACGGCCACATCTGCAGCCGCTTCCGGCGCGCCGTAGCTGTGATTACGACGAGGCGCGCGTGAGGGTGACCTCGTCGGGCGGCTTCGTGTTCCGAAAGGTGTTCTACACCGTTCACTCTCGCCTGATCGGCTATGAGCTGAAGCTACGCATCTTCGATGATCGCCTGGAGCTGTTCCTCGGCGGCACACCCCTCGAGACCCTACCGCGCGGGCGCCCGCCTGCCGGCGGGCGTGGGGGTCATGGCTATGTCGTTAGCTACCATCACGTCATCCACAGCTTGCGGGCCAAGCCTCAGGCCATCGCCAATCTGACCTACCGCGACGCGCTCTTCCCTCGCACTGAATACCGCCGATGCTGGGACGCGCTGACGGCTGCCGGACCGCTGCGGCAAGCCTGCCGGATCATGGTCGGCCTGCTGTGGCTCGCCCATGATCAGACCTGCGAGGCGGAATTGGCCGCCGCCCTCTCGGCAATCCTTGCCCGAGGCGAACTTCCGGTCCTCGGGGAACTGCGCTCCCGCTTCACGCGGACCGAAGGCGATGGTGGGGTCGTTTGCGGGAGAGTGTGAAATCCTACGCTAAGGCCAAGGGGGTTCGCTCAGGCATCGTTTATGGCGCCTGATCGGATCCCTTGCCGAAGAACTGCTCCAGAAGCCGCTCGGATCGCTGCAGTCCCTCGTCGGTGAAAGCCACGGACCGCGCCTTTCCCACCGGATCGCTGATCCATCCCTTCTTGTGCAGCCGGTCCATGCTGTCCCAGTCGAAGCCCTTCCAGGCGCGTCGGCCGTCGTGAAGGGTCAGTCGCAGCAGGGCCAGCACGGCCTCGTCTATCTTATCTTCATCGAGGTCCATGTCATCCATATCTCCCTGAAGGCTATCGAGCGTCATGCACCAAGCAGCCGCTTGCCGTTCTCGCGCAAGTTTCCCTCCGGATCGACATACCGGTACAGCGTCACCGGCTTGATCTTCAATTCTCTGCACAACTCTGCGACGGAAGTATCGCGGTTGGCCATCGCGGCCTGTGCCATGCGCACCTGAGCTTTGGTCAGCGCGAACTTGCGTCCGCCCTTCCGCCCCCGGGCGCGCGCGGCGGCAAGGCCGGCCATGGTTCGCTCCTTGATCAGTTCGCTCTCGAACTCGGCGAGGGAGGCGAAGATGCCAAACGACAGCCGTCCATGGGCGGTTGTCGTGTCGATCTGGGCGCCCAGACCGGTGAGAACTTTCAGGCCAACGCCGCGTTCGGTCAGACCCGCGACCGTTCTGACCAGATGGTGCAGGCTGCGCCCCATGCGGTCGAGCTTCCAGATGACCAGCACGTCGCCATTTCGCACGGCCTTCAGACACGCGTCCAGCCCCGGTCGCTCGTCCTTTTTGCCAGAGGCCCGGTCCGAGTAGATATGTTCCTCGCCGACGCCCGCGGCGATCAGGGCGTCCTGCTGAAGGTCGAGCGACTGGCTACCGTCGGCCTTCGAGACCCGGGCATAGCCGATTAGCATGTTTCACAAACGATCGTTTGAGACATTTGGCGAAAATCGGCGCTCTTGGCCATTGATACGTTTCCTTAACCCATATCGAAATCAAAGATACGCAATGGAGTAATCGAAGGCAAAAGAAACATGGCCCACCGGACCATCCTGACGCCGAAGCAACGGGAGGTCCTGTTCGGCCTTCCCGCGGACGAGGCGCAGCTGCTCAAGCACTATACGCTATCGGATGAAGACCTCGATCATATCGGCCAGCGCAGGCGCCCGAGAAACCGGCTTGGTTTTGCACTGCAGCTTTGCGCGCTGCGCTATCCCGGACGCGCTCTGCTGCCTGGTGAGGTCATCCCAGTCGAGATCGCCGACTTTCTTGCCGCGCAGCTCGGTCTCCAGGACGCCGACCTCGACGCCTATGCCGCCCGCGAAGAAACGCGGCACGAGCACATGGCCAGCCTGCGTCAGCTCTACGGCTACAGGACCTTCTCCGGCCGCGGTGCCCGCGATCTGAAGCTCTGGCTCCACGGCCAGGCCGAGCACGCCGTTTCCAACGAAGACATCGCCCGCCGTTTCGTCGAGGAATGCCGGAGAACCCTGACCATCCTTCCCGCCATATCGACCATCGAGCGCCTCTGCGCCGACGCGCTCGTCGCCGCCGAGAAACGGATAGAGACGAGGATTGCGGATCGCTTGAGCGATGACGAATGCGTGGCCCTCGACGATCTGCTGTTTGAGATGGTCGAGGATCGGCTGACCCGGTTCGTCTGGCTGCGCAAGTTCGAGGTCGGCAACAATTCGGCCGCTGCACGCCGGCTGCTCGACCGGCTCGATTACCTTCGCAAGATCGACGTTTCGCCGGATGTGTTCCACGGCGTTCCGGATCATCGCATCACCCGCCTGCGTCGGCAGGGTGAACGCTACTTCGCGGACGGATTGCGTGATCTGCCGGACGACCGCCGCCACGCAATCCTTGCCGTCTGTGTGTCGGAATGGCGCCGCGCGATCGCCGATGCCATGGTCGAGACACATGACCGGATCGTCGGCAGGACCTGGCGGGAGGCCGCCCGGCTGTGTGATGACCGCATGGAAGGCGCGCAACCGGAGGTCCAGAAGACCTTGCGCTCGTTCCGCGACATGGGGACGGCCCTTCTCGAAGCGAAGAACGACGACGTGTCTCTTGAGGACGCCATCTCGTCCAGTCCAGGATGGACGGATTTGCAGACTCTCGTCGCCGTCGCGGCCCGATTGACGGATACGCTGTCGTCGGACCCGATTACCCATGTCGTTCAAGGGCACAAGCGGTTTCGTCGATACGCCCCCCGGATGCTGCGGCTTCTTGAAATCGACGGGGCGGACGTGGCCAAACCCCTTCTGGACGCGGCCGAGCTGATCCGGTTCGACAGGGCTCACAGCCGGCCGACGGATTTTCTGCGGCGCACGTCGAAGTGGCACCGCCATCTGAAGACCCAGACCTCCGAGGACGGCCGCCTGTGGGAAGTCGCGGTCATGTTCCATTTGCGCGACGCCTTCCGCTCGGGGGATATCTGGCTGGAACGCTCCCGGCGCTACGGCGACCTGAAACAGGTGTTGGTGCCTGCGCAGGCCGCAGAGGCGAACGCGCGGCTCGCCGTTCCCTTCGATCCCGAGGACTGGCTGGCCGATCGCCATGCGCGAATGGAGCTCGGTCTCGAAAAGCTGGCCAAGGCCGCGAAAGCGGGCGCGATCCCCGGCGGATCAATCGAAAACGGTGCGCTTCATCTGAGCCGGCTGCCGACAGCGCCGCCGCCGGGGGCCGATGATCTATTGTCCGATCTCTACCGCCGCATACCGGAGACGAGGGTCACCGACATCATGCTGGAGGTGGCCCGCGCGACCGGCTTCACGGAGGCGTTCACGCATCTCAGGACCGGTGCGCCGCCGAAGGACCGGATCGGTCTGATGAACGTGCTCCTGGCCGAAGGGCTCAACCTCGGTCTGAGCAAGATGGCCGAGGCCAGCAATTCCCACGGTTTCTGGGAACTCATGCGGATTTCGCGCTGGCACGTGGAAAGCGATGCTTATGCCCGCGCGTTGGCAGGCGTCGTCGAAGCGCAGGCCGCTCTGCCGATGGCCAGGTTCTGGGGCATGGGCACGACTGCCTCCAGCGACGGACAGTTCTTCCCCACCGCCCGGCAAGGCGAGGCGATGAACCTGATCAACGCGAAATACGGGCGCGAGCCGGGGCTGAAGGCCTACACGCATGTCTCCGACCAGTTCGCGCCCTTCGCGTCGCAGACCATTCCGGCCACAGTCAGCGAAGCGCCCTACATCCTGGATGGGCTGCTGAACAACGAGGTCGGCAAACGGATCAGGGAGCAGTATGCCGATACCGGGGGCTTCACCGATCACGTTTTCGCCGTCACCTCGATACTCGGCCACCGATTCATTCCGCGCATCCGCGATCTGCCCTCCAAGCGCCTCTACGTCTTCGAGCCGAAGGCCGTGCCGCCGAACCTGCGCGGTCTGGCGGGCGGCACGATCCGGGAGAACCTGATCGCGTCCAACTGGCCCGATATCCTGCGGATCGCGGCGACCATGACGGCCGGGACCGTCGCGCCCAGTCAGATCCTGCGCAAGCTGGCGTCCTATCCCCGCCAGAACGACCTTGCCGTCGCCTTGCGCGAGGTCGGCCGCGTCGAACGGACGCTGTTCATGATCGAATGGGTCCTGAACACCGACATGCAACGCCGCGTCCAGATCGGCCTCAACAAGGGCGAAGCGCACCACGCGCTGAAGAACGCTCTGCGGATCGGCCGACAGGGCGAAATCCGCGACAGGACGGCCGAGGGCCAACATTTTCGGATGGCCGCGCTCAACCTCCTCGCCGCAATCGTCATCCACTGGAACACAGCCCGCCTGGGCGAGGCCGTCACACAGCGCCAGCGTGCGAAGCTCCCGGTCCCGCCCGATCTGCTGGCGCACACCTCGCCCCTCGGCTGGGCCCACATCCTTCTCACCGGCGAATACAAATGGCCGAAGAGGTAGAAGCCACAGCTGCCGTTCGCAGCGCCGCGCTCGAACTCACACTATGCGGGACGAAGGGGCCGTTCAGAGGTCTGAATTCAACGGCCTCTTCAGATACCGACCTTTCGCTGATTTCTTAAGAATCTAGACAGTAAGTATGGCTCGGGTCTGCGAAGCCGCGGCCAAGCCTCCCCCATCGTTCGGCATTGTGATCGGCGACGGTTTGCTTCATATCAGCGGTTGCTGATACCTTATTCCTTCCAAGCATTGATGGCAGGCTATGAGTTCGAAGGATACCCAAGAAAAGCGGCGCCGGAGCGGACGGCCGCTCATGATTTTGCCTATTCTTCTGTTTGGGTTGCTGGGCGTAGTCTTCTACTGGGGCCTCTGGAACAACGACGACCGGTTGCCCTCGACGCTGATCGGAAGACCAATCCCGGAATTCGCGCTCCCGCCCATCGAAGGGCGGCAGGACGGCCTAGCCTCGGCGAACCTGCTAGACCAGGTTTCTCTCGTCAACGTCTGGGCGTCGTGGTGCGTCCCCTGCCGCACGGAGAACCCGCTTCTCGTCGATCTTGCCGAAGCGGGCACCGTTCCGATCTACGGTATCAACTACAAGGACGATGCCGAGGAGGCGCTGGGTTTCCTCGAAGAGCTCGGCGATCCCTTCACCCGCATCGGCGCGGACCGATCAGGCCGCGTTGCGATAGACTGGGGCGTCTATGGAGTGCCGGAAACATACATAATCGACGCCGAGGGGCGCATTGCATACAAGCATGTCGGCCCCTTTGATCAGGCCTCGCTTGAGGAGGACATTCTGCCGGTCGTGCGCCGGTTGCAGGCTGAGAGCGGCCCGTGAGGCGACGTGACGTCCTTGCCGGAGTCTTGGCGCTTGCGGCAAGCCCTGCCTCCGCCCGACCACCGATCCCTAATCACGGGACTCCGCGTGATCTCCTGTCGCCGCCTTTCGTGGATGGAGATGGACGGAATCTGACGCTGGCGGACTTCGAGGGACGTGTCGTGCTTCTGAACATTTGGGCGACCTGGTGCCCGCCTTGTCGCGAGGAGATGCCGACGCTCGACGCGCTGCAAGCGCGCCTCGGCGGATCGGATTTTCATGTTCTGCCGCTGTCGATCGATCGGGCCGGTCTCGAACCTGTGCGCCGCTTCTACCGAGAGACCGGCATTCGCAACCTCGATCTCTATATCGCGGAGGATACGCGCGCGATGCTGGCCTTGGCCGTGGTGGGCCTGCCGACAACGATTCTGATCGACCGCATTGGGCGCGAGCGCGGGCGCCTCGCAGGCCCGGCCGAATGGAACAGCCCCGAAGCCGTTGCGCAGATAAGCGCTCTTATTGACGAACGTAAGCAATAGGACATGGAAAAGCACGACGACCGCGCCAGCCGTTCCGCTCCGTGCGCACACGTGGTGGCGGTCTACCGATCAGTTTGGAGATGTGGATTTGATTGAACTTTCCGCTCTTGGACTAATGGCGGCATTGCTGGCCGGTGCCGTTTCCTTTCTGTCGCCCTGCGTGCTGCCGCTCGTGCCCGGCTACGTATCCTACGTTGCCGGACGTACGGTCACCGGCAGTGCAGCGCCTTCGAAGGGGCGGGCCGTCTGGCTCAGCTTCTGTTTCGTCCTTGGCTTCTCCACGATATTCATCGCGCTTGGGGCCTCTGCCACCGCGCTCGGTCAGGCGCTGCTGCAGTGGCGCTACGAACTCAACCTCGTCGGCGGCGCGATCGTGATCCTGTTCGGTCTGTTCATGATCGGGGCAGCGCGCCTGTCGGCCATGGAGCGCGACCTGCGTTTCCATCTCGACCTGCCGGGCGGGCAACCGGTCGCCTCCTACGTGCTCGGACTCGCCTTCGGTTTCGGCTGGACACCGTGCATCGGGCCGATCCTCGGCGCCATCCTAACCGCCAGCGCGACAAGCGCGACGATTGGCGAGGGCGTCGCATTGCTTGCCTTCTACTCGGCCGGCCTTGGGATCCCGTTTCTGGTCGTCGCGGGGTTCACCGACAGTATTGCCGGCAGGCTGCGCGGCATCGGTCGTTGGGGTCGCCGCCTGCATCAGGCTGCGGGCGGCGTCATGATCCTGATGGGCCTGGCGATGATGACCGGGCGGTTGAGCGCACTGGCCTACTGGCTGCTGGACACCTTCCCTGTCCTTGCGCGGATCGGGTGAACAGATGCGACTGTACGAGAAACATATCCTCCCTCGGCTGACGCATCTGGCGATGAGCCAGGATCAACTTCTTCCCTACCGGCGCCGCGCCGTCTCCGGGCTGCATGGACGTGTGCTGGAGATCGGGATCGGCTCGGGCCTGAACCTTGCGCTCTACCCCGAGGCCGTGCGTCAGATCATCGGTGTTGACCCGTCGCCCGAACTCCTCTCTCGGGCCGCGCAAACCTCCCATGGCCTGATGCCCGCGGCCGAGATGATCGAGGGCGTGGCCGAAGCATTGCCGCTGGAGGATCGCAGCGTCGACTGCGTCGTCGCCACCTGGGCGCTCTGCAGCGTGTCGGAGCCGGAGAAGGCGCTCGCCGAGATCCGGCGCGTTCTCAAGCCGGACGGCATCTTCCGCTTCGTCGAGCATGGTTTGGCGCCGGAGCCCGGTGTCCGGCGCTGGCAGCGCTGGCTCACGCCCGTCTGGAAACACTGCGCCGGGAACTGTCACCTTGACCGTCCAACGGCCGGCTTGATCGAGACAAGCGGCTTCCGAATGGAGCGGCTCGACACCGGCTACGCGACAGGTCCGAAGCCCTTGGTTTTCATGTATGAGGGGCAAGCTCGCCTCTACTAAGGAAGCTTGGAAAAAGAACAACATCGGCTTTCGATTCGTGGCGCAACACTAATGGCAAGGCAATCAATTCTCGCCTCGAACTTTGGCTGCAGGCTCCGCATTATGAGGTATCATGAGTAGTCAGCAAGATAACCGGCAGGCCAATCTGACGCGCGGCATCCGCGTCGAGATCGCCAGCCTCGTCTACAACATCATCGAGGTCGTCGTATCCGTCACCGTGGGACTTCTGACCGGCAGCGCGGCACTGGTAAGCTGGGGTCTCGACAGCACGGTCGAAGCCACCTCAGCCGCGACGCTGATCTGGCGCTTGAAGGGGGAGAAGGACGGTGCCGGCAAGCGCACGGTCCTGCACCGCAAGAAGGTCGCGCTCTACGTGGTTGCCTGTGCCTTCTGGATCGTCGTCGCGGCGATCCTCTACGAGGCGGTCTCCGCCTTCATTTCGCAGAAGGCGCCGGGCTTCAACTGGTGGGGTATCGCGATTCTGGGTGCTTCGCTCGTGGTCAACCCGTTCCTCGCCTGGGGCAAGTATCGCTATGGCAAACGGCTCGATGCGCCCGCCCTGAAGTACGATGCCAAGGACACCATGATCTGCCAGTATCAGACAATCGTGGTGTTGGCCGGGATCGGTCTGACGCAATGGATGGGCTGGTGGTGGGCCGACCCGGTCGCGGCGCTTCTGATCGTGCCCTACGTTGCGTGGGAAGCGTTTGAGGCCACCAAGGATGCGCGGTCGGTCGATCCGGAGGAGGCCGACGCTACTGCCGACGCCTGACGTTGCGCATGATGAACCGGGATTTAGGCATGGGCGGCAGTTCTTCGGTTTCCAGATCCAGATCCTGATCTGGCACTTCGTAGTCGATGGCGTTCACGAAGAAACTGCAAAACGCCTTCATCTGGCTGATCGCGATCCACTCGCCCGGACAACGGTGGTTCCTGTGGTGATCACCACCGCCCTGCGGAATGAAGTCGTAGGGGGTGGCCTCCCGATCGTGAAACCGCTCGGGCCGGAACTCTTGCGGCGCGTCCCACGAGCGAGCGTCGGTATTTGTGCCGTAGAGGTCGAGCAGAACCCTGTACCCTTTGGAAAAGCGATATCCGCGCCACTCGAAATCGCTCTTCACCCGTGCCGCGACCGCGGGAAAGAACGGATACAGACGGCGGACCTCTTGCACGAAAGGTTCGAGCTGTCCCTCGTCGTCCTTCAGCTTTTGCCGCCACTCGGGATGCCGATGCAGGGCATGCGCCGCCTGGGCGATGAACGCAGAGACGGCGACGATCGGGCGTACTACGTTCAGAAGCTCCACGGCGGCAACCTTGGAGGTCAGCAGCTCCCCATTCAGATCGCGCCACGTCGCGACGACATGGGCGGCGCTTTCCTGTCCTGTCTGAAGGCTTCCGTCGCGCACCCGTTCAATAATCCCGGCTATCCAACGCTCTGCGCGATGCCGCGCCAGACGCGCACCCCAGTGCTTCCAGCCGACCGCCCCGGCGTCTTGGAAGAGCGCCGTCATCTGCGCCGTCCGCGTCTCGACCTCCGCTTCGGGAAGCGGCACGCCCGACCAGGCGCAGGCAGCTCTGGTGAGGATTTCGCGCACTTCGTCGTAGAGAACGACCTTCTCCGCCGCTTGCCAGTCCCGTGCGTAGCGGTCCAACAGGTCCCGCGTCGTGTTTTCGAGAGCTTCGATCCGCTCCGACGCCATGAGTGACATAAACATCCGCTTCCGATGACGGTGGGCCTCGCCATCGAGCCCCTGGATGCCCTTTTCGCCGAGCAGGGTTCTCTGGATACGCTTCGGCATCGAGCCTGCGCGCACGAGCCCATCCTCGGAATAGAAGACCTCCGCAGCTGCGGCACCAGTCATGCAGATCGTCTTTTGAAAGAGGATGCGGGTCTCGAACAGGTCGCCCTCAAGATCGCGGCATGTGTCCGGAATGAACCCATATGGGTTGCGCAGCAGGGCAAGCGTGCTGTCGATGCCCTTTGCGGATGGAATGCTGGACATCGATTATTTCCCCGTAACGTTTTCTTTTCGGTGGTTACGTTCGGGCTTGTTCTGCGCCGAGCGGAAGCTGTCCCAGAACAGCAGGACTGCACCGCAGAAAATCACCACATCCGCAAGATTGAAGGACGGCCAGTGGTATGTTCCGTAATGGAAATCCAGAAAGTCTGGGACGGCCCGATAACGCAGCCGGTCGAGGACATTGCCGAGCGCGCCGCCGATGATCAGACCGAGAGCGGCAGCCGTCAGCCTGTCCGGCGCGCGCCACAACCAGATCAGCAGCCATGCCACGATTACGGCAGCAAGTGCGATGAGACCCCACCATGGCACGATCCCGCCCAACATACCGAAGCTGACGCCATCGTTCAGAACCCGCACGAGATTGAGAAAGGGCAGAACCTCGACTCCGCGCTCAAGCGCCGGGGCGTTCAGGGCAAGCGCCTTGATGCCCTGATCGAGACCGAACGCCGCGATGGCGCAAACTCCGCCCAGAACGCGGCCGTTCATGCAGTCGTCTTCAGATCGGCCCGCGCATCGCGAATGATCGCCCAGGACGAGTGCAGGAACAGTCCGGCGATGCCGAAGGCGACGATGAGGTCCGGCCAGGCGCTGCCCAGCCACGCCACGAGACCGGCGGCAACGACAACCGCCGCATTGCCGATGGCGTCGTTGCGAGAGAAAAGCCAGACGGCCCGCATGTTCGCGTCGCCCTTGCGGAACGGCAGCAGCGGCAGAACGGAGATGACGTTGACGACAAGGGCAATCATGCCAAGCAGGCCCATGAGACCCGCATCCGGCGTCGTCCGTTCGAAGATCCGGACGATGGTCGTGCCGAGGACGCCGAGACCGAGGAGCCCGAGGAAGATGCCCTGGATCAAGGCCGACCGTGCCCGCCAGGCGAGGCTCCAGCCGATGGCCAGCAGGCCAAGGAAGGTGATCGCGCCGTCGCCGATGAAATCGAGCGCATCGGCTTTCACGGCCTGTGACCCGGCGATGAACCCGCCGATCATTTCAACGACACCGTAGCCCACGTTCAGGATCACGACGATCCAGAGCGCGCGTCGGTAGGCCGGGTCCTGATGGGCGGGATTCGGCGGAATGTCTCCATCGCCCTCGATCCGGTCGAAGCCGTAGCCGGTCACCGCAACGGCCTTTTCGATGTCCGGCAGGCGCGCTTCGGGGGCGCTCAGTGTCATGATGTGCGTCGCCGCCGACACCTTCACATCGTCAGCCGCGACTCCGGCCGACTGCGCCGCCCGCTCGATCTGCGCGGCATCCTTCGCGCAGTCCATACCGGAAACCCGGTAACGGACGGGCGGAACATCTGCCGTCGATCCGGCACTTTCGGTGTTGGCCATGGTCGCGCTATTCCTGCTAGAATGAATTGAAGAACAACGTATCAGCGAGGAGTGATATGGCCCAAATCGTCGATGACCGCAAGAGCGCGACCATCGAGCGACGGGCGAAGCTGTTCCGCGGCTTCGCGGACCCGAGCCGCCTGGCCATCCTCGGTGCACTTTGCAACGAGCCATTGGCCGTTCACGAGATCGTCGAGCGGACCAAACTATCGCAACCCAACGTCTCCAACCATCTGAGGTGCCTGCTGGACTGCGGGCTTGTCGCCAGCGACCGCGAAGGGCGCTTCATCCGCTACCGTATCAGCAACCCGCGCATCACGGTCCTTCTGAACGATGTGGACGCACTTCTCGACGTGGTCGCAGAGGGTGTTGAGGCGTGTGACAATTATCGTGAGGCGTGAGTCAGAACGGACGGCCGGTCGACTCGGCGCAGATCGGTTGGAAAGATGTCGTCCGTGTGCAGGGTCCGACCGAAATCCTGCTGAGGTTCGACAAGCTGGCTTCGGAAGAGACACCATTCATGTATCACTGCCACATCCTCGAACACGAGGATGCGGGCATGATGGGGCAGTTTACGGTCACATAACAGGACCCCACCCGC
>Ga0208934_1000892_pt1 | contig 11692 bp, 13 predicted proteins | sample MalvirDeepMed_s2_FD_184243 | JGI IMG/M metagenome (GOLD analysis project Ga0208934, IMG submission 184243) | Marine viral communities from the Global Malaspina Expedition - Malaspina viral metaG DeepMed_s2 (SPAdes) (version 2) | ecosystem: Environmental > Aquatic > Marine > Oceanic | place... | reverse complement strand
CCCCTCGACCCCCTCCCCGCCCCAGTAGAATGGGGGCAGGGGAGGATTTGGCGGATCGCCGGATATGCCGCGCTGTTCGACAAGGCCGATGCGGCGCGCGACACGATCCGTTGCGGCGCGTTTGCAGCCACCTTGCGCGACCGGCGCGACCCACTGCCGCTCTATTGGCAGCACGATCCGCGCCAGCGGATCGGCACGGTCGAGCGAATCGGCGAGGACGCGAGGGGTCTGCGCGTAGTGGCGCAGATCGACCGGCCCGCCAGCCGCGCCACCGCCTTGCTGGCCGCGCACGCCGTCAGCGGACTGAGTTTCGGATACCATGCGCGGTATGCGCGGCACACTCCGCAAGGCCGCGAACTGCTCGCGGTCGAGCTGCTCGAAATCAGCCTCGTCACCCATCCGCTGCAACACGCTGCGCGGGTGCATCTGATCGCCTGAGGCGACCGCACCACCCTCGCTACCTTCCCTACGCCTGCCCCACCCCCCAACCCCTCGCCTTCAAGGAGAGGGGGTGTTTCCCGTGCCGACAAGAAAGGTTCTTCATGGATATCCAGACCCCCATTACCGACACCACATCCGACCCGCTCGACGCCAGCTTCGACATCGTCGCCCGGCAGGATGCACTCGAAGCCGACGTCGGCGCGATCCGCACCGATCTCGATGAGGTAAAGGCGCGCGTCGAGCGCATCGGCCGCGCGGCGCAGCGCCCCGCGCTTGGCGCCAGCGACAGCGCGCCCGCCGAGGTGAAGGGCTTCGTCGACGGCTACCTGCGGCGTGGCGCCACCCATGAGATCAAGTCGCTTTCCGGCACTTCGCCCAGCGACGGCGGATATGCGGTCCCGCGCCAGATCGACGCGATGATCGCCCGCGCGCTCACCGATATCAGCCCGATCCGCGCCATCGCTCAGGTCGTGCAGACCGGCACCGCAGGTTACCGAAAGCTCATCACCACCGGCGGCACGGCGAGCGGCTGGGCAAGCGAGACCGGCACGCGTGACGAAACCGGCGCGCCCACCTTCGCCGAAATCGCTCCGCCGACGGGCGACCTTTACGCCAACCCGGCGGCGTCGCAGGCCATGCTCGACGATGTGGGTTTCGATCTCGAAACCTGGCTCGCGAGCGAGATCGCGATGGAGTTCGCGCGCGCCGAAGGATCGGCCTTCGTCAACGGCACCGGCACCAACCAGCCGCGCGGCTTCCTCAGGGCGACCACCTCCACGCTGGGCGACGACAGCCGCGCCTTCGGCACGCTCCAGTACATCGGCACCGGCAGCGCGACCGGGCTCGGTGACGATCCCGACCTGACGCTGATCGACCTGGTCCACACGCTCAAGGCCGGCCATCGCCAAGGTGCCAGCTTCGTGATGAACTCCGCCACGCTGGCCGAGGTGCGCAAGCTCAAGACCAGCGACGGCGCGTTCCTGTGGCAGCCGGGGCTGGTCGAGGGGCAGCCCGACCGCCTGCTCGGCTATCCGGTGGTCGAGGCGGAGGACATGCCCGACATCGCGGCGGACGAATATCCTATCGCCTTCGGAAATTTCCGCCACGGCTACCTGATCGCCGAACGCAGCGCGACGCAGGTGCTGCGCGATCCTTTCACCAACAAGCCATTCGTCCACTTCTACGCGACCAAGCGGATCGGCGGGCAGGTGCTCGACAGCGCAGCGATCAAGCTGCTGCGGATCGAAGCCTGACGCCGACAGGGCGCGGGGTTCGCCCCCGCACCCTGCGCGCCCGCGCCGCTGCGGCACCTCCGGCTTCTCCCCTGGCCGTCGAGGACCCTGCGGCGCGGGCGCCTTCCTCTTACGACAATTCAGGAGACCGCCCATGACCCGCATGGTGTTGGCTACCGGCGATCTCTCGCCCGCGCTGGCCGAGCTCAAGCACTGGCTCGGCATCACCCGCAGCGCAGACGATGCGCAGCTGACCGCACTGATCGGGGCGGGGGTGGAAGCATGCGAGGCCTTTACCGGCCTCACGCCGCTGGCCGCGACGATCGAGGAGGTCCGCGATGCGAGCCACGAGTGGACGCGGCTCGCCACCCGTCCGATTGCGCAGGTGACCGGTGTCGAGATGCTCGATGCCGAGGGCGCGCGCACCGCGCTGGGCGATGACGAATACGATCTGCATCTCTCGGGCGATGGATCGGCGCAGCTGCGCCTGCGGCGCGGGCCCTTCGTCAGCCGCGTGGTCGTGACGCTCGAGGCTGGGCTCGCGGCGGATTGGGCACACCTGCTCGACGGGTTGCGCCACGGCATCCTGCGCTTCGCCGCCTACCTCCACCGCGAGGGCGAGGCATCTCTTGCCGAACCCCCGGCAGCCATCGCTGCGTTATGGCGTCCGTGGCGCGTTCTGAGGCTCGCATGATCCGCGTGCGTGTCCCGGCATTCGACCGGCTTGCCCTCGCGCTCGAAAGGCGCGCGCTGCACAGGCTCGATGCACGCGTCCGCGCCGCTCGCCTCGATGGCCATGGCTGGCGTTCGCCCGCCAAGCTCTGGCCCCATTTCGGAGACGACTGATGGAGACCGCCCTGCGCGCCGCGCTGATCGACCACCTGCGCGCCGACGATGCGCTGACGGAAGTCGTTAACGTGGTCGACGAGGCCGAGACCGAACGCGCCTCCACGCCGTGGCTTGCGCTGGTGGCGTCCGCCGCGATCGACTGGAGCACCAAAACACGTCCGGGGCGCGAGGTCCGCGTCGCCTTCGAACTGCGCCTGCATGGCGATGATCCAGCGGCCGGCGCGGATATTGCCGGACAGGTCGATGCGCGGGTGCTCTCGCTGCCCGCCGCGCAGACCGGCTTTCGGGTCGTTACCGCGCATTTCCTGCGCGGTCGCGCCGAGCGTGGCGAACGCAACACCCGCGCGCTGCTGCGCGAATACCGCTTCCGCGTCTTGGAAACACCCCAACCCTAATCCGCTCGGGCTGAGCCTGTCGAAGCCCCGTACTTCCTTTTTCCGCCGTCACATAAGCAGGACGACCCTTCGACAAGCTCAGGGTGAGCGGGTTTTCATAAAGGTATCGAAATGACCGCCCAATCAGGCTCCGCCTTCCTCCTCAAGATCGGCGACGGGGCCAGCCCTCCCGCCTACGAAACCGTTGCCGGGCTGCGCACCACGCAGATGTCGATCAATGGCGACAGCGTGGTGGTGACGCACAAGGGCTCGGGCGGGTGGCGCGAGCTGCTGTCGGGCGCGGGCACCCGCTCGGTCTCGGTCAGTGCGGGGGGCATCTTCCTCGGCTCGCAGGCCGAGGCACGGGTGCAGGCCCACGCGCTCGCGGGGACGATAGACGAATACGAACTGTCGTTCGAGGATGGCGCGCGGCTGCGCGGACGCTTCCTCGTCCAGCGGCTCGATTTTTCGGGCGATTTCAACGGCGAGCGCAACTACACCATCCAGCTCGAAAGTTCGGGCGCGGTGGCGCCTGTATGAGTGCGAACCCGTTACGCGGCGAGGCATCGATCCGCATTGCGGGCGAGGTCCGCACGCTGCGCCCCAGCTTCGCAGCACTGGTCGCAGCCGAGGAAGAACTCGGCCCGCTGTTCGCGCTGGTCGAACGGGCGAGCGAGGGGCAGCTGCGCCTCGCCGAGATCGCCACGCTGTTCTGGCACTGCCTTCAGAGCCGCGACGGCCTGACCCGCGATGCAGTGGGCGAGGCCGTTGTATCGGGCGGGCTCGCCTCCGCGACCGAGCCCCTGCGCGCGCTGCTCGCGTCGATCCTGCAAGGCCGATGAGCGGCGATTTTCGCGACGGTGTTCCTCCGCTCGCCGCACTCGCCGCGCAGGCGCTCGGCTGGCCACCGGAAGCCTTCTGGCACGCCACCCCTGCCGAGCTGGCTACCGCGCTCGGGCCGATTGCGGCCACCGGCGAGGGCATGACCCGCGCCGATCTCGAACACCTGATGAAGGCTGCCCCCGATGACTGATATGGTCGACGAACTCATCATCGACGTGCGGGCGAGCACGCGCGGATTTTCCGACGACATTGCGCGCATGCGCCGCGATCTCGACAGCGAACTGGTGTCCGGGTTTGCGCGGGCCGGCGATGTCCTCGAACGCGGGCTGCTGACCGCGATCCGCCGGGGAAGCCTGGGGTTCGAGGATCTGCAGGCCACCGCGCTCAAGGCGATCGACCGGATCGCGGCCCAGGCGCTCAAGCTCGGGATTGGCGAGCTGTTCGGAAACAAGAGCCCGCTGGGCGATCTTCTCGGCCCGCTCTTCGGCGGCGCGCTGGGTCTCGGTGGCGGCCTGCCGGGGCGCGCGACCGGCGGCGCAGTCAGCGCGCAGCGCGGCTATCTCGTGGGCGAGCGCGGGCCGGAGCTGTTCGTACCGCCCGGCGACGGACGGATCGTACCGCTGGCGCAACATGGCGGAGCGAAGCGCGTGGACGTTTCCATTCAGCTCGCCGCCCCTGCGGGGACGGCAGCGCCGGTCGCGCTCGAACGCTCCAGCCGCCAAATCGCCGCCGCCGTGCGCCGCGCAATGGAGCTGTAGCTTTTTGCAAACCCTGCGCGGCTGGTCCTCCCTTCGGTCGGGCCGCTTCGGTCGGCCAGTCGGCCTTGCCCCCACCCATGGGTGGGCGATTTTCCTGCCGGAGACTTTCCTATGAGCTTTTGGCTTGCCTCTGCCCGCAACGGGCAGGAGCACGACTTCATCCAGCGCTTCGATCCGCGCTTCTGGACGGTCAATTTTCCCCGCCCGATGATGGCGAGCGTTGTCACCACCGCACCCGATGCCCTGCGGGTGACCTGCGAATTCCACCACAGGGGCGAGCTGGCGGGGCTGATCTGGGAGACCGAGGACACGCTCGACCACCCGCTCCACGCCTATACGACCGACCGCGATTACACGCACACCGTGCTCAGCTTCCGCTGGCGCAGCGGCGGGATCGTCGCGCTCGACGCGGTTCACGGCCCGACGCTGACCATCGAAGGTCGCGATGCGAGCGGGGCCGCACGAAGCTGGTATGTCCGCCTGTGGAATTACGCGGAGGGTTCGCCCGAGGACGCCCTCGTCACGCTGCCGTTTTCGCAACTCGAAAGCGGCTTCGGCCTGCCCGGCGAGGCGATCCACGCTGCCGATATCGACCGGATGTTCATCTCGCTCGTTCCTGAAGGCTATGTTTCTGGTAGCATCGCGCAGTTGCCCGCCCGCGTCGATGGCTGGGCGGAATTGAGCGAAATTTCCTGCGACGGCGCGCGCGCCATGCTCGAAATCGGCGATTGCATGGTCCCCGAACATGGCGAGCGGATCGCAACCGCGTATGACGACGCTTTCAACCAGACGCCCGCGCGGCTGATCCGCCAGATCCGCCATCTCGGCTATCGGTCGCAGCTGCTCCACTATGTCGGGATGAGCCATTATTTCCGGCTCGAACCACTTGGCGCAGGCCACTACGTGAGCCTTGCGGGCGGCGCGCTCAACGATTCCTGCGCCGCCTGGCACCATAGCTTCGCTGCCGAAGCCGCTGCCGCCGGATTCGAGATCGTCTGGTCGCTGTCCTACGAACTGCTCGACGCGCATTGCTGGAACGACTGGAAGCAGCGCAGCGCCGACGGATCGCCCGCGCTGACGGGGTGGGAACCGCCCTCGACGCTGCTCTCGCCAGCCCATGCAGGGGCGATGGCTTACCTGCGGCAGGTCGCGGCGGCCTTCGTGCAGATCGCTGAAAGCGAGGGCCTGCCGGTCCACTTCCAGATCGGCGAGCCGTGGTGGTGGGTGACGGCGGGCAGCTATGCGCCCTGCCTTTACGACGATGCGGCGAAAGTCGCGTTCGGCGGCGATCCGCCGGTCATCGCCGATATGCGCGCGCCGCTCGACGAAGCGCAGAAGGCGCTGCTCGACCAGGCAGGCGCGCTGCTGGCCGCTTCCACCGCCGCATTGGCGCAAGCCGTGCGCGATGCGGCGAGCGGCCCGGCGGAGGTCATGCTGCTCGCCTTCACGCCCACGATCCTCGATCGCCGGATGCCCGAGCTTGAGCGCGCGAACCTGCCCGCCGGCTGGGCCTACCCTGCCTTCGATCGCCTCCAGCTGGAGGATTACGACTGGCTGACCGCCGGCGCCGATGCGCGTCGCCGCGCCGCCTACGCCCATGTCGATGGCAAGCTCGGCTATCCGATAGACCGGCAGGATTACCTCTCCGGCTTCGTGCTGCTGCCCGAAGATGCTCTCAAATATTGGCCCCGGATCGACGCCGCGCTGGACGAAGCGAAGCAGCGCGGCGTGCAGCGCCGCTTCGTCTGGGCGCTGCCGCAGGTCGCGCGCGACGGATACACGCGCCTCGCCCCTCCCCCCGATCTCGATGCCGAGGATGCCATGCAAAATTTCGACGATGTGCCCTACCCGCTGGCGCTGGGCAGCGATGCGAGCGCCAGCCCCGAATTCTCGACCTCGATCCTCGTCACCGCTTCGGGTCACGAGCGTCGTACCGCGCAATGGGCGGATGCACGCCTGCGCTACGATGTCGGCCCCGGGATCCGCTCCGAAGCCGAACTGGCGACCCTGCTCGCCTTCTTCCGCGCGCGCCACGGCCCGGCCCGCGGCTTTCGCCTCGCCGATCCATTCGACCAGTCCTCGGGCGGAGCCGCGCCGCAACCCGGCGACCAGCGGCTGGGCCTCGGCGACGGCGAGCGGACGCGCTTCGCGCTCGTCAAACGCTATGGCGACGGGCCCGAGCCGCAGGTGCGCCGGATTACGCGGCCGCGAGCGGGCAGCGTGCGAGTCGCCGTGAACGGCGTCGAAACCACCGCCTTCACGCTCGATCCGCTGGGCGAGGTGGTGCTCGACGATCCTCCGGCAAACGGCGTCGAAGTGCGCGCGGGCTTCCTGTTCGACGTGCCCGTTCGGTTTGCCGAAGATCGGCTGGCGATCAGCGCGGCGGGCTTCGCGGCAGGGCAGGCGCCCAGCGTTCCGCTGATCGAAATCAGGGAGGCGGCATGAGCGCGGCGGCGGATGGCGATCAGCTCGCCACGCGCGCTTTTTTCTGGCGGATCGAACGGCGTGACGGCGTAACGCTGGGGTTTACCAGTCATGATCGCGACCTTGCGCTGGATGGCCTGGTCCTGCGCGCCGCGCCGGGGATCCGCCCCGCTGCACTGCGCCAGACGGTCGAGCTCAGCGGCGACGATGCGCAGATCGAGGGTGCGCTGACCCATGATGCGATATCCGCCGTCGATCTTGCCGCGGGCCGGTTCGACGGCGCTTCGGCGAGCATGGGGCGGATCGATTGGCAGAGCGGCGAGGCACACACGCTGTTCGGCGGCACTCTGGGTGAGACCGAAGAGGTCGCCGATGGCTTCTCCGCGCAATTGCGCTCGCCCAAGGCCGCGTTGGAGTTCGACCCGGTTCCGCGCACGAGCCCCGGATGCCGCGCGCGTTTCTGCGGTCCGGGCTGCAACCTCTCGCCCGCGCGCTTCACGCATGAGGCCGCGCTCGCCGACACCGATCCCGCCGCCAACGGCGTGCGCTTCGATGGCCTCGCCCCGGCGCGCTTCGTGTTCGGCGAGGTTCGCTGGCTGGAAGGCCCTTCGACCGGGCTACGCCATGCGATCATCGCGCAGGATGGCGACATGCTGATCCTCGACGGGCCGCTCCCCGATCGCGTTGCGCCCGGCACGCGCGCGCAGCTGCGCGAGGGCTGCGACCGGACGATTGCGACCTGTTCGAGCCGGTTCGGCAATGCGACGAACTTCCGCGGCGAGCCTTTCCTGCCGGGGAACGACCTCGTCGCGCGGTATCCGTCGCGCAGCTGATGCACCGATCAGAAGCGCTCGCCCATGCGGCGAGCGAGCTTGTCGGCACACCCTTCCGGCTGCAGGGCCGCGACCTGGCGCACGGACTCGACTGTATCGGGCTGGTCCTCGCGAGCCTCGCAGCGGTCGGGGTCCGGATCGATCTGCCCGCCGACTACCGCCCCCGCCAGCGGAGCTTCACGATTCCGCTAGAGGCCCTGCATGCAGCGGGGCTCGTCCAAACAGCCGGTGCCCGCCGCGCGGGAGACATCCTCCTGCTGCGCACCGCCCCCGCGCAGCTGCATACCGCCATCGCGGCTGGGCACGGCGACATTGTCCACGCCCATGCAGGGCTTGGCAAAGTGGTCCGCGCTCCCCTGCCCGATAGCTGGCCCATCCTCGCCGCCTGGCGGCTCGACCCTGACGGAGACACACTATGGCAACGCTGATTCTGTCCGCTGTCGGCACGGCGGTTGGCGGGGCCTTCGGTGGCGCAGTCGGCGCATTGCTGGGCCGGGCGGTCGATTCTAGCGTGATTGGCAGGCCGACGCGCGAAGGACCAAGGCTTGCAGAGCTGGCGGTCACCACCTCGAGCTATGGCCAGCCGGTCCCCCGCGTTTACGGCACGATGCGGATGCCGGGGACGATCATCTGGGCGACCGACCTGGTCGAAAGCAGCACGACCAGCGGCGGCAAGGGCCAGCCCAAGACGAAAACCTACAGCTATTCGATCTCTTTCGCAGTGGCCCTGTCGAGCCGTCCGATTGCAGTCATGGGACGCATCTGGGCCGATGGCGCCCTGCTGCGCGGCGCGGCGGGCGATCTGAAGGTCGGCGGCACCATGCGGCTGCATGCGGGCGATGGCGACCAGCCGGTCGACCCGGCGATCGCCGCAGACCGGGGCGCACAGGCCTGCGCCTTTCGGGGGCTGAGCTATGCTGTGTTCGAAGATCTGGACCTGTCCAGCTTCGGCAACCGGATCCCCGCGCTCAGTTTCGAGGTTATCGGGCCCGACGGCGCGCTCGATCTCGTCGATCTGCTGGCTGGAGCAAAGCTGACGCCCGACTCATCGGTGCCGATGACGGGCCTTCGCGGCTACGCGGATCAGGGCGGCACCCGCACTGTGTTGCTGAACGATGTGGCGCGCGTGTTTCCATTCGCAGCCACCACGACCGCAGATGCGATTGCACTCGCCCCGATCGATGGCACCGAACCCAGCCTGCTGCCGGTCGCGGTCGCTGGCCGCGCCGAGAGCGAGGAACGGGCCGAGCCGATCCTGCGGCGGGGACCGATAGCCGACGATGCGCCCCATGCGCTGCGCTATTACGACCCCGCACGCGACTTCCAGCCCTCGTTCCAGCGCGCACCCGGCGCCTCGGGAAGCGAGGGGGCGGTGGTGGAGTTCGGCGGCGCCTTTGCCGCCCCGATGGCCCAGGACCGCATCGCGGACATCCGGCGGCAGGCGTCGAGCGCACGCGAAACGCTGGCCTACCGCATTGCCGAACTCGCACCGGAATTCGCGCCGGGCCGATGTGTCCTGCGCGAAGGCGATCAACGGATCTGGCGCGTGCTGAGCTGCGAATCGCATGCCGAGGGAGTGGACCTGCACATGGCGCGCGTCGTGCGAGCCACCCCCGGCGCGGCTCTGGCCGATCCCGGCAACGCCCTCATCCCACCGGACGATCTGCCCGGCGACCTGCGGCTGCGCTATCTCGAGCTGGCGTGGGACGGCACCGGGGCGAACAACATCCCCTTGCGCTATGCCGCAGTCAGCATGCCGGGGACGCGCGGATCTGTCGCTCTTTTCGGGATGGAGGGCGAATCGCTCGTTCCCCTGGGGCTTTCGACTACGGAATCGGCAGTGCAGGGCCACAGCCTGAGCGCGCTCGGTGCGTCTCCCGCGCAGCTGATCGAACCCGGCGCGACGCTCGAGCTCGCGCTCTGGCCGCCGGATGCGCAGCTGCAATCGGTCGACGAGCGCGCCCTCCTCAACGGAGCCAATCGGCTGCTACTCGGGGAGGAAATTCTCCAGTTTCGACAAGCCGAACCCAGCGGCAACGGGCGCTGGCGGCTGACCGGGATGCTGCGCGGTCGCGGCGGGACCGAGCACTTTGCGAGCTCTGGCCATGGCGAGGGTACACCGGCGGTTTTGCTCGACGAACGGCTGCTGCCGCTTGGCGAGCAGACGTTCCTCGAACTTGCGGCCCATAGCAGCGTGGGCGCAGCGGAACCAAGCTATGCCGAACTGGTATCGCCCGGAACGACGCTCCGTCCGCTCGCCCCTGTCCATCCGTGCTTCGGCCAAGGTGCGTCGGGCGACCCCGAGTGGCACTGGATCAGGCGCGCGCGCGGCGCATGGCGCTGGCTCGACGGGGTCGAAACGCCATTGGTCGAGGAGCGGGAGGCCTACCGCGTCGGTTTCGGGCCGGTCGCTGCGCCTGTCTCGTTATGGGACACTCCCGAGCCACGCTTCAGCCTGCCACTCGCCGATTGGGCCGCGCTTTGCGCCGCCTTCCCAACCGAGCCCCTGTGGGTCCGCCAGATCGGCAGCCATGCCGTATCGCTGCCGACTCTCCTCCCTCGCTAAGCCACCATCCGGAGCCCGTACCAATGTCCGACCCGATCGTCTTCACCGCCCGATCCGCGCGTATGAACCTGCCCTTCCTGTTCGCCGCACAGGCGCAGAAGGAAGCAACGGTCAACGAGGCGCTGGCGCGGATCGATTCGCTGCTGGCGCCCAGCGTGGTGGGCGAAACCGCCGCGCCGCCCGCCAGCTCCGCCGATGGCGAATGCTGGATCGTTGGCGCAGACGCGCTGGATGCGTGGGCCGGACACGATGGGGAGCTCGCGATGTTCACAGGTGGCACATGGATGTTTGCGGCCCCGCAACCGGGAATGACGGTCTTCGACCAAGCAGCCGCGCATTTCCGCCGCTGGATCGATGGATGGCAAGCCCTTGCGCTTCCTGTCGCGCCCACGGGCGGCGCGACGATCGACATCGAAGCGAGGGCGGCGATTGCCGCCCTGCTCGACGAGCTGCGAACATCCGGAATGGGCACTTAAACCAATACCCGGGAACCGGAAATTGGAATTGGCGTTTGGCCGATGGGAGGAACGGGGCTATGGCCCGGCTTCCGAAAATTGCTTGATCCCACGTTGAGGCAATCGTGCAACAGTACCATCGCTTTGCTTGAATGATGGCCTGTTTGCTTGCCTCAGACCTGGGGAAAAGTTAAGTGGGGGCCTCCTGGTGGCTCCCAATCATTACAAAAGGGGATTTTCAGTAATGCGCAATCTCGTCATCGGAATGGCGATGGCTTCGACGATGCTCGCAACGCCGGCACTTGCACGGGACAATTCGTTCTACGTGCAGGTCGAAGGCGGCGTGATGCTCGTCGAGGACCTCGACTTCGACATCAACGGCATTGAAGACGATTTGACTGCCGATTTTGAGACCGGCTACGACTTCGGCGGTCTCGTCGGCTACGACTTCGGCCCTGTCCGTCTCGAAGCCGAAGCCAGCTACCGCGAAGCGGAAGTTGAAAATCTCACCGTGGGCAGCGTAAGCTTCCCGAACCCCCCGGGCGCTGGTGTGACCGGTGTGTATCCCGCGACGGGCGACGCGAACGCGCTGAGCTTCATGGTCAACGCTCTCGCCGACTTCGGCGCTGACGACAGCCTGCAGGCCTTCGTCGGTGGTGGTGTCGGTGTTTCCCGCACCAAGGTCACGTCGGCTATCGATCTGTCCTCGCCCAACGGCCTGGATGATTCGGACACCGGCTTTGCATGGCAGATCCTCGCAGGTCTTCGCGCGCCGATCAGCGATCGCATCGACGCGGGCCTGAAGTATCGCTTCTTCAACCAAGACAGCGTGAACCTGGTCAATGCCTTTGGTGACACGGTCGAAGGCGACTTCCGTTCGCACTCGATCATGGGGACGCTGACGTACAACTTCGGTG
>Ga0208934_1000890_pt1 | contig 11705 bp, 10 predicted proteins | sample MalvirDeepMed_s2_FD_184243 | JGI IMG/M metagenome (GOLD analysis project Ga0208934, IMG submission 184243) | Marine viral communities from the Global Malaspina Expedition - Malaspina viral metaG DeepMed_s2 (SPAdes) (version 2) | ecosystem: Environmental > Aquatic > Marine > Oceanic | place... | reverse complement strand
TGGACAAAAAGTATTCGACAAATTGGCGTCTGAGTTTTGTGCAGAAAGCTATGAAGAAATGAACAAACCCTTTGCGTCGGTAGCCACAGATTTATATACCGGCCGTGAAGTCGTGTTCAACTCAGGTCCTGTGGGAAACAGTATTCAAGCTTCTTGCGCTATTCCCGCTTTGTTTTCCCCTGTACCTTATGAAGACAGATGGCTGGTTGATGGTGCAGTGGTAAATCCAGTACCCGTGAACCTTTGTCGTCAATTGGGCGCTGATTTTGTCATTGCGGTTAACTTAAACGCCGACTTTAGGCCACTTAGGCTAGAAAAACTGCGCCAAGACCATGAAGAAAACCAACGTAAAACCGAAGACTTCTTCACCAAAAGCCAAAATGTTTTAAAGCAGTGGTTTTCACCAGATAGCAAACGAGACGATAAAGATACAGAAGCGCAAACCGATGATTCACTTGCCGCAGAGGTTATTGAAAAAGTCGAAGAAGAACTCACAGAGGTACCGGTAAAGGTTAACAAACGTAATCCACCGGGTATTATGAGCGTCATGAGCAGTTCGTTAGAGATTCTTCAAGCCAGAGTCACCCGTTCCAGACTCGCGGGCGATCCGCCAGATATTCTTATTGAGCCTCAATTAACCGATGTAGGCATTATGGAATTTCATCGTGCCGAAGAGTTATGCGCAAAAGGGGAAGAAACCATTAATCGAATAGCGGAACAAATCCGCTATCAATTATTAACCTAAAAAGCCTAATGCGTTAGCGATTAAACTGCTAACTTGACGCTAACGCAGTAATACGAAGTGGCGCTTCGGGTAACGTAATACCTTTAGCGTCTTTCAACCAGTCTTCGTTAAGCTGTAATACGCCGTTATTAATAGGTAGCCCTTCTGGCGTAATATAATCTAAATTCTCATCATTAAATTGAATCATTAAACCGGTAACGCTGGGCATAAGAAAAGACAAAAAGCTGCCCATTTCATTGAAAAATGCTTCGTACTGCGCATATAAAAAATTCAGTTCTTCTACCGTATAGTGGGGTTTTAAATAGGACGGCTGTGTTTCTAGTTGTACCGACATATCACACAGGTTAGCCGCCTCTTTTAAATCAATACGCACGTAGGCGTTCGCAAGTTTAAGCGCACGCTCGGTTGGCACAGTAAAACGCCCCTCTTTACTCACGTCTAACGTCATGGTTTGTTTATCGGTAACAATATCTGCCTGATTAATGTCACAAAGGCGCCCTTCTCCCACGCGTAGAAAACCAAACGCAAATTGCAGAGCCTGAGTATCTTCATTATCTAGCTTTTTTACGTGGCTATAAAAACGGCTGTATTCTACATCGATGGTTTCTGCACACGCGGGAAAAACAAGCCCTACAGCGAGAACAAAAGAAACTAGTGATTTCATTGGGTTAAATATTCCTCGTTAAATCTGATCATGGTTTGCAACTCGTCGACATAGGCTGCACCACGTTCAGAGTAATTCATTAATCCTTCAGCTAAGGCCACACCAGTAATTGGAATTTGATTGGCTCTTAGTCGACTTCTTATTTCACGTAAATCTTCATAAGCGTCGTGGCGATTTAAGTTGCGCATATAGGTGTAGGTAGCGCGAGACAAGCTGTCAAACTTAGCGACTTCGTGAGAGGCACCTTCGTTTCGCCTACTTGGAACAAAACCACACCCTTTACTAAAACACCAAAGTCCAAAAAAGTTATACCCTTTGCGGGCGAAGCGACTGGTACCCCATGCTGACTCGTTTGCCGCCTGCACTAACACCAACTCAACCGGTAAAATATCAATTTTGTCTAGTAAGTCTAATAGCCGCATATTTAACGGCTGTGACGATTTAACCCGGTACTCTTCCTCCAACCAGTCTAGCTTTTCAATGTCATCGTCTGACAAAGGTTCGTCTGTGATTGCTTTACGGTAAAGGGTTTGAACATAATGCCGTAATGTCAAAATATAGCTATTTTGCTTCTCGACTTCGGGTCGAAGATAGTCGAAAAACGCCGCTTTTTTCTGTTTAACATCGGTGTACACAGAAAAATCCGGCACCGGCTTTTTCGCTTCCTGAGTTTCAGGAATATCCAAAATCGACGGCGACTTTTTCGTAAAAATTAGCGCGTTAATAACAATAACCGCCAATACAACAATCATAATGGCGACAATTTTAAATGTTTCTCGTTTATGCATCGAAGCTAGACTCGTTCCTTTCCTTTGGTTTAGCTTCCGTGCGAACTTGCTCTCCGCCAATTAACTTTTCGTATAACACGCCGATAAGGCTGAAATACAAAGGCATGATCCAAATAAGAGAGAGCCCAAGTGTAAGTGGTATGGTAATCGCCAACACTGCCATGATCATGAAAAGCGCAGTGATTTGACCCCAATAAGCGTTAAATACGCGACAAGATAATAAAATGGCCTTAAGCGGAGTCAGTGACTTGTCTGCCACCAACATTAACGAAAAAGAGGTGGCCATCCAAAAATACAACCCTGGAATAATCAGTAACACTAACCCTAGTTGCATAAGAATGCTGTTAACCAACTGGGTTAGTGCCAACAAGAAGATAAGAGGGATATAGTCGAATAAGGCAAAGACCGTACGTGGAGTATTGCGCGCATGACTTAAGCCCAACATATACAGGCCGGTAATTAACGGTGACACCACAAAAACACTGGCAATTTCAATAAATGACTGATGTTGTATAGTAAAGGAGCCGTCGTCATGTACCGTAATATACGGCTGTGTAATAGCGCCTATTATAACAAAGACAACGACCAACACGATACAGGCCTGAATTAAGGTTGCAAAGTTTGCCTTAGTCATTTGGTTGGCCCGCAAAAACACCGCTTTTACATCAAAGTCGTGGGATTTTTCCAGGGTACGTTGTAACGTTGTTTTTGTGTGATCGCCATTATTCTCAGGCATCATATTATTCGCCACTGTGTCCTCTACTACAAAATTAGGCTAACCGGCGTATTGTACATGAATGGAGAGTGTTAACCCAACACGAGTTTTGCCGCTAAACCGACAAGCAACACGCCCATTGCTCTATCTAGCCAATACCCTTTTTTGCCAATCAGCTGAGCTACCTTGCTAGTACTGAGTAAATAAGACAGAAAACAAAACCATAGTCCAGTCGCAAAAGCTAAATAGATACCGTAGCCCGCTTTCACCATGAAGGGCGTGTCTACACTGATGATGGCAGTAAACAAAGACAGGAAGAACAAGGTGGCTTTAGGGTTTAATCCGTTGGTTAAAAAGCCCACCCAAAGGGCGCGTTTAACAGAGATAGTTTGGCTTTCAACGGCGGGCGCATCTACCTTTTCATCTTTTGGCGGCCCACTACGCAACGCCCCAATCGCTAAATAAACCAGATAAGCAGCGGCTAAATAACTAAAGGTAGTAAACAGCCAAGGCGTAGTGGCTATCACCACACTTAACCCTACTAAGGAGTAGGCGACGTGTAATAAAATGGCGAAGCCAATCCCAACACTGGTGTAAATAGCAATACGACGCCCGTATGCCACGCTATGGCGCACCACCACAGCAAAATCTGGCCCTGGGCTAGCCACGGCCACAAGATGTACTAAGGCGATCGTAATAAATTCATTTAAATACTGCATTAAATGGTCTCGGTTTGCTTAATAATTCTGTCTACTAACAAAGGTACTGTTTGTGAGGCTTTACCTGTTAACGACTCATCAAAATAAAGGTTAGTCGACGTTGGCGCTAAATTTACCTCGATGGTATGCGCACCATACTCTTTTGCCGTTTGTACAAAGCCCGCGGCAGGATAAACTTGACCAGAAGTGCCCACGGCAATGAAAATATCAGCCTTCGAAAGGGCGTCAAAAATGGTGTCCATATACATGGGGACTTCACCAAACCATACAATATCAGGGCGCAGAGAAAAACGCCCGCAACAGGGGCAGACAGAGTGAGCATCGAAACTTTTAGACCACGCGAAGCGCTGTTCACTATAAAGGCAACGGGCAGAAAGCAGTTCGCCGTGCATATGCAGCACCCGTTGACTCCCCCCTCGCTCATGCAAATTATCCACATTCTGGGTAACCAGCATTAAGTTTTCGCCTAGGGCTCTTTCTAATTGCGCCAGCGCCATGTGCGCGGCATTCGGAACAACCTCTTCACTATGAAGTTGCGCTCGACGGGCATTATAAAATCGATAAACTAGAGCAGGGTTGCGTTCGAAACCTTCTGGTGTAGCCACATCTTCCACATGGTGATTTTCCCATAAGCCATTGCTATCTCTGAAGGTTTTTATTCCAGACTCAGCCGAAACGCCAGCCCCAGTTAATACCACAACCCGAGGTAAGTTATCCATATTTAATCTTATTTACTCATATTGTTAAAATACTATTTAACCACAGGAAACGCTTGATTAGCGCCCCATTCTGACCATGAGCCATCGTATACAGCGATGTGAGATGCGCCGCACAGTATGGCGGCAACGCCCACAATGCACGCGGTAACGCCTGAACCACACGTGCATATCATGGGTAAAGACAGATCGACCTTTGCTTCATCGAAAATTTGTTGAAGCGCCTCTACCCGTTTAAATCTCCCCTGATCGAGAAGCTGAGCAAAAGGAACATTGAAGGCGCCTGGCATATGCCCCGACCTTACCCCTTGTCTTGGCTCTTCGACTTCACCTGAAAATCGCGCTTCACTGCGAGCATCTAACAGCTGCGTTTGGGAATCTAACGCGTGCAAAACCGCAGAGCTATTAACAAACCAATTAGGTTCTGGCGCGGCTTGATAGTGTAAATGGGTTAGCGGTTGAGCTTCACCTACTGGAAAACCCGACAATTCCCACGCGGGCTGCCCACCGTCCAAAATACGCACTTTTTTGTGCCCCATGGCTTTGAGCATCCACCACACTCTCGCCGCACTATATATACCGCGAGTATCATAAACCACGACATCGCTATTATGGGTAATCCCTACTTCCCCCAATAGTAACGAAAAATCATGAGCCGACGGCATGCTATGGGGAAATCCGGTAGTATGATCGCTACCCTGCCCGTCTAAATCAATATCGACAGAATTGGGGAGCACCAAGCCCTCACGATTGTCGGCCTGTTTGGAGACTGGGTCGTCCATTACTGCTCTCACCAGAGTAAGCGGTGCAGATTGGAGTTCAGATGAAAGTTGCGAGGCGTTTATAAGGATAGACATGAGAATACCTAAAAACCCGCAGCTTTCACTGCGGGCGGTGTCGTTTATAGAACAGCTATTGCTGCTTCATAATTGGGTTCTTCTGTAGTTTCAGCAACTTGCTCTGTGTAAAGTACACTGCCATCCGCATCAATCACAACCACACTACGAGACAACAGCCCAGTCAGTGGCGCAGACGAGAAAGTGACGCCATAGTCTTCACCGAAGCTTGAACGGAATGTTGAGCCTGTGATGACATTTTCAATACCTTCGGCACCACAAAAGCGACCAGCAGCAAATGGAAGATCGGCAGACACACAGATAACCTGTGTATTCTCTAGCTTAGACGCTTCTTCGTTAAATTTACGTACAGACGTAGCGCATGTACCCGTATCAATAGACGGAAAAATGTTAAGGATCACACGTTTGCCGCTTAATTCTTCTAATGTAACCTCGCCTAAATCCGCTTTAACTAGCGTAAAGCCTGGCGCTGGTTGGCCAACTTCTGGCAGCTCGCCAACGGTTGTCACTGCATTACCTTGAAACGTTACTGATGCCATGTTTTTCTCCTTGGTTAATCAAAACATCACTATAGATGCTAAGTTCAATACGACGCAAGCAGACTATTGGTCTACCTGCGCTTTTGCAAATTCAATTTTATGGGTTAAATGGGGTTTGCCCTTTAAATACTGATGCCTGAATACACTAAAATACTGTGCCAAGTTACGCGCAGATTCGGTCTCGCCCGCTAGATCTAACACGCTGATCCCCACTTCTGCGGTACAGTGCTGAAACTCATGTGTAGACGCTCGCAATAGGTAATTTGAAGCAATATCCGGTGACACGCCCAACACAGGTAAACTATCTAAGTACGGACTCTTCCCAAACATTTTTCGCGCTTCCCGCCAGGTTCCATCAAGGAAGATAAAAAGCAATTTCTTATTCGGCGCGGCCACAGGCTGATGTATACACCGTTCTTCGCTTGCGTACTCATGCGGCAAAACAATGATGGGTTGATAAAGCGGGTTGTTCAATAGCGCTAATAATGGTTCACAAGGCATGGTGCGATGCCATAAAAAAGCATGATTATCAGCAATAACATCGGCGATAAGCCGGCCAGTATTAGTGGGCTTATAGTATTCCCCTTTGTACATGATAAACGCCACCGCACATTGTCCAGCGGGTGTCGGCTTACTGGCGCACATACAATTCACTGTAGGTAATAAACAGCCTTCACAGCGCACTACTTTGCTGCCTCGGGCATTAAATGCACGCTGTGCAGTAGCAAGTTCGTCAGCCCGAAGCTGCATAACGGAGTTTTTGTGTAACAAGGGAATATCTATGTATATTGAAGTCGCCAAATATTACCATAAAAACCTAGTTCGGGGAGCCGATTTCTAAAAGCTTGGTCCAACCATGGAAGCGTTAATTTTTATAACTCGAGAGTTAAAGGTAACACTAGTTTGTGGCAGAACCGATGGAGTGCAATAAGTAGGGAATCGAGAATCGTACTCTACCCACTGAGCTATTCCCACACTCTATTATCATGCCGGTAATGTAAACTTCACTGACGTTAGTATCAGTCGTCCCATAAGTGCTGTCAGCTGTTTTTACATTCTAGTACGAGAAATGAAATTATAATTAGCTAACTAGCTGATAAATAATACATATAAAAAATGGCATTAGAAATGCTATACGCGCTCAGCCAAAATCGCTTGGCTCTAGAAACTTTTGAGTATAAATCAATGCTTAAACCCCTTATTAGCGGTACATTTTTACTGTTAACCCCCATTCTTGCGAATGCTGCTGTTATTGTGCAAGACCTCACAGTCACTCGTGACCAAACAGATTTTGACACGCCTGTAGTATTTAACTTATTCGATAACACCACAGGCAGTGTACTGGAATCTGTCGTGGTTGAATTGTTTGCTCGGTCAAGCGGCTCTATACAAGTTGAGAACAGAAGTACGACAAGAGCGTCGAGTGTTACCGCTGTTTTATCAACCATTATCAAACTACAACTGCCAGATGGAACAACAACATTAACGGCAACGCCTTCAACAACACGAACAGATAGCTTGTCGACCTTTGATGGTGTTGTTGATTACGATGGCACCTCAGGTGTGGAGTTCGTTAATTTAGCCACTAACGATTATGAAAGTTTGATAATAAGCTCACCTAGCCTACTGACGTTATTTACAGGAATAGGCCAAAGTCAATTTTTGTTCGAAGCAGTTGCGACCAGTGCGGTGAATGGTGGCGGTAACCTTGCTACATTAATTGATACCTTTGCATCAGCTGACGTGCGAATTACCTACTATTACGTTCCTGTAAGTCAATCATTAGGTCTATTACTATTAGGTGTAGGTCTTATGATGGCAAGACGATACAGCCATTAATACCAACTAAAAAATAATGGGGTCAGAGTACTTTTTCGTAAAAGGAAACGTGCTCTACCCTCGTCAATAAGCGGCAGTAATAAGCATTGAAATAACTGATGCTAGAAAAGGTTGAATACGTTTTCTGTGTTGAATGTTTTGATTTTATGGCGCTTAGGAAAAAGCTGGGATACAAAGAAATGGTGCCCGGGCCGGAGATAAAATAAAGCCATATGCTATTGAATAATAGGTGTTTTATTAAAAGCCCGTTTTAAATGTGGCACCTTTTGTAGCACCATTTTTTCGTTGTAGTACTCTCCAAAAATTAAATGAAAGCTTCACAAGATGACAATTATTCTTATGAAAAAAATTCATAAATATTTTAGTATGTTTTTATTTTGTAAGGACCAAAAGCTTCTTATATCTAAGATCATTCTCTAATGCAGGTCTAGCATTCTTGATTGCTAATAGACAAGTTTTCAATTTATTTTCATCAACAAACGATTCATCGTTTGTTATTTTGTAAAGAAGAGCTAGGCTTTCTTCTGGGAATTCAGTCGAATAATTATTTTGAATAATTTTTTTTAAACTCGTCGCCACATATTGCATTGGTTCAAGCCAATCACTAAATAGCTGAACCCCCCTTTCAAAACGTTTTTCAGAGGAAATAATTAGATTTACTAAACTCTCGGAAACTTCTGAAGACAAATAACTTCTGTCTTTAGGCCACACATGCTCCCAGAACGGTTCTACTCTATTTTCCCAAAACTCAAGTTCATTTGAGTTTCCTTTGAACTGCCTAACATAGGTAAAAATTTTGTTCTTCTTAGTTTGTGGAATCCTATCTATTACGTTTCGAAACTCGCTGCTAGTAAATCCGTCAATTTGATACATGGCAAGATAGACGATAAACCGAACGTAATGATCACCATACCTCCCAAGTAAATTTATGTTTGAAGCCAACTCTAAAAGGCCACCTTTTATTTCTTCTAATAACGGGGGGTGTATTCGGGCATTTGATAAAAACATTTGCCAGCACAAAGGTGCAATAGCTGAATTATTTATATCGAGTAATGGAATAAGACAAGAAGATGTCCAGTGACTATCTAACCTGTGTAAAGAAACAAGATTTGAAAACGGTACGACTTTAGCGGCCACCGAAACGTGGTCAGGAAGTTGTAACACACCTTCTAGTATTTCTTTAAACGGTGTCTTCAATCCATCACCATCTTCAACGTCTTCATGGAATATTGATGAAACGATACTACTACTTACTTGGCCTAATGGACTACTAGCCAAACTTAGAGCATCTGCGCCTTCCTCTAATGCAACATTCTTATCACTTTTACTAAATTCTAAAAAACGTTGGCAAAGCTTGGCGAATAAATCGATGTCGAACACAGCGAGTTCAGAGCATCTTTTTATCCAAACGGAAATTGAGTAGAGATTGTCCTGAAAAACATCAGAGGGCAGTCTAAGTAATTCATTACCGAATAGTTTTAAAAACAACTTGATAGTTTTAGGCTTACTCCATGCCTGTATAGCGCCATTCCAACGCGACGCGTCATAGTTACCTCGCTTATAAAGGTCATCTAAAGCATAAACAGTATTTAGAGGGTGTTTTTCTGCAACTTGATACCAATTATCTCGGTAAAAGCTATCTGTGATCTCAGTTTCATTCTCGAAATACTGGACAATCTCGTTTCGACCAGTTGGTATTGATGTTTGTTTGATACTTGATACATAACCAGGGTCTTCGGATGTGCTCATCCACATTGAAAACTCTTCTTCTTCTTGCCTACCTAATTTTAAGTAAGAAAACTCCTCCTTAATTCGCTTAGCTGTTTTTGCTGCCTCTTCCCCTAGCTCAACGCCTGATGACTCAAGCTTTGCCAGAAGATACCAAGCCTTAATATCGTAAGAAGCTTTATCGACTTCTAGATTTTTAGAGTTCACTGCGACTGTTCGATCAACGATTAGACTCTCAAGGCGCCTTTGTTCACTAGGAGAGAGAGACTTGCCCTTTTTAACTATAAGCCTCATAACCTCTCGTTTGGTATCCATTTCCCAAAGCCAGCGACCGTTCTCAGATTCTAGCCAGCTGAGCCATGGAATCTCTGAGTCTCCTTTGTAATTTGCCGCAGCAAATAAAGCGAGTCTTTTGAAAACAACATGTTTTGAAGAAAACCACTCTAATGCTTTACTAAAGGCTTCTCGTTGATTTTGTATGTTTAATTCAAGCCAACTATCTCTTGTAAGTTCAATTAAGATCGTCCAATCATGGAATCCTCTATTTTGAAAATGAGGCTCTATTGAAGGCATATGATATGTTGATTCGTCTAAACCTACTTTCAGAGATATAAAATCTTGAAGCTCTACAGCATCCAACAAAGCCCTCTCAAAGTCCTCCATAAAAAACGGTAAGCAGCTGCTCCACAAATCTCTATCTAACATTTCTAAAGCGTTACGGAAATAATTTTCAGCAATAGTCGTTTCGATACTAAATCTGACTTCTTCTCGAATATTTCGTAGCCCTCCATCACTGACTAGAACCTTCGGAGAAATAATTTCTCTTAACATCAACCGACAAAAATAGTCCTTCCCGAATGCCTTGAATCGTTCTATCCAATCGTAAGATAGACTGCGAAACTCATTGAATCGCACCCTATCAGAAATAATAAGATTCCATATTGACCTATAATTAGTTGGGATATTAGAAACGACTTCATTGCATGAATTAGGTGCCGTTTGCATCCTAACTAATTCTTGTTCAATAAGGCGCTTTAAACGGCTCACAGGTCGTTGGCCATTATTGAGCACCCAAGAAAGCAGCCTGGCATCGTCTAAATGTTTCACAAGCCAACCAGATAAACTAGTCTCAATATTGCCCCAAGGCTCTCCATCACTGGAATTGCTAAAGAGTGAATTGTTGAAGTTAGATAAGGAATTAAAGCCAATTTCCGACAGTTCTGATAGCATATCATTGCTAGCTTTAGGCTTAGAAATGACGTCTAGAAACCATTCTAAGGGCGCTGGTGGTTCGATTTGAGCAAACGACTTTGCAGGTATGCCACTTTCATCAAATAAAGCCCAAAGCATCCCGCCAATAAAATTATCCTCTTTTGTACTGGAAACAGGCAGTAAATGCGCACTCGAAGTAACATACCGCTCTTTTCCTTCGATACCGTCTCTGTATAGAGCTGACCATTTTTCCAAAGTGGAATGAAGCAAAGAATGATCATTGTCATCATCAATTTCATATAAAACAGGCACAACGCCTTTTGCCTTCCATTCGTTAGCTATTTTATGCATGTCTATGCGAGTTGAAGCTCCAAATGCCCATGCACTTTTAGTCTTTTCTCCTAAAAGCTTATCGGCAGCTAGAGCATCCATCATATACCTTACAACTTGGTCCTCAATACTGTATCCAATAAAGCAGACCTCGTATCCTCTCAACAATTCACCCACAAATCGAGACGCCCACCTTTCAGTGAGGTATGCTGAACCAAAATCCCCACTAGTTAATACTAGTCTGTTCATGATTTGAACATCATCTACATCTTCAGGTAAGAGGCCATGTAAATAGACAATCGACGACCATTTTGAGGGTTTTGGAATCGGTAGAAAAGGTGCTTGGTTTGACTCTAACTTAAGAGCCAAGTTGTCAGCTGACAACTCAAAAATACGATCAAAGTTCGTCGTTACTAAACGAGTACTTTCATCTTTATTACTGGTCGCTAATGTAAGAATAGATTCATGAGTTAAAGTTGAATTAGGCTTACTTAAGTCTGGTTGTAGTATGTTAAACAACGCTCTTCTAACTATCGCCCTTCCATTTACTATCCTTGCCTCTAAAGCTGAGAGGACTTGGTCATAACGCTTTTCTCTATAGGACTGACATTCTTGCTCAGTTTTTGTTTCCGATAGTTCGTTGTAAATCTCATCGACTAAATTTTTAAAAGTTGGAAGCCCGGCTGGATAAGAAACCCCTGCACCACAAAAGAATACAACTTTCCCTGACGTGGTCAAGCAAATTCACACAACCCAGTTAAGCAGCTTTTCCTAAGTTAGCCATGTCAGCTTCATATTGGTTTGGACTTTTGTAATCCAGGTATGAGTGCATTCTTTGGCTGTTATAAAACAT
>Ga0208934_1000886_pt1 | contig 11745 bp, 10 predicted proteins | sample MalvirDeepMed_s2_FD_184243 | JGI IMG/M metagenome (GOLD analysis project Ga0208934, IMG submission 184243) | Marine viral communities from the Global Malaspina Expedition - Malaspina viral metaG DeepMed_s2 (SPAdes) (version 2) | ecosystem: Environmental > Aquatic > Marine > Oceanic | place... | reverse complement strand
AAATAGAAGCCATCGTACGGGTTTATTGGGGCATGACGCAACTGACTTACTTTGTATGCATCCCCATAGGTTTTAAGCATACTAAAACTAGTGCCTGCACCCACATCGGTGGCAAGGGCAACATGAACATCCTGTTGCTTAGCCATTTCCCTATCAAACAACCCACTACCCAAAAACAAATTAGACGTAGGGCAAAAAGCAAGGGTTGCGCCAGTGTCGTGCAGACGCTGCCATTCTTCTTCGTGCAAATGGATACCATGACCAAACACAGCGCGGGGGCGCACCATGTTATAAGTGTCGTACACATCCAAATAGCTCTTTGCATTAGGATACAAACTTTTTACCCATGCGATTTCGTCTAGGTTTTCTGACAAATGGGTTTGAATAAATACATCGGGGTACTGGCAGGCTAACTCACCTAAGCTGGCCATCTGTGCTTCTGTACTGGTGGGCGCAAACCTCGGTGTAATGGCATACCTATTTCGCCCCTTATTGTGCCACTTTTCAATCAGGTCAGCGGAATCTCGTTGCGCCGAGTCAGCACAATCTTGCAAATCTTCAGGGCAGTTACGATCCATGCACACTTTACCCGCCACAATGGCCATGTTGATTTCGTTGGCGGCAGTAAATAAAGCATCACAACAGGTTTTGTGAACCGATGAAAAAACAAACCCAGTGGTGGTGCCGTTTTTCAATAATTGACGTAAAAACACCTGGGCAATATCGCTGGCGTGAGCCGTTTCACTAAATAATCGCTCTGTAGGAAACGTGTAGTTTTCAAGCCAGCTTAGTAATTGTTCGCCATAACTGGCGATGCTTTGTGTTTGTGGGTAGTGCAGGTGGCTATCGATAAAACCGGGCACTAGCCATTTGCCAGAATGATCCACAATGCTTGCTTGTGGAAAGCTAGCGTTAACCTCGTTAAATGGGGCTACGGCAACAATGGTGCCGTTATCAATCACAAGGCCGCCATCCAGAATAATGCTAATATCCTGTTCGGGTTGTTTTGTGGCTGTGGGAAAGTGCGCAATGTTCGCACGAATAAGCTGCATGTTATTTAGCTGCCTCTGTAACTGCTAAAGCCGAAGGGTGAAATAAGTAAAGGCACGTGATAGTGCCCGCCTTCATCGCCTAGTTCGAAACAAATATCAATATGAGGGTAGAAGCTTTTGCCGTGGGTAGAAATAAGGTATTCGTGGCAATGAAAACGCAAGGTGTAAATACCTGCTTCAAATGGGGTGCCCCAATCCTTAAAGCGGCCATCGCTGTCTGTAGTGCCGGTTAGGGTACTGCCGTCTGGACGTGATAGTGTCAGTTTGATCCCCTCAACGGGTTTGCCGCTAGTGGTGTCTAATATGTGGCTAGAGAGTGTGTTCATTCACTTTTTTCCTCTTCTGTTAGTGCTTTATTCAGCCTCAACAAGGTAATTTTTAACTGTTCGCCGGCAGCAATGGTTATTTCTTCATCGGTTGAATTGGGTAAACGTGCTAAAAGCGCGTTTAACATGGTGTCAGCAGACAGGCCCGTGGCACAAATGATAAAAATAAAGCCATGCTTTTTAAGGTAATCTTCATTCGCTTTTTTCAGTGCCAACAGGGTCTCTTCAGACGCTTGCGCGGTGCCTGACTGCTCTCCTGAGGCAATGGCTTTTGTGTTCGCAAACTTCGCACGTAGGGAGTCTACATCGCCAATCATAGGGTGCGCCGTAAAGGCTTCGAGAATATCGTCGTTATTGCAGGCTTTCCAAGCTAGCTTGGCTTGGGTTTCAATACGCGCAAGGCTGTAGTAGGGGCGAGCCTCTACCATCTGAGAAACCCAGTTTTTTGCCGCGCAAGCCTGTTCAAAGTACTGATAGGCCTGGCTGGGCGTCAGCGCATTTAGTTCGTTTAATGTCATGGTGGAGTGTCCTGAATTCGTCATTCTGATGTTATCGAGGTTGAGCATCTCTCATCACGTAGGGTTAGTGCATCAACCTGCTTCTCTACCCCAGGCGCTACAGACGTTGGCGGGCTGTTCAGCATGGTAATGATCTGGGCGGAAATAGATACCGCCACTTCAATTGGCCGTTTTCCTGGAATGGATAAATGACCAATGGGCGTGACTAAACGAGATAACGCCTGCTCATCGAAGCCTCGGTGAGAAAGCTTTGTCGTAAAGCGTTTTGCTTTGGTATCTGAGCCAATTAAGCCCACAAAGGGCAATGCTGGGTACTTAAGCGCACGCTCCACAATACGATAATCTAGTTGATGGTCGTGAGTAAGCACCACAAGCCATGTGTTGTCTTCAAGGCGATTTACCTCGGTTTCGGGCTGCTCTTCAACCACAACCGTCACATTGTCACTCACCTGCTCAGGAAACAACGATGCTCTATTGTCTATCCAGCTAATTCTCACAGGCAGTTGCGCTAAAATGGGCACCAGTGCTTTAGCCACATGTCCAGCCCCGAATATGGCAATATGTTGTGCGTCTAAGTTACACACATCAAATAGCACTTTTACTGCGCCGCCACAGCATTGCCCTAACGCACTACTTAATGGGTAAGAGTGGGTATAGGTGCGAGACGGTTGATTAGCATCGTTGCCCGTGCGTCTGCTTGCACAGTGTTGGTTCGCAAGCATTTCTCTAGCACGTTTAATCGCGTCAAATTCTAGATGGCCACCACCAATGGTATCAATGCTTTCTGTACCGGTTACCACCATTTTACTGCCAGCTTCACGGGGCGTTGAACCTGCCACGCTCACCACGGTAACTAACACATAGCCAATACCGTTTTGCTGACAATGGGCAACGCCCTCGTACCATCTGGATGGTTTCATCATTGGCATGCCTTCCTTATTGCCCTTGCGCTGCAAGCACGGCGTTTAACACGCGCTCTGGCGTCGCAGGTGTATCAAGTTGGGGGGCTAGTTTGTAACCCGACAAACTTGATATGGCATCTTTAAGCGCACACCAAACTGAAATCGCCAGCATAAACGGAGGCTCACCCACCGCCTTTGAGTGATAAATACTGTCTTCGGCGTTTTTACGACCGAACAGCTGCACGTCAAAGTGCTTGGGGGTATCGCCAATTGCAGGAATTTTATACGTGGCCATGTTTTCACTAATAAGTTTACCTGCCTCATTCCAGTGCAAGTCTTCCGTGGTCAACCAACCCATACCCTGAATAAATGCCCCTTCAATCTGCCCTTTATCAATGGCCGGGTTGAGGCTATCACCCACATCATGAAGAATATCAACGCGGTCAACGGTATATTCGCCGGTGAGTGTATCTATTGATACTTCTGACAACGATGCACCGTAGGCAAAGTAAAAGAACGGACGGCCTTCACCGGTATCGCGGTTATAGTGCAGTTTTGGGGTTTTATAAAAGCCGCTGGCTGAAAGCGATACACGCTCAAAGTAGGCGGCTTGAACTAATTCGGCGAACGGTTTGCTGTGCTCGCCCAGAATGACATTGCCATGCTCAAAACGAACCATATTCGCTTGGTCGGCCATGCCGAGAGACGCAGCAAAGCATTCTGCCAAACGGGTGGTTAGCGTGATACAGGCATTTTGAACCGCTTTACCGTTTAAATCGGTCCCACTTGATGCCGCCGTTGGCGAGGTATTTGGCACCTTATCGGTCCGTGTGGCGGTAACTTCAATCATATCTACAGATAAACCAAACTCGTTAGCCGCAATTTGACCAATTTTGGTGTGTAAGCCTTGTCCCATTTCCGTACCACCGTGATTCACTTGAATGCTACCGTCGGTGTAAATGTGAACAAGAGCGCCGGCTTGGTTAAGGTGCTTTGCAGTAAACGAAATACCAAATTTAACGGGGGTTAGCGCTAAGCCTTTTTTAATCACCGGGCTATTACGGTTAAACGCCGTTATCGCTTTTCTGCGCGCCCAATAGTGCCCATCAGTTTCTAGCTTGGTCATTATCTCAGGCAGCAGGTTATGCTCTACTTCCATGCCGTATGGCGTGACTGTGCCAGTGCTTTCTCCGTAAAGATTGCGCTTGCGAATGGTGAGCGGGTCTACTTCTAGGTGGCGGGCGACTTTATCAATTAGCGCTTCGGCCATGATCATGCCCTGTGGGCCACCAAAGCCTCGATAGGCGGTATGAGACACCATATTGGTTTTCAAACGGTGACCTACAATGTGGCTGGCCCCTAAATAGTAGCCGTTGTCCGCATGGAACATAGCGCGGTCAACAATGGCGTCGGATAGGTCAGGCGAATGACCACAGTTACCGTTAATGTCCATGTGGGTGGCCAGAATACGGCCGGTGTCGTCAAACCCTACCTCAAAACGGTTTTCAAAGGGATGGCGTTTCCCCGTGACATGCATATCCACTTGGCGAGGAAGTCGACATTTCACCGCGCAGTGATTACGCGAGGCAAGTAAGGCCGCAATACATGCCCACTGGGCTGCCTGCGTTTCCTTACCACCAAAACCACCGCCCATACGACGCATGTCAACCATCACCCGGTGCAGCTTTACATCTAATACTTCAGCCACGAGTTTTTGAACTTCACTGGGGTGCTGGCTTGACGTGTAAATCTTCATGCGGTCGTCTTCATCAGGAATGGCAAGCGAAACTTGCCCTTCCAAATACATATGCTCTTGACCACCGATAGATAAAGTTCCAGACGCTTTATGCGTAGCGTCAGCCATTTGCTGTTCAACATTGCCTTGGCCAAATTCATGGGTGGGGCGAACAAAAGACTGTTTCGCTAATGCGCTATCTACGGTAAGGGTTGGAGAGGTCTCTTCTAGGGTGATTTTACCTTTTAATGCGGCTTGTCTAGCGAGATTTACCGATGTGGCAAGTACAGCGAAATAGGGCTGGCCATAAAACTTAATTTCATGATGAGCCAGTAGCGGATCACCCGCAAACACAGGGCCTATGTCTTTGTGGCCTGGTACGTCGTCTATGGTGATGACGTCAACCACACCTTCACTGGCTCGAACGTCACTTAAGTCGATGTCTTTGATATTGCCAGCGGCTTGTTGGCTCAAACCTACCGCGGCATAAAGCGTACCCTGAGGTTCAACGATGTCATCAATGTAGTTGGCACCGCCTTGCACTTGTCGCGCCGCGCTTTCATGCTTAACCGAGGTATGTACTGCCGATTGGCGGTGCTGTCTATTGCCTGCTTCAATGAGTTTACGCATGTTGAACCACCCGAGTTTCAATGGTGTTTTGGGCTTGGTTTTCAAGCCAGAATCGATGCCACAAATTACTTAACACTTGATTACGATAGGCTGCACTGGCACGTACATCATCAATAGGGTTAAACGCGTCTTTCAGCATTTGCTTACCTAGGTGCAAGCAGTCGGCACTTTGCCATTGCTTTCCTATTAGCGCCCGCTCAAGTGTCGGACACGTTTCAGGTGTGGCTGCCACGCCACCAAACCCCGTTTGAAGAGACGTCACCACGCCATCTACCAATGTCAGGTTGAACACGGCGCATACGGCAGAAATGTCATCTTCCATGCGCTTAGATATTTTGTACGCAGCAACGTTATTGTCCTTGGACAATAGCGGGATTTCAATGGCGCTTATCCATTCCCCTTTTTCCAACTGAGTTTGGCGGTAGCCGATGAAAAAGCCTTTCAAAGGAATTACGCGAACCTGTTGTCCGTTGTCGAGATGCAATGAGGCTCCTAAAGCGAGTAACGCGGGTGGCATATCGCCAATAGGGGAGGCATTGGCAATATTTCCCCCTAGGGTTGCTTGGTTTCTAATGGGCAGCGAAGCAAAGCGCGTGATTAATTCTGCCAATTGCGGGAAAGCGGAAAGTAGCGGTGACGCAATATCATTAAGGGGAGCACCTGCACCAATAATAAGTGATTGCTCTGTTTTGGTGCATTTTTTCAAGTTATCCATGGCTGAAAGGCTGATTACCTTCTCAACATTTTTTAGCTGCTGAGTGATGCTCAAACCAAAATCTGTACTACCGGCCACTAATGGGGCGGCGGGGTAACCTTGTATCGCGTTAGCCAGCTCTTCTCTGCTGGTTGGCATAATAACGCCAGATGAGCCTATAGCCGTCCCTGCATTGTCTTGAATGTCTTTCAGTTTAGCGAGTGTGTTTGATGCCGTCTTTGCAAAGTGGTCGGCGGCTTCACCCTGACATGAAGCTAGCGCCGCTTCAATAATGGGGCGGTAGCCAGTACATCGACATAAGTTACCTGACAAGGCGTGTAAAACATCGTCGCGGGTGGGGGCCGTTGCGTTATGATAAAGGGCAAACATGGACATAACAAAGCCAGGTGTACAGAAGCCGCACTGCGACCCATGGTAATCTAGCAGTGCTTGTTGAACGGGGTGCAGCGTGCCTTCATCAGCTAAATGTTCAACAGTAATCAACTGTTTACCATGCACCGCTGACATTAAAGTAATACAGCTATTTACCGTTCTATAGTGTAAAGCAGAACCGTCGTTATTAACTTCGCCAAGCACAATGGTACATGCGCCGCAGTCTCCGGCCGCACAACCTTCCTTTGTGCCCGTTAGCTTACGATGTTCTCGTAAAAATTGAAGTAAGGTTAAATCGGCTCGGGCATCGTCAAGCTCAATTAAGTCCTTATTAATAAGAAAGCGAATCATACCCGCACCTTAAAACTAGAGTTCATTGTTGTACCTACTAATATAGCTGGATTTTTAAAATAAAAGTAGACCATATGGTCAAATAATTGCTTATAAAAAAAGGCTCACTTGACGTAGCCCATAAATGAGGCTGCAAATCGTGCAGTGTTTTAGCCTGGTATGTTTTAAATTAGGCAAGAATCGTGCAAGGATTAACGTATCTAATTCGGTAATAGAAAAGTAAGTAAAATCAATTTTTTACTATTAAGATGTTAAAACGTTAAAAAGAGATTGCATAATTAGTCTTTTAAGCTTGCACCAAAAGCATGCTAACGTGTTGACGTTAAGTACAAACCACTTATGGTTTTGGAAGGAAAGTAGATAGGAATGACAAGAACAAACGGAGCCGACGGTGGCGTTGGCGCAATGAATCGACGAAAAATTCTACAAGCCGCTGAGAAATGCTTTGCTCAGTTTGGTTTCAAAGGCACAGCAGTACAGAAAATTGCAGATGAAGCCGGTTTACCTAAAACCAATGTGCTTTATTACTTTAAATCTAAGCAAGAGCTGTATGTTGCGGTTTTAGAAGAAACCTTATTACTATGGAACTCTCGTTTTGATAGGGCAACGGTAGAAGACGACCCTGCAGACGTACTCGCTGACTACATCGCAGAGAAAATTGAAGTCTCTCGCACTCACCCGCTATCCTCCAAAATCTTCGCCATGGAAATTATAAACGGTGCACCGAATTTAACGGGCTACTTCGATGAAGAGCATGCCAAATGGATGAAAGGCAGGCTTAAGCTTATTAATAATTGGATTGCAGCAGGTAAACTCGCGCCAGTAGACGGCGAATATTTGTTATACACCATTTGGGCGAGCACACAGCACTATGCCGATTTTGCCGCTCAGATAACTCGCCTTAGAGGCAAAAAAATGGTGAAAAAAGACTTTGAAGACGCCAAAGCACAACTTGTGAAACTGATTTTAGGCGGCTGTAAATTGCCAATTCCAGAGAAGTATAGAGGGGAATAAATGACGGCACATTCATCACACTATCCAAGAGATCTTGTCGGGTACGGGCAAAACGTACCGCAAGCTCAATGGCCTAACAAAGCAAAAGTCGCGATTAACTTTGTTTTGAATTATGAAGAAGGCGGCGAAAACTGTGTATTGCACGGCGACGACACCTCTGAAATCTTTTTGTCTGAAATCATAGGTGCGCAAGCCTATAAAGATCGCCATCTTAGTATGGAGTCAATCTACGAATATGGTAGCCGCGCTGGATTTTGGCGCTTGCACCGATTACTCACCAATTATGATATTCCTGTTACTGTGTTTGGCGTCACCATGGCAATGCAGCGCCACCCTGAAGCGGTGCAAGCCATGCTTGATGCTGGGTGGGAAATTGCTAGCCATGCCATGCGTTGGGTACATTACCAAGATATGGATGAAGCCGAAGAGCGAAAGCAAATTGACGACGCTATTTTACTTCACGAGCAACTGACCGGTAGCAAGCCCGCAGGGTGGTATACCGGGCGTACCAGCCCTAATACGCTTAAGTTAATCGCTGAGCGTGACGACATTATGTACTGCGCCGACTCATACGCTGACGATTTACCGTATTACGATTGTCACTACAGCAAGCCCTTGCTCATGGTGCCTTATACCCTAGATACCAATGACATGCGATTTGCAACACCGCAAGGGTTTAACAGCGCAGAGCAGTTTTTTCAGTATCTCAAAGACGCTTTCGATGTTCTTTATGAAGAGGGGAATGAAGCCCCCAAAATGTTGTCCATTGGTCTACACTGTAGAATTATAGGCCGCCCAGCACGCATGGCGGCGTTGAAACGGTTTATTGAGTACGTAAAGTCTCATGACAAAGTGTGGTTAGCAACCCGCGAACAAATTGCCCAACACTGGTTAGCGACTCATCCGTTTGAAGCAAGCGAAAGGTTAGAAGAATAACTAGGAGAATAACAATGAAAGTAAAACTGTTAATTGCCTTATGTGGCGCACTCGCGTTAAGCGGATGCTCTAAGTTAAACAAAGAAAATTACGACAAGCTTGAAATGGGCATGTCTCAAAAAGAAGTAGAAGCGATTTTAGGCAGTGCTGATAACTGCGGCAAAACACTGGGTACAGTGGCTTGCACATGGGGCAATGAAGAAGCCAAGCATGTGAAAATTGTGTTTATGGGAAATAAGGCCGTTACCTTTAATTACGAAGGGCTGGAATAGGCTGCTAAGCGCCGCCCATTTTAGCAAAACAGCGTCTTGACAAAAAAGCCGAAGCCGAGTCTTGAAGCGCACGTACAAGCAGTGCACTTCAAACCGCTTCGGTTTTTTTAAATCAGTTTCATTCAACCCTATTTTAGGTCGAACAGGTAACGCAATATAAAGATGATCGCGAGCGCATAGGTAAGGGGCGTGACCTCTTTAAATTTACCGGTACCGACTTTCACACCCACATAAGTAATAAAGCCCAACGCAATCCCTTCACTGATGCTGAACGTTAGTGGCATCGCTAACAAGGCCACCGTTGCCGTTGCCAGAGCACCCAAATCTTCAAAGTCTAATTGGCGAATAGATTCCATCATTAATATACCTACCATAAGCAGGGCAGGCGTAGTGGCCATTAAAGGAATCACTTTCATCAATGGTGTTAAAAAGAGCGCCAATAAGAAACAGATGGCAACAACCACAGCGGTAAGCCCAGTTCGACCGCCCGCTGACACCCCAGTGGCAGATTCTACATAACTGGTGACCGGCGATGTGCCCACCATGGCACCTAATACACTGGCGGATGCATCTGCGGTCATGGCAGGGCCAATTTTTGGTAGCTTACCCGATTTAGTCAGCAAATTTGCGCGACGGGAAACGCCTATTAAGGTGCCAATAGTGTCGAACATATTAACGAACATTAGCGCAAAGATAAGATCCCAAGTTTCACCGATATGGTCAATGGGGTACCAAAAGTCCATCGCAAAAAAGGTATCTGAGATTGGCTCAGGCCACCCAATAATCGCTTCGGGTGTGGCGGTTAAGGTTCCATTCTCGGTGGGGATGAAAGCACCAATAACGGTAAGTAGAATAATGGAAAGTAAAATGCCTCCAGTGACCTTTTTAACCATCATCACCACCGTAAAGATAATACCTACCAAGGCTAACATAACCGCAGGGTCAGAAAGGTCACCTAGCTGTACGAAGGTGGCAGGGTTATCCACGATTAGCCCCGCATTTTTCAACCCAATAAACGCAATGAACAAGCCTATACCGCATTGCACCCCAATTTTAAGGGTGGGAGGAATCGCTTCGGCCACTTTCGTTCTCACCCCCGTGAGCGATAGCAGAAGAAAAAGTATCCCATTCCAGAATACTATGCCTAATGCCGCTTCCCAGGGAATTTCTCTCGACATACAAATCGTGAACGCGAAGAATGCGTTTAAGCCCATGCCGGGCGCCAACGCGATGGGGTAGTTTGTCATAGCGGCCATCAGTAATGTACCTATACAGGCAGCCAAAGCTGTGACGGTAATTAAACCTTCTACGGGCATGCCACTTAACCCCAAAATCCCTGGGTTCACCACCAATATGTAAGACATGGCAGCAAAGGTTGTTAAGCCGCCAATAATTTCTGTTTTAATGGTTGTGCCATGTTCCTGAAGCTTAAAAAGGCGTTCAAATACGTTGTTGGACATGCAGTTTTCTCTATACGTTGAATCGATTTTTATTATAGCGACACTAAAAATAGTACAAAGCGTCTATTTTACCGTGCCATTTTGAGCGTATTTGCTGCAAATGTTAACAGCAGCGCTTGTTGATATTGTTTGCGTTGCAATAATTTGACCAATTAGTCAGTTTATTGGTGCGATTTGTGCTACGGTAATCATAGCCAGATGACGCTTCGTTAGCAGGACGCCAGCGAAAGAGTGCATAAGCCTTGCAAGTACTTTTACAAGCTTTATGTATAGAGCGTGATATTGCGCTAAAATCCACAATAACAATCAAGAGATTGCACGATTTTGAGCTTTTCATGCTCTTTTATGGTGCAATGCATTCTCGGTACGGAGAGGGCCATGTCGTTTTCATCATTAATACAAAAACTCCCAAAAGCTGAACTGCATCTTCATATAGAAGGCAGTTTAACGCCTGAGCTAATGTGGCACCTGGCAAAAAAGCATAATATCACACTGCCTTATAAAAGCGTGGAGGAAATTGCTGCGGCCTATCAGTTTTCAGACCTGCAAAGCTTTTTAGATATTTATTATGCAGGCGCCGGTGTTCTCATTGATGAAGATGATTTTTTTGCGCTTATGTGGGCGTACCTATCTCGTTGCGCAGAAGAGCATATTACCCATACCGAAGTTATGTTCGACCCGCAAACACACACGCAAAGAGGCATAGGCTTCGACGTTTTTATGCCTGGCTTTTTACGTGCAATGAGAAAGGCGAAAAGCGAACTGGGTATTAGTTGCTATCTCATCATGTCGTTCTTACGGCATTTGCCGGAAAAAGAGGCGTTTGACACCCTCGAGCAAGCTGAGCCGTATTATAGTGAGATTACTGCAGTAGGGTTAGACAGCTCTGAACTGGGCCATCCGCCGTCTAAGTTTCAGCGGGTGTTTGAGCGGGCGCGAGCATTAGGTTTTAAAATTGTTGCTCACGCAGGTGAAGAAGGGCCCGCATCCTATATTTGGGAAGCCATTAACTTACTTCAAGTAGACAGAATTGATCATGGGGTGCGCTGCCAAGAAGATGATGCCTTAATGCGTTATCTTAATGAGAAGCAAATTCCACTGACGGTATGCCCGCTAAGCAATTTAAAGCTTTGTGTTATTGACGATATGGAAGGCCATAATATTCTGGAATTGCTAGAGCAAGGGTTGTTGGTTACCGTCAATTCAGACGACCCTACGTATTTTGGTGGCTTTATGAATGAAAATTTTGAAGCGTTGGCCCGTGCGTTACCCATTACTCAACATCAAATTAAAGCATTGGCTGAAAACAGCTTCAAAGCCAGCTTCTTATCGAAGGAAGAAAAACAGCTGCATTTGAATGCAATAAATCAGGCTTTTGAAGCCTATATCCACGCCGCCGCTGAGTAGCGGCTTAGTCTATTCTTACTCTTCACCCATGGCGGCCAGGGTAGCGGATACGGTA
>Ga0208934_1000883_pt1 | contig 11819 bp, 10 predicted proteins | sample MalvirDeepMed_s2_FD_184243 | JGI IMG/M metagenome (GOLD analysis project Ga0208934, IMG submission 184243) | Marine viral communities from the Global Malaspina Expedition - Malaspina viral metaG DeepMed_s2 (SPAdes) (version 2) | ecosystem: Environmental > Aquatic > Marine > Oceanic | place... | reverse complement strand
TTCTCTAGATTTAAGTTTAAGAAGCGGATCATGGTCAAATTGAGACGTAATTTTCTTTTCTTCCTTCATAAAATCTTCAGTCATTTCTGCAATCAATACTGCTTTTCTTGCTTCTATCTGTTGAGTAATTTGTTGCACCTGTTGTTGTGCCTGTGGATTAACTGCAGCTTGTTGTGAAAGCATTTGCAATTGCTGCATTTGCTCTCTGAATTCTAATTGTACCTGTTCTTGAGCCATTAAACTAATATGCTCTAAAATATTTTTCTGTAAAGCAGCCATAACCATTGGATTATTTCTAACCATGTTGGTTGACATAAAATTCAGATGCGCTGTAACGTGAGCTCTATGATCCTGACCTGGAAACGCCTGAAAAGGCTTTCCTCCCAATGCATCAATATGTTCTAACGATGGATCTTTAGGAGCATTGGGCGCTGGTGGTGGTAAAATTCTATCAATATCTTTTATTCCTAACGCTTCATACATTTTTCTAAATGCCATGTATAAATTGTGCATTTGTGGATTTGACATTGCCAGTTGCAATCCTGTTTGTGCCAATGTCAGTCTTTGAGACATTGAAAAAATGTTTGGATCAGCAACTGGAAGAATATCCACTCTTTCATCAAAATCAGCCACTTTAATATTTCTTTGTCCACCCACTACATCGTATGGATATTCGGGCGGAAGATACTGGGCAAATACTTTTGCCAACAGTTTAAATTCTTGTCTTAAGGCTACGTACAGTCGTTTATGGATTGCTGACATTACCCTTGAACCACGTTCTAAAAGAGCCACGGTCGTACCAACTGCCGCACCTTGGTTCCCGTCCCCGACCTGCATGTCAGCAATGGACGCGAATCTCTGTCCTGCTGTTACTACAATTCCCATCAGCTGCAATAATGTGGCTGAAGGTTCCTTGTAGGGTAAGAATACAAATGCATCTTTTAGATTACCGCCTGGAGTATCCACATCTTTGAATTCTCCTGGCTGTATTGGTGAAGCGTCGTCTTTAACTCTGACGCCCCTCTGTTTAAATCCTGCGGGTAGGTTTGATAATGTTCCTGCGTCCAGCAATTGACGGAGAGCAGACGTTGCCGTTCTGCTCAATCCGCCAATCATATGAATGAGTCCAAAGCCATAAAATCCTAGTCCTGGCAGAAATTTGAAGTGGACAAAATATTGAACTTTATTTCTTAATGGATCATTGGGCGCATAGTTCCTTCTAATTGAAAGAACCTTCTGACTGCCTTCTTCGACTGTTACGACGTAGGGCAGTTTGATTCCAGTCGGTTGCCCGTCTGGACCAATATCTTCGAAGCCTTCTAAATCCAGATTCACATGACACTCTAGAAGAGTATACATGGTTTCTGTTCTTGTTGATTTAGACGTTCCTTCTAATTCTCTTTGCTTGGTTACTACTGTATCTGCATCCGTTGCAGCAACGGGTTTTGTCAATTCAATATCTGAATAAAATCCTCCGACCTGTTGCTTTCTTAAAGCATTTTCAGACATTTTTAAAACATGGACCACCGATTCCGCATCGTCTAATGAGGTAGCCGTATACGGAACTACGAGGTCATCTGCAGGAACGAATTTTGATACTGCACGTCCCAGTAAGTCATCATAATATACTTTTTTAAAAGTAGAGCCGCTAAGCGGCAGATGAAATAACATTTGATCAAATTCAGGTTCGTATTCCTTCATCTGATCCATCAACTGATAATTCATGAAATCTTTTACTCTTTGCGATTGAGCTTCTTTGGCAGGATTGGATACTCCTAGAACTTGAGTTCTAACGGGTCCATCCGCTGGTAGCAATTCTTTATAAGCGAGCGCTTGAAACTGTGTAACCGCTTCAGCCAGAACGGGATGAGTAGCGCCGCTAGCCCCTTGAAAGGGCTCTGATCTATTATCGTATTTAAATCCTAAAAGATCCAGACCATTAACGTAGGACTGTTCCCAGTCCTTTCTTGACATTTTATAATCGGTATAGTCCGATCTTAACTGAATTCCAACGGGATTTAAAACGTCTTCTGGAAGTATATCGGCTAGATTGTCAAAGTGCGTGTTTGACTGTGCCTGATTGACTGAACTCGGTTCAAAATTAATTGTAGCGCCACCCTCTTGATCGGGCGTTACTTCTACGGGTTGCTGTGGTAATTGTCCCGCAATATCAACATCGGTTGGCGCCTGTGCAGGCGGAATTTTAATTTCGTGTCGAACATTCGGGAGTGTTTTATCTATGTCTGCCATTTATACTCCTAGTAATCCATATCATCAATATACAGCGAACGCAACCCTTGAGACATGGGCCCCGAATCAGGGGCCACGGTTCTTGTTAGGTTGGCGAGGCCGCCGGTTGCATATCTACCCACACCTACTGCTTGAGGGTATGAAAAACTAGCTCCATATAAAGGATGCATGTATTCCTTATGTAATAAATCTTCTCTTCCTTCTTCTTCTAAAATTTTTTCTCTATCAATTCTTTTATCTGTTGCTGCATAGGCAGCTCCTATCGGAGAAGTAAGCATAGACCATAACGGTCCTGCTTGTTCTTTTGCTAATCCTTCTTTTTTTATCTTTTCTCTTCCTTCTTCAGTAAAAGCATTAAGCAAATTCTCCATAACGAGCCAACGATCTGGTGCAGGTGTATGAGGAGCAAGAGATGGTTCTCCATGTTTTTTAGCAAGTGCTTTATTAATTAATACATTAGCTTCTTTTTCTTTTGCTTTATTTATCCAATCTATTGCTTGTACATCTTTTAAATATTCTCTTTCACCAAATTTTCCAAAAATACCTTCCCCCAAACCTGTCTGTAGTCCTTCAACAATATTATCAGATTCTGTCTTTAAATCTTTTATTTTTCCAGCTGCAAATTCTTTCATTGTGTTAACATTCCACCATTTGTCGTAGCCACCTAATTTATCAACAGCCCACTTATCACCAGCCGCAGCAAGTTGCCAAAACGTCGTCCAATTGTCATTTTTGTCTAACTGCGCAAATTGACTGAAGTACTTTTTATCCTCTTCGCTATACCCAGCTTTATCAGCATATTCCATAAGATTCTTTTCTTCTATTCCAAGATGTCCTCCCAGTCCTAAAGAATTATCAAACGCTTCCAGTAAATTTCTTCCTCTTCCAGATTCATACGCCATTCCAAAAGGAATATAAACTGCTTCACCCCACACAAGTCCTTTTCCAAACTTCCCTAGTTTTCTACCAGCGTTTTTAAAAAAATTCTTTACCGAAGCCAGTTTAGGATTATTATATGCCTTAAACCATTTTTCATCTCCCTTTGCATTAGCCATTCTTTTTTCAAGTTCACTTCTATACGCGTCAACTCCGCCTTCACTTTTTATTAAATCCATTCCACATTTTTTCGGACTTTTAGTTACACAAATCGGATTCATTCCATTAGCGCGTAAATAATCATTAATTCCAGTCAACGATGTCATTGCTTTTAATTGCTTTCTTCCTTCTTTCGATGCATACAATTCAGCAAAGGTTTTATGTCCTTTTTCCTGCGCCAAGGAAGTTGTAAGACTTTTAATTAGATTAGTTTTTTTAGTAACAACATCCGCCGTGCTTGAAAATATCGGCTTACCAGTTTTATCTGGTGTTATTTTTACACCCTTTAGGTAATCTCCATATTTTTTACTAAACTTATCTTTTAATGTATTCATTTCTCCAACAATTTTTGCTTTAGCATCAACAGTTGTTGCCTTTTTCCATTGATGAGCTAATTTGATTATTTCTTGATCAAACTGAGGGTTCTTTATTCTTGTATTAAATTCTTTAGATGTTGGGGTTAATTTTATGTATTCTATTTCATCAGCATATCCCAACTTAACCAATTCTTTAGGAATTCTGTGGTCAAACATAATATCATCAGCAATATTCAAAGCTTTCTTAGCTTCTGGCCATTTCTGTTTTACAGCATGACTAACTGCTTTTGCTGTTTCATCAAACATACTTTTATATTTAGAATCGACTCGGTCGCTTAAATATTTAACTAACTGCTCTGTTGGTAAATATGGATCTCTAAAAGCTGATATCTGTTTTAATACCTTTTCTCCAGAACCAGGAATAATAACTGATTTAGTTATTTCATTTGCAAGAAGTCTTGCTATTGGACCTCTTATTTGTTTATCAAAACCAAATTGGTTAAATATCTTACTACTTTTAATTTCATCTCTAATATCAAATTTTCCTCCTTTGGCCATAGGCATTGAAAGAAGTCTTTTAATTTCTTTTGTAATATTTTTTCTAACGTTTGGATTATTGGTATAGATTGCGGTTTTAAAAATGTTATTTAATTGATTATAATTATATCCAGCTTTAACACCTTCTGTAGTTCCTAAAATTGTTTCTTTAAACCAATTGCTAAAAGGCACACTAGTTCTTTTTCTTTTTTCACCCACATTAAGTCTTTTAAGAGTTTTTATTAAATCATTATTTGTGCCAAAAGTTCTAATAAATGCTTTTTTAAATTTATCAGGATCTGCATATCTTGAAGAATTTTTAATAATCCAATTTTCAGCTTTTTTATAAAAATCTCCTGCTCTTGGGGAAGCACCTACTCCAGGCTTCGTTCGCACTTCCATATCAATATAAGCTTCTCTATCATCAAACAAATTTAAAACAGTATCTTCATCTAAACCCGTCTTTTCAACAAGTTTATCAAGATATCCACGAGTATTCTCTTTAGCCCTAGTTATATTATTGCTATACTTATAATCTTTAATAAATGTAATATCATCTTTAGCATAAGAATTTAAAACAGCATCAGCAAATTCATCAAAACTACCAGCTACTGGTTTTTCCCCCTGATACCCCTGCCTCCCGACTCCAGGCTGCACGAGCTGTCCGCCCTGAAGCCCGATCCGTGGTTCCTGGGCCGTGATTCGTGGTCCTTCGTACATTTCTATCATTTTATTGATGTATTTTAATGGATTCATTATTCCCCCAGCATTCCTGCAAGACCGCCTGTTGACTGTTTAGTTCTATGTTTGATTCCCTGTTTTACAATTTCAGAAGCCTCTTCCATACTTTTGCCTCTTTTGCCCAGCTCAAAATACTGATCTAGAGTTGCCAGAACTTCCGCCTTTCTTTGCGGATTGTCATCAATAAGAATCTTATTCAAAAGATCGTCCGTGATGCCTGGGTATTTTTGTTTTATCATGGCTCTTTCGTTTGAAGGAGCAAACTGAGACGCACCAAAATTTTCTGAAGTAATTGGATCACCTTTTTTTATAAATCCGTGTGGTTTTTTTACTTGGGCCTCGACTTTTGCAAACGCCTCTTCAGCATCGATTCCAAAATACTGATTCGCGCCTTTGTCAAACTTTCCAGTTTTTCTAAATTTTTCTGATAGCTTGGTAAGATTGTCATGCTGCACTATTCTTTGTTTTTCGGTTAAACCTTTAAATATTCCTTCGCCGCGTCTAATTTGATTGGAAGATTTAATGAATAACATTTCAATAAACTTTTTCCATGCAGAACCGCCCGCGAACATCGGAACACGTCCGCCTTCTTTATGAAGAAAACGTAGAGCCCGATATTTGTTTATGTAATCTTTTAAATTTCCTCTCCCTCCATAGTCCTTGTACAATTTAAAATCTTCCATTAACTGGTTCAGGGATTTATCTATATCTGCAGCTATTTCCGTATCACCAATACCACCCTCGCCTAACGGAACACGGCCCCCGGATGCATATGGATCATAATCAGGTAAAAGATCACTTTGAGCTGATGGATCATTATTTATTTTAGTAACTTTGTCTATCTTTTTTTTAGCCACTTCTTGTTCTAATTTAGTTAATTTTTTACCAGTTGCATATTGTTTTAATTTACTTGTATCACTAAATAAATAATCAACCATTCCTACTACATTTTCGCCTTCAAAAGTTATTTTAGCATCATCAGGCCCTATAGCATGACTTTCAGGATAAGATTCTACTGCTTCAAACTTAGGTTCTGTTTTTACAGGACCTTTTTTAGTTACCATTTTTTGAGGCGCTGTATATTTAAAATCAACACCAGCTTCCGCCATTGAGTCAGGTGTCTTGTAGGATACTTCAATAGTACCTTCATCTAAATTTTGATGAACAGTTACTTCTTCAAAATCATCTAATTTTTTAGTATGAACAATTTCTCTTTCCTTCGTTGCAAATTTCTTAGTGACATCATCACCTTCTTTAATAACTTTATTTACAAGAGGCTTGAACCATGGTGGCATATAACCTACTCCTACTTGTTCAATTGGAATTTGAGTTAATGACTCTACAACTTGTTTTTTACCACCCCCTTTTAACAAACCAAACAATCCAGATTTCGCGACGCCAACTCCTGCGGCCCCTGCTCCCATCATTTGTAAAAATTTTCTTCTTGCTGCATCCAGTACAAACTTACCAGCACCAAGAGGTACTCGTCCACCGTCCGCGTATGTCGGTTCACCGAGCATGCCTGCGAGTCCGCCGTATGCAAAATCATCGGGATCAAGAATTTCTGGAATGTATTCTGAATCCTTGGCCATTTTTTCTCTTTCAGCTTTTAATGCAGCTTCGTATCTTCTACGTCTAATTCTTTCGATTGTTTTTTTGTTCAATCCTTCTAATTTTGTTTTTATTTGTGCCTCTGTTTTCACAAGAGTTGGTTTTAATTTTTCATCCATCATCATTTTCTTAACTAACTCAGGATGTTTAAGGTCACTTGTATCTATATTAATTTGAGGTTTACCACTTAATTTTTTTGTATGCATTTCAAAAAAATGATCAATAAGATCTTCTCTGCCATCTTTTAGCATTGCTTCCAATGTTGCTTTTGGTGGAATTGTTTGTTCTGCCGTTGGTGAAACATTTTTAACTAACCAATCTATTTTTTCATTGTGTGTTAATTCAACATTTTTACCGCCCAGAATAGGTTTACTGGTATCAATTTTCTTTCCAGTTAAATCGAAAACTTCTCCTTTTTTAACAGTTGTTTCTATTGGTTTAGCCTGTTTTTTCCAGGCTAAAAAATGTTTAAGCTGATTTTCACTAATTCCACCTTTATATCCCTGACTTTTCCCAACATCAAAAATTTCTTTAGCTGTAATCCTGATATCAACACTTTCTAGACCTTTAGGGAACCGTTTGTTTTGTTTAACAAATATTCTTGTTAAAAGTTTAATAACATCTGCAATTTTAAACATTAGTAATAAATCCGTTTTCTGGGCTGTTGTTTTTTATCCTTATAGTCTTCGGGGTGCTTGATTAGTCCGCCCTGCCTGAAGCGCATTACAGCCATGGTCATAGAATCGACCAAGTCGTCATGATCACCGTGCGGAAATGCAGCGCACTCCTCAATAACTTCCTCCGCGAATTTCTGCTCCGGCGCCCATATCATTCCGGACTCAAAAAGCGGCGCGCACGTATTTACTCTTACATGTTTATCATTCCCTTTGCTAGGGGTAAAATTAGTTACTGGAATATCCATTTGTCGGAGCTCGTACGTTAGCGGCAGCCCCGAAGCCTTCGCTTCCACGATTACCGATTCCGGATTCCAGTATTTATACTGTTCCAGAGCCCTTCTTCGCAGTTCCGGAAATTCATAACGTCCCTTGACGGCGTCTAACAGGATAAGATTGGCTCCGCTATCCTGATCCGGGAAAAATATGCCCCAGGTTGTGATTGCCGAAAAATCCGCCGTTTCTTTTTTCATAAAAGCGGTATCATACGATTGAATGACGTGTTGCAGTGGCGGAATTCTATTCTCTTTCCATTTACGCCACCATTCCCGTTTTATTAACGCGCCTTCCTCCGATGTTGGTTTCTGCATCCACTGCGCGTTCCATTTTGCAACCGGAAGCGTCGCTTTTACTTTTTCCAGCTCGTCTTTGTTCCAGTATTCAGGCCAGACTGGTCCGTGGTCCATGAGCGCCGGAAATTCGATCACGTCCCACTGGTCTCCCTTCACTTCCTTCTGCGCTTTGAGCAGCATTGCCGTTAAATCTTTCGTTGACCATCTTGTCATAACCAGAACGATGCTTGCGCCTGGTTGAAGTCTTTGTCTTGGTCCGCTGGTATACCATTCGTAGGCGTTTTCCAATGCAGAAGGCGAAAGCGCATCCTGCTCCGAGTGGGGATCGTCAATAATCAGGAGGTCCGCACCACGGCCCGTGATTGCTCCTCCAACGCCGGCAGCAAAGTACTCGCCGCCCTGGGCAGTCTCCCATCTTCCGGCCGCCTTAGAATCTTCCTGCAGGCGCGTGTCAAAAATTTTATGATAGTCAGGAGAATCAATCAAGTGCTTGGCTTTACGGCCAAACTTAATGGCAAGCTCTCCCGTGTGCGTGGCCTGAATGATTTTGAGTTTTGGATTACGGCCCACCATCCACGATGGCAGCAGATAGGACGCAAATTCTGATTTTGTATGCCTTGGAGGCATATTAATGATTAGCCGCTTCAGCTCGCCGGTTGCCAGTTTATTAAATTTTTCTGCAACAAGCCGATGATGAGACCCTTCTATGAAATCAGGCCATACACACTTGACAAAAGACAAGAAATCATTCTTGGCTTTGTTCTGAATCTTTCTTTGAGCGTATAGAACTTGAAGTTGTTTAAAGGTCTTTCTAACATCTGCAGGTAGCTTACTTATGTCTACTTGATTTAAATTCATAAATTTTTTTTAAAATTTTTTTAGCATCACTATAGATGTTCAAAACGTTTTTACCAGCATTGGCTCTCCAAATCAAGCAATACAACCTAAAGTTGTGGGACCCCTTTTATATAAAAGGGGGTAAGGGGGGCGCGAATTTTTTCGCGTTGAGATTGTGTTTGGTACCTCTATTGTAATGGGGCGCGATTCGCGTGATGCGTGTTGCATAAACTACATATGTAGTTATTGCATAGGATAAAAAACGAGGCGCAATCTCTTGCGCCTCGCTACAGGTACTATCGGGATGATAGTTCTTTAATGTATTGTTCTTTGTGATTGTTCTTCTATGAAGTCTGTATATTTATTTGTCTTCATTACATCATCCATTAATTGAGGAAGACATAACAAAGCCATGACGTAACTCGCTTTCTTCTTACCAATCTTCTTGGTAATTTGTTCTATTCTATTTGACTTGTCCTGTGTGTCTTTGCCATCATGAACATACAACGCGCCAACTATAACATCTGAACTTAAATGTTCTGGTGCGTTTAGTTTTTCACACGCGTCTATTTTTGGTATTGTCATATTTATTCTCCTGTATTTAATGTGTAATTACTATCACGATATTGTTCCTCGGTCAACGGTCTTTGTTCCTTTGTTATTCCATTCACATAAATATATTCACGCGTATCATTCTGATAATCAACCCAGTTATAATCTTTGTACCACGCATTTTGTTCTGTTAAATGTTTTGCTTCTGTTATTCTTCCAAAATGGTCAATGGCTCGGTCAGCAAATTCATTTGCCCAATCATTATAACAATTCATTGAACAAAAATTATCATTGCCATAATAAAAACTACTTCTTCTTCTAGTTTGATAAGTCTTACTACCTTGCGTTCCCTTAATCCTGTCTTTAGTTTTATAAGTATGACACTTTGAATTTTGACAAAATTTCATCTAATACCACCAATCCAAAACATAGCAAATAAATAAATAACAAAACAAATTATCATTATTGTTTCAGTTCTACTCATTTTTATCTCCCCTCATTTCTCCAATGCATTTAGCATGGCTCTCTAAAACTTTCTCAAGTTTAGATATTCTTTGTTCTAACTTGTCAACTACTTTAAATAGTATTGTCAAATCCCCATCAACGTCTTTAATATTATTTAATTGCATTTAATCTCTCCTGTTTTTTTATTTCTTTTTTGTTTTTATAATCTTGCCAGAAAAAATAGGCGCAACTAAATGTTGCGCCTAAAATTATTAAAAGTAAATCCTTAAACATTACTTTCAGTTTCCTCTATTTCTTTTTTTACTTTTACTTCTTGTTCTCCCAAAAATATTTGCATATCTTTAATCATAAGTAATCTACCATATAGTTGTCCTGTTCTAGACATATTACTAAATGATTTTGATAAATCAAATAACTCATTTGAAATTGCACTTGGTTTTTTATTTATTTGCATTAGTTTATTCTCCAGTCAGTTATTTTATTTGTAGCATTTCTGTACTGGTCTACTCCAGCTAGTTCTGTTGCTTCTAAATCTAAATAGCATAAAACTTTATGACCAGCATTTGCAACGTACTCTCTACACTTGTTAGTCCATTTGCCCTGTCTTGTTACACTTTCACCATTTTGCTTTGTGTAAGTGATTTTAAACGTGTCGTTATTTTCCATAGTATTTCTCCTGTATTTGTTAATTATGGCTATCCTACCATAGATAGGATAGCCATGTCAAGTCTTATTTACTCATGCTTTGTTGTTTTTCGTATTCTACTCTAGCGAGTATTTTGTCCTCTCTACTGATATTCTTGTTTTTCATTCCCTTAATTCTATCAGCTAAATTATCAGGATTATAAATTGTCAATCCAGTTGAATTGACTTTTATAATTTCATGGTCTTGCACATTCAAATCAAGATTATTGCAAAGTTTAATCGCTTCATCTAAAAAGCGATACATTTTCAAACCAGTTTTAATTTCTTTCATCTGGTTTAAAATACTTTCAATCCATTTTTCGTGTGCCATGATTAATTGACCTTTGGCTTGTTGCCAAATCATCAACGTGTCAAACTCTTGCTTACTACATGGCATTTGTCTATCACGACAATATTCCCTACCAATTAAGTCAAGTTTGTATTCATCATTCCACTCTCTTGCAAAACGATTTCTTCCCTCATCACTACTTGAGTATGTTCCAAGAAATTTATTGTTTGCGTCTTGAAACTTTCTTTGGTGAGGATTATTATCCTTATCTTTCATCTCAACATTGATGTCTGGGTTGCAATTTTCTTGCCCTTTCAAATCATCTCTAAAATAAGCATAAGCAAAGTCATGAGATTGAAAATCTCTTTCTTCTCCCTGTCTGTCTATGCCATCAATGTCACCATCAATTTTAAAGTCAAAATGTTTAGTGATATGTTCTTCTTTGCCTTCTTCATTTGTACCCATATACCCAAAATGAAAACAGCTATCAGGTGCGATAGTATTTACATTTTCATATTTGTTTTGAAGGTAATATGCTTTGTTCACATCATCTTGGGGATATTGTCTGCGAACAATAGTTTCAGCAAGTTTCCATGATTTATCTTGAAGTGATTTAAAATCATTTCTTAAATCATGAAACTTTCTTCGTTCTTGCGTATCTTCTGCCTCTAGGTGTACTCTCATACGATTACTGATTTTATTTCTTAATTCAGTATTTAGTCGTATTCTTCTTTGTGGTTTTTCCATTTTTTTATCCTTTATATTTATTTGCATTAAAAGAGTTTTAGCACTTGACATATCTTCTGTCAAGCATTATGTTGGATATATCTATAAAGCTATAGATTTGATCTCTATGTTATTTATAGATGGGACATATCCCTGTCGTGCTGAGGAAACAGCAATGTATTCCATGTAGCGATTGGGACTGATCCTGAGCCCTATTCGCAAAAACAGCTGTTGTAGGGCTCAGGATCAGTAAGGAAAATAAAATATGGGGGAAACCAGAATAATCCCTAGGCTATATGAAAGCCGAGTCCACTGGTACTGATCGTCATTAGTAATAAGTCCTGCCTGGACCAGCAATGGTCCAGGTTAAAAAACATGAAAGGAAAAATATGAGTACATGGCACAACACTATGAACAGTAGAATAGATGAAATAGTTAAAAGCTTAAGGAAAGAAATCAGAAATTATTG
>Ga0208934_1000882_pt1 | contig 11836 bp, 10 predicted proteins | sample MalvirDeepMed_s2_FD_184243 | JGI IMG/M metagenome (GOLD analysis project Ga0208934, IMG submission 184243) | Marine viral communities from the Global Malaspina Expedition - Malaspina viral metaG DeepMed_s2 (SPAdes) (version 2) | ecosystem: Environmental > Aquatic > Marine > Oceanic | place... | reverse complement strand
CTGGCACGCACCAGGCGCTGCGCAATCGCTTCGCGTCGCGGAATGAGAAAATTGTCCACTATCCATTGGAGCCGCTCGCCGCCTATCATCGCTTCGGACACCATGATCCGGGCGTGGTCAGGATTGGTGGCACAATGCCGAATGTAGCGTCGGAGGAGATCTTTGAAGCCCTCTAGCCCGTCAATGGGCGGAACGCCTGCTGTGTCGAGGTCGATCGCCTTGTTCAGGACCTCAAACATGTCCCGCACGGCTTTGGTCTGCCCCCACGAAAGTGGTCCATTATTTGAGTTAGTTCCGGCTTCAGATATGGAGCTGAGACATGGGCAAGAGATCTACGCCTGAAGAGATTATTGCGAAGCTGCGGGAGGTTGAGGTGCGCCTCGCGCGTGGTGAGGCGACGGGCCAGGCTGTGCGCTCGATCGGTGTGACGGAGCAGACATACTACCGGTGGCGCAAGGAGTATGGCGGGCTGCAGGTTGGCCAGGCCAAACGGATGAAGGAGATCGAGAAGGAGAATGCGCGGCTGCGTCGCGCCATCTCCGATCTGACTCTCGACAACCAGATCCTTCAGGAAGTCATAAAGGGAAAGTTCTAAGCCCTTCACGCAAACGCGAAGCGGTCGATCATGTGGTGGAGACACTCGGTGCAACAGAGCGCCGGGCCTGCCGTGTGATCGGCCAGCACCGTTCCACCCAGCGTAAGCCGCGTGTGGTGCGTCAGGACGAGGATGTGCTGACAGCGGCCATCATCGCCCTGGCCGAGCGGTTCGGCCGGTATGACTATCGCCGCATCACAGCCCTGCTGAGACGGGATGGCTGGCATGTGAACGAGAAGCGCGTCTATCGCATCTGGCGGCGTGAGGGGCTGAAAGTTCCGATGAAACAACCAAAACGCGGCCGGTTATGGCTGAATGACGGCTCCTGTATCCGGTTGCGGCCAATGCACAAAGGCCATGTCTGGTCGTATGACTTCGTTCAGGACCGTACGCATGCCGGCAAGGTGTTCCGTATACTGTGTGTGATCGATGAGTTCACCCGCGAATGCCTCGCCATCCGCGTCGAACGCAGGCTCAACTTCCGCGATGTGCTCGACACGCTGGGCGAGCTGTTCGTCGCGCATGGCCCGCCTGAGCATATCCGCTCCGACAATGGCCCGGAGTTCATCGCCACCGCGCTGCGTGACTGGCTTGGCCGGGTCGGCGTGAAGACGCTCTATATCGAACCGGGTTCACCATGGGAAAACGGTTACTGCGAGAGCTTCAACTCCAAGCTCAGAGACGAGTTGCTGGCGAGGGAAATCTTCTTCGATCTCAGGGAAGCCCAGATCCTGATCGAGGCTTGGCGGCGGCACTGCAACACCGTGCGCCCACACTCTTCTCTGGGCTACCGACCACCTGCTCCACAAACCATCTTGCCCGCGGCGTTCATACCGCCTTACTGTGGGGAGGTGGCGGCATGAACGCCGCTACATGGAAACCGCCGAACTAACATTATTGGTGGACCGCCTCGGTGGGGCAGAGCATGCCCACTATCATCATACAGACCCTCTCCTAAAGCCTCTGGCAGTTCACGCGAGTTCCGCAACAACACCAAAATGGTCAGACCGTCTTCGACCATCTGGAAGATGCGCACTCTTCCCGTATACTCTCTTCACCTCAAACGAACCGGCGAAAGCTATATGGTCGATTGTTCGATCATTGATTTCGTCCAAGATACCGGTTGTGGCAAACTGGTAACCTGAGAATGTATCCTCCAACTTCTCATACGACTGCTTTGGCCCCCAGGATCTCGGAACCCGTCGATTGAAATCACCCAAGACAGTCACCGGCTCATCTCGAGCCCAACGCGCCAAATGTGGCTTAAGTATTTCCAGAAACCTCTCATGCTCAGTCCAAGGTTTGGCTCTCGGCTCAACTCCGAGCGGACTGGCAAAATGATACGGAATGCAAACACCTACAAATCTGACGACGTTGCCGTTGATCTCACTCCTGGCTGTTATGGCGCTACCGATCGCTTCAAGCTGCTCGATCGGTTCGACGTCTGCCCACGGATTTCGAGACCAGAGAACGACCTTGCGTTCATCGGGATGTTGAGGGCTCCATGCCCCCCCCTCCGCCGAGATAACATGACCGCCGAAATCCGCCAGCGACTGCTTCCAAGCTTCGGTTAGACAAACATAGTCCGGCTCTAGCGACGCTATCTCATCCACGAGTGAACGTGCTTGCCATGAACTCGGCTTCCGCCGTTCAATGTTCCAGTTCACGATCCTCAACTCATCACTCCGTACTTCAATCGGTGATTTCCGTCCACCGGATCAGAATGCGTCACAATCGACTCAGATTGCTCGCTGACTCGCTTCTTTGATGCCTTCAGTAATTGTACTGGAGACTGTTTTTCGACTCTCCTGCGCGCTCTGAGAGCGCACTCGCCAGAGAGGAGAAGTCTTAGGGTAACGTGGGTATAGTCACCCCCTTGCCTCGGCATTTACCCTGACAAGGATGTTGAACTACCCATACTCTGAGATGCGGCCGGATCGTCGGGCAGATCCAGCTTCAGCAGGCTGTTCACAATCCCCATCGTTCTGAAGCAACAGAACAGTTTTTTCCATCGATTGGAGCCAACCAGCAGTATTGGTCAACTCGGGTCTGGTTCCTTTGACAAGCCCGTCGCAAACTGGATGATCTTCTGCATTGCAATGAGTTAGCAAAAAGGTGATTTCATCCCTTCGCGAAGGTACACCTTAGAGACCCCCTCCTTGAAGCCAGTTCTTATCTCAATACCGCTGCGGCAAATGTGTGATACACATCAACAATATTGTGTCAGAGTCTCAGCTTGTGCAGAAGTCTTCTGTACTCCATCTGCAAACAAACGGGGAGCGAGATGAAACATCATGACATCAAAGCAAATGAAGGTCAGCGATCTGCACCCTCAAGTGCAAAAGCAAGTTGCGAGGATGCCGACCATATCTCTTCGAAGTCCGTTGTCGCGGATGCTGATGAAATCGGTCATGGCGATCGCCTTCCGGTCGCAGGCCGACGCCAATGTTCGTAGGCACACCGTAAAGCTCGAACATGTCAGCGTTCGCGTTTACGAACCGGTCAGCGAACACGCCGGCGCTGGAATGCTGTTCATTCACGGTGGTGGATACGTAATGGGCCAGGCAAGAATGAATGATCCTGATTGCAATCGGATCGTCCGCGAACTCGGCATGTCTGTGGTGTCAGTAGACTATCGACTGGCGCCCAAGCATCCGTATCCGGCGCCGCTCGACGATTGCTACAAAGCCTGGTTGTGGTTTCTGGACAACGCTGAACTCATGGGAGTTGATCCTACCAGGATTGTCGTCGCAGGCCAGAGCGCAGGGGGCGGCCTGGCGGCAGCACTCTGCCAGAGGATTCTGGATGAAGGCGCCCCGCAGCCGGCCGCGCAACTTCTTTACTACCCTATGATCGATGACCGGACGGCAACACGAGGAGACCTCACACCAGTCCGGCATATCGCTTGGAACAATGAGAACAATTTTTTCGGCTGGTCTGCCTATCTGGGACATCCGCCGGATGACGGATCGGAGATTCCGCGTTGGGCTGTGCCGTCACGTCGCCCCGACTTGTCGAATTTGCCGCCAGCCTGGATCGGCGTCGGCGACAAGGATCTCTTCTACGGTGAAAACCTCGACTATGCGGAACGGCTCTCGAAAGACGGCGTAGAGAGCGAACTGGAAATTGTTGAAGATGTTCCCCACGGGTTTGACGCCCTGGCGCCCGAAGCAGACATCTCACGTGATTTCCGCGAGGCATCATTCGATTTCCTGCGTCGACGGCTTGGCATTGATAGCTGAAAAAAGGTCCCGGCTCCGCTAACCGGCGCCGAGACATTGGCAGTCCATCTGAGAGAAAACCTAGAACTTGGCAGAAAGCGAAACGCCGGCTGTCCGGGGCGCCGAATGAATGCCGATGAACCCACCGCTCGACGCCAAATAGCTCCCATTGTTCAGGATGATTTCGTCCGTGGCATTGTTCACAAAAGCACGAAGCTGGTAATTGCCAGACGTATCTGTAAGCGTCGCTGACAGGTTTATGTTCGTGTATTCAGACTGCCTCAACTCCGGATAGTCAATGAAGGCCAGCTTGTAATCTGCTGAGTGAAAGACATCTCCGCGCAGGCGCACGCTACCTAGAAAGCCGGAATTTATTGGAATATTCCACTCCGCCCCGAAATTCGCAGTGAACTCGGGTGCCCGGATTAGTTCTTCCCCGGTGAGGTCGACAGCGGGCGTCCCTGGCAATGCCTGGTCGGTCGTGATCAGGTCCGTATATTCCGTGTCCAGAAGCGAGACGCCCATATTGAAGGCAATATTATCCGTTGCGGCATACATGAGTTCGCCTTCCAGCCCGATCAGCTCCGCATCCCCATTCTCAACCAAGGTCGTCGCAGGCGGAATGGTGATGGTCGCTTGCAGATTCGTATAGTCATAGGAGAAAAGCGCGGCGTTCGCGGTCAGGGCACCATTCATCCATTGTGACTTGATGCCAAGTTCGTACGCATCCAGTTCTTCGCTGTCGAACAATTGCGGCAAGCTTAGCTGGTGTCCGCCTGATTTGATGCCCTTTTGCCAGTTCGCATAGACATTCACATTATTACTGACATCGAATTGCATGCCGAGCTTCGGCAAGACGTCTTCAGAGTCGATGTTTCCAGCCGGAGACGGCGCACCAAAAAACGTAAACTCTTTTTCCTCTGCGTTGAAGCGCAATCCGGCATTGATGCGCAGCCGTTCCGTCAATGCATAGGTCACATCGGCGAATGCCGCATAGGATTCCGTATCTTCAACCAAATCCCCCGCAATAACCTCGAGACGCGGCACCGTGGGGACGCCAAACAGAACTCCCGGAAACTCCACAGGCAGGCCAAGTTCAAACTCTTCGCTGAAATAGTAGGCCCCGATCAACCAATCCAGCGCACCCGTCTGGCCATACAAATTGAATTCCTGGCTAAACGATTGGGACGGCCTAGACGATCCCGTAAGATCGGCGAAGAAGAAGTTGGTCCCGTCCGCATCAAATGAATTGTCGATCTCATGATCGACATAGCCGGTAATGGAGCGGAAGGAGACTGTTTCCGAAACATCCCAGTTCACCCGCGCAATCGCAATGGTCGTCTCGGCATTTCCGGAATGATCGCCGTCCGCGTACACTTGGTTAGGCGTTGTTGTGAAGTTCGCGTTGGTCATGAACAACGCCGCAGTTCCAGCAACAACAAATGGTTCGGAAACAACCGACTGCCAACCAAAATTTCCAGTGTCCTCTTCATGCTGAACAGAAAGGTCGATCGTGACGTTGTCTGATGGCTCAATCTTTAGAGCCCCGCGCGCATGCCACAGATCCTGATCACCAAGATCCTGACCGGTATTCAGCACCTTCACATAGCCATCCTGCTTTTGCACGCCGCCGCTCAACCGGAAGGACAATCCCTCCGAGATGGGACCGGACACGACGGCATCGACACCACGGCCGTTACGCTCCTCAAACGTGGCAACAATTTTCCCTTCGAACGTGTCGCTCGGTCCGCGCGAAACATAGTTCACCGCGCCGCCCGTCGCATTGCGCCCGTAGAGCGTGCCTTGCGGTCCCCGCAAAACTTCCACGCGCTCGAGGTCCACCTGGCGCAGCAGCGCCATTGTGGCGCGCGGGAGGAAAACGCCATCGACATAGGTTGCAACGGAGGGTTCAGCCACGCCCGAATCGACCGTCGTGCCAATACCGCGCACTGTCACGAATGTGTTTCTCCCGAATTTTCCGAATGTCAAATTCGGTATCTGCAGGGCGAGGTTTTCGACATCATCGACACCGCGCGTCTCTAGATCATCTCCACCGACCTGCGAGATTGAGGCGGCGACATCCTGGATGCTCGCCTCTCGTTTGGTCGCCGTGACGATCACAGTCGCCTGACGAGATTCCGCTTCGACACCTTCACCCATTTGCGCGATCGCAGGTGTGGTCAACGGCATTAGAGCAACGCATGCCGCCAGCCCGCCCCACCTTGCCGCTGCGGTCGTTCTTCTTGCGGTACCGGCTTCGCCAGACGCAGTTGTGGTGTCTTGATTGTTGGTCATCCTCGTTCCTCCCATGCGGACTAATTGTATTATGCGTTCCGCTTTTTGATACAAAGATTACGTTTTGTGTCTTGTGTCAACTCGGGGGTGACAATTGCATATTATTGTGTCATTCAATCCGTCATGAACAGAAGGAGAGGCGGGTTCAAAACCTCTTCCGTGCTTGCAAATCGAGGTTTGCAACAAACAACCACAGAGAAGGGATGGAACGACAAATGACGGATTTTGATCTAATCATTTCAGGAGGATTTCTTGTCGATGGCACAGGCAGTCCCGGTGGCTATGCAGATATCGGAATCATTAATGATCTGATCTCTGAAATTGGCGATCTGCGGGGCCGCAGCTCAAAGCAGACCATTGACGCCACCGGAAAAACCGTCGCGCCCGGTTTCATAACGCAGCACACCCACTACGATGCAGCCTTGTTCTGGGATCCGTACTGTCTGGATGCCGGTCGCAATGGTGTCACGACCGTCGTGAATGCAAATTGCGGTTTTGGAATTGCTCCGGTTCGAGAAAAAGACCGCGAGCGGATCATGGGCATGCTGGAAACTACGGAGCAAATCCCTGTGTCCCACCAGAAAGCAGCACTGCCGTGGGACTGGGAGTCCTTTCCCGAATACATGGAACGCATCCGCGGTTTGCGGAAAGGGCTGAACGTCCTGACGTTTCTCCCGCTCAATCCCCTGCTCGTCTATGTGATGGGTGTAGATGCCGCCAAAACGCGAGGTCCGAATACAGAAGAACTGGCCGAAATACATCGCCTGATCAATGAAGCAATGGACGCCGGGGCCATAGGTATTTCGATGTCGGTTATGGGTGCCGAAGGCAATTCACATGTCGATACGGACGGCACCCCCATGCCGACCGACCTCATGGACCATGACGATATTCTGAATATTTGCCGTGCAGTCATAACGCGCGGCGAAGGCGTCATCCAGATGTTGCCCCAGATCATGTATTTCGGCGATCGTTCCATCACACAACGTGTAGCCGAATTGGCCCGCGGGACGCACGTGCGGGTCATACATAACGTATTCCTGACACATGATCTGGTGCCCCAAGTGGTCGACGAAGACCTTCAATGGCTAGACTCCATGCGCGAAGCGGGATGCGACGTAACAGCTGGTGCCCTGATCAATCGCGGTTGGGTAGAGGCCGGCATCCGAGAACTCGATACCGCCGCAGGCCAACTTCCCGCAGTCCGCAAAATCGTCGGCTGCAGTTCCGATGCCGAAATTCTTGCATTGATAAAAGACCCCGCTTTTGTTCGGGAGTTTGAGACGCAATACGCGGAAATGGGTGCTGCAAGCGGCGCGGCGGGCCTGGAAGGCCAAACCGTCATAGCGGTCGGCGAACATCCCGCGCTTCAGAAATTTCTCGGAAAAACTCTGGCGGAGGTCGGCGAAGAAATTGGCGTGAGTGCTGTCGCCGCCTTGCTGGACCTTGGCGTCAAGTCGGATCTGGACCTGCAAATGAAGTCGCCGCCGATCGCGTCAATCACGCCGGATCAAGCGGTACGCCTCATGGCGAATCCAGCCGTGGTCCCCGGTGGTTCAGACGGTGGAGCCCACACAAAGGCGTTTGGCATGGGGCATTACGCAACCGACCTGTTGATCTGGTTGGTACGAGAGGAAAAACTCAAGACACTGGAAGAAATGCACTTCCAGCTCAGCTTGAAACATGCGCGTTCGGTCGGCATTCGTGATCGCGGCGCCCTACTCCCCGGGTTCAAGGCGGATATCCTGATCTACAATCTCGACCAGCTTTACTTCGACATGAGCAAGTATGAGATTGTCCACGACATGCCCGAAGGCGACTGGCGCCGCCAAGCTCGCGCGGGCGGCTACGACTGTGTTATCGTGAATGGTGTGGTCACTCACCAAACGGACCGCCCCACCGGAGCAACCCCCGGTGCATTCGTTCGTGTGACGTCGAAATCCGCCCCATCACCACTCATGGCCGCTGAATGACGTCAACTTCAGGGGGCTGCCATGTGTGCTCGAATAGACTGTGAAGTATGGACTAAATGCGGTCCGGCAAGATACTTACCCATTCAAGCAAAGGCCTGTGAAATCCTGTATGACTGACACTACCGCTCCCGGCCCCGAAACGACACATTCCGGCGTGTCCAGAAAAGCGGTGGTTGACGCTGCCCTGAAGTGTTTCAGGCAGTTGGGACCCCACAAGACGTCAATGAGTGACATTGCTCGCGAGGCCGGCATATCTCGGAAAACGCTTTATCGCATGTTCGAGGACCGGCCCGCGCTGGTGAATCAGGTTCTGTTCCAATTGCTGCGAGGCATGGGATCAAAGTCTGCCGGTGCGGTCGCCAAATATTCGGACGTCAAAGAAGCCCTGATCGAAGGCTCGATCGAAAACATACGCATCGCGCAGGAAGAAGAACTGTTCCAAGCGATCATACTGAACGAAACGAGCACCCAAATGGAGCACTTTCTCGTTCAGGGCAACGATGCCGTCCGGGCCGAGATTGTGAAGATCTGGGCCCCAGTTTTCGAGCGCGGGCGGGCAGAAGGCACGCTTCGCAACGATCTGTCCGATGAACGCCTTGCGGAGATCATCCAGAACGTCCATTCGCTGGTCCTGATGCGCAAGGATGAGACCGAATCCGCTCAACGGGCGTTTCTGGAAGACCTGCTGTGGGCTGCACTTACAAATCAGTCTGGCAGTTGATGTTAGGATAGGCCGTTACGCCGGACCGAGTGCCGGTTGCCGGGCATGGCTCCACTGCCTGGGAGACTGACCGTAAAGACGCTTGAACTCCCGGCTGAACTGCGACGAGCTTTGATAGCCCACGTCCCAGGCGGCCTCGGACACAGTCTTGCCCTCAGCGATCTTCATAGCGGCATTATTCAGGCGCATTGACTTAACGAACTGGATGGGGGTCATCGTCGTCGCCTCCTTGAATCGCCGGTGGAACACCGCGCGGCTCATGCCAACATGGTTGGCCATGTCGTCAATGGTGACCTGTTCGCTCAGATGGCTGGACAGGTAGTCGATGGTGCGCGCGATTTCGTTGCCAACACCGAAGGCGCGCCGCGCGGCGGACCCTGCCTCCCCCTTCAGCAGGGCATAATACAGCTCGCGCAGACGCCCCGGGCCCAGCACCGCCGCGTCCACCGGATTATCGAGCAGCTCCAGCAGCCGCAGCAGGGCCTCAGTAAATCCGGTATCCCATTTCGCCAGCGCCAGCGCTGGCTGCGACAGGCCGTCGTGTCTGAAACCGGCGCCGGCGGTGGTCTCCATCTCAATGGCAAGATCCCGCATCATGCGTGGCTCCAGCGCGATCATCACTCCCAGCAGCGGGTTGTCGTCCGATGCCTGCGGGGCCCCCGCTTCAACAGGCAGGGTCATAGGGCACAGCAGGTATTCTTCGCTGCCATACGCGTGATGTTCGCCGTCTAGGATGGCCTCTTTCACACCGCTGAGAATTGCCACAACGGTGGGCTCATAGACGGCGGGCGCGCAGGGAACGGGTTCGGTCACGCGGAAAAGCTGCACACCCTTTAGCGCGGTGTCGATCACCCCCGCCTCGGGAAGGCGCTGGTCGATCAGGTGTCTGATCTGGTCTTTGCTCATAATGCCAAACTGGCAAGGCAGATGCTGCTTTTCAATACGGACGAGACAATCAGGCACGTATTAGCGACGATTACGTCTGTTTCCCGCACTTACCGAGAGCCATCTACCTTCTAGGAAAAAACAGACATCCGAACAGACCGCCAGTAGCGCTGGCAGGAGAAAACAATGGCAGACACGACATTCGGACCCAAGGGCTGGACGCCCGAACGCCTCGGCGACCTGAGCGGCAAGACATACCTCATCACCGGCGCGAATTCGGGCGCGGGATTTCAGGCGGCACGAACGCTTCTGAAGAAAAACGCCAGGGTGGTGATGCTGAACCGCTCGACCGAGAAATCGAAAGCGGCCATCGGAGAACTGAAACAGGAAATCGGCACAGCTGCCGATGTCAGTTTTGTCCGAATGGATCTGGCAGTTCTGGATAGCGTTCGCGAGGCGGCTGCCGAGGTGTTGAAGACCGTGCCGCGAATTGACGCGCTGATCAACAACGCCGCCATCGCCCAAGTGCCCACCCGCAAGCTGACAGTGGATGGGTTCGAGAGCCAACTTGGCACCAACCATTTCGGTCACTTCCTGCTGAACGGCCTTCTGTTCGAGCGGATCGCGGAAAGCAAAGGCCGGATCGTTATCGTGGCCAGCCTTGGCTACAATATGGGTCTGAGAACCATCAACTTTGACGACATGAACTGGGAAGAAGGATACGGCGCGAACACAGCTTATTCACAAAGCAAACTGGCGCAGATGATGTTCGGCTATGAGCTGCAGGACAGGCTGGCCGCTGCGGGGCGCAACGATGTCGAGGTTTTCGTATGCCACCCTGGTTCGTCTGCCACCTCGTTGATCTCTACCAGCGGCAGCCGCACCATGCGGTTTATCTGGTGGTTGATGACCAAGACACCGATGGTCCAAACCGCTGAGCAAGGGTCTTACCCGGAAGTCATGTGCGCCACCGAAAAGGCCCTGACCGAACAGCGCGCCCTCTACGGCCCCACCGGCACCTGCGAATTCGTAGGACCGGTCGGCAAGGGAACCCTGAACGCCCATGCCTATGACAAGGCGGTGATGGCGCGGCTTTGGGACGTGTCCGAAAAGGCCGTTGGATTCGAATGGTCACTTTAATTCCCTGAAGGTCCCCGGCCCCGCGCGGGTCGAGTCAACCTGACGGACTGTTGCCATCTGCTTGGTCGCGCGCAGGAAATACGCCATCGCAACGGGTCCTTGCATGTCCCGCCAAGGTGGGCGCTGTCAGACGGCTTCGAACCAGTCTCCGCTTTTCGCGGATGTACAGGTCTCAGGCGGCGATCAACGCGCGCCATTCGAGAAGAGCAGCGTCACGTAGCAATTTGAATCCGGCCCTACTCTCGATATTCCTTTGATGATTGAAGTGATTTTGCACCAACGAACCGATTGAAGCTTTTTCCCAAAGCCTTCGGATACGCTGAAACGAGACATTTCGTATATGCCGTAGGTTCAACCCGACAAGTACACTTCGCCTTACACAAACAAGAGTTTGCCACCCGCAATCACCGACGAGAACCGCTAGATTCTTCCTATCGACAACCAACCGAAAGGAAGACCAATGCTGTTTCCAGAACTTGAAGAAACACCTCCAAACCGCCGGATGTCCCGGTTTCTCGAACTCTCATTCGAGTACCGGAAATCAACTCCAGCCCAGCTTGCCGAAAAGCTTGGATACAAGAGAGACACAACCATCGTTCAATGGATGCGCGGCTCTGCCAAGGTCCCGCTCCGACATCTTTCAACAATTGCCAACTTCTTCAGTCATGACATCGCCCATGTGCTCTCTGCCTGGCTCGCTCAGGAATGCCCGGATGACCCTGAGATCGTGTCTGTCGCAGACCGGGTGATTACCATTTGGGAGTGGCAACTGGTCTACGTGGCACGTGACATACACAACTACTACGACGAGTAGTTTCAGAAAGCCCTGAGAGAGAGTCACCAGAGCGCGTTTGACGACTTCAGAAAGCCAACCAGTATTGAAGGGTGAAACGCGCTCTACGGACTCCTGAGAGCGCAGTCCATGCGAATGGAAGAAGTCTCAGGGATCACCAACCTCCTCCGCTCGGGTGCGACCAATATCTTCCGCTCAAACCGTCGAGAAATA
>Ga0208934_1000876_pt1 | contig 11941 bp, 18 predicted proteins | sample MalvirDeepMed_s2_FD_184243 | JGI IMG/M metagenome (GOLD analysis project Ga0208934, IMG submission 184243) | Marine viral communities from the Global Malaspina Expedition - Malaspina viral metaG DeepMed_s2 (SPAdes) (version 2) | ecosystem: Environmental > Aquatic > Marine > Oceanic | place... | reverse complement strand
AAGCCGGCGAGGGCGACGACCAGGTCAGGATGGCCGAGCTATTTGGCGGCGAGGTTTTGATGGAGTGGAATCTTGAAGGCGCCGGCGGGGAGTCTATCCCGGCAACCGGCGCTGGGATGCTCCAGATTCCCCTGTCACTAGCGATGCTGATAGTCCAGCACTGGAGCGAGGCGGTCGCGGCGGTCCCGGCCCCTTTAGCCGAGACATCCGCCGATTTCAGCACGTTGGCGGCGGCGTCGACCGGGACGGTCGGACGATAACGAAGCCGTGGGAATTAGAACAGGCCGAGTTGATTGACGGCCTTTGCCAGCGGTATAGCTGCCTCCCCTCGGCGCTGATGGCCGAGGACGTGACCTTGCTCCGAATGATTGCAATAGTACAGGAAGGACAACCAGAAGAAGCAAATGGCTAACGATGTCGAGATCAAAATAACCGCCGACCCTAAAAATGCCGAGGAAGGTTTTAAGAAAACCCAGTCGGCTTTCGGCAAGATGGCGGACAACATCAAGAAGCACCGCAAGGCCATCGGCGTCGGGCTGACCGCATTGGGCGCCGGAATAACCGCGCTCGGCGCGTCCGCGGTCAAGTCGGCCCAGGCCGAGGCTATCGGGATCGCTCAGTTGGATGTGGCCCTCAAGAATGTCGGGACAAGTTACGACTCACAGGCCGCCGCAATCGAGCGGGTAATCGCGGCCCAGCAGAACAAAACCAACTTCGGGGATGAGGATCAGCGGGAGGCGTTGATGGGCCTGATCTCGGTCTCCGGGGATTACGAGTCCGCAATGGCGGCCTTGCCGGCAGTCCTCGACCTGGCCGCCGGGAAAGGCATGGACCTGGGCGCGGCCTCGACTCTGGTGGCGCGGGCTATCAGCGGCGAAACCTCCGCGCTCAAACGCTACGGGATCGAAGTGGAGAAGGGCGCCGAAGCGACCGAGGTTATAACCGCCATAATGGCGAAATTCGGCGGTCAAGCCGAGGCGTCCGCCGACCCGATGGTCCAGCTAAAGAACCGTGTGGGCGACCTACAGCAAGAATTTGGCAAGGCATTACTCCCGGCGCTGACCGTCCTGGCGACACTCTTGGAGCAGGTAACGACCAAGCTGATCGCGTTTTCTTCGGAGCATCCACAACTGAGCAAAGTCCTATTTGTTGTTGTCGGAGTGTTGGGCGGTCTGGCGCTGGTCCTGGGGCCGATCCTGTTAATTTTGCCGACATTGGCGGCGTCCATCGGGATATTGTCCGGCGCCTTCGGGATGCTTAGTCTGTCGATGCTCCCGATCACCGCCGTCGTATTGGGCATCACCGCGGCCATTGTCGCGGCTATCATCATCTATAAGAACTGGGACAAGATCATCGTATTTTTGAAGGAAACATTCGTCATATCCTTCAATAAGATTAAGGATGTTTTTGGCGTAGTATCGAGGACGATCCAGTCGCTATACACCTCCAAATTTGCCTGGCTGCTTCCGGCTGGCCCGCTAATCAAAGCCATTCTATTCCTCAAGAATAACTGGCGCGAGATTTGGGACGGGATCAAGACCACATTTCGGACGGTGTCGGATGCGCTCATCGGGATATTTGAAAACCTCAAGGGCCGCATCGTTGGCATTTGGGACGGGATGGTCGCCGGCATAACAGGCGGATTGAATGTGGCGATCGGGGCGATCAACCGGTTCATCCGGGCCGTTAATGCGATGCGGATAAATGTCCCGCGCATCAGTCTCCCATTCGGCGGATCGGTGGGCGGTTATTCCATCGGGATGCCCAGGCTCCCGGAGATTCCAACGCTGGCGAAAGGCGGAATCGTCACCAAGCCAACCTTGGCAATGATTGGGGAATCCGGCCCGGAGGCGGTCGTCCCGCTGGGACGTGGCGGCGGAGCCGGCATGACGATCAACCTGGTTATAAATGGCGATATTAACGGCATGGATGACTTCGAGCAGAAAGTGACTTCAGTAATCCGGGACGCCGTCCTGGGCGGCGGCTTCCAGGGCGTACTGGCAAGAGCATAGGAGAAACCAATGGCTAACGAATTTCAACACAAAGACCCCGGCGCCACGCTGACTCAGGCGGAATATATAACGACCGATGGGACTGGTCATATATTCGACTCCCAGGCTCAGGGTGATATTTTATACGCCTCAAGCTCGACGGTCCTCAGCCGATTGGCCAAGTCGGGGACAACTACCCACGCATTATTGAACACGGGTTCGAGCAACAACCCGGCGTGGGCTCTGATTCCACTTGCGTCGGCTGTCACCGGGACGTTGCCCGTGGCTAACGGCGGCACTGGAATAACCAGCCTCGGCTCCAATGTCGCGACATTCCTGGGGACGCCATCCAGCGCTAACCTCCGCTCGGCCCTAACTGATGAGACCGGCTCCGGTGCCGCGGTATTTGCTACCAGCCCGACGCTGGTGACGCCAGCCCTCGGGACGCCGGCATCGGGAGTGATGACCAACGTGTCCGGGACGGCTTCGAGCCTAACGGCTGGCAACGTAACGACTAACGCCAATTTGACTGGCGTGGTTACGTCTAGTGGAAACGCTACCGCCATCGCAGACAAAGCTATCGGCATTGCAAAGCTGGCCGACGGTACTGACGGCGAGTTGATAACCTGGAACGCCTCCGGCGTGATTGCGGCGGTGGCCGCGGGCAATGCCGACCAAGTCCTGACCAGTAACGGGGCCGGGGCTGCGCCAACTTTTCAGGCGGCTGGTGGGACGACTCTGTCCGGGAGTACGAACAACACGGTGGCCACGGTTACGGGCGCAAACGCGCTGATCGGAGAGGCTAATCTGACCTTCACCGGAAGCCATTTAACCGTGGCAGGGACTATGAATATCGAGAACGCCGCCGATGGAATCGTCATGCGTTTCAAAGATACTGACAGTACAGGAACGGCAGTGAATCAATATTTCACTTTTACCGGCTCAGATGATGCGACTGTGGGTTACATTGGCAAAACCTCAACCGGGCAGATGTACTTTTTTAATGAGTCCTCGACCAATACGATTATCGGAGCCGGCGGTCTGACCAGGCTCACGATTGCCAGCAATGGGACATTTACCGGATCGGCTTCCAACGACATCTCGGACTCCCGGATCAAGGAGAACATCGAGGACACTCCGGTCGGCCTCGCCGAGATTATGCAACTGCGCCCCGTGAAATATAATTTTCAGGCAGGCAAAGGATGGGGAGAACCCGACCAGAAATTCTACGGACTGTTAGCACAGGAAGTCGAGGCGGTCATACCCGAAGCCGTCCACACTGAAATTATAGATATTGACGAAGTCGTTGCAGGGAAAAAGCACGACGTTAACGGAGTCTCTGACCTCAAATCGGTCAGCATGAGCCAGATCACCGCCGCACTAATTAAAGCGGTCCAGGAACTCAAGGCCGAGATTGAGGCGCTGAAAGCCTAGATGGTTGTAGCAACCTACAAATTACAGGTTAACTGGTGGGGAACTGACGGCTGGGATTCCGCGGCGTTTCCGATTAGCCTCCCGGTCACCTGGGCGGACGGCGCGGCTTTTGTCGTTGCCAGTGAGCGAATCCGGGGCATAAGCTGCTCCTTCGGTCGAGACCGGGCCAGCCAGCTCACCGGCAATAGCAAAGCCGGGACGATGCGCGTCGTGCTGGATAATCGGTCGGGCGACTATAATACATTTAATACTGGCAGTCCTTTATACGGCCAGATTCTCCCAGGCCGGCCCGTCCGACTCCTGGGAACGTCGGCGACTCAGACCAATCAAGCTATTTGGGAGGGCTACCTGACCCGGATCACGCCACAAGTATTTCTGGGCGGTGATGCCACCGCGATCCTTGAGGCCACCGGGCCGCTGGGGCAGATCAACCTTGACCAGATCGAGGTCCCAATGGTGACAGCCCAGCGGACGGATCAGGTCGTGGACGACATCCTCGACGCCGCCGGCTGGGGGAGTGGCAGCACCTACCGGACGCTCGACACCGGATTGACGACTATCACTCGATACTGGAAAAGCAAAACCTACGCGGTCCAGGCGCTTCAGGAAGTCGAGGCGACCGAGGGCGGTTTCATCCGGGAAGGCAAAGACGGCAAGATCATCTTTGACAATCGCCACCACCGGCTGTCGGGCGATGAGTTGACCAGCCAGGCGACATATTCCGATGCCTCCGGCGCCGCGAGGGTATATTCTGGATTGACCCAGGATGACAGCCTCCCGCATATCTTTAATCGCTTCGAAACCGCAGTCCAAATCTTCACCACCGCCGGAAGTGCGGCGGTCCTCTGGACGCTTTCTGAGTCCGGGGCCAGTTCTCCGTCGATCCCGGTGGGCGAGTCCCGGACATATACCGCCCGGTATCCGACCAGAGGCTCGGCCAACAATGCCGTCGGAGTCAATACCTGGACGACCACGGCATCCACCACCGATATGTTAGCCAACGCCGCCGCCGATGGCTCCGGGACTAATGTGACCTCAGACGTTGGGATTTCAGTCTCCAAATCTTCCGAGACTATGGAGATCACACTGACCAACAACGGCTCAGTTACGGCATATATAACTAAGCTCCAGGCGCGTGGGACCGGCATCACCGCGGACGATCCGATCACGATCCAGGTCGAGGATGCGACCAGCCAGACCGACTTCGGCAAGCGGACCTGGCCCAGCGCGACTCCTTTCATCCCTGATAGCGGGGAGGCCCTGGACTGGGCGAATTTCAATGTCAACCTATACAAGGACCCGTCCGCGGTTTTGAAGCTGAGCTATTGGGCCAACCGGGATACTAACGCCTTGAACGAAATGCTCGACCGGGACATATCCGAGCGCGTCACCGTGGTCGCCGATAACACCGCCGACCTTTCCATAGACCAGGATTTCTTCATAGAGGGCATCAGCCATCAGATCGCCGCGAACCGGATGCACCGGGTGACGTATCTACTCTCGGACGCCGGGCAATTTTCCGATTGCTGGGTTTTGAATACCTCGGCATTGGATACGGCGACCCGGCTGGCGTACTAAAAAACAGGAGGCGCATCTATGGCGTGGACGACACCACTCACATGGGCCAGCGGCAGAATCGTTACCGCCGCCGACTTAAACACCTATATCCGGGATAATCAAAACCAAACGGCGGGAGCTATATTTTCTGCTCAGGGTGACATCCTGTATGCCACCGGAGCCAACGCTCCGGCGCGGCTTGCTAAATCCACAACCTCTACTCAATATCTGGCAAATACGGGGACGAATAACAATCCCGCCTGGAACGAAGTCGCCCTCGACACGGGTGTCTCCGGAACATTGCCCGTCGCCAATGGCGGGATCGGCGCAACCTCGCTGGCTGATAAGGCGGTCCTGATCACCCAGGACTCCGGGACGGACACCGTCGCCGCTGCCGCGATGACTTCCTCCGGCCAGATTTTAATCGGCGGTTCATCTGGCCCCGCCGTGGCTACCTTGACCGCGGGTTCAAATATTACTATCACGAATGGCGACGGAGCGATAACCCTGGCAGTAACCGGGATTGTTTCCAAGGCCGCCGCCGACTTTGCGCTCATTCGATTATTCGGACACTAGGAGGAAATTATGGCAATCGGCGACGCAGTCGCTCAGCTAATGGGAACTGGCGTAACTAATCGCCAACCGTCGTCGGGCGTGGAGGAACAGATCAGCGCGATCGTCAAAGACCTTTTGACTGACAGCCTATTTATATATGACGGGAGCAATCTAATTACAATCATCGGGATATTCAATACGCATACGACGGACAATGCGAATGCGGTACATCAGCCGATCTATAACACCTCAATAATGATTACTAATTCGGCCTACCTGAGGAAGGCTGGTACGACCGACCGCGTTTTTGTGTCCGGTGTGCAGACTAACTCCTAATCCCGACCCCGAAATTCAAAGTTGATCTGAAGGAGAACAGACCAATGCCTAGAAGAATCCTTGGCCCATTCCCGGCGCTGAGCGGTCTCGCGCCTCTGGACGTAAATACCGCCGACGACCTCGACATCCTGGAGCGGATGGACCTGGTCAACGAAGTCCTGGCAACCGCCGGCTGTAATTGCAACGGCCACGCCGCCGGGAGTCATCGGGACGAATATTTCGGCGGCGACCTTTCCGAGTTGGTGTCCCGGTGTACCGCGCACGACATCAACTCAAGAGATTCGGACGGCGCCGCCTTGACCGAATCGGTCGCGATCAAACTCGAAACGCTCCGGGTCGAGGTGGACGGGAATAATGAGGTCATGGCTTGGATATATGAGGAAGCCTGATAAATGGCGGACGGCGACGACGCAAGCCAGCCGGCGAGTGTTTATGAGGAATTAACCCAGGCGCGGGTCGAGATCGAGCGCCTACGGTCCAAGACATCGACAACGCTATCCGGGACGGAATTTCTCACACTGATTTTCGTCCTGCCAATAGTTCTATCATTCGTCTGTCTGGGCATAATCATAGTCTGGAAGGCCACAAGTAACCCGGCAGAAGTGGCTCCGCACCTGGACATAGTCCTTGTTGCAATGGGACTTTTCTCAGGGCCGGTAACCGCATTTGTGGCGACTCTGGCCCAGCGCCTGGTGAACGACGGCAAATCAGCGGGGGATAGTTAATGCAGATACTGGCAATCGGTGGGGCCATCCAGAGCCTCCAGAACTGGATGATAGCGCTGGGAGCTTCCGAGCTGCTGGCGTTCATTTTGACGGCGGCGGTATGTGTTGCCGGCGCGACCGTCATCACCGTCGGGCTGATGGTCGTTCTCTGGCGCAACCGGAAAGCACTCCTCCGGGACCGCGACCTCAAGCTGGCCCGATTCTCATCGCCACGACTTCCTGGGATCAGCGTATTAAATGCGCTCCGCATCCCGACCCCGAAATTCAAAGTTGATCTGAGCGGCTTCCGGGGCATCGGAATGGCCCTGGGCGTGGTCGCAGGGGGATTTGCCTTAGCATTTACGTTCGTGATTGCTGGCACTGATGACACCCCGGTCTGGCCCGAAGTCGGGGCCGCCTATCCTCTCCCTGTGGTGCATGGTGTGAAGTTGGAGCCTGACCCGGAAAATCCAGCAGACCAGAACCAAACGCTCCAGATAAATCTGGCGGCTGGGGTACGGCTCAATACTCTCACGCTCAATAACCTTGACCTGGGCAAGGCTGGGCTAACTGATTGCATAACGATCCAGCGAACTACCAATACGACAGGCTGGCTCTATGTAGACACCTGGAGTATGACGGGCGTGTCGGCCTCGAGCCTGAGCATGGAAAATGTCGAATCGGCAAGTTTGATACTTTCCGCCCAGACTGACGGCCACGCACTGGACGCCACCATTGACAGCACGATCACCGAGATGAACATTGAAAGTTCACGGGGAAGTGGGGATTTTCTTGCTGAAAATTCCGTCGTAGACCGGGTGATTATTGAGCTGCACGGTGACGCCACGATTGGTGTTATGGCCTGGTCAGATTTGGACTGTTCGGTTGGCGGCTGGAATATTGACTACGTCAAGGCTGGCGTTATCACGATGGATAATACATCTAAATTCGGCGACGGGGATGGAATCAACCTCGCTGACTTCGTGGTTAGCAGTACCGTCAAGGCCAGGACTATAACCGACAATCTGGTCGATGTCCCGATCACGGTCAAATAGGCTATAATTGATTTGCTGTCTCGGGATATGATGACCATCCCGAGAGAGCCGGCGGCTCCAATCCTCCTAAAAGCGGCCCGGTGGAATATCACCCACCGGGTCGTTGTTATTCCGCCCAGATAAAAACCCGGCCCCAAAGGGCCGGGCTGCTGGTCAGACTTCCGGACGGTATGCCGGGTCAGAGTTCCCGGAGCATATCGTCGAGCGCTTCAATGTCCAGCGCGGAATCCCAAAGATCGGCGCCGTCCTTTGTTTTTAAGAAGTTGAATGTTTTGGCCAGATCGGTCCGGAGGCTTAGAAACGGCGTACGATATCTGGTATACCCCTGGGCGATGCAATACAAGGGATGGTTAGTCGTTAACGATTCAGCGACGTTGCATGTCTCCCAATTTTTCCATCCATTGTACTCGGTTTCGGGTGTGGTCATAATTCCTCCTGTTTATCTGCCCCGGCGTTGTAGAGTTCCGCGTCCAGGGCGATCTGGATCGTCGGGTATAATGTCGCCATAGTCCGCACCCCGCCCGCCCAATGAGATACGCTGATACAAGGACCGGCGACCGTTCCGGCAATCTCCCAAACTGCCCCGGTTAAATGTTCGCGTCCGAACCGAGGACGGCCCGGCGATTTGCCAGACCGCCCCGATGGAACATCCGTATATATGCCGCCGACTTCAAGGCGCTGCCGAATCCTGGTCCCTTTGCGTTGAAGCGACCGCCAGAGCGCCGCCCGTGGTCGGCCTTTCCCTCGCTGGGTCATTCTTTTGGCTCCTCATTCGCCGCGGCTGCTACCAGTAGATAGTGGGGGAAAAGCCGGTACTCCTCAACGGTTGAGTCCAAAATCTTGCAGTCTGCGTCCAGGTGTGCGTTTAATGTTTCCATGATATTATCCAGCCCCGTGGCGCCCTTCGCTGCTGGCCCGGTGGTATAAACCTCGGTCGCAATTAGCAGAGTTACCTTCTCCAACTTGATAGTGTCGCCTAATGCCATGATGCCCCTCCTACAATTCAGCAATTAAATCGCTGTCGTTCGTGGGCCGATTGCTCAACCCGCTGACGACAATGGTGCTTACAGGTCGTCCAGGTGGTACATACGGCACAGCAGGGAGCGCTCGCCGGGCGAGGGCGGCTCGACCGTGTAGGTCCATCGGTCTGAGCCGACTATCCGGACGTGTCCACTCCAGGCATAAGGTTCCGGATGATACCAGCGATAGATTTGGCTGTACAGCGTGATCGCCTTCCGCTCGGTCAGTCCCTCGGTCCGGACGGCATCGCTCCAGGGGATAGCATCCCCTGCGCCGTATGGGCGGTTGATAGCCTCGACCGTGTAGGTCACTTTGGTTTCCATGATTTCCTTTTCTTTTAAGTCTGCCATGTCGTTCCTCCTCCTATTCAGCAATTAAATCGCTGTCCAAGCGGGCCGATACCTCGGCCCGCTGACGACAATGGTTTAACTCTCTACTCGTAACATTCGCCCCAAAACTGAGCCCAGTTTTTCCAGCCGTTCCGATGGAGTAATTTCAGCGTTGGCGCGTTTTTCGTTCCGCATTTTCCTCATCAGCCGTTTGAAGTGGTCGAAGTTCGTGGGGGTGAATTGCCCTAATCCTAATATTTGCTTGACCGCTCCGGAGTCTCGCCATTGACGGAACAGGCCTTCGCCCTGGTCGTTTGTGCAGTAGTACCATTCTGGTTCCTCCGGGAGTAATGCCCGCCACCGACCGAATCCCATAAATCCCCGTTCGCTGTAATTGATCCGTTGCTGTAAGTCTGCCATGTCGTTCCTCCTATCTTGTAGCTTCCACCGACTCTTGGAGTTTCGGCCCGGAGCTACCGGGCCTCGTCAGGGTGGTTAATTCCGGCCTATCCGGTAGAAGCACCAGATGCACAGACAAGGGGCTGGCATGTGAGCCGGAAGCGGGCCGGTGCAGCGTGGGCATTTCCAGGTGGCCTGTTTGGTAGTGTTCTTCATCTCGTTTGTTCCTCCTCCGTTTCTGTTCTTTTCCATGCGTTAATTATATATATGTCCGCTACAAAATGCAAGGGGGTCAATACTGGAATTAGAACATAAAAGACAGCTTTGACCCGAAAAGCCGATTTTTAAGGGTTTCGCTGAAAAAACGAGGCCGTCAAATCGCCGTACAGGCGTTTTCTACGGTCGAAAGGTAGTTTACTACCTAAATCAAAAGTTATGGCGTCTATGGGGCAATTTTTCACATCAATAAAAACGGCGTTGTTCTTGCGGTCAATTGGTTTGTCGGTTTGGTATAATGAAAGAGCAGATTAAAGGAGGAGGGCAAATGAAAACACTGACACCGAGCCAACGCATCTTGCAGATGCAATACCAGCTCCCCATCGAGGCCGTGATCCGGCAGAGCCTGGAAAAACACCGCGCCCGCCCGGATTTGGTCAGCCTATGCTGCGCCGACCTGGGGATCGGCTCCGGGACGTTCTACCGCTGGACGCGACTGCTCCGGATCAACGTCCGGGATTACCACTATCTAGGGGCGCTTAATGCTTGAGGCCGTCCCGATCAGGCGACCTCGCCGGACCAGGGGGCGGGGCAGATTTATTAGTAGGAGGAAAGAACATGGTCACACCACAACCAACGCTAACGATGCCAATGGTCAAGGTCCGGGATTTGCGCCGGGCGCTGGCGGACTTTATCGCACAGAAGGAGGCGCGGACATGGCAATAAAGAACATGATCGAAGTAAACGAGTTTCACGCCGCACTAACCGACGCGGAACTCCTCAACCAGATGGAACATATCGGCGCGTTGATGGACGGATACAAAGCGGCGCTCGGGCACCTGGAACAGGAAGCATACCGCCGGATGGAGGAAAACCAGGCCACGTCCATCCCGTCGGAGGTTTATGTCTGCCAGATGGAAGCGGGCTTCAAATATGATCAACCGTCCTTCGGGCCGCTCAAGGAAGTGTTCAACGAGGCTGACCTTAAAAAATGCCTGACCCCGGCCCACGTCGAGACCGTCGAGGTTCCGGACAAGTGGGCCACGGGAACGGTCAAGAGTCTGGCGACCAGATACGGCGCCGAAGCTTTGCGGATACTGGACAAGGCCCGGCTGGAGACCCGCGGGCGGCTCATCTTCAAGAGGAGGGATTAAGATGACAACGACGACGATGGAGCGCCAACATTGTTTCACCGCCAAGATTACAGCAAAAGGCAAGCAGTTGAACCGCGACGGCTGGGCATTGACGGTAGACTGGAAACTCCCCGGCTCCGGTTATCCCTTGATCCTTTATGGACAGGATTGGCAGACCGTCGAAGAATACGACGTCGGGGATGTCGCCACCTTCACGATCAACATAGGAAACATCGGCAAAAACAGGGAGGGGCAATACAAAGAGGGCAAATACCCGTCGGATTTCTATTGGGACATCATGGCGATTGAGCCGCCCTGGGACGTTGGTGACGCCGACTTGATGCTCGGCGCTTCCGAGGGAACGACCGAGGTAGTCCAGGCGCCGCCAAGGCCAACGCCTCAACCGGCGCCGAATCCAAGCCGGCGACCAGAAGGCGGGATGCCGTCCGAACCACCGCCACACATACCTAACCCGGCGGCGGTCGGCGCTTGCCAGAATCACGCCGTTGATTTTATAACCGTCGGCATTTTGCAAGTCCCGGAGGGCCGGACTCTGGTCAGCTTCATCCGGGAAGTTCGGGACCGGTTTTATTGGGAGATCAATCAGGCTCCGGTCGAGCCTCGCCATTTTTGCTATCAGCACGACATGGCGCGGACCGAGACAACCGACGGCAGATGGGCGCACGAACTCCCGGATCAGTCCGTAGACGGCAGCGACATAGTATATTTCTGCATAGAAGGCGACGAAGCGACGGTTTAACGGCTGCCATTGGTGGGCTGAGTGTAACGGCTCGGCCCACTCCGGGAGTCGTCAAACGGAGAGGAGGTGAACGCGTGAGCATCCGGATAATGACCCAGGTCTGGGAATTAGACCTACCGCACAATACTCAATCAATCTTGCTGGCCCTGGCCGACCACGCCGACGACGACGGGTTTTGTTATCCCAGCGTTGGGCGTCTGGCATGGAAAACCGGGTACGGCGTCCGCCAGGTTCAGCGGACATTGAAGGAGTTGAGAGATCAAGGGCTGGCGATAGCCACCCGGTCGCTGGCTGGCGGTCGGTATAACACGGTAGTTTATAAACTCGACCCCGGCGCCGGCAGACGGAAGCCGCCCTTCCAGCCAAAAACCCAGCGCCAGACATTGGCGGAAATAAAGGGTGACAATATGACACCCTTTAGCGAAACGCCCGAAATAAAGGGTGACACCCAG
>Ga0208934_1000875_pt1 | contig 11949 bp, 10 predicted proteins | sample MalvirDeepMed_s2_FD_184243 | JGI IMG/M metagenome (GOLD analysis project Ga0208934, IMG submission 184243) | Marine viral communities from the Global Malaspina Expedition - Malaspina viral metaG DeepMed_s2 (SPAdes) (version 2) | ecosystem: Environmental > Aquatic > Marine > Oceanic | place... | reverse complement strand
CCCAGACCATGAGGCCCGGAATCCATAGCCGGAGACCCAGAGCCAGAGCTGCCGCGATCGTCCCGATGGCGATGGCGGCCGAGCGCGGCGCGCCTGCCATCAGGATGGGTTCGGCGAGCGAGCGGTGGAGGGGGATCTCGTAGCCTTGGCAATCGCTAACGCTCATTGCGTTCCTCCTTCGAAACGCTCCACTGGAGCGTTTCGTCTGCCGGGGGTCAGACCAGTCGTCACCATCAGAGCACCGCGCCGCCGCCGAAGCTGAAGAAGGTCAGGAAGAAGGACGTGGCCGCAAAGGCGATGGACAGGCCGAACACGATCTGGATCAGCTTGCGGAACCCGCCGGAGGTCTCCCCGAAAGCGAGCGTCAGGCCGGTCAGCGTGATGATGATCACCGCGACAATCCGCGCGACTGGGCCTTCGATCGATTGCAGGATCTGGTCGAGCGGGCCTTCCCAAGGCATGCCTGTGCCCGCGGCATGTGCCGGCAGCGAAAGCACGCTCACCGACGCCAGCAGTACGCCGGCCTGAAGCGAACGGTTGAGGGCCTTGATCTGATCGTAGAACATCGGTCGGTCTCCTTAATTGACGATGTTGAGAAAAGGGGCGGCGAGCGGCTCGGTCCGGTATTCGGTGCCGTCAAAGCCGGTGATCCGGAGCGCCTGCTCGACGCGGCGGGCGCCGCTCGCGCGGGACATGAAGACGATGACATCAACCGCTTCGCCGATCAGGGCGTGGGGAAGGGCGGTCGTCGCTTCCTCGACCAACTGTTCGAGCCGGGTGAGTGCCCCAGAGGCGGAATTCGCATGCAGCGTGGTGATCCCACCCGGATGGCCTGTATTCCAGGCCTTGAGGAGGTCGAGCGCTTCGCCGCCGCGCACCTCGCTGACAATGATCCGGTCTGGGCGCAGCCGCATGGTCGAGCGGACGAGATCACGGAGCGTGATGCCGGACCGATGCGTCCTGAGCTGCGTCACATCCTCGGCGGAACAGCGAAGCTCCCGCGTGTCCTCCAGGATGACGATCCGGTCATCCGCCAGGGCCGGTTCGGACAACAAGGCATTGGCAAAGGTCGTCTTGCCGGATGATGTCCCGCCCGCCACGACGATATTGAGCCGGTCCTCCAGCGCCTGCCGAAGCCCCACACAGAGCGCTGGCGTCAGCGCGCCTGTTTCGACATAGGTATCGAGCGCGATGGGCTGGCCTGCCGGTTTGCGGATCGCAAAGCAGGGCGCTTCAGACACCGGCGGCAGAATGCCTTCGAACCGTTCGCCAGAGCCTGGCAGTTCGGCAGAAACAATAGGAGAGGCCCGGTCGCAGGCTTCCCCGACAGAGGACGCGACCAGCCGGATGATCCGCTCGCGTTCAGCGTGGCCCAGCGTTTCCGCTGCGCGCCGCAAGCCGAAGCCAGCTTTCTCCACCCAGACCGAGCCGTCCGGATTAGCGAGGATCTCGATTGTGTCGGGCGCCGCCAGCGCCGCCCCCACCGGACCGTCAAAAGCCGTGCGGAGCATCGCCATGCGGCGGGTCTCGGTTTCGCTGGGCTTGGGCAGGGCAGACATGGCGGCAAGTGGTCCTCATCAGTGATGGGACCAGCATCAGGGCATCAAATGCCGCCGCACAGTTGGGGCCGGAGGACACAAAAGGCGCCCGCGGGAAGTCCGAGGACGCAGAGGGGCAATTCACAGGAAATCGAAAACTGACGATCTATCCGGAGGTGAATCAGGCGAAAGCCCAAGTGAGAAAGTAGCGCACGATCCGGCGTACGCAGTGATTGATGGAAATTGCTAGGGGAAGCATTTTACGCGTACTACAACTCCCGCAGATACGACGGCGAGAAATGTCCTTATGATTGAAGTCATAGGGTTTCCAAGCACGGTTTGGGGGTAGATGATCTCTTTGGGGTGAACCCGATTTGCTTCCTCCCGCCGTCCAAGTACAGTTAGGAGAACACTAGTTGGCGCTCATTGACAGATTTACTGGTCCGGAGGGGGAGCGAACACTTCGCAGTGCGGTCATGGCCGCAAAACTCGTTCAAGGAAATGTAGGCCTAGCAGATGCACTACTAAAGGCAGCGACACCAATCTCCGTGAAAGAGGGCTCTGCCCTGATCAATCAAGGCGGCGACGATAACGATGTATTTCTTATTGTCGCTGGTACCTGCGAAATCTTGATCAACGGCAGGACCGTCGCCAGAAGAGGGCCTGGTGACCATGTCGGCGAGATGTCGGCAATTGAACCTACGCAGCAGCGCTCGGCTACTGTTGTTGCGACGACTGAAGTTGTTGCACTTCAGTTGCCTGAACCAGTTTTTCATGAACTAGCGGTTGAGCACCCGAGCATCTATCGAGATATTGCGCGCGAACTGGCGCGCCGCCTGCTTCAGCGCAATGCGCTTGTGGGAACATTTCGAGAGCGAGTCAGGCTGTTTATTATTTGCTCGGTCGAGTCGCTGCCTATCGCACGTGCAGTTCAAAATGCTTTCGAGCATGATCCCTTCCACGTTGTTATTTGGACAGACGGCGTCTTCAAGGTTGCCAGCTATTCGCTGCAGAGCCTCGAAGATGAGGTCGACAGATCGGACTTCGCAATCGCGATTGCTCATGCTGATGACTTAACCAAGGTTCGTGGCGCGGATTGGCCCACACCGAGAGACAATGTAATTTTTGAGCTTGGGCTGTTCATGGGTAGGCTTGGTCGAGCCCGAGCTATATTGATGGAACCTCGAGAGGAGAAGGTAAAGCTTCCTAGCGATCTCGCAGGTATCACCACAATTCCGTACCACTTCGAAAGAATTGAGGACGCTGCAGCTTCTTTGGGGCCGGCCTGCAACCGGCTGCGCGATCACATGAACGCGCTTGGGGCCAATAACGGGTAGCTACATGGCAGCATCTCACTCCGATTTGGAAGCAGCAGTTGCCACGATATTCCGCGAGGCATGGGAAACGCGAACTGGTCGTGTCGTGCCAGATCCAGAGGACTTGCAGCTTGGCAACAATGCCGTTGAGTTTGAGCGCGCAACGATTATTTATGCTGACCTCAGCGGATCAACAAAACTCGTAGATGGTCGAGACTGGACGTTTGCCGCCGAAATCTACAAGGCCTACCTACACTGTGCAGCTACAATTATTCGAGGAGAAGGTGGCGAAATTGTCTCTTATGATGGCGATAGAGTAATGGGCATCTTCATCGGCAAAAGCCAGACCACTCCGGCGTTGAAAGCGGGGCTAAAAATAAACTTTGCAGTACAGAAGATTGTGAATCCCGCACTTAAGAGACAATACTCCACCTCATATTTGGTCAAGCAGGTCGTGGGCATTGATACAAGTCCAATACGGGCGGCGCGTACTGGTGTGCGCGGTCACAACGATCTCGTGTGGGTCGGTCGTGCTGCAAATTATGCGGCGAAACTAACTGACATCAATCTATCCGAACGTACTTGGATCACAAAAGAGGCATTCGACTGGGCGCACGACTCTGCCAAGTTCAGCAGCAAAGACAACAGACCTATGTGGTCCTCCTACAAGTGGTCGCAAATGAACGATCATCCAATTTATGGCTCAACATGGACGTGGGTTATTTAAACCCGTCCATTTCCTATCCCGAACTTGTATGTGATTTCTGATTAGATCTAGTTCCAGATATGCGGGTTCGAACGGTCAACCACCCGTCGGGTCAACGCTTCCAGTTCCGCCCGGGCGCGCGCTGTATCAGCCGGCGTATCGAAGGGACTCTTGCCTGGTCGCTGCCGCAGCCATTCGAAGATGAATTCGATCAAAAGGTCAGTCTGGAAAGCTGTTCTGGTCTCCAGCTTCTCGATCTGGTCTTCGATTCGATCCAGCCGCTGGATGATTGCGGCATCGGGCCGGTCTACAGGCGGTGTGAACAGCAGGGTCAGAGCTTCGTCGATCAGCGTGCCGACGTGGACACCGTGCTCGGCAGAGAACTTCTTCACCTTGCGATGGTTCGTCTCGGACACGCGGATATGAAGCCTGGGATTGCGCGCCATGTCCTAAAGCTCCCGTCCGCCATTTTCCTGGACTTGAAGATAGTAGCGCGCGATCTGGTCCTGAATGCCGCTACGCTGTTGCGGCGCGCACTGTGCCTCACTCGCAATATCCTGCGCGACCTCATCCTCATCGCCGATGTCAGGGCCAACCGATCGCGCCAAGCCATCTGAATTACCGTCCGAGGGGGATGGTCCAGATCGATGATATCCACCGAACCGCATTGCGTCTGCACCCGCTGGGTTGACCGGCAACGCTCCGACCCGATCCGTGAAGTTGCGATCTTCATAGTAGCGGAGTTTCTTCGCACGGATCGGTGGATGGCTCGCCAGGAAGATCAGCGCCTCATCGGCCGGCATCTGCATCACCTCACCAGGCGTCAGAAGGGGGCGCTGGGTTTCCTGTTGCGAGACCATGACATGGCTGAGCCAGGGCGCGAGCCGATGTCCCGTATAGTTCTTCTGGTTTCGCTGCTCCGTTGTGGTGCCGAGCATGTCGGAGATGCGCTTGGCCGTGCGCTCGTCATTCGTCGCGAACGCGATCCGGACATGGCAATTGTCGAGGATCGAATTGTTCTGACCATAGGCCTTCTCAACTTGGTTGAGCGATTGCGCAATCAGGAAGGCGCGGATTCCGTAGCCCGCCATGAAGGCGAGCGAACTTTCGAAGAAATCAAGCCGCCCCAGTGCCGGAAACTCATCAAGCATAAGCAGCGTCTGCCGGCGGTCTTGCCCGTCGGGCAGCTCTTCACACAGCCGCCGGGCAATCTGATTTAGGATCAACCGCACCAACGGCTTCGTCCGTGACAGGTCAGACGGCGGAACCACCAGATACAACGACGCGGGCTTCTCACCCCGAAACAGATCCTCGATCCGCCAGTCTGAACCTGATGTCGCGCGCTGGACGACTGGGTCGCGGTAGAGCCCGAGGAATGAGATCGCCGTCGAGACGACCGACGATTTTTCATTCTCTGACTTGTTCAGAAGCTCACGTGCCGCTTCCGCTACAACCGGATGCGTCAAAGGCCGGTCACGGCTTCCCAGATGGTTCGCTTCAAGCATGCGCCCCAGCGTGTCATCAATCGGTCGGACCGGATCAGAGAGCAGTGTGGCCACGCCCGCGAGTGACTTGTCATCTTCGGCGTAGAGAACATGGAGGATGGCGCCAACCAGCAGCGAATGCGCCGTCTTGTCCCAATGGCTGCGCCGTTCCAGAGAGCCATCAGGATCGACGAGTATGTCGGCCACATTCTGCGCATCCCGGACCTCATGCGCGCCAAGCCGCATTTCAAGCAACGGGTTGAACCGCGAACTCGACAAATCCGTCGGATCGAAACGGACACAGCGAGAGAAGCTCGATCGCCACTTCGAAGTCAGCGCCCAGTTCTCTCCCTTAATGTCATGAATGATCGCATTGCCGGTCCAGGAAAGAAGGGTAGGGATCACCAACCCCACACCCTTGCCTGACCGTGTCGGCGCGAAGGCCATGACATGCTCGGCGCCGGTGTGACGGAGATAGCGACCCTTGAAGCGTCCCAGCACCACACCTGACGTACCAAGCAGACCAGATCGCCGGACATCCCGCACCGAAGACCAGCGCGCAGAGCCATAGGTCGTCGCATTCTTCTCACGTCTTGCCCGCCAGAGCGACGCGATGATCGCCATCACAATCCCGGCGATGCCGCCCAACGAGGCAATCAAACCCGCACGCGCAAACACGTCTGGAGCGTAAGCATCATAGGCATACCACCACTGGAACAGCCGCCAGGGCTTGTAGACAGGCTGACCAGCAAGCTCGAACCACGGCCCACCTAAACGAGGCTGATGGTCCAGAACACCAGCCACCCACTGCGTCGCCACCCACACCGAACAGGTGATCAGCAAAAGCGTCAGCAGAAACTGGCCAAGGAGGAACTTGGTGGGAGTGATGAATTAAAATCTCGTTCGACAGGCTGAAAAGCTACTCTCTCTCGCCGATTCGAACCGATGGATTTCGCGGGATGAAGAGGGAACAAAAACTCTTCATTTAGGATGAACTCAGCTTTCCGATCACATTCGAGGAGCTGGGCGATCCGCTTTTCTCGACTCACCAGAACGGTGAGGTGGGCACAAGCTAAGATGATTTATCTTTCCAAACGCAGAGCATACAGATCAGAAAGACAAAAATCAGAGTGATGATGTAGCTACCGAGGTCACCTGATGTGCCTGGAAGGATTTCTAACCTGGTGCCACCAGCAACTACGATTCCGCCAAAAGTAGCGTACCCCAACCCGGCCAATAGAGTGAGGCGAAACATTGATCGGTAAAAGAACTTGGGATTATTCATCAATAGAAATATGCTGGCCATCGCTCCAAAGATAGCTCCGATAAGCGCTGACACGCCGAACGAAAAACCAAATTGAGTTTTTAGTATCACAGCTAGAATGAGCCAACTGCCAGCTCCGACCAAGACCGACATAGTCACCCAATCGGTGGACAACTTGCCTTTTGGCTCAACATTATCTGCTAGGCGCGCATGAAGCATCTCACCTGTAAGGTCGCCTAGTCTGCGTTCCATCTCTGAATCGCAATCGACCAAAGATGCGAATTGCTTGCATTCGACACGAAGCACTTCCAAGTCGGTGGCCGCGCGCACACTGGCGGTACGGGGATTGAATGGCTTATGAGCTGCTAATTCTCCGACAGTATCTGGGGCCGCTTTTTCGTCTCGAACCGATCCATTAATCAGTACATCTACCTTTCCGGCAATCAGAAAGTAGACGTGATTGTCGGTGCAGCCTTGGGTGATAATTTCGCTACCTTTTCTAAAGTGCTGGAAGGACCCTTCATCAAACAGGTTTTCGACGCGTTCAGAGTCACCAGACACCAATCGATTGCTCGCCAATACACGCCTAATCCGGCTCTCGTGCTGGATTTTGTCGAGCTCTGTAGGGTTCTCAGCTTTTGACTTCATGCTGATGATTTTCAAGAGCTTCGTCGGTTCAAGCACGCCGTCACCTCATCAATGTTCTTTAGTTTGAGCCTGTAACTGCTCAGGTTAGTTATCGCCCTTCCTGACTTTGGGCGAGGATTGAAACCGTAGTTTCGTAAATAGTAAAAGAGCATCGCTTGACGAACTTCCAAGCATAGTTCGCCATTGATCATATTGTACTCATATTCGAGGCGGTTCCGCTGACGTTCCTCGAGCTCTTCGTCTACTGTTAGGATGACCGGAACAAAGGTATTCCACGCTTCATCTCTAGGCGCGTTGGCCGGATGATGGTGATGATTAAGCGTACGTATGGTTTCCACTCGAGAAAGCACAAAATCTGAGTAGCGTTCTTTGTCGATATCGAATGCGCGCATGTGCCATCGATGGCCGTCAGTCGCCATTGCGTGTGGCTGCAAATGGCGCTCTGCTTCTGCCCCCGAACTCAACGACACATAACGGGCGGCGATAGGCCTTCTACTTTGAATCGAGTCCAAGACTGAGCGCAGTATGTCCCGTTTGATTGGTCGTGACGATATTCTAACCGCGTCCGCAGTGGGCACTGTATCAATCCAAACTTCATCGCGTTCCCGGTAGCCCAAGATCAACATTTCGAGCTGAAGTAAATATTCCGAAGCGTCGCCTTCGATAAATTGGGGACGAAATCTTGGAGAAGGTACGTACGTCTTCAGCCGAGTGTCGTAGATCATGTTGCCTGGGCAAGCATCTGCGTATCCGCTTAGGTCTTTGGTCGCCTGCTGTGGAGAGATCTCGAACTGCTCCTGTAGCCGCCTTCGGCCGATGCTTCGTTCCCATAACAAATTGAATTCAATGAACATAAAGCGGCGCCTAACGGCAGCTTTTGGATCTTTGTCGGTCACAACCTGGATACCCCACAAATATTGGCTTCAGAAGCGATTCGAAGCTATTGACATAAAATAGCATGATCCTATTTAATAGCAATATCTATAGAAGTTGGGGCTGATGGCAGATTGCCACAGCAGAATGCGAAGAGGTGATCGGCTATGTCCTGGAACGAACAAGCGGCCCGCGCGCGTATACGGGCGCTAATAGATGATGCTCCGACTGTCGAAGTTCGGCGGTTTGCTGACGAATATTTTCCTCAGTATCAACGCCGCAGGCAGAAACTCATGGAGGATGGCGGCAGAACTACTCAACCGCTGTTTGACCTACCTAAAGGTACGGCGGTCACGGTCGACACAGTTCAGATTTACATCAAGATCACAAACTATGATGAGTACCGATTGTCTGAAGGACGCGAAACAGAAGCCAGTCATGAACGAGCTCTACGGTTTCTTCACCTTTACTACAGCGCCTGTGATCGTGTGACTGAGCGGTCGCCCGCTCAACGCATAGACTTCCACGGATCAAGGATGCACGCGGTTGTCCTTGATCGGTCCGGCACGGGCGTCACTCGGGAGACACTCGACGAGGCATTCGAGTTCATTCGAGACTTTCGGTCTGTAGCTGATGAAGCGAACAAGGCACTTGCGAATAGTAACCTGACAGCGCGCTTTAGAATTGGCGTCGATATTGGACGCTGCGTCGCAATCAACAATGGCACGGCGCTTGAGCAGGAGCCGCTCTTTCTGGGAAGTGCTGCAAACCATGCCGCAAAGCTTGCCGATGGCGACCAGCCTGGAATTTACCTGTCAGACCGAGTGCGTGCTATGCTGAGCCTCACTCCTATGGGTGAACTGGTATTTTCCGACCAACTCAATGAAGATTATTTCCAGGAAGTTTCACGCAGTAGGCTCACCACGGATGAAGGTCTACCTCGTTCTATTCTAACGGAATGGCAGGATGAAATCCGCAAAAGCGAAGCGATGGATTTCACTGACCCAAGGTTTTCGTTCCACCACAAAGAACCGCCGCTGAGTGACATCAAGTTTGAAGATTTGTCGCCAAGCAACTCCATCCGAATGGCGCTACTTTCGACTTATGCAGATATTTCAGGGTACACGGCATACATCGACAGCTGCATAGCTGCTGGAGAGATTGCTGACGCAGTGAAGGCCCTGTTTGTCATTCGAGCAGAGCTGCAAAACGTGTTCGAGCACGATTTCAGAGGCCGGAAGGTCAGGTTCATTGGTGATTGCATTCACGGCATACTAGCTGAAGGGACGAAGCTAGATACAGACATGCGCGCTACCGTCGAGAGTGGGGCAAAATGTGCGGGTGGGCTGCACTCATCATTTTCGCTCTGTCAGCAAGAGTTGAAATGCGTCGATCAGCTTGGACTCAATATCGGAATGGAAGTTGGCCAAACACCTGTTACCCGTATAGGAATTCGAGGCATCCGCTCAGTAAGAATTGCATCCAGTGTTGCGACAACTCTGTCCGAACAGATGCAATCCGATTGCGAGGAAAGGAACCAAAGCAAGTTTGGGCCAACTGCCATGCGACACCTTCCCGCGAAGTTGCGTGATCTGTTTGGAGATGATGGCGTCGCAACCGATATTTCTTATGCTGAAGTTGCTACGGCACTTTCTGACTTTAGTGCAGAACCTGCGGCACCAGCATATGTGCGGTCACACACACCGGCCAGGACAGAACCGCCGCGAGCTCACTGCACTCGCAGATGAATAGCCTTGAATACCTTGCTGCAAACAATCCAGCATGGAGTTGCATATCGACCGTCGAGCCCGAGGCTATCCAAACGAAGTGTCAGCCATGCGGCATTGATGGTGCTCCAACACGTGCATATGCTTTGAAAATAGAACTTGTTGCCGTCAAACACATTCAAGTTCGCGAAGACCCCCAACAATCCTTGTTGCCTGCTTGTTGTGTAGAAAGGCATATAAATCCAGATTCGTCGTTTTGCCTTTTTCTGAATTCAACGGCCCAAATTGACGATCATGGCCAAGCCAATGAATGGTGGGGCGCACTTAGATGGTTCCTCGCGCGGCAGGATTACGCTTCAAAGCGCCGCCTTTGGCCCGTTGATGGAGGACTCTGCCACGGGGATGCCGCTGAGGTACAGTTGGCTATGGAGTCTCTCACCCTGCCTGACGGCTGGCTTGAGGAAATTCGCTATTCGATCTTCCGACATTCTGGCTGGCTGGCTGGAACTCTCCCGCGGTTGACGAAAGACAAGTCCCGGCTTGTGAATGTGCGCGAACCTTGCCCACGAGGATGCAAGAGAAAGCACCACCCACTTCGAAAAAAGTCGTGTGAAGTTCAACTTTGTACTGATGGTTGCCAAAGGCAGCACAAGAACATCCTGCGTGCGGAATGTCCAAACCGATCAATAATTGAGCGGTTGGTCATATTGGAGCATGAACGAAGGAGGCGGGAGAAGAAGTTCATTCAAGATCTGATCGCAAACGGCGTGAAGTGCTGTAACACCATGAAGTATTGTCCTCTGCGCGACAGTTTCTCAGACGACTGACCAGCACTTTGCGCATTTTGGTCGAGTCCTGCTGCCGCATTAGCGAGCAACTGACCGATAGTTCGTGAGATTCCAATCTATGCGGTGTCCAGACCGTAGAAGCGATACGTGATGACCGTAGAACTTCATATGCCACCCCGATGCAGGCACCAAGGTGAAGTGATCATCTGAAACAATTATTGCAAAGCGCCCCTGAGCGAGGTCGGTACCTTGCGCATATTTGCCGGAAAACTTCGTCACTTGTTCAAGCGCGATATAACGTGCTGACAGTTCTTTCGCCTTCATGGCTACTGCCGCTTCAAGTTCCATGCTTCGCAGGTGTGCCGCTATCTCGCCTGTTAGTCGACCAACTTGGTCGAGCGCATATCCCTGCTGACGCAACCAAGATTTGCGAGTCGCCATCCCTGACCGGAGTTCCTGAGCCAACAGCCCTGAGGTGCCGTCCAGATCTGCAGAAGAAATCCGATCAAGCCATGTTTCGGCATGCCGCTCGGTCAGCTTTTCAAGAGGCAGCCAGGACCGAACATTGATTGCGAGGCTCTGCCTTCTGGCATCGGCGTTTAGGGCGCGCTCCTCGAAGTTGCTTGGGACGGTCCAGGTGCCATCAGCATTCCTATCGACGACTCCAAGCCGCCTCAGCGCCTCCAGCCGCCGTTTGTGCGCGAGCCGGAATGCGGGCGAACTTGATGGATCAGCGGCTTCATGCAATTCGTCCGAATACACCCCGCCATTACGCTCCGCGATCGCTGCTATTGTCTGGTCCGCCGGCTTCGGCTCGATTGATTTCCTCCCAACCGAAACAATTCCGCCAGGCTTCGGCAATTGAACTGCTTCCTGCTCGGTCATCTCGATGGACCAGACCCGACCATCGAGGCTTTCAATCAGTGTCGTCGTTCCGTTCCGCAATTCATCACCCGGTAGAGTGGCGGCAAGCCTTCCCATGATTTCGCCAGCGGAGTTCAAATCACGGGGCAGGGCATGGAGAAGTGACGCATCGATTTCCCGGCCCTTAAGGTTGGCGAGCGATCGAATAATGTCCCCACGCCGTCCAAGTGCCCGCAGCGTATCCTGCCAACCTTCCTGCATCGCCCAGCGACCATCCTCCTGTCGCTTCGCAAGATCGAGCGTCTGGAGGAACCGAAGTCGGCGATTAACGACCGCGCCATCGAACCTCGACAATCCGCCCTGTTCACTCTTCGACGCGTAACGTCCATCACTCAGCCTACGAGCGATGTCATGATCGATCGCCGTTAGCGCCTCCCGTTCGGCCTCGTTCGACCTTGCCGCCGCCATCTCCCGTAGCCGCCTTTGACCAAGCTCGCGCGTCACCAGCTCCTGCGCCCGCGCCCGAAATCCCTGCGTAATGTATTTTCGGTCGATCAACAGCTCGCCATTCCGCGTACTCCCACCCCGGATCACGATATGGACATGCGGCTGGCCCGTGTCGTGATGATTGGCGGCGACCCAGTCGAGCCGACGGCCAAGATCCTTCTCGACCTGGCTCATGAACTCCCGCGTAAACCGCGTCAGATCCTTCATCTGATCGGCGTCTTCCGGCGAGACGAT
>Ga0208934_1000872_pt1 | contig 12025 bp, 9 predicted proteins | sample MalvirDeepMed_s2_FD_184243 | JGI IMG/M metagenome (GOLD analysis project Ga0208934, IMG submission 184243) | Marine viral communities from the Global Malaspina Expedition - Malaspina viral metaG DeepMed_s2 (SPAdes) (version 2) | ecosystem: Environmental > Aquatic > Marine > Oceanic | place... | reverse complement strand
CGCCTCCTGCTCCTTGATCATCCCGATTATCTGCGCCTCGGTGAAACGGCTCTTCCTCATTCGTCTGCTCCTTCGCGGTTGAGCAGACTCTACATCAGACTGAGGGATCTCGAGGGGGGCAGGTCAGCCGCAGCGTCTTAATCGCACGAGGTCGTGCCCGCGTTGGAACGGCGCGAGCGAGAGCAAGACCCCCGCAACCGAGTAGGTTCACTACTGTGGTTCGTCATCCTTTTCTGAACCCTGCCCCCGCCCTTTGTCAGGAGAGAACGGATCTCTCGCCCGATCATGCATCAGGATCTTTGCGGTGAGTCTTCTGCGCGTCTCTGCAATCCGTCCACGAAGAGCGGGCGGCAGCATTTGCGCGATTTGCACGATTACTTCGTCGGCGGCCTTTATCCTCTCCATCTCCGACGCGATGGACCGCGCTGCCTCGTCCACGGCTAGCGACCGCAGCCGCCCGAACGCAATTCTGAACGCCTTCCGGGCGCGAGCAAAGCCCGCTGAACTCTTCCTCTGAGGCGTCAACGAGGGTACTGCGGTCGTGCGAGCGGATGCCGACCGAACTGAGACCTCGCAGCCGCGCTCGTCTAATTTTCCCGTCGCCACGGCATCCGCAAATGCAAGAGTGTCCTCGGCCTCTTCCTCCCGTGCCAATGTCTCCCGCTTCTTCCGCTCAACCGCCGCAGCTTTCTCCGCCAGTCGCCGCTCCTCCTCCTGACGCCATTGCGCAGGTCGCACGTGACGCCTTCTCGGCGGGGGGGTCCGCCCGTCGTTTAGCGCATCTCGGATCGTCTGCTTCCGGCGCTCGCCCCGCGTCAGGCCGATCGCGGAGAACCACTCACCGACGCTGTCCTGAGCCTTCTCGTAGTCCTTGATCAATGGGTGAATCGAGGGCTGGAGCACCTGACACTCGACCCCGTACTTGTGCACAGTCGCGCGCGGCATGATCACCGCGTGGATGTGATACACTTGTTCGTCGAGATCGGCGCGGGCGTGAATCACGTCATCGCCGAAGTTGGCCTTCAGCCAATCGACGGCGCGCGCTTCGAAGGCGCGCTGGTTCTTGTCGCTGAAGAGCTCGCCCGCATCGCCAGTCATCTCAAACCATTCCCTGTTGGCTGTCAGGATCACCTCGCGAAGCGGCCCGTGGCGGGAGGCTCGCCACGGATCCTTCGGTCCCTCGGCCAAGCGCAGCGCCAACCGCTTTCTATCGCCGCGCTTCTCCAGGGTCGCCAGCTCGGCCGCATAGGTCTCCATGGCCATTGTCCGAATCTCGTCCATCGCCTCCCGTGCCCAGCCGGGCTTGCCAAGGAGCGGGCGATTGAAGCTGGACCGGCTCATGTCGACGTGGCCGACGTCGCCATACGCGCGCGTTCGGTGCCCCTCATAGCCGCCGAGATCGCGGGGTGTCATGCCTTCGAACCGGCAGACGACGGGATAGATTTTCGACATTCCTGACCTCCGAACTGGTGATCAGGAGGTGGGAGGCTTCTCTCGCGGCTGGTTGAATCTTTCTGGTGAAAGCGCTGCGCGGGCTTTCGGAGGAATTACTCACTAAACAGCCCGAAATCCGGCGCCTGCGGCACCTACTTTCAGCCTGTCGTTCGGCAGGGGAAACCCCTGCACCCCGGCGCCGCTGCGCGCCGCTTGGGAGGCGCCCTTCCCTCCCAAACCCGCCAAGCGCTCCCGCGGGGCCAAGGGTCATCGTTCCGCACTCCCCCTCTGGACACCCCCTGCTCGCAGGGTCGTCGTTCGCCACTCCCCCTGCACCCCCTGGCAGCCGTCGGCTCGACCAGGGACGCGCTCCGCCTCCCTGGACCCTCAGGGCAGGACCCGCTCACTCGCCGCTCTGTCCTGCACCTCTCCGGCTTCTTCCACACACGGGCAGACGGTCTGGCGTCCGAGATGATCCGGCGGTGGCGGGTCCGTTCAGTGCCGCGCGCGCTTTGTGACGCGCGGCACTGAACGAACCCGCCCGGGTAAGTCTCGAAGGTCGACGCGTCTTCCTCAACCAGAGCAGGAGACGCTCACATGTATCACGACCCGAAACCGATCGCGGCCCAGCCTGTTTGTCCGGATGACCTGCAACGCGGCGATGTCGTCCAGTTCCGCTTCCCGCTGGCGGAAGGCGAACGTCGGCGGCCGCCCAAGAAGCGGCCGTGCCTCGTTCTCGAGATCGAGACGAAGGGCAGCACCCGCTTTGTCACGCTCGCCTACGGCACGGATGTGCAGACGAAGGCAAACAAGGGCTACTGGATCTTCGTCCGTCGCGGCGGCGCCATGGCCGCGGCCGGCCTGACCAAGCCGACGCAATTTGTCTGCGCACGCCGGATCACCGTTGCCATCGACCATGTCGGCTTCGAGCCCAGCCCCACCAACGGCTCGCCCATCATCGGCCGGCTCGACGAAACCCTCCTCGAACGGATGGATACCCTCCGGGCGCGCATCCACGCCGAGCACGACATCGCTGTCGAACGTCGGCGCGAACGCGACGAGGAACAGCGCCGATGGCAGCGGGAAGAACGCGGTTTCCTGGAGCGGAACCGCGCTCTCCGCGCCGCCAACGTCACCAAAGAAGGAAAAGCCAGTGCTTGAACTCCGCCTCGACAATCTCGACCAATTCGTCGCCGAAGCCATTGCGGCTGCTCGGTTCGCAGACACCGCCCTCGCGGAAGACATCATTCCGTATCTGCCAACAATGCACCGCCCGTTCGCAAAGGGCGTGCGCAATCTCACCGGCCCCGACCGCCTCTTCGAGGTGAAGACCCTTCCAGATCTGGAGGCTCTCATCGAGCTGATGGAACGCGCCATCGCGAACGGCACGATTGAAGAGACAGTCTACGACAACAGCCCCGAGAACGTATCCTGCGATGGCTGGACGCGTCGTCAGCGCGACGAGGCCGCCGAAGCGCTTTCCCGCGGGCTTATCGTGATCCTCGAACTGCGCGACATGCTTCACGCTGTCCAGGATCTACTTGCGACGCGCCGCGTCCTCGAGCGAATGCACGCCGAAGCATAACACGAGATCGGGGGTGGGGACGCCCCCGTAGGGCACGCCGACGATTTCCATCTGCTGCTACAGATGTCGGCGTGCCCGCATTGGGTTCAACTGCTGTCTGTCGGCCAGCCTCAGCGATCAATATGGCAAACAGGGCGCGATGCTCGGCTCGCGCGCTTCGACTTCATCGATATTGAGCGCAACAAGAGCCTCGAGATCTACACGGAAACGAACTTGATCGACCTGGCGCGGCGCTTGCCGAATTGCAGGAAGGTCATGAACATCGTACCATCTCAGTTTCCCCAAGGCGTGAGCTTCGTCGAAGGTCGGCTCCCCGGACCGTGGCAGTCCCATAATCGACAGCAACGCGCGTTGGATCTTCATCACGAGGTCCGCGTCACTCTTCACCATCTCCTGGATTCGGGCTGCCAGATCACGCACGCTCGTCCCTCCCGAGCTTTCAAGCACAAGCGTTGATGCTACGAAGGCTTGGATTCCGGTCTCAGGCGAACATTGTTCCAAGGAAAACTGATGCCGCCGCTCCCTCGTTCCAGACGCCTTAACTTCGATACGGCCCTGTCCATAAACGAGATCGTAGCGGTCAGACGAACGCATACGCCACGCGCGCACCGCCACATGTGGCTTCCGCGCGCTCAGCAGCACGAGCAACTCTGCGAAGAGGCCGATGGCGCCTTCTCTGCTCGGCTCTCCAGGTCGTTCGAGGAGTTCTACCAGTTCCTCAAGTATGTCGACAACTTCCGCCTCCGAGGCGGTCGTTAGGCGGGACAGGACGATCTCGCCAACAGAGATGAAGGCTTCCTGAAGAGCGGGGTCGTCGGCTTCACAAGCAACGAGTGACGCTGTGAGCGTGTGCTCGATTCCCCCAACCTCGACATGACAGGAGGCGCGGTGCTGAAGCCGAAGGCCGCGTCTCGCGATCTCCCGCGGCGTCGCGCTTGACGTTTCCACAAGGAGCGCGGGGCGACCATGTTTGTCAATGGCAGCATATGATCGGGGCGAGTGATTGACCTCGGCGACGCTGAACGTGGCCGACGTAGGCGGACTGAGCCTGCTCAGGCTGTCGCGCAGGGTTCTTGCTGGCACCGCTAATCTCTCGACTGCACGAGGGTACCGGCGGCGTAGCGCGCCGGCATCCATAGAGCAAAGGCCGGAACCCGCTGAATGGCCCCGTCTTTGGTCCTGAGGACGTGGACCTGCAAAGTGGGCTCATCGCGGATCATAATCTCGCGGTCGCCAGGGTAGATCGGCACGCCGGCCCGCGGATTGCGACCCTGGAAGAGTTGGGCGATCTTACCGCCATCGATTTTCCGCTCGCGCGTGTTGCCCTTGCTCATCAGGAAAATGCGAGCCGGCCGGTCGGAACCATTCTCGTCCGCATAGGCGTCGATCTGGAGCATCGCGCCGTAGAGGAGATCACGCTGGTCGCCGTCCGCGACGCGAATGTCAGCGAGGATCTCCAATAGTTTTGAGATCGGCAGCGGGTCCGACACGAGGTGCCGCTGCTCAGGGGTTCGCCGGGGAGAGCCGTTATCCTCCTGCGTCGCGTGCATGGCGCAGACGTCCTCCAGCAGCCGCTGGTTGTCTTCGAGATCATCGCCCGACAGCGCGGGCCGGTCCAGCATCAGCCAATCGTCCGATAGGCGCCGTTGTTTTACGGCTCGTGAGAGAACATTTCGGCGGGTCGCCCGTAGCTTTGGGTCCAACAGAAATTCGCGTCGCCAGTCCCGGAGAGGCCGCCCGGCCTCCGCGATTGGCTTCAGGCGCTTGCGCAGGTCATGCTCGTGCCTTGCATAGCTTTTGAAGACGTCCCGCGTCTCGTCGTCGATCCAGATGCGGACGCGGCCGAGGTACCCCCGCTTGTAGCCGAAAAACCTCGCCCGCTGCTGGATTGAATCCGCAAGCTTTTGGCCAAGGCTGCGCGCGAGATGGGTGGTCGTTAGTCCCTCGACCGTGAAGCCACGCTCAATGGCTTGGCCGCCGATCAGGATAAACGAGAAATGCCGCTCCCATGGGACCGGCGGAGCGCCTCTGTTGAGTTCGAGGACCTCGGTTCGCTTTAGCGCCCGTCGCATGAAGGGTACCAGTTCCTGGAAGGATGGAAGCGTAGCGTCCGTTCTGGCGAGATCCGCGTGAGCAACCCTAAGATGTTCCAGCAGCGCTTCGCGCTCCTCTGGAGCGGAACCTTGCACCTCGTCCCGCAGCAAATGCGACCAATCAAATTTCATAGTCTCGACCCACTCTCGGAGCCTCGAATGGTCTCCTGTGAGCCGAGATGGATGCACGAGCATAGACCGGTTCGCACGCGGCCGTTTGGAGAAGCCGGACTGGTGATCTGCAGCGATCCCGACGAGGAACGACGCCAGCGCGTCGCGCAGGCTGTCAGGTGGACCTTCCTGCGCCTCGAGTGCCTCTTCCACCTCGCCGTTCGGAATCCTCCTGACGTGGGCGTGCTCCTTCTCGAGGAACAGTTCCCGCCCCCCGACGTACGCCTCCCCTGGCTCTAAAACCCGCACAAAACTCGGCGAAAGTGCGTCGCTGATCTCGATCAGTAGGTTCGCCTGGGGAGTCGCCGTGTACTGCAGAAAGGTATGGCTCGATCCCGCCGACGCTACTGCCGCCCGGAGTCGGCCAATGGCGATAAATGTCGCCGTGGAGTTCGTCTGCTTGGACGACCCCGCGTTCCCATCGAGGCTCGCTTGGTCCGCCTCATCGTCGATGATGAGGATTGGCGCGGTGGGCAGACGAAGGGAGTCGATCATATCCCCGAGCGTCGACAGGTTTCCAGCGTGCTTCATCACCGTGAGGATCACGGTCCGGCGCTCGTCCGGATCAAAGTCGTCGTCCTGCCACTCGTCCAACGCAGCCTGCATCGTCTGCACGTCGGCCTCGCGTTGCGACTTTTTGATCCCAGCACGTGGGCCCCGAATGGGAAGCCATGTTCGCTTCTCGGCCAAGGCGAGGTCCTGAGACAATCGGCCTTCGGTCTGGTTGAGCAGGATGTTCGAACTGCCGCCGATCAGGATCACCATCGCGTAACCGTTGTCCCGAGCGAGCGCCGCGACCGTCGTGAAGGAGAGGGTCTTCCCGCTCTGGACATAACCAATCGCGATACCTGCATCGTCATGGTTCGGCCCCCCGGGCTGTGCGCAGCGCGCCAGAATCGCGCGGGATGATTCCGCCAGGCGCCTGCGGGCCTCCGGGTCGTCCGGAAAGGTTCTGAGAAGAAGTTCGCACGCCTCTTCTCCCTCTACCGGGCTCCACGAGCCGCCCTGCGGCAACGGCGTCGTGATCGTTGCTGTCCCTGTGTCATGGCTCATTCACTCATCCCCCTGAGCGCTTTGTTGACGCCCCGTACCGTCGCCGATGCGCCGAGCGCAGCCTCTTTACTTCCAACCTTGGCCAGAACTTGTCCGATTGCCACCGCCGCCGCCGTGCGAAGCATGGCTTGCCAAGCCCGCTCGTCGTCGTCCACGAAACGAACATTGAACGGATGGTGGGCTGAGACCCTGATTACTACCTTTCGCGTGCCGTCTTTTAAGTGCGTATCGAGGATCCGGAGCCAATCCCTTTCTGCGTCGTCCATAGTCGGCTGAACATGTACTTCCCACGCTTTTCCGTCGATGCGGGCGACAAAGACCTCGTCGGCAAGCTCTCGTACTGACCCTTCCTCCTCCTCCTGATCGACGTTCTCCCCTTGTTCGCGCGAGGCGGCGGCAAGGCCTTTCTCCGCGTCGCGCGCGGTCTCCGCAGCAGCTCGTCGGGCTACGTTCTCGAGATCCTCTTTGGACTTGCGAGCCCGAAACTCGTCCGCTTGCTTGAGGAGAGGAACAGGGTCCTCGGCCAGTCTTTCTTTGAGGAGGTCGAGGAACGCCTCCTGTTCATCCTCGTCCCACTGAAACCCGTCCTTCGTATGCGACACTTCGAAACCAATGAGGTTGAGTTCGCCGAAGAGGCGTTGACGCCGAAAACTGTTAGCGCTTCCGAAGATCGCCGACGGCTTGAAGCCCTCGTCTGCGCTGCCCTGGATCAGCCTCTCTCGGCGGAAAAGAGCAAAACCGGCGCGCCGAGTGCGCGCCGTAGCGAAGAGGGCTGCAAAACCTTTCGCGCTCTTGCCTTCGCCGAAGTTGAAGTCGATCTCCTTCCGCCACAGGACTGGTTCGGCTGCTTTGTCCCACTCCGGCGGCTGCTGAAGAACCGCGGGCTCTTCATAGACGAGCGGGTCGCCTTTGATCTCGAGACGCAGCCATCCTTCTCGCAGGAACTGCCGGTAGATATCACACAAATGCTCTCTGATCTTCCCAAGGGTCTTTGTCCGCGGGATGCGAGTGACGTCACGCAGTTCGACGACCGTAAAGTGCGCATCTCGACTGGCTGGTCTCTCTTCCGCGTCCAATTCGTCGAGCGAACCTTCGACGATCGAGGCGATGTCAAAGTTAACAATCCGCTCCACGTCCTCTCCCAGTGCCTTCGTCCGAACGGACCATCTGGGTGCAAACCAACAGGCTGCGGATTTCATGCCCATACCGAACTCCGAGAGGCCGGACGCATCCGCTGGCGCCTGCGCCGGCCGGAAAGCTCGTGAGAACTCAGAGAGCGGAATCCCTGCGGCATCGTCTTCGATGCGAATGACACCCTCGTCCTCAATGAGGACCCTGACCGTCAAAACGGTTGACCCAACCTCGGCAAGTTCTTCCCGGTTCGCCCGAAAGCTCTGAATGGCGTTGTCTACGAACTCAGCAATTGCGAACCACTCTCTGTAGTTCAGGTGCTTCAGAACGCCCAAGACGCTGACACCGGGGTTGATGGGAACCTTCGGACCGCTCACGGCGTCAAACTCGAAGGCGAGGGGTCGTTTTGGCCAAGGAGACGCGCAGCAACTGCCTTTACCACGTCCACGTTTACCGCGTTTCCAAGTGCCTTATATGCCGCCTGCCTCGCCTGGGGCATGTACTCGAAGCTACCCATACTCTGTAGACGGGCGCATTCACGAACGGTCATGTAGCGGCCTTCCCAGCCGATCACCGGAACTTGGCTTGTGGTCAGTGCCACGAGTGACGGCGCAACAGTGGGGCGCTTCACCCGGATACCAGAAGCCCGGAACTGGAGAATGCCTTTTCGGATATCGCGCGGCCCATCTTTCCAGTTCCACTCCAGCTTCTGGAAGCTCGGGGCGAAGTTGCGGATAGAAGGTAGCCAAGCATCGAATGCATCCGGCGCAAATCCATACAGCTCCCGATTTTGCGCGATGAATCGCTCTTTCCACCCCGCAAAGCGCGGCCGGCCTTCCCGCGCATAGGGGGGCAGAAGCGCGAAATCTCGTCCGTAGCGTCCATTGAGCAACTCTCCGAACGCACCTTTGAGGCCCTCGAGAGCTTGCGCCGGCAACGATGCGGGGGTGTGGCCGACGTAAGGATACGTTGCACCGAACTCCATCGCCCAGATTGGAAAAGACGGGAGCGGCATTTCCTCCGGATACACATCAAGAAAGCGCTGCCAAGCGTCGAGATACGCCTCAAACGACGCAGGAAGCCGCTTTGCGTCGTTTGGCCGTTCGTCGAGAACATCGCGGATATCAAGTTCGTCTCGGGAACGGCGACGGCCAGGCCAGATGAAGCCCGCAAGCGATCCCGTGCCTTGCTTTGCAACAATAATGGCCCGATCTCGCACCTGAGGTATGCCGAACATGTGGGGCGACAGCAGCGTCGATTTGACGTCGTAGCCGATCCGCGTCAACTGCGCTTCCATACCCAACCACGTACGGCCTTCATCATGGCGAATGAGGTTCGGTACATTCTCAAGAATGACGTGGGCGGGCCGGCGCTTGCGCAGAATGCGAAGAACATCGTCGAATAACGTCCCCGATCCCGGGTAGTCCCGCCCAAGCTGAGCTCCGGCCTTCGAGAACGGCTGACATGGGAAGCCAGCGCACAGAACGTCGTGTTCCGGAATATCCTCCAACGGGATCTTTGTGACGTCGCCATAGGGCCGGATGCCATGGTTCTGCTCGTAAAGGTCCACGAGTTGTGGGTCGAGTTCAGATGCCAAGACGCAGTCGTGGCCGAGGTCCGCAAGCGCTCGATGGAAACCGCCGAGGCCAGCAAATAGGTCGATGAACCTCATGAAGCTACTGGACCGTCGAAAGTAGTTATTTTCACGCGTAGCGCCTTCTCGGACCAGGTATCGTAACTTCGGCGGAAACCCTCTGGCCTGCCACCTGAAGCGAGCCCGACTGAGACACGCACTCAAGGTCTTGGTCAAGCCTCTGGAGCCGATAATGGCGCCGCAGCCAAGCAACCCTGCCAAACTGAGCAAGCTGGCACCGGGCAGAGAAGAAGCCACTCACTTGACGTCCGCTGCAGTTCCTAAGGGAGGCGATCTTCAGTGTGCCCGCGCCGCTCTCGCGACGCGGGCACACTTTCGACCACCCTTTCAGGGCTCCGTCCTCACCGGTCTGACGGTTTCGGATGTCCTCAGCCGAAGGAGATCCGAATGCCCCTCACGAAGATGATCGACCTGATTGCCGAAGTCGCTGCCAAGCGGGCCGCCCAGGGGCGGGAACCGAAGGAAAACGCCTCGGACGCAGTGCGCAATCTATGGCTGGCGATCTGGGCGAAAGCAAGGCGGCAGCAAAATCATCCTCCTGGCGCCTTCTTGCCTTGAACTCGGCATCTCCTCATGACCGGCAAGCCACTCCGCGCAATGCTCTACGCGCGGTATTCCTCCGACCTTCAGAACCCGCTTTCGGTCGACGACCAGTTCCGTATCTGCCGTCGTCTGGCTGAACAGAATGGTTGGACCGTCGTCGGCCAACACTCCGATCACGGCATATCCGGCACGGTCAGCGACCGCCCGGGGATCAAGGCGCTTGAGGCGGCCATCCGCGCCGAGGAATGCGATGTTGTCGTCGTCGAACTGCTGGACCGTATTGCACGCGATCAGGAGCACACCGCCCGCTTCTACAAGGTCGCCCAGCATAGCAGGGTCGATATACACGAGGTGCGCAGGGGTAAGGTTACGATGATGACCTTGGGATTCAGCTCCACCATGGCGGCGATGTATCTGGAGGATCTGGCAGATCGGGTGAGGCGCGGCCACGAAGGCAGGGTGCTCGCGGGCAAGAGCCCCGGAGGCCGAAGCTACGGATACAAACTAACAAGTGATCCAAGCGGTGATCCCCAGACACGTGTGCCGGCGATCAGCCCGGACGAGGCGGCCGTGGTGCAGCGCATCTTCCGCGAGTATGCCGCGGGCACCTCGCCGCGGAAGATAGCGTCCGATCTCAATGCTGACGGAATCCCCTCTCCCCGCGGACGCGGCCCTGGCTCTGGCTCTGGGCACTGGAAGCAGAACACGATCAACGGGAACCGTGAACGCGGGACCGGGATCCTGAACAACGAGATCTATATCGGGCGCCGGATCTGGAACCGCCTGCAGTATTCAAAGCACCCGGACACCAACAAACGGGTGTCTCGGCTGAACCCGCAGGAAAACTGGATTGTTAGCGAGGATCCGGGTCTCCGCATCATCGACGACGCTCTATGGGGCGCCGTCAAGGCTCAGCAGGATAGCCTTGCCCGCCGCAAGCGCCCTCGCACCTCCAGCGACCGCAACGGCCTCTCCGCGTCTCAAGGACTGCGCCGGCGTAAGTTCCTTCTCTCGGGGCTTCTGCAGTGCCGCCAGTGCGGGGGAAACCTTACCGTCGCCGGGAGCGGAAAGACCCGGCGATACTATTGTGCCAACGCCAAGGAGAAAGGCCCGACGGTGTGCACGGGCATGAAAGGGCTCAAGGAGGCTGACGCGGCCAAACCGTTGCTCGATGTGCTGAAGACAGGCCTAATGGAGGATGAGGCCTACGCGGAGTTCTCCCGCCGCTTTACGGCGCATCTTCGAGATCAGTCGAAAGACTCTGCTGAGCTGCTTCGCCTCCACGACCGGAAGGTGCGCGAGTTGGAGAAGACGCACGGCAATCTCATGAACGCCGTCGAGTCGGGGAAATTTTCAGACGCCGTCATCGACCGGCTGAATGCCGTCGACGCCGAACTGAAGGCGCTCAAGGCGCGGCGCGCAGAACTTGAGCCCAGCAGCATAGATCTGCCCCCAGATCTCCCGGTGCTGTATCGCGCCTATGTCGCCGATCTGGTCGAGACGCTATCCGGTGAAGAAGTTGCCGGGCGAGCCAGCGACGAGTTGCATGAGCTGATCGAGACGGTGATTGTGGATTGGGATGCAGAGATCGGGGCACATCGCCTCGAACTGCGCGGCAACCTGGTGCGTATGCTGAACGCAACAAAGCCCGCCGGAGAGGCGGGCTTTGCTGGTCTTGAAAGTTCGCTAAAGTTGGTTGCGGGAGTAAGATTTGAACCTATGACCCTCAGGTTATGAGTTTGAACCCGATCCACCATCAGTATCCTGTCACCGGGTCCCGCCCGCCCGCATGCCGAGCCTGGTCCAGGGCATCGTCGTCTTCCTCGAGCGCGGCCCTCACGGGATAGGCGAAGGTGAGGGCGAAGGTCAAGAGGGCGGCACACCGGGAAGCGGTGGCGGCCAAGGCCAGGGCAACGGACAACCTTTCGAGGATGGTGTTTTCGATGATCACTCCGGTTGGGATGAAGTTGACGACGCGACGAAGCAACTCGCTGAGGAACGGATCAAGGACTTTGTGCGCGAGGCTGTCAACGAGGCACAGTCGAGCAGCCGAGGTTGGGGAACCGTCCCGGCGAACATGCGAAAGGACATTCTCGACAGCATCACCAGCAAGCTCGACTGGAAGAAGGTTCTGCGATACTTTGTGAAGCAGAGCCAGAAGGCTAACAAACGGTCCACCGTCCGAAAGATCAACCGACGCTACCCGTACCAGCACCCCGGCAAGAAGGCCACTCGCACTGCGAAGGTCGCAATTGCGATTGACCAGTCCGGTTCGGTGTCGGATGCGATGCTTGAAGCCTTCTTCGGAGAATTGAACGGTCTGTCTAAGCTCGCAGAGTTCACCGTGGTGCCCTTTGATAC
>Ga0208934_1000867_pt1 | contig 12071 bp, 12 predicted proteins | sample MalvirDeepMed_s2_FD_184243 | JGI IMG/M metagenome (GOLD analysis project Ga0208934, IMG submission 184243) | Marine viral communities from the Global Malaspina Expedition - Malaspina viral metaG DeepMed_s2 (SPAdes) (version 2) | ecosystem: Environmental > Aquatic > Marine > Oceanic | place... | reverse complement strand
GGCCTATGCCCTGACTTTCTCGGCGGTACTGGACCGGTGGCTATCGGCTCGTCGCCAGCGAAGTGTTCGGGCAGAAGTGTTCGATCTGCGCGGCACTGAGGCCATGAGGATCGTCCGGTTCGTTTTGGAGGATGGCGCCAAGGCCCCGGAGATCGAGATCATTTCGCCTGACGGAAGTCTCGCAGCCGTCTTCGGACGGCTTGAGGACCGAATGAAGGTCCCTCTTGCCAGCGCCCTTACCGGTCAGCGAGAGTTGCGGGTCCATGGCCGCAACGAGGTCGTGATCATCAAGCCCGCCGCTCGTCGGCACTGGCTGGAGAGCGTGGCGCTGGAGGACGCGGACGCGGTGATCGCCGAGAGCTTTGCGGGCCGCCGACATTGAAGATCCCCCATGAGTCTCAAGGCGTGATTGGCCGCGAATTTATCGCTCTAGCCGAGGACGTCGTAGCCGCAATCCTCGTTACAGTGCGGGAGGGCTGGGCTTTGGCAGCCATAGATGCCGAAACGGCCTTGGAGGGCGAGGTCGTCATGACAGAGCGACTGCGAGACGGCATGCGCCAGGCACTGACGTCTGGCACGCTGGTTTGGGGCAAGTCCCTCATCGTGGCGCTCGGGATGGAATCGCGCTCCGCGCCCGAGATCATGACACCTGACGGTCGAACAGACATTCCCCTGTATGTCTTGGAAGTTTTTCTGCGCCTCGCTGAGCACGATCCTCACGCGATCATCGAGTGCAAGCGTCTGGATGGAAGCGACACCTACCTTTGCCGGGAGTATGTGGTCGAAGGCGTCGATCGGTTCTGTTCGGGTAAATACGCCGAAAACCATGCCTCCGGCTTCATGGCGGGGTATCTGCTCGGCGGCGATGCCCAGTCGGCAGCGGCGGGTGTAAACGCGTATTTGGGGCGCGTAAAGCGGGCCGACGAGCAGATCGTCCGTTCTCCAGTCGTCGATGATCCGGCATTCTGGCGATCCGAACATGCCAGAACGGTTGAACGGCCAGCAATCGCGATCCACCACGCTTTGCTCGCGCCAACCTCCGGAACCTAGTCTGCCAAATTGAGCCGTTTCGCTTACGCATTTGAAGGATGTCTCCTGCGACAACCGCTGAATGGTTACTTTCTAGTTTGCTGCCCCGCAGCAAGTGGGGGCACTGACCGTCAGCTTTGGGCCGACTGCGACAATCGGATTCACCTGTGCCCGCGAGAATTGGGAGGTTCGCTTCCTTCACATCGTTGACGCTCATGTCCCGCCCAGCGAACCGCCGCTTCGCCCTCCCCGTTCATCGCTCTCGCGCAGCGCCGAGTCGTTCAGCGCGACGGTCGGATAATCCGGCTATATGTCACCCCACACGTCTAACAGCGTGCCCTTTGTGGCATCAAAATTCCGGGTGTTCCGCGTGACGACGCTCGTGCCATGCGCCAGGGCCGTGGCGACGATCGACCAGTGCGCGAGGCACTTCACCTCGCTGACCGGCATCATTCCTGGTTGCGGCTACACCCTCAGGTCCGGCAATGAGGGTTATGGGCGATCGCAGACGGGGACCGCCTATAACGGATGTTCCCGGTCGCAAGCCTCCCCCAAGGGACCTGACCATCGATGTCATCGGGCCGGAATCCACGGTCGGTCGTGCCAGATTCAGGTCGAATTGGTGTCACGTCCTCATGAGGGCATAGCTCACGGCTGCCTCACGGAGGCATGAGCGCGATCTGACCGGAAAGATCGGAACGGTGGCAGGAGCGACCCGTTGATTGGTCAGAGCAGCAGGAGACGCTGCGAGAAACTGATAACGGAGAAGCACATGACTATCGAACTCAAGAAGATCGCGAGCATCGGTGCCATCCTTACCGCCCTGACCGCCGCTCCCGCGATGGCTCAGGAAATTGGCGATTGGGACGGCGATGGCGACGGCGCGCTGAACCAGGAAGAATTCAACACTGGCTGGAACGAAGGCATCGGTGAAGAGAGCGCGTTCAGCATGTGGGACGAAGACGACGACGGTGCGCTAACCGAGGACGAATATAATACCGGCGTCTACAACTCGTATGACGACGACGAAAGCGGAGCGATTGAAGAGCCCGAGTTCGGCGATGTCGGTGACGACATGGGCGACGGCGGCTTCTGGGACGTCTGAGTTGATGCGTGCATGATGCATTGAGATGCCTGGATGAGGGGCCGGCTGCGCCGGCCCTTTTTACGGCTTGCCGCAGCGCTGACCTTAATCCGTTAGACGTGCGTGAGGGGCTGATGGAGCGCGGAGTGGCAAAGGCGTCGAAGAACGCGAACTGGTGCAGATAATTACCTATCCCGGGCTGGCGCCCCTCAGAAGAGGTCCGGAACGAAAGTCTGTCCCGGTCCTTGAATGGCTAGTTCCAAAAGCCTCGGCCTAACCGGGAAAGTTCCTCATGTCCGACCTCGACAACCAAGCCTTGACGGCTTTTGCGCTGAACTGCTCGCTCCGTCCCTCCGGGTCCGATCAGCCAAGTTCGACCGACAGGATGATCGACGACCTCCTTGCCGCCATGCGACCTCACGGGATCACCGGCGAGGTCGAGCGGGTGGTCGATCACGACGTGAAGCCCGGGGTTCAGTCCGACATGGGCGCCGGTGATGACTGGCCGAAGCTGAGAGAGCGCGTGCTGGCAGCGGATATCTTCATCCTGGGGACGCCGATCTGGCTCGGCCATCCCTCGAGCATTGCGCGCCGGGTGCTCGAACGGATGGACGCCTTCCTCTCCGAAACGGACGAGCGGGGTCGGATGCCTCCCGCCGGGAAGGTCGCCCTGGTCGCCGTCGTCGGAAACGAGGATGGGGCGCATGCGTGCCACGCCGCCTGCTTCCAGGGCCTGAACGACGTCGGCTTCACCATTCCCGCCAATGCCGGCGTGTACTGGGTCGGCGAGGCGATGAACGCGACCAACTACGTCGATCTCGACACGATACCCGATCCCGTGCAGTCGACCCTGGGCACCGCTGCCTCCAACGCCGCCTACCTGGCCAGGCTGCTGAAGCAGAGCGCGTATCCCGGCACGTCCGGATGAGGCTACCTGCCCTCAGTGCGTCGCCGCCCCGATACTGCCGTTTGGGAGCCAAGGATGAAGAGCTACGACCTGCAGAGGCAAGAGCGATACGGCGCCGAGACGTCGCACTACACACTCATGCTCATCACGGACGAGGACAAGGCCTCACAGGTGACGCTCGAGGACGGCGAGACGTACTTCATGGCGCATCTGCGCTACTGCCGGGTGTCCAGGCAAGGAGGGCGTTACAGCTTCCAACCTGTCCCGGAAGCGGAAGGCGGCGAAGAGCATGTCTACTCGAAATTCGGGGAGGTGGACCAAGACACCTTTCGCGGCGGCGAGTTCTCCGAGCTCGTGAAATGGGGCCGCCATATGATGGTCTTCGACGACCGGACGGGGATCATCGGTGAAATCCGCGGTCGCGACCATACAATCATCCCGCGGCAAATCCTGATGACAGGTTCCGGAGACGAGGCCCAGAAGGGCTTCAAGTGCGAGTGGGCGACGCTCAAGGGCGACGACCTGCTTGTCGGTTCCCACGGCAAGGTGCGACACGAGGAATGGATCAAGCGCATCGGCTCGGACGGCTACCGCGTCACGAGCGAAGACTGGGGCCCGATCTATCAACGCATGCGGGACGCTTTGGGCGTTGGGGAAGATGGCTACGTCGTGCATGAAAGTGCCGAGTGGCACCCCTATCGCCAACGGTGGTACTTCTTTCCCCGCAAGGTATCCCACGAGCCCTTTCATGAGCCTCTGGATGAACGAGAGAAGGGCAACAACCTGCTGATCGAGGCCGACGAGGAGTTCCGGCAGATCGAGACACGACCGATCGGCCCACGAACGCCCGAGCGCGGTCCCTCTTCCTTCAAGCTCCTCCCCGGTCACCCGACGGAGTTCGTGTACATGAAGTCCGTGGAAATTGGCGGCCGTACCGAGAGCTGGATAGGGGCGGCGTCATTCGACGGTACACTCTTGGCGGACGAGACGAAGATCGGCGACTTCAAGTGCGAGGGGATCGAGGTCACCTGATCGCGCTGAGCACAGCTGCCAGTTGCAAGCCGAGCCAACCCGGCTGCTCGCCTCTCAGTTCCTCCAGATGATGGTCACTGATCCGCCCCTGCCTCCGCGATCTTGAAGCCCTCCCGGACAAGTGCCATCATTATTCGTGACCTGACATCATGACGGGCTTTATCATGGCGAACATGACGGTGAGAAACCTGCCGGACGAGATTCACGACCGGCTCCGCGCTCAGGCCAAGTCCAACCGGCGAAGCTTGGAAGCCGAAGTGCGTTCGATCCTCATGCAGTCGGCAATCGCATCCAGCGACGGCGGCTTCGGCCACCGCATCCGCGAGCGCTATGGCCGATATCTGGGCAACGACCTGACGGTAGAGCGTGACCAGACGGCGAGCCAGCCGAGCCTTTTCGATTGATCATCCTCGACACGAACGTGATCTCAGAGACGCAGAAAAAAGTACCCGACGATGCGGTGATGAGCTGGCTCGACGCGCAGGACCCTACGAACCTCTATCTCAGCACGATAACGGCGGCGGAGCTGGTCTTCGGTGTCCAGTCGATGCCGGAAGGGCGACGACGCGACGGCCTCACGAAAGCGGTCACGGCCATCATCGAGGGGGACTTCTCCAACTGGATTCTCCCGTTCGATGAAGCTGCGGCATGGATCTATGGCAAGCGAGTCGCAGCCGCATGCAGGCGTGGCCACACGATCTCGATGGCCGATGGACAGATCGCCTCGATCGCGCTCTCACGGCCAGGCGCGCTGTTGGCCACGCGCGATCAGACCCCGTTCACAGCGCTTTGGGCGGCCGTCCTCGATCCCTGGGCGCTCGGCGGACCGGGACGCCGATAGATAACTATTGCTCATCCAAGGAAGCTCTTGTCTGAAAGTTGACCTCCCCCGTCCCTTCATGTCCGAAAGGGGATGGATGGGCGACCCGAGCCGGTCGCTTCATCCCAAAGGATCCGATCGATGCGGCGCGCCCGTGGGCTGGCCGGATCAGTCCAAACGCCTGCCTGCTAGCTGTCTCCTGGTTCAGCTGGTTGTAAGGACGGCAGTCCAGCTCGGGCGGCTATGGTGACTTGACCCGGGCGGCCGCTTTTAGATCGGTCTAGTCAGGCGCCGCGGCAGCTCTACCGTCTGATTGCCGCCGAACTGATCGCATACTCTCTTGGCGGCAGGCCGGCTCAGAGGGGGATGGCTCCTGGCTCCGAGCCGGTCGCTTCACGATTGATCTGGGCAAGCCCGTCCGTTCGTTATTTTATCTTGCAGGCATTCTTGGGAAGGCCAAGCCCATGACCCGATCAGAACTCGTAAAGCGCCTGACGGATGACAATCCAGATCTGCCTGCCGCGACTGCGAGGTGCGTCGTCGACGCCATCCTTTCGACGATGATGGACGGGCTAGCCGAGGGACGGCGGATCGAACTGCGCGGCTTCGGCGCTTTTTGGGTGAAGCAAATTGCGCCTCGGGAGGCCAGGAATCCCAAGACCGGCGACACCATCCAAACGACCGGGACATCTGCCATCCGCTTCAGGATTGGCAAGAGGCTGCACGACAGGCTCAATCCAAGGCAGGAGCGCAGCTGACGCGTCGTCTCGCAGGGGAGTGGAGCATACACTGCCGAGCCACGTCCGCCGTGACAAGGACGTCGCCGGACAATGACGCGCCCGGCGACAACCGACATAGAGAGAACGGTATCATCATTCACTGATCTAGGATCAACGCCGTCCCCAAAAAGTTCCGGAGGCCTCTGTGGGCCGCTGTTCAATAGGGATCGCTCAGCGAGCGCTTGCTGATGGTAGTGTGATCCAGTTCGGTCCAACAGGCTTATTTCGTTGAAAAACTCGCGCTTGATCGAGGGGCATGGTGCTGATTCAATTCTGCCAATGGGCGGGAGGGTCGGCGATGATGGGACCGAGGCAGGAGGCGCAACCGGCGCTGTTCTACGAGTTCTCGCTTGAAGATCACGTCCCCCAGGATCACCTACTTCGATCTATCGACCGGTTCGTCGATTTGAGCAGCATCCGTGCCCATCTTGCAGATTTCTACAGCCACACCGGCCGTCCCTCCGTCGATCCCGAGCTGCTGATCCGGATGCTGCTGGTCGGCTATTGTTTCGGCATCCGTTCGGAGCGGCGGCTGTGCGAAGAGGTGCATCTGAACCTGGCATATCGCTGGTTCTGCCGTCTTGACCTGAGTGATCGGGTTCCGGATCACTCGACGTTTTCGAAGAACAGACACGGCCGGTTCCGTGACAGCGAACTGCTACGCCACCTGTTCGAGATGACCGTCGCGCGGTGCATCGAAGAGGGCTTGGTCAGCGGCCAGCGCATGGCGGTGGATGCCAGCCTGATCGAGGCGGATGCGAACAAGCAGAACTCGACGCCGAAGGAGGACTGGGACGTCTTGCAGATAAATCCAGCCGATGCGCCCCGCGCGGTTCGCGAGTATCTGGACACACTGGACGAGGCCGCGTTCGGGGCCGCCAGCGAAGTGCAGCCCAAGTTCACGTCGCATTCAGACCCGGCCAGCCAGTGGACCGCGGCGCGCAAGGGGCCGGCATTCTTCAGCTATTCCGACAACTACCTGATCGACACGGATCACGGGGTCATCGTCGATGTCGAGGCGACACGGTCGATCCGGCAGGCCGAGGTCGGCTCGACCAAGACCATGCTGGACCGGGTGAAGACCAGGTTCGACCTGCATCCCGAACGCCTGATCGCCGACACTGCGTATGGCACCGGGCCGATGCTGGGCTGGCTGGTCGACCGCAAGATCGCACCGCATATTCCGGTCTTCGACAAGTCTGGCCGCAGCGATGGCACCTGGAGCCGGGCGGACTTCGAGTGGGACGCCGAGAACGACCAATATGTCTGCCCCGAGGGCCAGACACTGAAGCAGTTCCGCCGAAACTATTCCGACCCGAACCGGGGGCCGACCAGTGAGGGTCGGGCCAAATACCGCGCCCTGAAACTGACCTGCCAGGCCTGCCCATCGAAACAGCAATGCTGCCCGAACGCCGATGCCAGATCCATCACCCGCGAGGAAGACGAAGACGCCCGCCAAGTCGCCCGCGACATCGCCAAGACAGAGCAATACGCGGTGTCGATGAAGCTGCGGAAGAAGGTGGAGATGCTGTTCGCGCACCTCAAGCGCATCCTCGGCCTCGGAAGGCTCCGACTACGGGGACCATGCGGCGCGAACGACGAATTCCTGCTCGCCGCCACCGCCCAGAACCTCCGGAAACTGGCGAAGATCCTTCCCGCACCGCAGAAACCGCGAAACGCCTGACAAGAAAGGCCCTGCGCCAATCACGAGCGCCAAGATTCGGCGCTCGCGAACAGGTGTTTTTCCACAGAATCGGCTCTTCGCCGCCATTCGCTGCGCCAGCACAACTTCCAAAAATGACGACCCTTCATGGAAAAATCCCTGCTGGCGGCTGAGCAGGCTCAGGGTCCAGCAGCCTTGCGCAGGGCGTCGCTGATCCGGCTTGGCCAGCCAGCTCCTTGCGCCTTGAGCGCGGCGATGACGTTCGGGTCCAGGCGGATCGTCGGAGACACTTTGGTCACGTCCTGCCTTTGATCGCCGACGCTGAACGGTTGCCTTGGCAAACTTGTCGGCCCAGTAGAGCTGAGGGGTCCGGGGCGAGGCGGGGGCATAATCTTCCCGGACCCTTAGGCTCTCCAGGGAGTTATTCGAAAATGCTGATCAAGGAGGCCATATGACTGTCGCGATTTTTAAACGTCTGGCTTTGCTAGCCATTGTCAGCGTGCTTGCCCTTCCGGTTTCTGCCGCTGCTCAAGTCACGCCTTTCATGCAAGCTGTCGCCGTCGCAGCGGCCGGGGACGACGCACTTTCGGCCTTCTACCGCGACGCCGAGTACGAGGCGCTCTGGACCGACGCCGATTCAGATGACCGCGCGCGGCGCGAGGCCTTGTTGACCGCGGTGTCGAAGGCCGAGTTGCACGGTCTTCCCGTGGAACGCTATGACGCCGAGCGGCTTCGCACGATGATGGGCAACGCCACTGATGCGCGGGCGCGTGGCAATCTGGAGGTCGAGTTGTCGCGCATCTTCCTGCGCTTCGCCTCAGACATTTCCACTGGAATCCTCGAGCCAAACAAGGTCGTCTCGCATATCAAGCGGACCCCGCCTGAAAACAACCGGCTGGACCTGCTGCGTGGTTTGGCCACGGAACGGCCGAGCGCCTTTATGAAAGGCCTGACACCTGAAAGCCTAGAATATGCGCGCCTCATGCGCGAGCGGCTTCGTCTGGTCGACGTCATGCAGACCGACGCTTGGGGCGCGCCGGTCGAGGCCGCACGTCTCGAAGAAGGCGCGAGCGGCGCCGAAGTAGTGCGGTTGCGCGACCGGCTCGCGGCCATGGGCTATCTCGGCCGGTCCTTCACGCGGACGTTCGACGCGTCCATGCGTGAAGCAGTGGAACGCTTTCAGGCCGATCACGGCCTCAAGATCGACGGCATCGTCGGCGGTAAGACACTCGAGGAGCTCAACGCATCTCCCGAGGAGCGTCTGGGATCGATCCTCGTCGCGATGGAGCGCGAGCGCTGGATGAACCGTGATCGGGGCGACCGGCATATCTGGGTGAACCTCGCAGATTTTCGGACCAAGATCATCGTCGATGGCGAGGTCTATTTCGAAACCAAGTCGATCATTGGCAAGGCCGTGCCTGATCGCGAGACACCGGAATTTTCGGACACCATGAGCCACATGGTGATCAATCCGTACTGGTATGTGCCGCGTTCGATCACAGTGAAGGAGTATCTGCCGGATATGCGCCGCGACCCCTATGCCCATAGCCAGTTGCAGGTGATCAACTCAAATGGACAGGTCGTGGATCGCGGGCGCGGGTTCTCGCAGTTCTCGGCCAGCAGCTTCCCCTATTCCATGCGTCAGGAACCGGGGCCGGAGAACGCGCTTGGGTTGGTGAAGTTCATGTTCCCCAACAAATACGCCATCTACTTGCACGACACCCCTGCGCAAAGCTTGTTTGAAGAGAATGTCCGCGCCTTCAGCCATGGCTGCATACGTCTGGACGATCCTTACAAGTTCGGGCAGGCGCTCCTGACGCTGGACGACGTCCCTGACCCGGCCGACACCTTCAACAGTCATCTGAACTCGGACAAAAATACGCGGGTCGACCTGAACCAGCCGCTGCCGGTTCACCTCGTCTATCGCACCGCGATTCCGAAGCCGAGCGGCGGGATGGAGTACCGCGACGACGTCTACGGCCGCGACGTGCGCATCCTTGACGCGCTTCTCTCCGAGGGCGTGCAGATACCTCGGTCGGAATTGCGGGTGGCCTCCGCCGCAGACTGAAGCTACGTTCGCCCCCGCGACAGCAGAGGCGACATGATCTTCAGAAGGACGGGATTGCGACTGCGCTGTCAGCCCGGCTTGGGGGCAGGTGTGTTGTTTCCGCATCTGGCACCATTGAATCCGCCGGCGCGGGACAGCGACTTGGCGCTACTCGGATCCTATGTCATGTCCGGTGAGCACCTGATGAAGGCCCTCCTCGATTCGGGAATGCCGCTGTTTCGACGACTGCGCATGGGCGCAACGGCGGGGCGGGGCGCTCGACCGGCAGAAGTGACAATGTTTGGAGGCGTGATGCGAGCGATCAAAATTGGTTTTGGTTGGCTGACTCTCCGCCACTGCCTTTTCGGAGCTTGCCGGTGGGAGCATGGGACTCGAAAAGCATGACGCCCGGCCTCTGGTTTGCTGATTGTCGGCCCGAATATCTGATGTCGGCGATCTCCGAAGTTGCACGTCCCGCTGGGGCTGAGGGTCGAACAGGGTCTGCCTCGACGGCTCGCTATGTTTTCGTCGATGTTTGGCGCGGCTTGGCCATCATCGGTGTCGTCATCTACCACTTCGGCTGGGACCTGAACTTCTTCGGGTTCATTCCGGCATCCCTCATGTTCAGCGGACCGGTAACGGTCTTCGCTCGCGCCCTGGCCGGTTCGTTCATGTTTCTGGCTGGCGTGAGCCTTGTCCTGGCCCACAGCCGCCAAGCCCGGTGGGAAAAGTTTATCTGGCGTCTCGCCAAGCTCATCGCGGCCGCGGTCGCAATCTCGGTGGTCACGTACTTTCTGTTTCCGCAAGGCTTCATCTACTTTGGTGTCCTGCATGCCATCGCATTGGCATCGGTGCTCGGACTGGCTTTTCTGCGTCTTCCGGTCGGCGCGGTTGCCCTTGCGTCGCTTGCGATACTTGCCGCACCACTGCTTTTCGAGACTCCGGCCTTTGATGTTCGAATCCTGGCCTGGATCGGCTTCGCTTCCGACCCGCCGCTGGCAAATGATTTCGTTCCGGTCTTCCCGTGGTTCGGCGTGACGCTGGCGGGCATCGTTTGCGCGCGGATCTACCTGTCCCGGCGGCAGCTACGTGACGCAAGGCCGCCCGCGGCCAGAGGAGCCATTGTCCGGGGGCTGACATGGGTTGGCCAGCGGACCCTGCCCATCTACCTGCTTCACCAGCCAGTTCTTTTCGTCGGCTTCGTCGCATTCACCCGCCTCGCGGCAGCATAGCTGTAGCGGCCGCAGGAGGTTTCCAACCGATCAGGAGTGCCTCGCACCACGCAAGCGGATGGCGTCGCCTTGTCACATCGTCGTGTCTGGACAAATCCGCCGCTGGCCCTCCCTTGGGCTCGTGACTTGCTTCGCGAAGCGGGGGAACACGCAGAAATTCGAGAAAGACGGTGACCGCATGTTGACCAGACGCCATTTCATCGCGACATCTGTGGCCTTGTTCTCGCCTGTCGTTTCCGCACCGGCCCTTGGAAGTACATGGCCGTCGGCGTCGCAAAAAGCGACTTGGGATGCCGAGGTGACGCCATGGAACTATGATCCGGCAACAACGAATCCTTGGGGGCTGCACCCACGCTTCTTGCCACAGCGGGTGGAGGCGCGGCCGGGCCTCGTGCCGGGTGACATTCATGTCGATGCGGTGGCCCGCTATCTCTACCATATCGAAGAGGGCGGGACTGCCATGCGCTACGGCGTGGCCATTGGCCGGGACGGCCTCTACGAACCCGGGACCTACACGATCAAGCGCAAGGTAGAATGGCCGCACTGGACGCCGACGGCGGCCATGGTCCGCCGGGAACCGGAGACCTACGCGCAATTCGAGGACGGGATGGAGCCGGGTCCCAGCAACGCGTTAGGATCGCGGGCTCTTTATCTCTATGTCGGGGATCGGGACACCTACCTGCGCATCCACGGCACGCCGCAGCCATGGTCGATCGGCAGTCGGGCGAGCTCTGGATGCGTGCGGATGGTCATGCCCCACATCAATGATCTTTACGAACAAGTCGAGATCGGGTCGACCGCGGTTCTATATCCGGCCGAGGGCGATGGCCCCGTGACTGCGCATGACTGGGACGTCTCCCGCGCTCCGTCTCCACACACTTCCGAAGGGTAGACTTCCGCCGCGACTTGAACAGCAGAAGCTCTGGAACGGAGAGCACAGGACGCTTGAGAGCGCCCGGTCATCCCGCCGCTAAAGCCGGAATTTGGCGTGGCTCGCAGATAGGTCGGCCATCGACCGTTCGAAGTGGCAGCATCGTGGTCTCGACGGGTCCGACGTGGGCGTACCAGTAGCACCCATCCTCTGGCCGCAGGCGCACGGTCTGCAAATCCTGATGCGGAGCGGCAATGGCGGCCAAGCGCTCGGTCAGATCCGGCGGTTCCACGGCCACAGGCTCGATTGGAGCGGCGCAAGCAGCAAGAGCCAAAAGGGCGGCCAGAACGGATATTGTCCTGCCCCTGCAGACCGCGGCTCCATGCGGGAAAGCGGAGTGCTTGCCATCGCGCCCCGATCGAACAGCGAGCAGGGCATCCGAGTGTGTTGCATCATGCATTGGGCAATTTTTTCCGTTGGTGGTTTGATTGATTGGAACTGCGAGCGGGGCAGAAGGTCAGGGGCAGCAAGTGCAAGGGCGGCAGGCCAGGGGGGCGGCGGATCAGATTTCTTCCTGGCAGTGTCTGCTGTAGGCGAGGCAGTGGAC
>Ga0208934_1000851_pt1 | contig 12175 bp, 15 predicted proteins | sample MalvirDeepMed_s2_FD_184243 | JGI IMG/M metagenome (GOLD analysis project Ga0208934, IMG submission 184243) | Marine viral communities from the Global Malaspina Expedition - Malaspina viral metaG DeepMed_s2 (SPAdes) (version 2) | ecosystem: Environmental > Aquatic > Marine > Oceanic | place... | reverse complement strand
GCGCGCCTGCTGTCGGTGATCAACGATCAGGGCACCCCGCCCGAAACCCGCATCGTCGCGATCTGCAACCTGCAGGACGAGGGCCGCACCTGCGAGACCGCGCTGCGCCCGGATCTCTATTACCGCCTCGCGGCGCTGAAGATCACCGTGCCGCCGCTGCGCGCCCGCGGCGAGGACATCCTGACGCTTTTCACCCGGCTCTCCGAGGGCTTCGCCGACGAGTATGGCTGCGACGCGCCCAAGGTCTCGGCACAGGAGGCGGCGCAGCTTCTTCAGGCGCCTTGGCCCGGCAACGTGCGCCAGCTCATCAATCTTGCCGAGCGTGCGGTGCTGCAATCGCGGCGGGGGCAGGGCACCATCGCCTCGCTGCTGATGAACGACCACGAGGACATGCAGCCGGTGATGACCACCGAGGGCAAGCCGCTCAAGGAATATGTCGAAGCGTTCGAGCGGATGCTAATCGACAACACCATGCGCCGTCACAAGGGCTCGATCTCGGCGGTGATGGATGAGCTTTGCCTGCCGCGCCGGACTCTGAACGAGAAAATGGCCAAGTACGGCCTGCAGCGCGCCGATTACCTCTGACGGGCGCCGGGTCGCGCCAGCTTAGTGTCGCTTTGCCATCGGGAGCCGCGCTTTACGGGGCGCGGCCTTCGGCGTTTCGCGCGGGGTGCCGATGGCCCCGATGGCATAGAGCACGAGGCCGATCATCAACCCCAGCAGCTGCGGCCAGACCAGCTGGCCCGGCGTCATCGTGACTGCGGTGCCGTGCGGCAGGAGCGGAGCCAGGTCGAGCGGCAGGCTGTAAAGCGTGGCGGCATCTCCGGCTTCGGTGACCAGCGCTTCCGCGAGCAGCGGTAACACTGCCAGCGTGAGCACCGCGAGCACGGCCGAAAGCGCGAGCGAGAGCAGGGACAGCGCGCGAACGGGTCGGGGCATCCGGGGGGAGGCTGACGCCGCCCAGAACAGGCTCACGACGGTCACGACGCAAAGCACGCCTGCACTGATGGTGAAAGACGCGAGTGTCGCCGCGTCGACCTGATCCATGCGCATCCCCCTCGCAGTTCATCGGTCCGAAGTCGATTATTGGTGGCAGTTTAACCGCTCACGGCTGATCCGCGAAGGACGGACACCTTGCCTGGGTCAGTTTGGCGACATCTCTGCGCTGCCACGCGCGGTTTGGCTGCGTCTGGCGCATTGGCCTCGCGGGGCGCTCCAGATATCGCTCTGCGCCTGAGGCGCACTCCCCGGACCGGGGAAAAGCTTGCCGAAACCCAGAGTAATGTGCGTGGTACCTGCGCCCAGCGATAGGTGCGCCGATGGCCGTTTTACCTTTGAAACCAAAGGTAAGTGGCGGAGAGACAGGGATTCGAACCCTGGGACCCCGTGAAGGGTCAACGGTTTTCGAGACCGTTTTTGAAGCAGGGCAGGGGCATCCAATCCCTTATTCTTATAGGTGCGCTGAAGGAATTTGCGCGAGTTCGGCGGGCTGAGCGACGCAAGGCGGCATAGTAGGACGGCATAGCACGCAAGCCGCGGATAGCCCCTCTGAGGTGGCCGACGCTCAGCCGAAGCGAGCACATGATCAGGAGGAAGCTCGGCGGCATCCGGGGCCGGTGAGGGTCCGCTCCGAACCCTAACTGACCACGAGACGGTAGTTCGCATTCGCATATGCAGCGGGCGTTCCTCGTCGCGACCGGCCCTATCCGGACCTTCGAACCAAGTGCTGTGTATGACCAGTGTCAGCCCAAAGCTGCTATTGCGACCATGGTCTTGCCCCCGTTTCGGCGGACACTCAGGCGGTTGCGGTTTGAGCTGCTATGAACTCTCGTGGTGAGCGCATCTTCAGCCCTGAGTGCGGATGGTTGTCGTTATAGTCCTCGATCCACCCAGCGATCAATCCGAGGGCTGTGGCAGCGTCCGGCAGTGGCGTGACGTGGACGTAGTCGCGCTTCAGCGTCTTCACGAATGCTTCGGAGATCCCATTGCTCTGCGGGCTCTTCACGGGCGTGTAGCAGGGCTTCGGGCCGATCTGGCGGGCAAAGTGCGCGTCTCACGAGCCATTGTCGCTCAGCATTTCGATGGGGTTTGGCGTCCTGTAAGCCGCAAACCGCCGCTCGACCACCTCCAGCATCATGTCACGGATGTCCGATCCGCTGATGCCGGCGTTCACGATGGCCCGCCAGGAGATGATCTCCCGGTCGTGCGCATCGATGATGAAGGCGCCGCGGACGACATCGCCGTTCCAGCAGGTGAACTCGAACCCGTCTGAACACCAGCGGATGTTGGAGCGCATCGTGACCACCTTGCCCTCATGGGTCAGTTCCGGTCGCTCGGCACATCTGCGAGCCAGCAGAAGGTTGTGGGCCTTCATGATGCGGTAGACACGCTTGTGGTTCACGGGCGCGGCGCCTTCGGCCCGAAGCTGCCGGTTCAGGAGCGCGGTGATCCGCCGGTATCCGTAGGTCGGGCGCGCCGCCACAAGCGCGGTGATCAGGGGCACAACCGCCGCGTCTTGCGCTTTGTGATAGCGCCGCCGCGGCTTCGCGCTTCCCTTCAGGCGATCATGGAGGTTGGAGCGGGAAACACCCAGGGTCATAGCCACGACGCTCATCGGGAACCGTCCTTCGGCTGCGACTGCGCAAGCCACGTCCGTTTTTTTGAGCGCGACTTGTCGAGCGCCTCCTTCAGTATCTCGACCTCGAGCGTCTTGCGCCCGAGCTGGCGCTCCAACTTGCGGATGCGCTCTTCCATCTGTCGCACGGCGCGATTGCTTGTGACGTCATCGTCTCCGGACACGGCCCCTCCCTCCAGCATCAGGCGCCGCCAACGATACAGCAGGTTTGGCGCCACACCATTGCGGCGCGCCACGACCGAGATGCTGGCGTTCTCTTCCAGCGTTTCCTCGACGATCCGCAGCTTGTCAGATGAGCTCCAGCGGCGTCGGCGGCCGCCATCGGTGATGATTTCATAGTCAGACATAAGCACGTGCTTAGGAATATCCCTAAGCCTCCATGGTCATGCTCGAGTGTCCGGTCGAAAAGGGGGCCAGTTCAGACCAGAACTTTGTCCTATTCTACCGAGCTTGCATCGTGCCGGAATGCGCCCCATGGTCGGACCGTAAACTTGGAGGGTGCGATGTCTGAGAACGTGTGTATTTGCGGCTGCGGTGAGATCACACGCGGCGGGCGTTTCCGCCCAGGCCATGACCAAAAGCTTCGCAAAGCGATTGAAGATGCCGTCGGCGGTTTGGAAAGCCTGCGGTCACTCGCCGAAGCCCACGTCAAACATCCCATCACGACTAACATGCCAGAATAAGGGCCGCCCACTTCGGCCCGTTGTTGCCGCTCAAAATCCTCCCACCACGCTGCGCGGCAGCCTGACATTCCGGACATTCACTACATATGCGGGGAAGCCTTCAGGTGGCTGCATCTTCGGCATTGAACTGGCAAACCCACATGCTTCATATTGTGGCGGGGCTGATTGAGCCCACTACAGGCTGACGCTGCCTGCGCACGCACACGAGGTTTCACATGGACGAGTTGAGTCAAGAATGGTTCGAACTGCGAGACCATCGACGCAGGTTGTATTCTCGTGCCGTCTGGGTCCCAGTTTACGGCACAATTCTTCCCCTCGAACGCGGACGTTACCCTGAAGTTGGGCATGTTGAGGAGACACTCGCCGTTGGGGCAGCAGTTGTCTTCAACAACAAGCGTGAGAAAGCAGAGGAGTTAGATTGGCACTCTTGGTCTCTCGACAACACCACCCCTTACCTGGACGGAGATGGACGATATTTCGAGGCCGAGGCTTTCTACGACGATCCGGATGGGCGCCTTGGGCTGAGACTTGTCCTTACGCGTTATCTTAATTCTGCTCATCCGCGGCACGTTTTCATAAATCAAGACTTCGTAATGGCCTACGGGCTTCTTGAAGAAGGCGATTACTGGCTGCGCCCCGAAGAGGGGTATGAACAAGTAGTCAGACTAACTCGTAAGGAAGATGGAACCATTGTATTCGTTGAAATTCGAGCGGAATACCTAAAGGACTACTTAGCTGCACGGAACGCGGCACTTCGCCTCTACTATTACCGCCAGCGCCGAGCGGTCCTTCAGCACGATCCAAAGTTCGACTGGCCTGAAGACTTCTCGCTCGTTTCTGAGCCGAATGACAGCCTCGAAGTGCGGTGCCACGAAATAGACGCATCAGGGGATTTCCCCGGCACAACCTGGGCGGTGTTCAAAGCGTGGAGAACTGACGTTGATGCGGAAGAGGAGGTTCCGGACTTTTCCGGCCCCGACAGTGAAGCCACCAAGACGGAAACCACAAAGGGGGTTCGCGGCGATGAGGGAGGACGCTTCCTTGTAACAGGCGAGATGTGGCGCGGCGAGTGGATTGAGGCCGCCGAAAAGTCATGGCGGATCGGTTATGGAGAGCCGGATGAAGCGATCATGGTCCAACTCGACGGTGGTGGAGGAAAAGTTGATCTGAAGACACTCAACTACGAGGAAGTGGGGAAATACCTTTGGTTCAAACCGGAAGTGATAAATGATCTTCTGTCGCGCCGGGGTGCAACGATCACTTGGTATACACACGATACGGGCGGTGTTTCCCCATCACCCGATTGGTTGCTACACTTCGGTGTCAACAAACTCGGCTTTATCAATGCCTACGCCTATGATGTCGCACGCCGACCGCTTTGGGAACGGAGAATTTGGGGGGCGCACAATTGTCGCCCAGATGGAGGAGTATCCGCTGAGCTCATGGAGGCCCAAATGGCTTGCGAACCCGCCGAGACCAAGTCTCCTGAGTTCCTGATCCACCATGCCCTCGGCTGGATCGGTCAAGTCTTCCAAGAAAATTTTGATATTGCTCTTTTCAGAGACCACCATGAAGTGGATGAGCTGTCTTCAAGAATTCACAGGTTCCGTGCAACCGATGAAAGCGGTTTGCGGTCTCTCGCGAAGGACTTGGTAAAGATTTCAATCGAGAGGATCAATAAAAAGAGCCTGATAGAAGCACTGGGCGAAGGTAAGTCAGATCAAGGCACACTCAAGCTGCTGCAAAGATTGTTGGCTAAATACACGGATGAGCACTACGCATACAGGCGAATGAGCCCGTTGTTTGGGGCCTATGATTTGCGGGGTGCGGATGCACACCTGTCCAGTTCGGATGTGAATGATTGCTATAACAGAGTCGGTGTAGATCGCTCAGCTCCGCTGACAAAGCAAGCCGAACAGTTGATACAAAAAGTTGCAGATGCGTTCGGAATTACCGGGACTGAACTGCGAACAAACGTTCCTGACGATCAATCTCCAACGACTGGTGACGGGCTGGGTTGCTGAAAGAAGCACCACAGTCGGCCCTCTCTTCTGAACGTCTGATCCACGTCTCAGCAGCATAAGTTTTGTCTTCGTAGCGAATGACTGGTTTCCGCCCGCTTGTGAGAAGGTCAGACTCCGGACCTAACCGGACCTTTGTGACAACGCGCAGAGATACGAATGCTTCTGAGAAGCAGCCGCTCGCAAGTGGTGTAGCATCTTCCTCTTAGTGCAGTTGTCTGACATGCTCGCTCAGCGAAGAAAGGCAATTCTGCGGAGGTTGCAAGTTGGTTGATCGGATCGAGAAGATCGAAGACGGCATAGTGACAAAAACGGCCGTGCGCTACCGTCGAAATGGCGGAGAGTTTTTCGAATGCTTCGAGCCGGGAGAAACGAGGAACCCAGTCTGGCTTTCGACCCTCGACGAAGTCGCCACGTTCCTACGTGCTGTGCCAGATAGACGGGTTCGAATGCAGCCCGGTAGCGCCATGACCTCTCGGCACATACACATTGATGGCGACCCGCTGTAAACATTCATCTTCGGCCCATTCCAGACATTGGAGAGCATAGCAATGCTACACTGCGGCTCTTGGCCGTTGCTGTCCGCCGCGACTTATAGCCTCGATGGCAGACAAAACATAACCTGGGGCTCCCGTGCTGGCATCATAATCCCATGGCGCCTGGATACGGAATATCTGATAAGCTATTGTTTGAGGGCAACCAAAACGGGCATCGAGCGCCTACCGTATAGGTTGAGCGGAGGCCAACGTCATTTTCAGATTAGATGGGGCGTCGACTACAACCAAAATGATGCACAATACGATTTCGCGAAAGGCTCGCACTTTGCTGAGAAAAGACGATATTGCCACCCCGATATTCAAAAGATCAACTGAGGGTGGAGATAAACTGAGCTCCCCGTTTGCAAAGAACTTTAATAAAGATCAATGGGAGCGCGCTCTTTCGGGCGCCAAAGATAACGAGCGGGATATCAAACTTTGTTTGTCTGCACTATTCTTTGGGAAACAGGTTTCGTCTCTCAGAAAGGAGCACGTGGACAACATATTCAATGGCATTAGCAAGCGTAGCGCGCTGGTTCTCGCCGTTGGTTCCGCCAATCGCAATTACCTCGCTCTAAAGTCAGATTTCCGAAGCAGGCAGCAGGAGTTTGCTAAGTCAGAAAACGCTGACCCATTTCATCTAATGGACGTAGGAAAGGCAGGGAGTCGGATTGCGCCTCAGGACAATCTATCACCGGATGATTTGACTACAGCAATCGTGGACACGTTACCTCATTGGTTCTTTCAAGCAAAAAACCTCTCAGTTGAGCGTGAGTCTATCAAGACAAAGTTTGACCTCTTGGAGCGAAGAGCAGGTTGGGTGCTTTCGGTAGAAGCCGGCCTGAGAGATCTTTGGATGTCAGCGCTTTGGGAGGCGCGAGAATTAAAGCGAGATGGAGAGGATCTGGTTTTTTGTCCTGGAGATCGTGAAAGCGATTCATACTGGTTTGCAAGCCAAATGCGAGCCGAAGCCGCTTTATGGGGGCCGCTTGCATTGTTCCATGATTTACCGGAAGATCGAGAAGACACACAACATATAATGGTCGTTTCGTTCACGCAATCACAAAAAGGTCGTGTTCAACTACGAGCCTCAAAGCCATCTTCAAAAAAGCTTCGGAAGCTCAATGAAACGATGGGCATCTTGGAACGCTCATACATTAAAGACTTTCTTGACTTTCCAGTCGAGGTCGCGGGCGCTGACATCACGATGAGGCTTCTCGTTCAGGCGCTATGGATTTTAGAGGAGCTTGGCTCCAGCATGAAATCAAAAATACAGGCGAGGGCTATCCAAAGCTATCGAGATGCCAAAGAGTTTTCGCTGCGTGTCAAAAAAATCGACTGTTTGAGGGCCTTCAGGGAAGGTTTGAGTGTCAGCGAAATCATCGCAAAGTCTATCTTGTCGCACCTCGTGCTGTCACCAGACGATACCGCAAAATGCTTTAGGGACGGTGCTTGGTTTCACCCCCTTGTAGAACTTGACGAAGAGCACGTCATGATCGTTCTACCGTCGGTCGAAGTCGGAGCAAAAATTCGATTTGTAGAACGGACGTTGTCTGAGTTGTTGGGACCTGATCTGGGTAAAGAGAAAAGTCTTGGCGAAACCTTTGAAAATAGCGTTCGGGAACGAGTTCGGACGGCATTGAGCGACAATGAGATCATCAATGATTTCGCGTGTTTGCCGCATGCTTTGGATGAATCTCGAACGGGTGGAGAGGAGATAGATTTACTGTTCAGAATAGGGAAGCGGATTGTCGTTGGTGAAGTGAAGTGTTTGGTTGCTCCAAATGAGTCCATTGACAGATTCAATCACCTTTCAAAACTGGAGGGCGCGGCCGAGCAGGCAAAAAGAAAAGCGGAGTGGCTATCAAAAAACCTACACTTAGTAGAAGGTTCGCTTGGCGCTGATGTCACTAAAGCGGACATCGTCCCAATAGTTGTCTTGAATCAGAAAATTGGCTCAGGACTTTTGATTGATGGCGTAGCAATAACAGACATATATCTGCTTGAGCTGTTCTCTAATGAAGGGTCGTATGCGTCAGGCGCAGCGATGAAAAAGGGCAAAAAAGCAGTCACCTACACAACATTCTACACCAATCAAGAAGAGGCGGAAGCCGCGATTCCGGAGATCTTTTCATGCCCCCCGCCGTTAAAGCCATTTATTGAAGGTGTTGAGTGGAAAAAGGTTGAGTTTCCGACAGCGTTTGGAAAGATGCTCCTTGAACACCCAAGGATGAAAGTTGGCGCACTCGTAACACCTGAACTGGAAGCTGCGGCGAGCGCTTTCTCGCTGAAGGGTGGCTCTCCGGATAAGTCGCTGACCGCCGATTGATTGCTGGTATAGAATATGCAACGAACGGCAGCTCTCCGCCCTGTCTGCCGCATTCCTCGCGGCTATGATGGAGATCGGGCACGCGCAGGGAAGGAAGTCCGGGAAACCCGCATGCCCGGCTAACAGGTCTTGCCGACCTCAAAGAAAGACTTCCCGACGCCCGTTGGACCGATCCCCATGTCGATCGGATGGTCAGGGTAGATAATTTTCCCTCGTCGGTCTTAGAAGGGCCGAGTTCGTCCGGCGGTTCGGCGCTGCCATGTCGCGTGGGGTGGTAACCAGTCCTATACAGCGCGGCTTTTCCATCGCGTCAGTGAGATTAAGAATGAGGGATGAGACACTACGGACCAGTGACGCGCGTCCAGCTTCGCCGCTGCAAGAGCTCTGCTTTATTCAGCGATCGATAGAGACCGTCATGGACAGTCGCTACAGAAGCATGAGAGCGACGCGGATACAGGCAATCCCGTGACCAGCGTGAATGGGCTGTCACAACCTTGACGCGCACACGCACAATTTCCCGGGACAGTGAGTCACGCTCTGGAAGGACAAGGTAATCTTGGCACAGCCGCTCCCCTACACGTGTTGCCACCCTGAGCCATGATTTCTTTCTATCATGAGACCAGGGTGTCGAGGATGGATCGATGCCCGGGATGAAGAAGAACGGCCGATCCGCGCCCGCAACCATTTTCGCTCGGGTGTAGAACAGTGCTTCGGCCGCCGAACTGATAGTTGCGATCGCGTTACCGTCGACCATAGCGAAGGGGGTCGTCTTGTTGCGATGAATCGCTGTGGAGAGAGCCGGGCAGAATTTGAAGCTTAGAACCCTTCCGCAGGGCTCGAGAGCGAGATGTGAAAAGAGCATGTTCGTGTCGTCGCTACGCACGACGTCCTTAATCCATGCGGTGCTCTTCGCCAGAGGCGATCCTGTGATATCTGCCAAATCAGCACACAATGCCTTGCACGGTGGTCTTCCGGTCATAGCGACGATACGTAACCGCCCGATTGAGGCCGCCTGCCTGACGGCGGGGTTCCGAGCTAAGACACGTGCATAACGACGTCCTTAACGACGTGTCTTATTAGGAGGGGCCATGCTGGGCGAGGTTCTGGGCGTTGAGCGGCGCCGGCGGTGGAGCGAAGACGAGAAGCTCGAGATCCTGTCGGAGGTCGGTGTCGGCGGCGCGTCGGTGACGCAGGTGGCGCAGCGGCACGAGATCACGCGCTCCCAGATCTACGGCTGGCGGCGTGATCTGAAGAAGAAGGGCTTGTGGTCGCCGGATCGCGGGACCGTTTTCCTTCCGGTCGATTTTGGTGAGGCGCGGACGCCGGCAAGCGCCCCCGCGCCAGCTCGACCCGTCATGGTCGAGCTGCGGATGAGCAACGGGCGCTGCCTGAGGTTCGACAGCAGCATGGATGGAGAGGCGCTGACCCGGTTGATCCGGGCGGTGGAGGCGGCATGATCGGACCGGGAACGGGCGTTCGGGTCTACCTGGCCTGCGGCCCCACCGACATGCGCAAGGGGATCGCGGGTCTGGCCGCGCTCGCCCAGGACGTCCTGCGCCAGAACCCGGCAGGCGGTGCGGTCTTCGCTTTCCGGGGGCGGCGCGGAGATCGGCTGAAGCTTCTCTACTGGGACGGCCAGGGCTTCTGCCTCTACTACAAGGTCCTGGAACGGGGGCGCTTCCCGTGGCCCGTCGCCGGCGACGGCGCCGCAAGGCTGACCTCGGCGCAGCTGGCGATGCTCTGGGAAGGCATCGACTGGCGCCGCCCGGACTGGGGTGCGCCTCCCGCTCGGGTGAGCTGATAATTCTCTCAAACCCCTTGTTTTACTGGTTATGTACCGCACGGGATGGTAAGGTTCCGCATGTCCGAAGCCTCCTCCCTTCCGCCTGACGATCCTGCCAAGTTGCGCGCGATGATCGCCGCACTCGAGGCCGAGAACGCGGCCATGCGGGCGGAGACGACAAGGCTCACGGCCGTCCTGAAGGCGCACGAAGCCCTCGTTCAGGCGCTCCAGATCCGGATCGCCAAGCTCCAGCGTCAGAAGTTCGGCGCGAGCTCGGAGAAGATCGAGCGCGAGATCGAACAACTGGAACTGGCCCTCGAGGCGCTGGAGGTCGCGGCTTCCGCCGCCCGGGAGGCCGAGGAGGAGCCGGAAGCAGAGCCCGCTGTCGCGGAACCTGCTCCCATGCGGCGCAAACCGAAGGTCTCGGAGGCAACGCCCCGCGAGCGCATTGTGCTCGATCCCGGCGATGCCTGTCCCGCTTGCGGGGGCGAGCTGCGGCTCGTCGGTGAAGACATGAGCGAGATCCTCGAACTGATCAGCGCACGGCTGAAGGTGATCGAGACGGCGCGCCCGAAGAAGTCCTGCCGGAGATGCGAGAAGATCACCCAGACCCCGGCGCCTGCACGCCCGATCCCGCGTAGCATGGCGGGACCGGGCCTTCTGGCACACATCCTTGTCTCCAAGTTCGACGATCATCTTCCCTTGTATCGACAGAACGAGATCTTCGCCCGCATGGGCGCGGATATCCCGGCCTCGACGCTCGTCGACTGGTGCGGCCAGGGTGTGCGGGTGCTCTCTCCGCTCGTGGCGCGGATCAGGGCTGACGTGATGACCGCCGACCGCCTCCATGCCGACGACACCCCGGTGCGAGTGCTCGACCGCTCCAAGCGGCTCGAGGGACTGGGAAAGGGCGTGAAGGAGGGCCGGATCTGGACCTACCTCCGGGATGACCGGCCATGGGGCGGGACAGCGCCGCCCGGTGTCGCCTACTTCTTCTCACCGGACCGGAAGAGTGCGCATCCGCACCGCCATTTGGCCGAGTTCAGCGGCATTCTTCAGGCGGACGCCTATACGGGCTTCAAGGCGCTCTATGAGCCCGATACTACCGGCGCGGTGCGCATCCGCGAGGCCGCCTGCTGGGCACACCTGCGCCGGGACTTCCACGATGTCTGGACCGGCACCAAGTCGGCGATCGCCCGGGAGGCGCTGGATCGTATCGGCGCGCTCTACGACATCGAACGCGAGATCACCGGCTGCTCCGCCGAAGAGCGGCGACGCGTCAGGCAGACCCGCACGCGCCCGCTGGCGGAGAACTTCAAGGCGTGGTCGGAGACACAGCTCGGCCGGGTCTCCGGCAAGAGCGCGCTGGCCAAGGCCTTCCGCTACGCGCTCCGCCGCTGGCCGTCCTTCACGCTCTTCCTGGAGGACGGCCGCGTGGCCATCGACAACAACCCGGCCGAGCGCGCGATCAAGCCGGTGGTGATTGGTCGGAAGAATTGGCTCTTCGCCGGGGCTGATGCCGGGGGAGAGACCCTCGCGGAGGCCATGACGATCATCGAGAGCGCGAAGCTCAGCGGTCTCGATCCTGAAGGCTACCTGGCCGACATCCTGGCCCGCATCGGCGATCACAAGATCAACCGCCTCGACGAGCTGTTGCCGTGGAACTGGGCGCCGATCGCTCAGGAGGCCAAGGCCGTCGCCTGATCTGCGGTCCTTACCGGCCGGTTACGACGATACCAAGATGCAGTAGCTTGTCTCGGTCGACATAGGCATAACAGGCGTGGAAAAGACGCAAGAGGTGGAGTGACGGATTTGCGCGCTCGATCATGGCGACTACTTTCTCAGTCATAAGGTATTCGCTCGGTTTGGACATCGTTTGCCTCCAGTTGTTCGGAGGGTAGATCGGTCCATCGCAGCGCACCCGGAAACGGAAAACTGAAGAAAAACCGCGGCGCGCAAAATTGCCTGAAAAGTCCCGTTTCCTGCCTGAGACCGGAATGCACCTGGTCAAGATCACCCCGCCGACGCCTTGAACATCACCGTATTCGACTGAACTTCTCACAAATGAGCCTTCCTGACCCGTCATCTTGGACGATCGGGCCGGACTTTTGCCAAGGTATTATATCTAAGCTTTTGTTTTAATGTTTATTTCTCAGGTCAGAACCTTGAGGAACCTTAGAAACTGGAG
>Ga0208934_1000831_pt1 | contig 12368 bp, 17 predicted proteins | sample MalvirDeepMed_s2_FD_184243 | JGI IMG/M metagenome (GOLD analysis project Ga0208934, IMG submission 184243) | Marine viral communities from the Global Malaspina Expedition - Malaspina viral metaG DeepMed_s2 (SPAdes) (version 2) | ecosystem: Environmental > Aquatic > Marine > Oceanic | place... | reverse complement strand
TTTCCAAGGCCATGCTCGTTGCGTATTGCTCACTGATAAATGAGTACCGGCAGTTTCCGAATGATGCCGCTGGCTTGGCCGCGCCTGAGCAGTGGGCGTCGGATGATATTGCGGTCATCGTCTTCGAAGCGTCCGGCGCATATCATCGGGAACTCGAGCGTCATTTGTCGCGCCGGGGACTGGCCTTCGCGAAGGTCAATCCCCGACAGGCACGACGGTTCGCGGAAGCGATCGGGCGTGTTGCCAAGACAGACCGACTCGACGCCGAGATGCTGGCCAGGATGGGGGCTACCCTGCAGCTCGAACCGACGGTGGCACAGCCTGAAGTCGTTGCGGATCTACGCGATTTACTGGTGTTCCGCCGAGGCCTGATCAAGGATCGCACCGCCGCGAGAACGCGGCTCAAGATGGCAAGGCAAGTGGTCCTGCGCCGTTTTCTCACGCAACGGCTGACACAGGTCGAGCGGCAGGGCGCAAGGCACGACATCCACACCCGCATGGCCGGTCTGCATCACCTTCTGACCGGAGGGCCGCGCCAGCCCTCATGGCGGAGCTCCTATCCGCCGCGACGCCTCTGGGGCGATATCGGCCTCGCGGAGGGGAGAGCGCGCGCGCCGCGGCGTTTCCTTCAGGCGCGCTTGCGGCGGTGATGAGGGGCGGCGGATGACCCAGGCCCTTGCCTTCGCCTATGCCGGACTGGCGGCGTTGCCGGTGCTGATGCACTTGGCAAACGCCGCCGGCGCTCCGCTCGGTCGGTTCACGGTCGGCGGCCGCTTTCCCGGCCGCTTGCCCCCCGTGTGGCGGGCGCTGGCGCGAGTTCAGGCCGCGCTGCTCGGAACCATGGCCGGCGCGGTGCTCGCCCGGGATGGCATTGGCGTCCTCTCGCTAACAGCGCTGTTCTGGCCCGCAGTGGCACTCACCCTGCTGTCCCTTGCCGCGAATGCCGCGAGCCCGCGCGCCCAGAGCGCCTGCTCTGGACGCCAGTCCTCCTTTCCATGGCCACCGCCGCGCTCGGCGTGGGCCTGTCCTGAACCCCGGAGTCGATCCATGAACGTTCTCGTCGCCGGTGCGACCGGCTATCTCGGGCGCTTCCTTTGCGCGGAATACGCCCGGCGCGGGCACCACGTCACGGCCCTTGTTCGCGACGCCCGGCGGGCCGGGACCCTTGCCGATCTGACGGTCGAGGCCGAGGCCACGCGGCCCGATACGCTCAAGGGGATCATTGACGGCACGGAGCTCGTCGTCTCCTCGCTCGGCATCACGCGGCAGGCCGACGGGTTGGCTACCGGGACGTCGACTATCAGGCCAAGTTCAACCTGCTGCGCGAGGCGGAGGCTGCGGGCGTAGGCCGCTTTGCCTATGTTCATGTCCTGAACGCAGACGCTATGACGGGCGTGCCGCTCGTCGCGGCCAAGTTCGCCTTCGTGGGCGCTCCGTGCCTCCGACATGCCCGCCACGGTGATCGCGCCGACCGGATACTTTTCCGACATGGGCGAGATTCTGGCGATGGCGCGACGCGGCCGGGTTTGGCTGTTCGGGGACGGCTCGCAACGCCTCAACCCAATCCACGGCGCCGACCTGGCGACGGCCATCGCAGACGCAACGGACGCCGAAAGAGGCTGGGTGGAGATCGGCGGGCCCGACGTGATGACGCAGGACGAGATCGCCCGCGCCGCCTTCGCCGCCCTCGGGGCCAAGCCGCGCATCACCCACCTGCCGGACACCCTGCGCCGGACCGCGCTGGGCGTCCTGCCGATCCTGCCGCGCCGGTTGAGCGGCCCCGCGCGCTTTTTCCTGACCGCGCTTGGACTCGACATGGTCGCGCCCCGGTTCGGAACACGGCATCTGGCCGACCACTTCGCACCCCTTCGCCGCCGCGACGGCGCAATACCGCAAGGACCCCGCTCATGACCCTTCGCAACGCCAGCGACCTCGCCGCGCTGACCTGTGCGGCAACCTACCTTGTGGGCTTTGCGCTGCTGCTCACCGTACTCGCCCCGCTGGGCTTTGGGCCGGACGAGATCGACGCCGCCGCCATCGCGGCCGTCATCTCCGAGCGTCCGGGCCTGCTGATCTCCTGGAATACCACGGTCTACGTCGTGAACGCGCTGGCACTGGTTGTTTTTGTCGTCGCGCTCCGCCAGCAGATCGCGCGATCACGGCCCGACGCCGCCGCCCTGACCGAGGCGATCGGCCTGATCTGGGCCACCCTCGTCCTCGGCGCCGGGATGATCGCCAATGTCGCCGTCGAACGGGCCCACGCTCTTGCCGCCGATCCGGATGCCGCAGCCGCCCTGTGGCAGACGCTTCACGCGGTCGAACTGGGCCTCGGCAGCGGTAATGAAATCGCCGGAGGCGCGTGGATCTTGGCGGTCAGCGTCGCGGGCCTTTCGACCGGCCTCTTCGGTCGCGCCACCGTCGGGATCGGAGCGATCAGCGGGGCCGCGGGGCTCGTGACCATCCTGCCGCCGCTTGGAGAGATCGCCGGCGCCGTCTTTGGCCTTGGCGCCATCGCGTGGTTCGGCGCTGCAGGAGTTGTGCTTCTCCGCGGCGGCGAGACCTCTATTGCAACGAAGACCGCCGCATGACGTCCCTTCGCACTGGGACTTTGGGTTGCTTTACAACCGCATCTTCCAGCCGTTGCCGACCCAGATCTTGCCCCCACTCGTCACGTAGGCTGCGCCCGGGACAGTGCCGTCAGCCCAAAGAGCAGCAGCGTTGCCGCTAGGCCGCATGCGATGGTCCGGACCGTGTTCCAGAACGTCCAGCGTGGCAGGTACGTACCCGTCCAATAGCTCCGCGTCGCATCTTGAGTCGGGTCCATCCCGGCCAGCGCCTCGTTCATCGGCACATTGAAAACGACCGTGACCGCGAAGCAGCCGAGCAGGTAGACGATGCCGGCCGCGGCAATCGCCATGGCCAAAGCGCCATCGAGCCAGAACGCGGCATGGACGACCAACACGAGCGACACAGCCGCCAAGCCGAGGAAGAGGGTCATGAAGACCCAGCGGAAAACCTCGCGGTTGATCACCTGCATGGCCTCGGCGCCGCCTTGGCCACTGGTGAGCGACAGGGCGCGCATGATGAAGTCGGAGAAGGCGAGGAAGACACCACCGACCAGAGCATAGCCGAGAACGGTGGCGTGAGCGAGGTAGAAGACGAGAGGTGACATCGGGCGGGTTCCTTTGGCGTTAGGGGCGGCGCGGCGGCGTGGGCCGCGCCGCGTGCATGGTCAGTGTGCGGGACGCGCGGCTGGGTTCGACGCGGCCGACTCCAACAGCGGCCGTCGGAACGCGGCGAGGAGAAGCGCGGCGATTGCGATCTCGATTGCGAGGGCCGCAATCACGCTACCGGACGGAATGCCGTCAAGGGCCAGCCCGATCAGTCGCCCAGCCGGAAAGGCAAGGAAAACAGTGAGGGCAACGGCGATCGAAACAGGCCGGAACGCGCGTCGCCAGAGGCCGAGCAGAATGAGAATGCCGGAGGCGGCAAGGCCGGCGCCGAGTGCGCGAAGCTCGCTGAGAAGAGATGCATCCGGGCCGAGCGCGATGCCGTAGCCTGCGTAGAACGCATGCGGCACGGTGACGATGAAGCTGCCGATGGACAGAGCCGTGAAGCCTGAAACGCCGAGCGCGATTTTCTCGAGAATTCTGGTGCGCATGTCGAATTCCTTTCCCTGGCGGTGATCAGGCGGCGCTCGTCCACGCTCCGACGCGGGCCGCGGCGTGCGCGAAGTCGGCGAAGTCGCGGGGCGGGCGTCCGATAGCCCGCATCACGCCGTCGGTGGTGTACGCGTTCCGGCCGTCCAGCGTCTCCCGCGCAATGCCGGTAAAGACGTCGGCGACGAACTCTCCGCCGGCTTGGGCGACGTTCGCGTGGAAGTCTTCGAAGGTGATCGGCAGGTGTTGGATCTCGCGACCCGTGGCCTGCGAGAGCGTGGCGGCCATGTCGGCGAAGGTCATCAGGCGCGGGCCCGTGACCTCGTAGAGCTGGCCCTTGTGACCCTTCTCGGTCAAAGCGGCGACCGCGACGTCGGCAATATCGTCGATGTCGATGATCGGCTCCGCGATGTCGCCGCCCGGCATCGGCAAGACACCCGCGAGGATCGGGTCGCGCAGGTAGCCTTCCGAAAAGTTCTGGGCGAACCACGCCGCGCGGACGATGGTGAAGCCCATGCCCGAGGTGCGGACCACGTCCTCGCCCAGACGGGCATGATGCTCCCCCCGGCCAGAAAGCAGCACGAGGTGTTCTACCCCGACATCCCGGGCCGTCTCGCAGAGCGACTCGAGCTTTTCGACCGCGCCGGGAAAGGCGAGGTCGGGGAAATAGGTGACGTAGGCGGCGCGCGCGCCGGTCAGGGCCGAGGCCCAAGTGTCAGGCGCTTCCCAGTCGAACGGGGTGGCGGAATTGCGCGCCCCGCGGCGGACGGCGACGCCGCGCGCTTCGAGGCGGCTGACGACGCGGCGGCCGGTCTTGCCGGTCGCGCCGATGACGAGGATGGGTCGGTCTTGCATGGATCATCTCCCTGGCTTTCAGTGTCGGTAGCCTTGTAAATAGCCGGGCGGGCCCGGCCAGATCTTGACCGCGCTCGCCATCGTTTTGACCCACGGCGCCAAGGCGGCTTCATGGGTTCGCGCGGGCCTTGCGATAGCTTTTGGGTGTCATGCCCCTCCAGCGCTTGAAGGCCCGGGTGAGGGCGCTGTGCTCGGAGAATTCGGTGAGGAAGGCGATTTCGGCCAGGGAATGCCAATCGTCGCGAAGCAGCCCCTCGGCAAGATCGCGGCGCGTCTCCTCGGTCAGGGTGTGGTAGCTCATCCCGTGGTCGGACAGACGCCGATGAAACGAACGCCCGTTGAACCCAAGGCCGCCCGCGATCTCTGTTATCTTCAGGCTGCCTTAACTCAGCGCTTTCGCGATGGCGTCCCTGGCTTGGCTCATCACTTCGGGGGCGTCTGAGGTCCGCGACAGGTCGGCGTCGAGATGCGAGATCAGGTAGCGGGAAATCCCCTCGTCGCCGAGAATGTTCGGCCGGTCCAGCGTCTCGTCCGCGTAGAGGATCGCGTCATACTCCGCGTCGAACCTCACCGGGCAGCCGAACCACGCCTTGTGAGCCGCAATGGACCGCGGGCCGACATGCCGCACCAGAACCTCACTTGGTGTGACCGGCACGGGGCTGACTTCCCGTGCGACCGACACGGCGCTGGCGAGGGTCGCCTCGTTCGACAGCCGCATCCCCAGCCGCCTGTCCCCGGCGCGGTGCATGATGAAAAGCGTACCCCCCCCTCGCAGGCCGCAGTTCGTACCGCACGACGCTGGTCCACAGGCGGGCATTCCGCTCGATCCGGGCGTAAGAGGCCCTCAGCGTCGTCGCGGCCTTGAACGCAGGTCCCAGCGCGCCGTATTCGTCGAGCCGCATCGACGCGCCCGTGCGCACTGGAATGCCTGTTACGTCGATCTGCCCGGCCATGCGTTCGAGCATGTCGCAATAGCGCGCGGCGGGGATCATCTGACTGGGGTTCCGAGGCCCTTCTGGGTCGATCCCGATCGGGGACAACATCCCGGCCGTGTCGATGCCGTCGCTTGCCGCGGCCACCATCTTGCGCGCGAAGAACGACGTGACGTATCCCATGCCCGATACTTTACGGCGCGCGTTCTGTCTGCCGAGAGCCGGGTTGGTTGCGCGCTACTGTCGCCCGTGGCGCCATGCCCCGGTGAAGTTGCGCTGACATTCGCCCGAGGCGGCGCAGATAGCGTACCCGCGTGGTCACTCCCGCCCGCGAGCCGGACACGGCCTCTTCCAGACGGCGCCAGGCCCCCGCCCCGTCGCTTTCAGCGCGTTTGGCACCGAGGAATGATCAATGCCGGGAAAAATGCCCGATATCGGGTTCGGCACTGCGCAATCGGAGATACCCGAGAACACGGCCGTCTCGTTTTGGATCGAGAACGAGGATCTCGCCTTCGTAAACATGAAATTCCGTCAATTCCTCGATATTCGTGAAATGACTGACGATCAGCAATGGCCCGGTTTTCCCCTCTCCCGTCCAACCGGCAATCAGATCGCGCAATGGTGTCACCGTCGCCGCGCCTTGCAGGGAAAGCAGCAGATTGACGCCGGTGTCCTCCGCAAGCGCGACTGAGAGGCTGTACTCCGGGTCAATAAGGCCAAAGCCCTCGACCAACGCATTTTGCGTGTCGCGGCTGCGGCACCATTGGCTGGCGACGATGGTATCGGGACGAATTCCGTTGCCGGCCAGAAGAACCCCGAGGTCCACCATGTTTTGACGTCCGTCATCGGAAAGATTGCGCTGTCCGCCGCAATCGGATGGTGCAACGTCGACCTCGTCACGCACGCTCCAGTCTGTCGGCCCGTGCCGCATCAGTAGCACGATATCTTTGCGGAACAGGTCGTCGAGCATCTGCAGCGGCTCGAACCGAAGCGTTTCACGGGCCCCATCCGGCCTGGTGGCGATAGTCGCACTCATCTCGCCGACATGGGCCGTAACCGCGGCGATAGGTGGCGATGCGCCCCCAGTAGCGGCGGTGAAAAAGGGAATTGCAATCAGGAACATAAGGCGGTGCATGGTCGACCCCTGTTATGACGAATGCAGGCCCGGGGCTGACCCCGGGCCTGACTGCTGAATGGGCGATCACATCTCGATCGCGGCGAGGATCCTGTTGCGCACGTTGCGGTCCTCGTCGGTGTTTTCGGCGATGAAGATGATCTGTACGATCTGAGACAGGGATAGCTTGGAGACGTCGGTGTCGAACCCGTTGTCCCGGAGGATCCTTGAGACGTTCAGTTCCAGCATCGTCAGCCCCTGCTGCATCGACGCGAAGTCGTAGTCCTGGGCTGCAATCGGTGCGGCCATGGCGGACGAGGCGGCGATGGCGAGGGCGGCAAGTCGGAAGTTCATGGTGTGTCCTTTCTTGGGGAAATAGCTACGGGCCAACGGCTTGCGCCGAAGCTGCGAAGCTTTGCGGTTTGGTGGGGGTGGTGGATGCCTCCAGACGGAGGCGGGTCGGATCAGAGGTCTTCGACAGGCGTGGACTGGATATCCGTCCACGTTTCGTAAGCGCCTGACAGGACGTCTTCGCGGTTCTCGAGGTACTGATCGAAGATCGCCGCGTTGACGAAGAGATAGAGCTTGCCGTCGACGATGTCGGCATAGCGGACATCCCCGTCGAGCTTCTTGCCCTTGTAGACACCGAAGGCGCAGAAGCCTCCGAATTGCGGCAAGTACGCAGCTGGATCGGCGTCGAAATTCTGCTGGGCGTCTTCGGTGGCGAAGTAGTAGTCCACCCCGTCATGGGCCGTCGTATGGACGGCATCGCCGGTTTGCGGGGTCTGGCTTTCGAACATCGACACCGGGTCCACACCGTGCATCCCCAGCGGGTTGCCCGTCGCCGTCAGGCTGTTGGTCACGTTGTATTCGTCCGCAGCGAACGCGGCGGAGGATCCGATGATCGCGGCGCCTAAGACGAGCACGCACAGTTTGAGAGAGGTCTTCATCGTTCTGGTCCTTCCAGGGGGTTGGGGTGAGAGGGGTCGTTCGATCAGGCCCGGCGCGCGATGCGGTCGACGGCATCGTCGGTCCACCACACGCCGTTGGCGACCATCCGGAAATTGATGATCGCAGCGAGGTATCCGTCTCCTTCGGGCACCTTTGCGCCCGCGGTCGCATCCCGCACCACGGCCACCTCGTACCCGAGTTCGAGCAGCTCGTAGAGGTGTGCCTGGGTGCAGAGGTTGGCCGACATGCCCGCCAGGATGACCTTGTCGATCCCGCGTTTGCGCAGCTGAAGGTTCAGGTCGTTCTGCGCAGGGCCGTAGACCTTGTGAGGCGAGCAGATGACCGTTTCGCCATCTTCGATGTATCGCTTGTATTGCGGCATCCAGTCGGCGCCAGAGCCCTGGAATTCGTCGAGGTTCAGGGGACCGGGCCGGTCGAACATGCCAATCGAGTGCATGGTCTTTTCCAGCGTGCCCTCGAACTGCCACTTGTGGTCATGCGGATAGTAGTAATGCGGCGATATGAAGACCGGCATCCCCGCGGCCTTGGCGGCGGCGAACAGACGCCCGATATTGTCGACGGTGCCTTGTTCGGTCACGCTTTCGCCGACCACGCCCCAAGTGACGCCATCCTCGGACAGGAAATCGATCTGCGGATCGGTGACGACAAGTGCCGTGCGGCCTCGCTCGATCGCCATGTCGACCTGCGGCAACCCCGGCTCGACGGGGTCGGCATAGAAGGCTTCAGCCTCCTCGGTCGCGGCAGCGGCACTGCCGGGCGTGAGTGCTGCGGCGCCCGTGGCCGCGGCGCCGGCCGCCCCCGCCATCAGCCGCCGACGCGCCATGTCGACGCGTTCCGGGGTGGCATCGCAGGTGCAACTGCGATTGTGATCGTGATCGTGATCGTGATCGTGGTTCATTGTCGGGCTCCTTCGCGTGGCTTTCAACCTCTTCCCGCGGGAAAGCGTCCTGTCGGGCCATGCCTTGGGTCGCTTGCCTTGGGTCGGTGGGATGAATGTGCCGGATGGCGGGACCGGGGTATCGGCCGGGTCTGCCAAGCTCTTGGCCACACCTGCCACGCTTTTGGCGCGGCGAACTTTCTCGCGCGCAGATCGAACCTGATAGGCTATCGGTACAAAACGGAAAAAGGATCGGCGTCTCTCGGTCGAAGGTAACCCGTGTGCTTCAGGCCTGAGCCGGGTCTTACCGGCGATGCGGATGTCCTCTCGGAACGTAGTGAAACGCTGATCATCCGAGGTGCTTAGGCCCCTCCGGTCCGCGGGGTCGGGATCCTGATGACCCAAGGAAAGGCCATCACACGGGACGACACCGGCTCACGGCAGGACCACGATCAGCCGTTGTCCTCATATGGGGTTCGGCCAAGTCTGCCAGTCGTCCGACCGTTCTAGATATTGACGTCACTAAGATGGGGAAACCTGGTGCCTGAACTGCGCCGGGGCCAGTCCGACCCATCGCTTGAACGCGCGGCTAAAGGCGCTTTGTTCGGAAAAACCCGTGAGAAACGCGATCTCGGCGATCGAACTAGAGCTGTCGCGCAAAAGCTCCTGCGCGAGCGATGACTGCGCTTCGGTCAGGACGTCGCGAAAGGTCAGCCCCTCTTCTGCCAGCCGACGATAGAGTGTGCGTTCGCTCATCCCCATGTCCCGCGCCACGTCGGCTGCTTGAGGTACGCCGTTGCTCAGCGACGGGGCCAGCCGTTGCAAAAGCTCGGCCCGGACCGAAGGATCATCCCTGAGGGTGCCAATCTCGGTCTCGAGGTGGGCGGTCAGGAAATTCGATATCCCCTCGTCGCCCAGACGGTTCGGAAGATCGAGCATTTCGGGCTTCAGGGCAATCGCGTTCCGGTCGGCCGCGAAATGCACCGGGCATCCGAACAGCGCCGCATAGCGGTTTTGGTCTCCACGGCATTCGTGGCGAAAGGCCACGTACTCGAGGACCAGCTCCTGCTCGACGAACCGGCGCATATTCCGGGCGAACCCGGCCAGCGCACCTTCGTTGCGGAATTCGAGTACCGGGTGATGCCTGGTCCGGGCCTCGAAAATGAAAAGCGCGGGGTCGCTGGATGTATCCAGGCAATAGGCTGCGGTGTCGGTGACCACCCGCCAGTACCTCTCGACCCGTTCCAAAGAGGCACGCAGGGTCGGCGCCGTCTTTATCGCCAGACCAAGCGCGCCGATATCGTCGACATGGATCATTCTGGAATAGGCTTCGACCAGCACGACTTCGTCCCCATGCCCGCGACGGATCCAGTCCAGAAGCTCGAAATAGTCGGTGTCCTTCAGCTTGCCATTCGCGGGTTGAGGCAGCCGGCGCACGACCACTCCGCCAGAAACGAGCGCCCCGTCGTTTCTGAGCGTCATCCCGGCCGCGCTGGCCATGGCACGTGCGAACCCTGCGATCACGGTAGGCATGGCCAAACGTATGCCGAAAGTGACCCCCTGACCAGAATTTCTGCCGCCGAGTGAGAAATGCCTTATCATTCAGGGGGTGACGTGAGGCGTCGCAACGCCCTTGTTGGCCAGTTCCTGTTCGAGGCTGGAAATACGGGCAGTGAGGTGCGCAATCTCGCTGTCGCGTTCCGCATCAGTAAGGCGTACCGGGATATGCCTGGGGCAATTCCAGTCGAAGGCGGCGATCCGGATGACAATGCCGCGGTCGGCCTTAGGCCCGTCGAACCCGTTCAACAGGTCCACGATCTCGGGATCCTCGGTGATCCGGACCTGCCCCAGAAGCTTCAGGCGCTGTCGCCGGACATGATCGACGGCGATGATCGACACCCGGTCATCGTGGCGAAGGTTGCCAGCGCTGATGTATTGCCGGTTGCCCCGGTAGTCGGCATATCCGATCGTCCGCTGGTCGATGACCTTCAGGAAGCCCGGTGCGCCACCCCGGAACTGGACATAGGGCCATCCAGCCTCCGACACCGTGGCCTGGAAGAAACCGTCACGCTCGGACAAGAACACCGCCTCGCGTGGGCCAAGTTCGTCGTCGCATTCCACATCCGGGGACAGACGACGGTCATACGTCCCTGCAGACCCGAGCCGGGCCTGTTCTTCGCGGACGCGCGCCGTGAAGGCGATCCTGGCAAAGGCATTCGACATGGTGCGTCTCCTAGAGCCCGAGGTCGGTGAGGCCGGGGTGATCCCCGGGTCGGGGGCCCAGGGGCCAGTGGAACAGCCGCTCTTCCTCGGCGATGGGCAGATCGTTGATCGACGCGATGCGCCGGCGCATCAGGCCGTCGCCGTCGAACTCCCAATTCTCGTTGCCGTAGGCCCGGAACCATACACCGCCGTTGGCGCGATACTCGTAGGCGAAGCGCACAGCGATGCGATTGCCGCGGTACGCCCAGAGCTCCTTGATCAGGCGGTAGTCCAGTTCGCGCGCCCATTTGCGGGTCAGGAAGTCGACGATCCGCTCTCGGCCCTGAAAGATCTCCGCCCGGTTCCGCCATTGGCTGTCGGGCGTATAGGCCAGCGAAACCTGTTCAGGTGCGCGGCTGTTCCAGGCGTCTTCCGCCCGCCGGACCTTTGTCCGGGCCGAGGTGTCGTCGAAAGGCGGTATTGGGGGGCGTGTCATGGCGCGGACCTGATCGAGATGGGGGAATGAACCCCGGTCGCGTGGGAGGGGCGCGACCGGGGTCCCGGACAGTCAGGCTGCCGATGCGCTGACGGCCGGGAAGTCGATGGGCGTGCCGAGCGCCTCGTTCAGGTAGTTGGTCAACGTGTTCAGCGCGACATGCGCCACGATCTCAACGACCTCCGCCTCGGTGTAGCCCGCCTGTTTGACGGCCGCGACGTCGGCATCCGAAGCCCTGCCACGCTCGTGGACGAGCTTGGTGACGAAGCGGACGGCGGCGTCGGCCTTGGGATCCGAGGATCCGCCAGCCCGGTTCGCCGAGATCTCGGCGTCGCCCAGTTTCGCGACGTTCCGCGCGAGATACGTATGCGCCGCCAGACAGTAGTCGCAGCCGTTGATCTGCGCGACCGCCAGGGCGATCCGCTCGCGGGTTTGGGGCGTCAGGGTGCCTTTCGCGACGGCGCTGCTCAGGGCCAAATAACCCTCAAGGGCCGCGGGGCTGTTTGCGGTGATCCGGAAAAGGTTCGGCACGCTGCCCAGGGCCTTCTTGACGCCCTCGAGCAGGGGGCGCGCGGCGGCGGGCGCCGCGTCGATCGAAACGGGAATTTCAATGCGGGACATGACGGGTCTTCCTTGGTGTTTTTGGATGACCCGACATTAAGCATCATCTGTCCTGCGCGTATGGGCTGGGTCTGCCAGCGCTTTTGCAGGGACTGCCAAAGAAGAGGATGCCGACGTGGATTGCGTTCACTGCACTTCAGCAGACTGCAAATCGTAGCTTATGTCAGTGTCCGAAATTCGGGCGGCAGCTCCGGCAATGGATGGGGAGTACGAGGAATGAGGTATTCCGCATCGGAAAAGCTTGAGATCATCCGCACTGTCGAAGCCTCGTATCTGCCGGTGCGCCAGACGCGGTACCGAGCGGTCACATGGTGAAAGCGGAACGGCTTCTTTCGATCGAGAACGACCATCGTCGCTGAGGTGGGGCGCCGGCAAATGGGGGTGTTGGAGAACGAGCGCGGATTACGCAGCGATGTGAAGGACTTCGGCCCCTCTTGCTTCCCCAGTGCTTCCACGTGTGGTGGAAACGCAAACGTCGCCCCGGGGGCGGCTCATAGGCGTTTAATAACGCGAACAGGATTTGGTTGCGGGGATAGGATTTGAACCTATGACCTTCAGGTTATGAGCCTGACGAGCTACCGGACTGCTCCACCCCGCGGTGCTTTTGTTTCATCGAATGAGAGATACGTTGGGGCTTTTT
>Ga0208934_1000820_pt1 | contig 12430 bp, 15 predicted proteins | sample MalvirDeepMed_s2_FD_184243 | JGI IMG/M metagenome (GOLD analysis project Ga0208934, IMG submission 184243) | Marine viral communities from the Global Malaspina Expedition - Malaspina viral metaG DeepMed_s2 (SPAdes) (version 2) | ecosystem: Environmental > Aquatic > Marine > Oceanic | place... | reverse complement strand
ATTCAGTTGCTTGTTTTTCAATGGCTTGGCCTGCGTGCCCCTGCCGCATGTCCGGATAGAGCTTCTGGTAGGCTTCCCGTTTCTGCGCCATGAAATAGGCCAGTTCAAGCGGGCTGAGGCCCCTGCCGCCAAGGTTCCCGTCGCATTCGAGCGCCAGCGCCTCGGTCTCGTTGCAACGGACAACGTCGCAGGGGATCGCAGGCATCCCGAGGAGCTGAACGGCGGCAAGCCGATGAGCCCCGTCAAGCAGAAAATCGCCCTTCGGCGTCCGCCGGACCAGGATGCGGCCAAGGAAACCGTTCCGCCGGATCAGATCCGCCATGTTGTCGACGCCGGCTTGCGTCACTTCGCGCAATCGCGCGACGACCTGGACCTGCGCGACCGGCAATTCGTGAACGGAGGTAAGGCGCTCGATCATTCTGCGCCTCTGTCTGATTCCCTCAGGGCGCGGATGGCAGCGATGGTCGCCGCCTTCATTTCGGCAATTTCGCGCGTCACGACGGTTTGCGTCGCGATCGCCTCGTCGGTGATCAGCTCGAGATACTCGGTGACCTCGTGCGTCATCCGGTACGCTTCGATTTCCTCGTCGGTGAGCTTCGCCTCGCTGCAAAGGCGTCCAACGCGGGTGGCGATCTTGCCCAGGCCAATGTTCAGACCGACCAGGACTGCTATTGTCGAAGAGTTATCCATCTTGGCGCGGACCTTTCGTCATCGTGTAGTAGAAAATCCGCCGGCGCTCGGGTCCTTCGATCCGCAGCTGGCAGTCAATTCGGGCGCCCAGGCAGCGAAGCTCGGCGACGCAGGCACTGACGGCCGCGACCTTGCCGCGGCGCATGATCTCCCAGGTCGAATGCGGCTTTTCGTCCGAGAGGACTTGCCGGACACGCTCCAACCGTGCGGATCTGATCGTGGCGTTGTTCATCGCGCGCCGCCCTGGGAAAAGGACGGGAAAAGCGCCTCCGGCGGCAGATCCATGGATCGCTTCCGGCAGGGATCGCACATGCGGTTATGCGCGCCCTGGCTCTTGAACTTTGCCCGGCAGGTAATGCAGGGGCGCACGTCCCCGGCGCTGCCCTCGACCAGCTTCTCCAGGCGCGTCGTCGCCCGGTCTTCCGAGTGGTAAAAGCCGCTAACCCGAAGGCCGTTTCCGTTGAAAACGGCAAAGCTTTGACCGACCCGGCGGACCTCGTATGTCGGAGTGCCGGTCATTGCAGCACTCCGACGAAAATGATCAGGCCGATCCCGGCGATGAAGACGCACATACCGCCCAGGACATCGCCCGCCAGACTATTGGAAAACCGCCCCTCGGCGCGGCGAAGAACGCGCCAGGCCCCGCGCAGGGAGGAGGGAACGCGGAGCCTGGTCTGTCCGGCGCGGTCGGACCCGCCGGAACAACGATCGCCGTTCTGCTCGTGAGTGGTGGTGGCGACCGTCGGTGTGAGGTCCAGCGCGCCTTCGTTGGCGCGCAATTCGTCCATCAACAGCCCCTCGCCATGATGACCGACCAGTTGCGCGGCATGTTTGACGGCCGCCCAACTGGATGGAAGGCGCGCCGCGTGGATCAAGGTTACGCCAAGAGCGATCCGCTCGTGATCGGTCAGCTGTGCTGCGATGTCATCGGCGCGCTGGGTTAGGGTTGTGCGAGTCAGGCTCACTTCGTGGTCTCCTGCTCCAGCCGCTTTTGGTAAAGCGCATCAAACAGGTCCGGCCCAATTTCTCGGATCATGGCTTCGCGGATCTTGCGAGCCTTAGGCCCATTGCTCCATCCAGTTGAAAATCCACGAACATTTTGAAAGTTGACCCCGTTTCGTTCGGCAAACTCTCTGACGTTCGAACCCATCGCTCGCATTCCAGCGAGAAACGCGTCGTGAAAGATCGGTCCCGGCTGGTAGTTTTTTTGCCTGTCTGTCATTGTTCTACCCTGAGTCGATGCGGCTTGACCGCCATATACGTTCAATGAAAGACTGACCGTGCATTACGTTTATGTCAACGGGATTTTGTGATGGCGACCGCAATTTACGGTCTTCGCGTGTCAGAAGCGCGCAAGCGGCTAGGTTTATCTCAGAGGGCTTTGGGTGAGAAAGTTTCGCGAAGCCAAGGGTTTATAAGCGATATCGAAGCAGGTAGAACGGATCCTTCTTTCGACTTTCTCGTTAAGTTGTGGTCTTCGTGCGGCATTGACCCAAGTTGGATAGTCTCCGGTGAAGGGGAGGCATTTGTCTCATCCCGGAGTTTCCCTGGGCGAACCTTTCACGTTGAACCGGCAGACTACACTCGTCCGCTGCACGGTGACTTAGAGATAGAGGGTTTAGACTATTCACTGGTCAAACGCTTCGACGTGTCAGTGGCAGCAGGATCGGGGCGGATCGCTTACGACGAGGCAACTATAGGCCACGTCGCCTTTTCGACGCGGTGGCTTAAGGAGCTCGGACTGGTCGCGGATCTCTCCGGCTTGGTCTCCGTTACAGGCGAGAGCATGATGCCAACCATCTCGGACGGTGCTCTTGCGCTAGTCGACTTTCGTGCAAAAACCATCGAAAGCGGAAAGATATTTGTTTTTCGAATGGGAGACGAGGTAATGGTCAAGAGGCTGTTCTTGATACAAGATGATGGCAATATTGGTATTTCTATATCTTCAGATAATCTCTATTTCCCTCCTTTGAGGTTGTTTGGCGAGAGTGCAGAAGGGGTTCATCCAATTGCAAAGGTTAGAGCTATAATTAATCCAGTTTGAGTTTAGATAAAGGAAGGATGTGCTTGGGAATAATGACTTGATCCACTTGCGTTACTTGAGTTTACGCGATGATTACAGATATGAAGGAATATCGAATGGTCCGATTTTTTGGATTTATTGTGGCTTTTTCTTTTGCCAGCCAAGCCTCGGCGGAGGAAGCCGTAAAAAATAGCGAATTTTTCGAAAATACTAGTGGGTATCCCTGTTCAGTTAAATTGATAACCGACGAGGAAAAAAGTATTTCCCTTCAGTTATCTGATTACAAGAACGTCTGGTCTCTCCAATTTAATGTGCCGAACCGAGCTTCTTCATATAAACGCTTTTTCGATGACCTCGGGCTACGAGACGAGCGTGCTTTCAAGAGTGCTTTTGAAGAGATTCGTATTGGTAAGCGTAGATTAAAGTTAAATGATGTTTCTCTTCTCGAAGTTCAGCGCAAAGACGTGGATGCGCGGACTTTCGGGATGTTTAGCCTGGATGAAATTCATAACGTGGTTCGTGCGTTAGACGCAATGGTTGATGACGGTGTCGAAATTAAGGGGCTTTTTTCATTGGAGAGCACCACTGACGCGCTAAGCGATTTTCGCGCTTGTTCCTATACTGCGATGGGCCTTCAGGAAGGCGAAAAGGTAGAAACAGATTTCCGAGCAGAGTACCGTATGATCTTCCATGGTGCTTTCGAAAATTGGGTAACTACGATGGCACGATCTGAACACTGTCTCGTTGCGCGACTCGATGATCAGGCAATCTCCGAAGTGATAGAAGCGGCAGCAGAGGCCTTCTATCCAGGTTTCCTTAATTTTCAGAAGCGTCGAGAGTACCGAGACGAACTTGATGGGATGCTTCCCATGGCAAAGCTTTCAGGAATGATCGAGGCTAGAGCCCAAGGATGCTTTATGGCCGGTAGGTTGGCCGAAATTTCACGGATGCCTGTAGATCGGGCGATCGAAGAGGCTGCAGCTCTCGATTGAGTACCTTTGCTTTGTGCCCGTTAAACAAACGAGACTTCGTAGGGAGACCTGAGCCGGATGTTTCGTGTAAAGCAAAAAACCTCCTCGACGCCGTCAAGCTCCTCCTGATGGCGACGGGAGCGAAAAACCTGTCCAAGTTACAAGCTGACTTTTCCTCCGCCCAATTTTGCTATCATCCTGTTTATGTTATTTAAATCCCGTTCTTGGACAGGCTGGCAGAACTTGGACACCGATGTCTAAGTTCCGGACGCCCCAATAGCCTCAGGATCGATCCGTTTCGAGGCCGTTCAGCGGTAATTTAACGTGTATTGAACAGGGTTTAGCCGGATCGGGGTGCTGACAGCACCGGAGCGCCAGGTTCGGGCCGAAAAGGCGCATAATGGGGCATATGGGCAGCTCTGCAATGTCAATGCACTCTTCGATGACCGCGCTTGGCCCACTCTTGCGAACGCCTTGTTTTACTGGCTGATCCGGGCACTTCCCGCGTCACATAGGCTCTTCCGTCATCACTGTAAGAATGAGTGTCAACCAACAACCGGCCTTCGCCTGCAAGCCCGTCTCCCACGCGCCCCCCTGCGACACAGGTTCGTGCAACTGAACATGCCGCTATTTAGGCATCACCCCCGCTTCATCCACAACTTATCGTCTTATCCCCAAAAATATAGCTTTACAGACGCTACCCGACACAGGCACCATATCTGGTAAGGGACGTGGGAACAGCCCCCGTTCCTAGAGCAGGCACCTAGCGATTGGGACACTGCCGAACCCGGTCGCTACACAACAACAGAGGTGGCGCCATGGCCCTGTCCGAGCAGTACCTGGAAGAGGATATTCACCCGATCGACATCGTCGAGCATCTGGCCGAACACCATGACTGGGATTTCGAGCGCATCGCCGATGACCAGATCGCCATGGCGGTCGAAGGCCAGTGGCGCACCTATTCGATCACCCTGGCCTGGTCGGGCTACGACGAGACCCTGCGGCTGATCTGCACCTTCGAGATGGAGCCGCCTGCGAACAAGTTGCCGCAGCTTTACGAAGGGCTCAACTCGGTCAACGACCAGTGCTGGGCCGGGGCGTTCAGCTACTGGGCCGAACAGCAGCTGATGGTCTACCGCTACGGCCTGGTCCTGGCGGGCGGCAACGTCGCGAGCCCCGAGCAGATCGACACGCTGATCACCGCCGCCGTGCTGAGCGCGGAACGTTACTACCCGGCGTTCCAATTGATGGTCTACAGCGACAAGACCCCCCGCGAGGCCCTGCAGGTGGCTATTGCGGAGGCGTACGGGCGCGCGTAACTCTCCTCCCTGACGCGCGTTGAAAAGGGCCGGGCGACCGGTCCTTTTCTTGTCGGACGTACGAAAACGAGGATCAGGACATGACGATCACCAAAGCCGAAGAGCTTGACGGGCTCAAGGTCATCGGGCGCATCGTCGCCAACACCCTGCAGGCCATGGCCCGTGCCATGGAACCCGGCATGACCACGCGGGACCTCGACGACATCGGGCGACGGTTGCTGGAGCGCGACGGCGCGATTCCGGCGCCGGAGGACACCTACGGCTTTCCCGGTGCCAGCTGCATCAGCGTGAACGAGGAAATCGCCCACGGCATCCCCGGCGACCGTGTGCTGCGGGCTGGCGACCTGGTGAATATCGACGTTTCGGCCTCCAAGGATGGGTACTTTGCCGACACCGGCGCCTCGTTTCGCATGGCGCCGGTCAAGCCGTCGGTCGACCGGTTGTGCCGCGATGGCCGGCGGGCCATGCAGATCGGCATCGCGCAGGTGGGCAGCGACCGGCCGCTGGCCGGGATCGGACGCGCCATCGGACGTTTCGCCGAGGCGCGGGGTTACACTCTGATCCGAAACCTCGCCAGCCACGGTGTCGGCCGCGCCCTGCACGAGGCGCCGGGCGAGATCCCGACATGGCCGGTCCTGGGCGACCGCCGGCGGATCAACCACGGGCTGGTGCTCACGGTCGAGCCGTTCCTGTCCCGAGGCGGCCTCTGGGCGACCGAGGGCGAAGACGACTGGACCCTTTACAGCGCCCCGCCGGCGCCGGTAGTCCAGTACGAGCACACGGTCGTCGCGACGGACCGAGGTGCGATCATCGTGACGCAGCCGGGCTGAACGGGGCGTCGGAACACGCCACGCAGCCAGCGGGACGCGCAGGAGAGCATCATGAAGGATACGCAAATCGCAAGCCGCGGACTCGTGCTTCTGGGCTGCGGCAAGATGGGGTCGGCCATGCTCGAAGGCTGGCTGGACCGAGGCCTGCCAACCGGTTCGGTCTGGGTCATCGACCCCAACCCGTCGGATTGGCTTCAGGGCACGGGCGTCCATCTGAACGAGGACCTGCCCGACGATCCGGCGCTGGTTCTGGTGGCGGTCAAGCCGCAGATGATGGGTGACGCGCTGCCCTCGCTTCAGGCCCTTGGGCACGGCACGACGCTCTTCGTCTCGGTTGCCGCGGGCATTCCCATCGCCACTTTCGAGCGGCTGCTGGGGTCCGAGACGCCGGTCGTGCGGGCCATGCCCAACACCCCCGCCGCCGTGGGCCGCGGGATCACCGCGATCATCGGCAACGCCCATGCGGGCGACCTCCACCTCGAACAGGCGGATCTGCTGCTGAGCGCTGTGGGCGAGGTCGTGCGGCTCGAGGACGAGGCGCAGATGGACGCGGTGACAGGCGTCAGCGGATCGGGTCCGGCCTATGTCTTTCACATGATCGAATGCCTGGCCGCCGCCGGAGAGGCCGAGGGGCTGACGCCGGACCTTGCGCTGCAGCTGGCGCGGGCCACGGTCGCGGGGGCCGGACAGCTGGCCATGTCGGGCGAGGATCCGGGACAGTTGCGCCGCAACGTGACCAGCCCCAACGGCACCACCCAGGCGGGGCTGGAGGTGCTGATGGACGACGAGACGGGCCTGCCGCCGCTGATGCGCGCCACCGTCGCCGCCGCCGCCCGCCGGTCTCGGGAACTTGCCAATGGCTGAGATCACCTATGACGACTTCGCCGCCGTCGACATCCGCGCCGGTCGCGTGACCCGCGCGGAGCCGTTTCCCGAGGCGCGCAAGCCGGCGATCAAGATGTGGATCGATTTCGGCCCCGAGTTCGGGGTGAAGAAGACCAGCGCCCAGATCACCGTGCATTACACGCCCGAGGTGCTCATCGGCCGGCAGGTCATGGCGGTGGTGAACTTCCCGCCGCGCCAGATCGGGCCGTTCATGTCCGAAGTGCTGGTGCTGGGCGTCTCGGACGCAGATGGCGCCATCGTGCTTCTGGCGCCTGATCGCGACGTGCCTTTGGGCGGCAGGATGCACTGAAACGCCGAACGGCGCGCCCGGTTCAGGAGCGCGCCGCCGGGCGTCGGGGGCCACAAGGCGCGGCCCCCGGAACCGTGATCAGCCGAACATGTCGGAGGTGATGCCCGCGTACCAGCCGATGCTTTCCTCGTAGGTCGCCTCGCGCAGGGCCGCATTCTCGCCGGTGTCGCTGATGAACCCGCCAGTGCTGGCGATCTTTTCCTCGGTCGCCTCGTAGGACGCGCCGACCTTGACGCCGTTGTTCTCGGAAATGAGCGACCAGCAGGTGTTGGAAAAGCGCGCCGGGAAGACCTGCGAGTCGGTGAGCGCACCGCGCACCGCCATGGCGCAGACCTTGGCCTGGCTGTTGGCCGAAAAGCCCGATTTCGGCATGTCGCCCTGCGCCGCCGCATCGCCGAGGATATGGATGTTCTCGTCCATCCGGCTTTGCATGGTTTCCGGCACCACGGGCGCCCAGTTGCCATCCGTCAGACCTGCGCTCTCGCAGATCAGACCGGCCTTCTGCGCCGGGATGACGTTGACCACAGCGGCGTTCACCACCTCGCCATCGATGTCGACGGTCATGTCGGCGGGGTTCACCGACGTGTTCTCGGCCCCGAAATCCGGCCCGATGCGGGTGATCATGCCCGAGTAGTGCTGGTTCCAGCCTTCCTCGAACAGCGCCTGTTTCGAAAAGCTCTCCTTGGGATCCGAGATGATGATCTTGGCCGTGGGATTGTTGGCCTTGAGGTAGCTCGCCACCATCGACACGCGCTCGTAGGGCCCGGGCGGGCAGCGGTAGGGGTTGGGCGGTGCGACCATGACGAAGGTGCCGCCTTCGGGCATGTCTTCAAGCTGGGCCTTCAGAAGCTCGGTCTGCGATCCGCCCTTGTAGGCGTGGGGCATGGCGTTCTGCGCGGCCAGCGACCAGCCCTCGACGGACCCGTCGACGAAGTCGATGCCGGGGCTCAGGATCAGCCGGTCGTATGGCACCGATCCGCCGCCCGCCAGAGCCACGGTCTTGGCGTCGCGGTCCACGCCGGTCGCCCAGTCGTGCACGACGTTGATGCCATACTCCGACGCCAGCGTCCCGTAGGAATGCGCGAGGCTTTCCAGCGTGCGGAAGCCGCCCAGGTAGAGGTTCGAGAAAAAGCAGGTGTAGTAGCTTCGCGACGGTTCGATCAGCGTGACGTCGATGGCGCCTGCGCTGTCCTTGGCGATGTAGCGCGCCGCCGTGGCGCCGCCCGCGCCGCCGCCCACGACGACCACGCGCGGTTTGCCCTGTGCGCGGACCATCGGGGCCGCCAGGCTCAGCGCAGCCGCGCCGGTGCCCAGAAATCCTCTTCTGTTCAATAACATGGTAACTCCTCCCTAAATCGGTCCGGTTATTCGGACTCGTTGAAATACGCAGCCAGGGCTGCGATCTCTTCATCCGACAGCCGTCCGGCCACCTGCTGCATCGCCGCGTTGGCGCGCAGCTTCTGCCGGTATTCGAGCATCGCCAGGATGAAGTGTTCGCGATCCAGCCCGTGCAGGGGCGGAATCCCGTCGTAGGCGTCAAGCTGGTGGCACCCGGCGCATTCGCCGCCAAGATAGGCGCCGTAGGCCGGATCTCCGTCGAGATCCATGATCCCGTCCGGCACGACCAGTTCTTCAGCCAGGGCGGCAAGCGGCGCCAGCGTCGCCGCCAGCGCCAATGTCGCGAGATCAGTTCGCATCGGCGGATGCGTCCTTGAGATAGGCGATGACCGCGGCCACGTCGTCTTCCTTCTTTAGCCCGGCAAAGGCCATCTTGGTGCCCTTGAAGGTGCCCCGCGGGTCGGCGAGGAAGGCCGCGAGCGTCGCCTCGTCCCAGACACCACCATGATCGGCCATGGTGCCGGAATAGCGGAACCCGTCGACGCCGCCGATGTCGCGCCCGACGATGCCGTTCAATTGCGGACCGGCGCGGTTCTTGGCGCCCTCGCCCACCTGGTGGCAGGCCGAGCATTTGCGGAACACCTTTTCGCCAGCCGCCACCAGTTCGGGGTCGACCGCGGCCATCTCGACGGTCTCCGCCTCGGCGGTTTCGGTTTCCGGCTCTGACGTGTCCTGCACAGCCGCCTCTTCCTCGGCGGTTTCTTCGGGCGTCACGTCCAGAACCGTTGCGCGCATGGTGATCTCGACCGCGTCCTTGCAGTTTTCCATGCAAGGCTCGTCCGACCACATCGGGTATTCGACCTCGGGACGGTCATCGACGAAGAAACCGTCGGCATTGGGCATCTCGACCTCGGTGAAGTTGTCCTTCGACAGGACGAAATCATCCTCCACGATGAAGTTCGAGTAAAGGATATACGCGGTGATCGCGTAGACTTCATCGGCGGTCAGGCTTTGCGCATTGCCGAATGGCATGGAGCGGTGGACGTAATCGAAGGTGGTCGACAGGTACGGCCAATAGCTGCCCACCGTCTTGACCGGGTCCTCGTTGGCCAGCGTACCGTCGCCGCCCGCGAGCTTGGGCCAGTTGCCCACGCCTTCCGCAAAGACGCCGTGGCAGGCGCCGCAGGCATCGGCAAAGATCGCCTCGCCATCCTCGACCGAACCCGAGCCTTCGGGCAGGCCGGTGCCGTCGGGGCTGACGTCCAGGTCCCAGGCCGCGATCTCTTCGGGCAGCGCCTCGCGGCCCAGCCCGTAGGTGTCGGCCCAGACCGGCGCGGCCGTGACGATCAGCGCGGCGGCGGTTGTAAGATTAAGAAACTTCGACATTTTCCGCCTCCCCGTTTTCCTTGACGTGCCAGGTCTGGATGCAGTTGTTGTGATAGACCGAGTTCAACCCGCGCACCTCGCGCAGCTGCGCCTTGGTGGGCTGGACATAGCCGGTTTCGTCCATGGCGCGGCTTTGCAGCAGCATCTCGGACCCGTCCCATTCGGTGTCGAGGTAGAAGCGCGTCAGCGCCTTGTTCTCCCCCTCGCGCGCCAGGCGCGCGGTTTCCCAGGTCATCCCGCCGTCCTTGCTGACGTCGACGCGGGTGATCCTGCCGTGGCCGGACCAGGCCAGGCCGGTGATGACCAGCGGGCCGGCGCCGTGGGTGATCGGCGACTGCGGGCTGGGGCTGGTGACGACCGATTTCGCATCCATCACCCAGGTCCATTTCCGCGCCGAGCCGTCTTCCATCACGTCGGTGTACTTGCTGGTTTCCTCGCGGCTTTCCACGGGGCCGTCCATGACCTCGATCCGGCGCAGCCACTTGACCCACATGTTGCCTTCCCAACCTGGCACGACGAGGCGCACCGGGTACCCGTGCTCCTTGCGCAAAGCCTCGCCGTTGGCCTTGAACGCAACGAGCACGTCGTCCAGGGCTTTCTCCATCGGGATCGAGCGGCCGTTCGAGGACGCGTCGGCGCCTTCGACATAGACCCACTTGTCGCCGGAAAGGTCCGCGCCGGCCTCTTCCAGCAGGGTGCGCAGCGGCACGCCGGTATATTCCATGTTGTGGATCATGCCGTGGGTGAACTGCGCGCCATTCAGCTGCGCGCCCGCCCATTCCATGCCGGTGTTCGCGGCGCATTCGCAGAAATAGACGTGGTTTTCGCGCGGGAAGCGTTCGAGATCGGCATAGGTGAAGACCAGCGGTTTATCGACAAGGCCGTTGACCATCAGCCGGTAGTCGGGCTTCGCGAGTTCGATGGCGCCCGAATGGTGCCGTTCGAAAGCGCAGCCCTGCGGGGTGATCGTGCCGTCGAGCGCGTGGATCGGGGTGAAGTTGATCGAGCTGATCGGATCGGCGGTGAGCCACGGCACGTTGCGGCGGATCACGTCATCCTCGAACCGGATCGGCAGGCCATAGGGCGTGGCATCGACGCCGTCGCCCAGACCTTGCGCCCAGGGCTGAACCTCGGTGATCAGCGGGTCCGGCCCCGCGGCCCGAGCCATGCCCGCACCGGCGACGGCGGTCCCGGCTGCCAGCGTGCTCCGCAGGAACGCCCGGCGCGAGGTGCCGCTCTTGCTGTCTTGCGTCATCTTTGCCTCCTCTCGCATCATCACATTCGCCTATGTGAATGATTTTTGCAGAAAAATCGGCGGGCACCCGTGGCACCCGCCGTGAAACCTTTCAGGCGCCGACAACCTCGACGCTGGTGTTCTCGTCCACCTCGACAGTGCCGAGCTTGGCGATATGCGCCTCGACCACGTCCCAGATCGGCGGGCCCTCGGTGCCTTCGTTGACGCTGGCCCAACCCGCCACGACGTAGTTGCGCGCGGGGTCGATGGGCTCGCCCGTGGCCAGCATCGTCATCTCGGAAATCCGCTCGCCCGCCGGCTTCGTCACGTCGATGCGGTAACCCATGCCGCCGACGCGCACCATGTCGCCGCCTTGCTGGTAATAGGGGTCGGGGTTGAAGAGGTTGTCGGCCACGTCCTCGAGCACGATCTTGAGGAATTCTCCCGTCATTTCAGTGCGGTAGGCATTGGGATAGGTCATCGAGGTGACGTTCCAGATGTCCTCGCGGGTGATGTCCTGCCCGGGCAGAAGGCTCGGCCCCCACCGCACGCCGGGGCTCATGGCGATCTCGGCCTCGCGCTCGGACAAGAGCGCATCGCAGATCACGTCGTCCCAGGTGCCGTTGAAGTTGCCGCGCCGGTAGAGCAGCCCGCCGGACTGGCCGATCACCTCGGACATCGCGTCCTCAAAAGGCGCGCGCTGTTCGTCAATGAGCGCGGTCATCGCCGGGTCGGGTGCGATCACGTCCGACAGGATCGGGATCAGCTTGTGGCGGAAACCCGTCATCCGGCCGTCCTTGATGTTGAGATCAACCCGGCTCACGAACTTGCCGTTGGAGCCGGAGGCCACCACGATCGTCTCGCCCACCAGCACCGGTTCGGGCAGCGCATCGTGGGTGTGTCCCGACAGGATCACGTCGATCCCCGTGACCTGAGCGGCCATCTTCTTGTCGACGTCAAAGCCGTTGTGGCTCAGCAGCACGACGCATTCCGCGCCCTGCCCGCGCACCTCGTCGACCATTTCCTGCATGCGTTCGTCGCGGATGCCGAAGCTGTACTCGGGGAACATCCAGCCCGGGTTGGCGATGGGCATGTAGGGGAAGGCCTGCCCGATCACCGCGACCTTGACCCCGCCGCGTTCGAAGAACTGGTAGGGCTTGAACAGCTCCGCCGGTTCGTCCCATTCGGCGTCAAAGATGTTCTGGCCCAGCGCGCCGAAGGGCAGCCCCTCAACCAGCTCGCGCACGCGGTCCGACCCGAGGGTGAATTCCCAGTGGAAGGTCATCGCATCAGGCTTGAGCGCGTTCATCACGTTGACCATGTCCTGCCCCTGCGTATGGAAACAGGTGTAGGAGCCGTGCCAGGTGTCGCCGCCGTCCAGCAGGATCGCGTCCGGCCGCTCGGCCCGGATCGAATTGATCACCGTGGCCACCCTGTCAAGCCC
>Ga0208934_1000816_pt1 | contig 12449 bp, 12 predicted proteins | sample MalvirDeepMed_s2_FD_184243 | JGI IMG/M metagenome (GOLD analysis project Ga0208934, IMG submission 184243) | Marine viral communities from the Global Malaspina Expedition - Malaspina viral metaG DeepMed_s2 (SPAdes) (version 2) | ecosystem: Environmental > Aquatic > Marine > Oceanic | place... | reverse complement strand
GTCGAAATCGAGCTGCGTTGTATCGAGGAAGACGGGCATGGTTTCGGGCCTCTTTCTGGTCTGAGGCGTCCATATAGGCGGGTGGGCCAAGCCTCAAGTCTGCGCGGCGCGGATCGACGGTGCCGGACGACCGGCAGGGATCGCCCGTATGGGCGATGCGAGAGGCCAGCCTCTCGCGCTCTCCGAGTTTATTGAGAACCGAAGAAGGGGCGCGCGTCGCTTTGCGTAGGTGTTCTGCGTCGGCGCGGGCAGGCCGGTGCCGGGACGACGACGGCCGGCAGCGCGGTTCCTGCGATCGCCGGCACGTCGGGACAGTCGACGTTTTCCGCAGGGGCGCGCGGACCGGTTCAGTCCGGATGCTGTGGCGTCTTGCCGGAGGGGGCGAGATAGGGGCGGGTCACGTCCTTGAGCGTCAGTTCCAGCGCTTCGACCTCGGCGCGGATCACGCCGTCGCCGGCGAGCGTCAGCAGCACGTGGCCGGTGGCGTCGGGGCCTGGCTCGAAATCCACCGAGAGCAGCGACAGGATCGTGTCGGTGTCCGCGCGGTCCACCCCCTGGCTTTCAACCTTGAGCACATTGTCGATGACCAGCACCGACTGCACCCGCTCGGGTCCGCCCGGCGCCCTTTCCTCGCGGCGCAGGCGGTTCAGCAGCAGGGCAAAGCGGCGGCGCGAGCGCTGCCAGGTCATTTCGGTGACCGGGAACACCGCATCCTGCGCCAGCGCCGACAGCACCGCGAGGTCGTCGGTGTCCATGGCGCCGAGGTGCAGCGGCCGCGCGGCACCGTCTTCGAAGCGGGCGTCTTCGGTCATTGGCCCTTGATCCTTTCGATCTTGGCACCGACGCCCGAGAGCTTGCGCACCACGTGTTCATAACCGCGGTCGAGGTGGTAGACCCGGTTGACCACCGTCTCGCCTTCGGCTGCGAGGCCCGCCAAGATCAGCGAAACGCTGGCGCGCAGGTCGGTCGCCATCACCGGTGCGCCACGGAGCCGATCGACCCCGGTGACCGTCGCATGGCCGCCGTGAACGTCGATCCTGGCCCCCATGCGCATCAACTCCGGCGCGTGCATGAAGCGGTTCTCGAAGATCTTTTCCTCGAGCACCGAGGTGCCTTCGGCGGTGCAGAGCAGCGCCATCATCTGCGCCTGCAGATCGGTGGGAAAGCCCGGGAAGGGTTCGGTGATGACATCGACGGCGCGGATTTGGCCATTCTTGCGGGCGACGGTCAGCCCGTTTTCGGTTTCGGCGACCGAGATTCCCGCGGCGTCGAGCTTTTCGCAGAAGGCGCCGACCAGGTCGATACGGCCGCCCAGCAGCTCCACCTCGCCGCCGCAGATCGCCGGGGCCAGCATGTAGGTGCCCAGCTCGATCCGGTCGGTCACCACGCGGTGCGTCGCCCCGCCCAGCCGGTCGACGCCCTGTACCGTGATCGTGTCGGTGCCGTCGCCCTCGATCTGCGCGCCCATCTTGCGCAGGCAATCGGCCAGGTCGACGATCTCTGGTTCGCGCGCCGCGCGTTTGAGAATCGTCGTGCCGCGCGCCAGGGTCGCCGCCATCAGCGCGTTTTCCGTGGCTCCGACCGAGACCAGCGGAAACTCCACCACGCCGCCGCGCAGCCCGCCCGAAGGCGCCTTGGCGTGCACGTACCCGTCGCGCAGGTCGAGCTCTGCCCCCATTGCTTCGAGCGCGCGCAGGTGCAGGTCCACGGGCCGCGCGCCGATGGCGCAGCCACCGGGCAGCGACACCACCGCATGGCCGTCGCGCGCCAGCATCGGCCCCAGCACCAGGATCGAGGCGCGCATCTTGCGGACGATGTCGTAATCGGCGGTGTGGTTGTGGATGTCGTGGCTCGACATCGCCAGCACCTGGCCGTCCTGAAGGCTCTGGACCTCGGCGCCGAGCGACTGCAGCAGGCTGGTCATGGTTCGGATGTCCGACAGCCGCGGCGCGTTGGTCAGCGTCAGCGGCTCCTCGCTCAGCAGCGTCGCCGGCATCAGGGTGAGACAGGCGTTCTTGGCCCCGGCGATGGGAATCTGCCCGTGAAGAGGCCCGTTCCCGGTGACGACGATCGAATCCATTCTGGCTGTCCTTTGCTCTGACCCTTAGCGGGTTTCGTCCCGGGCGGCGTCCCTGCCCGCGGCGCCGGCCTTTTTCGCGCGCGCCTGCGCCTTGCGGCGCGCGAGATTGGCCTTGAGCGCCGCCTTCAGGCGGTCTTCGCGCGTCTCGCGCGGGGATTTGGGGGCACCCGGTTTCTGCTCCATGCGCCCTCTCTAACGCAGGGAGGAAAAACCGTCCAGATTGCGCTTGCACCGCTTCGGATTTGCGTCTAATCAGCCGCCCACACCGCAAGGTGCCCGGTGCTGTGGTAGCTCAGTGGTAGAGCACACCCTTGGTAAGGGTGAGGTCGAGAGTTCAATCCTCTCCCACAGCACCATTTTTTTCAATAAAATCAATTACTTAGCGAATTTTCCGCCATAACAATCGAACCCTTAGTTCTTACTCTCTAACAGCCACAGAATTCGCCACACCAGCAAGCTGGTCCAAGCCTGAAGGCATGCCCCTTCACAGCCTCAAATTGCTACTCCCTTTAAGCAACAACAAGTCCCGTCTTACGAACATGCCAACTACCGAACCCGTGCAATTTGACAGACAAAAATGTGCATTCTGCTGGCGTCAAAGGGGACCAGCGCACCCATAGCGCGAAAATCTAAAATGGCCTCGCCTAAGCCGGAAGGGCCGCATACCTGCAAAAGATAAAATTTTTTTTACTGAAGATACCTGAAAATTAAACAAAAAAAACAATTCACTAGAAATATGGATAAATCAAAGCCATTACATTTCCTAAAAAATTGCATGACGAAATTTGACACCGGCAAAAATTTTTTGCAATATATATCAATCGATAAATTCACAAAAAAATGCGATAAAGACATGACCGTAAATTCGAAGGTAAAGTATACCACATTGCGAAATGGGATATACCAATCACAAATTCGAGTTCCCAAATCAATCAGATATCTTTACCATCCAATAATCATGATCAGGATGTCTCTGAAGACTTCTGATCCAGAAGTTGCACGCATCAGAGTTGAGAAAATAAAGAATTTGTTGAGCGCGCAGGCCGATCGACTTCACGATCAGGCGTTAGAGAAACAGCTACTAGGCAAACAAATTCGCGAGTTAGACAAATCTGGAGAAGCCCACAAGCCTAGAATAAATAATTCAGAAAACTTATTAATTGAGGATGTTAACAACGTAAACCTAGGCACAACTAAATTAAGTACCGCGGCAAGCGATCACCAAAAAAAAGCCGATTTCGCGCCCAAACTCAAGAAACCATGAATAAAGAAGAATTCATAAAAGAGCACCTAGACGAAAGCTTCAAGCGCATCAGAAAGACTAATAAATACTTTGAATCGAGAAAAAAATCTGAACGCCTGGAGAAGACCTTCAACATCCTTGAAGTCTCGGAAATTCTTAAGATGAATTCGTCATTCAGTGTACAGTTCGAAAAGTCCATCGAGTATTCCGTTAGGCGATGGATTGAACTACATGGGAATTTACCCGTGACAAGCTTTAACCGGAAGCATCTCGCAGAGTTCTCTGAAGCGCTCAAAGGCCTTCCTACCACAAAAATAAGACAAGTCTCCAACTTAAGCATTCGACAGGCGATCTTATTGGCAAAAATTGAAAATCTAGAGACTATGGGCGTAAAAATTCGAAAAACACGAATCGACCATATTAAGAGAATCATGCAATACGCCAAGAACCAAATGGGAATAATAATAACAGATCCCTTTGAGGGATTTCAGGTGAACCTTGAAAAAAGAAAGTTTTCATACATCAATTCGAGAAGAAGAAAGTCAATCCCCCCCCGCAAAATACTTGAGATGATAGATTTCTGCACCTCGAATTACCACCCAGACACAATAGACTACTGGGCGCCCATACTAGGGGCTTACACCGGCGCACGCCGCGAGGAAATTGGCCAACTACACATCAATGACGTTCAGGAAAGAGCAGAATACCTTGTGCTTATAATAACTGACGAGCGCGAAGGGCAAAAAGTAAAAAACTTCCACAGTCTTCGCACTCTTCCTGTGCCCTCAGCAGTCCTCAGTTTTGGATTTAGGGAGTTTGTTGAGCGCCGGCTTGCATCAAACGCAAATATGTTATTCACGGTTTCTCACTTCGACAATAAAGAAAAATTACGCAATTTAATCGAAATTCGCCAATCAGGTCGTGGGCGATACACTGAAACCTATGGGACACGATTTGTACGCGAAGTAATCGGACAGATTGGCCTGGCGAACCAACATGTGTCATTCCACTCGCTGCGTCATTCTTGGACTGACGCTGCTCGTCGAGCAGGTATAAACTCGGAGATTAGACGTATCTGCGCGGGGAGACTAGATGGAGAGGACCCAACGGAAGCAAAATACGGAGCATCGCTTATGCTAGCGGAAAAACTCACCGCGTTGGATGCTGTTGCACCTTTTTTGACACTTTCCGAATAGCAAATGTACACCTCGTGACATTAATGATACAGCTTTTTTATCTTTATCCTTAAAACACTTCCCGGCGTCCAATTGATGCCCTGTCATTTTTCGTAATAAGTCCGATGTTGCATCGAAGAAAATATGAAGTTCTTTGGCAATCAAACTGACGCTTTTTTCTCTTAAGAGTATCTGTTCAGCAGGGCCGAAAAAGCGCGGCGGCAAAGGTAGGGTTATCACCTGCTAGGCTGTCTAGCTAGGATCATCAGCGTAGCAAATTTGGGCTCGCCACCCTTCCTTTTTCTGGGAAGTGATTGGTCGACATTGAACGATCCTATCAGGAAGTATCTGGTATCCGGAGTTTTCTTTATATTCGATTTTCATGGGTTTCTCCGCACGCGTTGCGATCTAGTCATCGCGTTTTTCATCTGGCATCTGCTTCGCCAACCTCCGAAGCTTCTCGTTGAACCGCTCTTCATCGTCGTCCGTCTCTAGCTGACGGGCGGCTTCCTTGAAGCGTTCTAGTTGGGATTTTTTGTCGTCAAACATTTCTACTCTGCCTTGCTAAGCGATAATGGGCTCTAGGATCACGCTCTTTGGTAGAGTAAAAATCCAGAATACCACGCCTTTCAAGCCTGTTAAGCGCCCCCTTTGCCGTATGCCAAATGTTCGTACTCATTATTCGCAGGGCCTCACTCACGTTGATTGTCTTATGCTCAATAACGTAGTTAACTATCTTCCGCTCATCGGGACTTAGGGACATGCTCAGAGCTTCGCCGAGTATTCGGTACGCCTCACTATCTAGAGAATTCTGCCTATTAGCGATGTCGTTCGATAGGATTGCTAATACCCCGGTGTTATCCTCTGTTGTTGGGCGGAAAACAGGCTCAGGCAGGTGTGCCTCAACCATTTCATCTCTTACACGCTTTGTGCCTTCGTTCATACACTTTACCTCTCCAAATTCTTTCAGCGCAAACATAAGCTGTCTATTTCGAGGTCGGTGCATCGTGAAGATTGTCGCCGGGGTAACTTGAGGCATGAACCCGCCAGGACTATCAAATTCAATTCTATCGTCAAAAACCCGAACAAATATGTTGGCGTTTCGGTACTGGTACGACCTGTGAGCCACCGCATTAACAAGAAGCTCATACCAAGCGTCATCAGGATACTCGGGTCGTGACTCGAAATGTCCATTCTCGAAGTGAGTGAACTCTCTTAAGTTAGCGCCAATAAAGGCGGCGCAGTTGTGAATTTGATCTACCACTGTCCCTTCAAACGTGCGATCCTGAATAACATTGAAGTTCTTTCCAGACTTCTGTTCGGTTCCTTCAAATCTGAGGACTCTAATGTATGCGCCCGGCATATCTCGCTGAGGCTGCTTGGCAAAGAGAAGAACCATAGCGTTAGATGCCGCGAAACCGCTGTCTGTGCGGTGTCCTAGCATCTTGTTTTCTAGAATTTGTTCGTCAGAGATGTCTGCACGCAGACCGGACTCCTTCCGAATACTGGCACAAAATGATCTGACTCGATCAACATGAAAATCATCCGGGTATTTTAGACGGCTAACCTCTTGCTCAAAAGACCTTTCACCCTTGGCAACCCGAAGTTCGTTCTTTGCATCGTCATCCAGCTTCTTTGTCTCATGGGAAACTCTATGGAACGCTGTGCCGTCATTCAGAGCGACCAGCCGATCTGGAACATAGAATACCCTGCAAAAGATAAGAAAATCATCTTCGCCCTTTGAATTCTTGCAGGGCACCCTACGGGACTCAAACCGACCACTCGAGCAATGAGTTGAGCCGAAAGCTTCAAGCCTTTGCAGCCCGCTCTCATCAAGAAACTTGCAACCTGTTATTGTACCGTCATTCTCAACTCCCGCCGCAATTACTCCGCCAAAATGAGAGGGTCCGTTGCCGAACGCTGAGAGTTCTTTGGCAAAGTCTTTTGGCTGTCTACGGGCCGACTTATAGTCAAGGCGATGATCTTCACCCAGCTTCAGCAGCAAGCCGACATCATTGGATTCATAGATTTGGTCCGGCGTTAGAAGCTGTTCTAGCGTCGGATTATCGAGCTTTGAGAAGAAATTTAACTGTTCTCCCAAACCAAACCCCTTGCGCAAGAATCGTAAAGCTCGACCTCTCTCGAGCTTTACGATTATTTCTTGAGTTTACTGATGAGCTGATTGATAGGCCAGCCGTTTTCCCGCTGCCCCCATCACTGCCAGCGCGCCAGGCTCCGCATCATCCTTACCATTTCCCTGACGATGGTTATACCGGAAATCGAACTCCGCCGCATAGCGGTGCAAGTGTTGCTTGCCGCAGTGCTGATAAACGCCTTTCATGGGCGATATTATACTTGCCGTACCCACTTCGATCCCCTATATTGGTTGGTGAGAAGAGGAAAAAGCCATGTCGATCCTGTCCCGCAAAGAGTTCCACGATGAGCAAGCCGCATACGATTACGTAGAGGCTCGGGTCTGGCCGCATGGCGCAACTTGCCCGAAGTGCGGCGAGCGCGAGCGCGTATCCAAGATGGGCGGCAAGTCCACCCGGATCGGCGCGTACAAGTGCTACAAGTGCCGCAAGCCCTTCACCGTGAAGGTTAGCACTATCTTCGAAAGCAGCCATGTGCCGATGCACATTTGGCTTCAGGCGATCTACCTGATGTGCGCCAGCAAGAAGGGCATTAGCAGCAACCAACTGCATCGCACCCTTGGCATGACTCTGAAAACTGCTTGGTTCATGTCGCACCGCATCCGTGAGGCGATGCGTTCCGATAACGGGCCGTTCGGCGTGGGTGGCGGGTCTGTCGAGATTGACGAGACTTTCATCGGCAAAGAGCCTGGTGTCATCAAGAGTAAGACCGCACGTGGTGGCGCTCACAAGATGAAGGTCATGACCCTTGTGGACCGCGACACCAAGAGCGCAAAGTCCGTCGTGATAGATGACCTCAAGAAGGACACCATGGCAAAGGTTGTCGCCGAGAACATGGCCCGCGAAGCGCGTATGATCACCGACGAATACCGCCAGTACAAGTTGATGGCTAAGGACGTGACGGCAGAGCACGATTTTGTTCGCCATGCCGACGGCGAGTACGGGCGCGGCGACGTTCACACCAACACCGTCGAAGGCTTCTACAGCATCTTCAAGCGCGGCATGCGCGGCATCTATCAGCACTGCGGCAAGCAACACTTGCACCGCAAGGCAGCCGAGTTTGATTTCCGCTACAACCACCGCGTCGCCAAGGAAGTCAGCGACGCGATGCGGGCAGACATCGCCCTTGCTGGCATCGTCGGCAAGCGGCTCACCTATGAAACGATTGGTGCGTGATGGCAAAGAAGTCAGAAAGCGATCCAGAGCAATACAAGCGGTTCCTCCAAAAAGTAAAGGAAATGGAGGACGCTGGCGAGCTAAGCCCCACCGAAGGCGATGAAAGGTTCGAAAAGGCGATGCATAATGTTGCATCTCGCTCTCAAAAAAAGAACGATTAGCCTTTGAAGCCAGTGTTGCAATATGGATGGGTAATTTGGGCGTTTGATGGGCGGGCGTCACCATCTTCGTTTTTCCTCTTGATGTGATCGACGCTTGTAGAATTTGAATGCATTAATCCGTTACATATCCCACATCTGACGCCATTCTTTTGAAGCTCTTGCACAAACGCGAAGGATTTAGTCCCGGCGTTAAACGATCTGCTTTTACCAGAACCTCGCGATGGCGGGGGATCAGATAAGAATGAGTACTTGGCGTTTTCTGCCGGTGCGTCGCGAACGATTTCTGATATAGATTTGCCCTCTTTTAGCTTGCCGAATACGTACCCCAAAAACCTTTCAATTGCAGGTCTACTTCTTGCTCCCGAGCCCAGATTTTTGACCAACAAAGTAAACGCTTCTTTGTGGCCAAGAAGAAAATCTTCAAAATTCCTTCTTACTCGAATGAAATCATCAAGGCTGTTCGAACTTTCAAGACCTCTAACGAATTGGACGACTGCCAAAAAAGTGTTTGGCTGAAAAGCGCCGCCACGGGTGTAAAAATATACTAGCGGATGAAGGCCAAGAGACTTAGGCCGATCAGTGGAGATCAGCTCTAGGGAGGATTTAACTCGTTTCAGCATGGAAATAGACTCTTTTCCATCCGGGTCTTCGGGGTCCGTGCGTTTGCTGGCGCTAATATCATTAATTACGTTTACAAACTCAAAAAGAAACGGCAGAGTGCTATATCCTTGACCGCCTATTGGGACGTCCGCCGACCTTACAACCTTTCCCGGCATTGCTGGAGTATATAGGATCTTATTAATATCCTTTCCAAGCCGTTCTATTTCTTTTTGGGTATCTTCACTAAAGTGCCCCCAATACTTGTGCCCCGATCCACTTCTATTAATGGCTCTTGTTGTTATTGCATTCGCAGAAGCGCGCGCTCGGAGAATTCTTTTCTCTATCGGGTTGACTGGTGTCGGCGCCTGATTGATCTTAAAGAAAGAGTTTTCGGCGCCTTCTGCGTTTTCGGCTGGGACCCATTGGACAACAAAAGAATTTGCAGCCAGCGCGCCCAGCCTGTTCTTTATTTTTTCATCTGCATAGTTTGGTGCTTTGGCAGCTTCCTTGTAGGAAGCGTAAGAGCCTACACGCTCGTTTATTAAGGCGCGTGTTTTTTCAGCTATATCTAGCTGTTCGTTTGGTATTTGGTTCTCAAGGAATTCACGCGAACGGCGCTTATCGCCGTAGTCATCATATATCCATGCCAGCATTGCGCTCAACCTATGAGCGCCGTCAATTACAAAGACGAACTGACCTGAGCGCCATAGTATTACTGCGGGCACCAAGTCCCCATCCAAGAAGGCCTCAACTAGGTCGACAACTTTTTGAGGGTTCCAGTTCGCCGTTTCTCTCTGAAAATCTGGCTTTCTCAGGCTCGATACAAAAAAGTCATCTGAAAGCGTCGATAGGCTAATCGAAGACATCGAACTGCCGGTGGAAGGGCCGCTCAATGTTGCGAAGTCCTCGCGCGGTATCAATGCATCAAGGTAAACCTCGTTAGACGCCATCCCGGAAGCTCCTTGGAAGTTGTTGCTGAAAATCATCTCAGCCTACCCCCGTTCCGCCGGGTACGGCAAGTATAATATCGCCCAAAATTACCCGTATCATGTGTATCAAGATGTGTATCTTTTGCTATACACAAAAAAATTAAAACGTCTGATTTTATGTTTCTTTTCAAATACTTACATGTGTATCAAATGTGATACGTAAGTGATTTCAATCCTCTCTCACAGCACCATACTAACCTCCTGAAATGACACGATCCCCTTGCAAACAGGGCTTGTTTCACATTCTGTCGTTACAATTCTCGTTACAAAACGGCGCGGTGATGTCTGGCAAGATCAAGTATCTTCTGTATCGTGACGGTCGCTTCTTCGCGCGCCTTGTCATCCCCGTGAAGCTTCGGCCGTATTTTGACGGCCGCACGGAATTGCGCCAACCACTCGGAGCGGATCGCCGCAGTGCCACACGCAGGCATCCCGTCGCTCTGGCGGAGTTGATGCATCAAATCGCGCTCGCAGAGCTAAAGCTGGCGGATGCCGAGGGCGCACAAGCGCTACCGGGACGATACCCTTTGAGCATCGGCCAGATCGCGATGCGCAGCTATCAGGCGCGCCTCGCGCAGGATGACGAGGGCCGCAACAGCTTGGCCGCTTATGCCAGAATGGGGATCGACGACGGCTACGCAGAAGATCTCCGGAACGGCATTGCGGGAAAGCTGAATGACCAGGAACTCGAGGACCTGGTTGGCCATCGGATCCAGCACTTCCAGTTCCGGGGCAACACGACTGCAGCCTTTGGAAGCCGAGAGTGGCGGGATTTGGCACGCGCAATGTGCATCTCGGAGTATGAGGCCCTCAATAGGGTATACGAGCGGGACAACGGGGATTACTCGGGCCAGCCGTCTTATCCCATCCTGCGAGACGCAGAACCCGAGGCAGAGGCTTTGCCGCCGGTTTCGCTGCGTGGCCTGTTCGCCGACTATATTGCCTCGCGAAACCAGTTGGGCCGTGGCCGAGAGTCCGAACGTCGCTGGACGCCGGTGATCAAAGATCTGCACAAGCATTTGGGCCATAATGATGCCAGGCGCGTTTCCAAGCAGGACCTGATGGCATGGCGTGACACTCTGATGCAGCGCCTGTCGCCCAAAACAGTGAACGATGTCTACCCGGCTGCAATACGGACCATTTTCAGCTGGGCCGTCAGGGAAGACCGCCTCACGGAGAACCCTGCGAAAGCTGTCCGGCAGGAGGTTCCCAAACAGGTAAAGACGCGCCCCAAAGGCTACACGCTCGAGGAGGCCGAACGCATCCTGAGCTTCTCTGTATCCAATGTTCCCAAACCTCTTGCCGGACGTGCATCACCGGAATTTCCGGAGACAACGGCAGCGAAGCGCTGGATCCCGCTTCTGTGCGCCTACACAGGCGCCCGCGTTACGGAAATGTCTCAACTTCGCAAGCAGGATGTCTTTCAGGACGCCGGCATTCATGTCATCAAGATCACACCGGACGCCGGAACGGTAAAGACATCCGAATACCGTGACGTGCCACTTCACCGGCAGATTGTGGAGCTGGGTTTTCTTGACTTCGTGGCCCAGGCACCGTCCGGGCCCCTCTTCTATCGCACCAAGGATGGAATCCAAAGCTTGAACCGCGCGAGGATGACTTCGGGTCGCGTGTCCGATTGGCTCCGTGCCAGTGGCTTGGTGCCGGCGAAGGTCGCGCCCAATCATGCCTGGCGCCACCGCTTCCGGACCGTTGCCATGGAGTTGGGCCTGTCGGATCGGATCATTGATGCGATTTCCGACCATGCTGTTTTGAAACAAAGGGCCGCCGACGGTTATGGGCATGCGACCTTGCAAGCCATGGCCCGTCTTGTTGATGCACTCCCCTCGTATGCGATTGCAGGACATGCCGCCGCACCAGACAAACCGCTACATGGCGCGAAAAGACCTCTCGCCGAAAAAGATTGAAGTCAGTTCACCGCAACGACAACATCCCTGCCGTCACCAACCATTTCTATGACCTTCCCGGGATCGAACAGATGGCTCACAGGGCGCGCGCGCCGAGGGCCTCAAGCTGAAATGTGCTCCGGCTGGTCTGCACCCGCTCGGGATGCCTGTCTGCTTAGACAGGCGATTTCCTTCACAGGCACTCACGGCTTGCGTTGGCGGAGAAAGAGTTGTTGCGCGAGGGGTGAGGCATTTCGATAGAGGACCCTGTCGGATGAAGGCCAGGTCCGCTGTCTATATCTGGCGCCAGGTGACCCACTGGCAGCGGATGATCCGTCTCGCATTTTCCAAGTAAGTCCCGCAACTTTCTGCGTCAAATCCGTCGTCTCCGCAGCAATAACGCAAGCATCAGAACACACTGCTGCACACTCAGGAGACGCAGATCATGCCGCTGAAAGGCCACCCTCACGAACACTCCCGGCTCGCAAAATTCGTTGATCGCCGGATCCTGGACTTGGCGCCGAAAAAGGCGCAACGCGACATCGCGTTAGAGGCGGGCTTCCGCAATGTGAACATGATTTCGATGATCAAGTCCGGAAGTGCGAAGCTCGCGCTGGACCGCGTTCCGGCCAGGCTAAGGCGCTTGAGGCGGATCCGAAGCACCTGTTTGTCCTGGCACTGGAGCAGGCCGGCTTCGAGACCACTCGCGCGGCCGTGGTCAATATCTTTGCGGCCGTGGTCACCGACAACGAGGCTGACTGGATCGAGGAACTCCGGGACGCGTCAGATGGCACCGATCCGCGGCTCAACCGGCGCGCCCGGACCGCCCTTCGTGGGATCTTTGAACCGCGCCGGGTTTGCCGGAGGCTCCAACTCGTGAGTAGGACGGAGCATCATGAGCAAGACGACGAACAAGTATTCCCCCGAAGTGCGCGAGCGTGCCGTTCGCCTGGTTCTGGACAACGCCG
>Ga0208934_1000811_pt1 | contig 12525 bp, 7 predicted proteins | sample MalvirDeepMed_s2_FD_184243 | JGI IMG/M metagenome (GOLD analysis project Ga0208934, IMG submission 184243) | Marine viral communities from the Global Malaspina Expedition - Malaspina viral metaG DeepMed_s2 (SPAdes) (version 2) | ecosystem: Environmental > Aquatic > Marine > Oceanic | place... | reverse complement strand
GCGCCTTACTCGATGATCTTGGCGACGACGCCGGAGCCGACGGTGCGGCCGCCTTCGCGGATGGCGAAGCGGAGCTTCTCTTCCATCGCGATCGGCGCGATCAGCTCGACCTCGAACTTCAGGTTGTCGCCCGGCATCACCATCTCCGTGCCCTCGGGCAGGTTCACCGTGCCGGTCACGTCCGTCGTGCGGAAGTAGAACTGCGGGCGGTAGTTGGCGAAGAACGGCGTGTGACGGCCACCCTCTTCCTTGGTCAGGATGTAGGCCTCGGCCTCGAACTTGGTGTGCGGCTTGACCGAACCGGGCTTGCAGAGAACCTGGCCACGCTCCACGCCGTCACGGTCGATGCCGCGCAGCAGCGCGCCGATGTTGTCGCCCGCCTCGCCGCGGTCCAGCAGCTTGCGGAACATCTCGACACCGGTGCAGGTGGTCTTCTTGGTGTCGCGGATGCCGACGATCTCCAGTTCGTCGCCGACGTTCACGACGCCACGCTCCACACGGCCGGTGACCACGGTGCCGCGGCCCGAGATCGAGAACACGTCCTCGATCGGCATCAGGAACGGCTGATCGGTGGCGCGCGGCGGCTGCGGGATGTACTCGTCGACAGCGGCCATCAGCTCCTTGATCTTCTCTTCGCCGATCGCCGGCTCGGTGCCGTTCATGGCGTGCAGAGCCGAGCCCGCGATGATCGGAACGTCGTCGCCCGGGAAGTCGTAGGCGCTGAGCAGTTCGCGCACTTCCATTTCCACCAGCTCGAGCAGCTCCTCGTCGTCGACCTGGTCGACCTTGTTGAGGAACACCACCATGGCGGGGATGCCCACCTGGCGGCCCAGCAGGATGTGCTCGCGGGTCTGCGGCATCGGGCCGTCAGCGGCGTTCACCACCAGGATCGCGCCGTCCATCTGCGCCGCACCGGTGATCATGTTCTTCACGTAGTCGGCGTGGCCGGGGCAGTCGACGTGGGCGTAGTGGCGGTTCTCGGTCTCGTATTCCACGTGCGCGGTCGAGATCGTGATGCCGCGGGCCTTCTCTTCGGGCGCGCCGTCGATCTGGTCATAGGCGCGGAAGTCGCCGAAATACTTGGTGATCGCCGCCGTCAGCGTCGTCTTGCCGTGGTCAACGTGACCGATCGTGCCGATGTTGCAGTGCGGTTTGCTGCGCTCAAACTTTGCCTTTGCCATGATGGCCTCCTGTCTGTCTGATGGGCGGTGGGGTCGAACCCCACCCTACGGTGGTGGGTAGGGCGGGGTTCACCCCGCCATCCCGTTATGCGTATTTCTTCTGGATCTCGTCGCTGATGTTCTGCGGCACCGGATCGTAATGGTCGAACTGCATCGTGAACTGCGCGCGGCCCGAGGACATGGAACGCAGCGTGTTGATGTAGCCGAACATGTTGGCCAGCGGCACCATGGCGTTGATCGCAACGGCATTGCCGCGCGGCTCCTGCCCGGTCACCTGGCCACGACGCGAGGTCAGATCGCCGATGACGTTGCCGGTGTATTCCTCCGGCGTCACCACCTCGACCTTCATCATCGGCTCGAGCAGCTTGGCGCCGGCCTTGCGCAGACCTTCGCGCATGGCCATCCGCGACGCGATCTCGAACGCGAGGACCGAGGAGTCCACATCGTGGAACTTGCCGTCGACCAGCGCGACCTTGAAGTCGATCACCGGGAAGCCCGCGAGCGGACCGGAGTCCATCACCGACTTGATGCCCTTTTCGACGCCCGGGATGTATTCCTTGGGCACCGAGCCGCCGACGATGCGGGATTCGAAGGAATAGCCTTCGCCCGGTTCGGTCGGGGAGATGATGAGCTTCACTTCGGCGAACTGGCCCGAGCCACCCGACTGCTTCTTGTGGGTGTAGGTGTGCTCGATCTCGTGACCGATGGTCTCGCGATAGGCCACCTGCGGCGCGCCGATGTTGGCCTCGACCTTGAACTCGCGCTTGAGACGATCGACCAGGATGTCCAGGTGAAGTTCGCCCATGCCCTTCATGATCGTCTGACCGGATTCGATGTCCGTCTCCACGCGGAAGGACGGATCTTCGGCGGCAAGGCGCTGCAGACCGGCGGACATCTTCTCCTGGTCGGCCTTGGTCTTGGGCTCGACCGCGATCTCGATCACCGGATCGGGGAAGGTCATGGTTTCCAGAACCACGGGCTTGGACGAATCGCAGAGCGTGTCACCGGTGGTGGTTTCTTTCAGACCCGCCAGCGCGATGATGTCGCCGGACCCGGCCCAATCGATCTCTTCACGCGAGTTCGAGTGCATCATCATCATGCGGCCGATGCGCTCTTTCTTGCCCTTGGTGGAGTTCAGGACGGAACCGCCCTTTTCCAGCAGGCCCGAATAGATGCGGGTGAAGGTCAGCGATCCGACGAAGGGGTCGTTCATGATCTTGAACGCAAGACCGGCGAAGGGCTCTTCGTCACCCGGCTTGCGGGCGATGTTGCGCGTCTCGGTCTCGTCATCGGGGCTGAAGCCCATGTACGGCGGCACGTCGAGCGGACCCGGCAGGAAGTCGATCACGGCGTTCAGCAGGGGCTGCACGCCCTTGTTCTTGAACGCGGAACCACCCAGCACCGGAACGAAGGACAGCGACAGCGTGCCCTTGCGGATGAGCTTGCGCAGGGTCGCCTCGTCAGGCTCTTCGCCCTCGAGGTAGGCTTCCATTGCGTCGTCGTCCTGCTCGACCGCGTGTTCGATCAGGTGCGAGCGCCACTCTTCGGCGGTGTCCTTCAGATCGTCACGGATCGGACGGCGGAACCAGGACGCCCCCAGGTCTTCGCCTTCCCAGACCCATTCTTCCATCTTGATCAGGTCGACGATGCCCTCGAGCTTGTCTTCCGAACCGATGGGAAAGTTGACGGGAACCGGGGTCGCACCGGTCCGGTCCTTGATCATCTTCACGCAGTTGAAGAAGTCGGCGCCGATCTTGTCCATCTTGTTGACGAAGACGAGACGCGGAACCTTGTAGCGGTCAGCCTGACGCCACACGGTCTCGGTCTGCGGCTCGACGCCGGCGTTGCCATCCAGCAGCGCCACGGCGCCGTCGAGCACGGCGAGCGAGCGTTCGACCTCGATGGTGAAGTCCACGTGGCCGGGGGTGTCGATGATGTTGAAGCGGAACTTCGTATCGGACGTGCCTTCGGCGGTCGGGTCTTCCTGGCGCTGCCAGAACGTGGTGGTCGCGGCAGAGGTGATCGTGATGCCACGCTCCTGCTCCTGCTCCATCCAGTCCATGGTCGCGGCACCGTCATGCACTTCGCCGATCTTGTGCGATTTGCCGGTGTAGAAAAGAATACGCTCGGTGGTCGTGGTCTTGCCCGCGTCGATGTGGGCCATGATCCCGAAATTCCGGTAGCGCGTAAGGGGATATTCGCGTGCCATTCTGCTCGCTCCTTCTTACCAGCGGTAGTGGCTGAACGCCTTGTTAGCGTCCGCCATCTTGTGAGTGTCTTCCCGCTTCTTCACGGCCGAGCCGCGCGACTGAACGGCATCCATGAGCTCGCCCGCCAGGCGCTCTTCCATGGTGTTCTCGTTGCGCTTGCGGCTGGCGTCGATGAGCCAGCGGATCGCCAGCGCTTCGCGGCGCTCGGGGCGCACTTCGACGGGCACCTGGTAGGTGGCACCACCGACGCGGCGCGACCGGACTTCGACACTCGGTTTGATGTTGTCGAGCGCTTCGTGGAACACTTCCACGGGGGCGCGCTTGATCTTGGTCTCGACCCGGGTGAAAGCATTGTAGACGATGCTTTCGGCGACCGACTTCTTGCCGTCGATCATCAGGTTGTTCATGAACTTTGTCAGCACCCGGTCGCCATACTTGGCGTCGGGCAGGACTTCGCGTTTTTCGGCTGCGTGACGACGTGACATCTCAATACCCTCTTATTTCGGACGCTTCGCGCCATACTTGGAGCGACGCTGTTTGCGGTCCTTGACGCCCTGGGTATCCAGAACACCGCGCAGGATGTGGTAGCGCACACCGGGAAGGTCCTTCACACGGCCGCCGCGGATCAGGACCACCGAGTGTTCCTGAAGGTTGTGGGATTCGCCCGGGATGTAGCTGATCACCTCGTAGCCGTTGGTCAGACGGACCTTGGCCACTTTCCGCATGGCGGAGTTCGGTTTCTTCGGCGTGGTGGTGTAGACGCGTGTGCAGACGCCCCGCTTCTGCGGGCACTGCTCCAGGTGCATGGACTTGGAGCGTTTGACTTTCGGCTGCCGCGGCTTGCGGATCAGCTGTTGGATCGTTGGCATTCCGGTATTTCCCCGTGTAGCTCACATATGTGGTGCACGGGGGTGTCCCGTGCGGGTTTCAGTTCAGCGCCTTGCGCGTCCGCAAGTCACCCTGTGCACGTTGGTGCACGTCATCCGTCGCGTCGCATTCAGACGACGCAAAAAACCGCATGCGCTCCCTTTGGCGGGAACGACGCGGGGGGTTCCAGAGGATCGGGGCGACGGGCGCCCGGATCGTGACCGCTTCAGTTCTGTAGATCGGAGCGAGGGACACCTGTCCCGTCCGAGATAGCGGGCGTATAGGGGGAGTCGGATGGGTTGTCAACAGCGCCCCGGCCTTGCCTTGGCCCGGTTGCGGTGCGACTGTTGCCCGGCGGCGGCGCCTTGCCGAGAGATACCAGAGGCAGAGATGCAAGTCATTGGATTTTGCCGGTTTTCCTATCCGGCCGACGGTGGTTTCCAGGTCGAACACGGCTCGATCCGCGACCGGATGGCCTATCTTTACGCGCCGGCGCGGATGGAAGAACGGCTGCGGCATTTCGAATGCATCTGCCTGCCGGGCCTCAAGGCCCAGACCGATGCCGATTTCACCTTCCTGATCCTCGTCGGAGACAGCCTGCCCGACGCGTATCTCGACCGGCTCCGGGCGTTGGTGTCGGATTTCCCGCAGGCCCGCATCGTCGCGCGCCCGCCGGGACCGCACCGCCAGGTCTGCCAGGAGGTCATCAACGCCGCGCGCGACATGGAGACCCCCTGCCTCGAGTTCCGTCACGACGATGACGACGCGGTGGGGGTCGGCTTCGTGGAAACCCTGCGCGCCGCCGCCCGCGACTGCGCCGCCCTGACCGCGGCGCACAGGCTGGTGGGCTTCGACTGGAACCGCGGTTTCGTCGCGCGGCCCGATGCAAAGGGGCTGCGCGCGGAACCGAACGTCACCCCCTACTGGGGCGTGGCGCAGGCCGTGGCGGTGCAGCCGCGGGTGCGCCAGACGGTGATGAATTTCGGGCACAACAAGATCAACCAGTTCATGCCCACGGTGACCTTCACCGACCCGCCGATGTTCGTGCGCGGCCACAACGACCACAACGACTCGCGCCAGAAGAAACATGTGAAAGCGGTGGACCTGCCGCGGCTCGATGCGGCGGGCGAGGCCGAGATGCGCCGCCTCTTTGCCATCGACGCCGATCAGATCCGCACGGTCTTTGCCTGAAGTCTGCGCGCGCGGGCCTCGCGCAGCAGGGTGAAGACACCGGTGGCGATGATGATGCCCGCCCCGAGGAAGGTGAGCGGCACCGGCCATTCGCCGAAGATCGCCCAGCCGAGGATCAGCGCCCAGACGAGCCCGGTATAGCGGAACGGCGTCACCACGCCGACCTCCCCGGTGCGCATGGTCATGACGCTGAAGAGATATCCGCCGATGATGAAGACCGACATCGCCGCGACCAGACCCCAGAGCGGCGCGTCGAGCGGTTGCCAGTCCTCGCCCAGCGACAGGACGGCGGCGAAGAGCAGCACCGCCAGCGAGGCGCTGAGCGTGACGGTCAGGCTGGGCACCGAGGCCGACATGCGGCGCGTGGCGAGGTCCCGAACGGTGACGCAGACCACGGCGATCAGCGCATAGATGGAATAGGCGTTGAAACCTTCGGTGCCGGGCCGGACGATCAGCAGCATGCCGCCAAAACCGATCAGGATCGCGGTCCAGCGCCGCCAGCCCACCGGTTCACCGAAGAACACCGCACTGGCCAGCGTCACCGTGAGCGGCAGCATCTGCAAGAGCGCCGTGACGTTGGCGATCGGCATGTTGAAGAGTGCGGTCAGAAAGAACCAGGCCGCGGCCACCTCGGCCACCGCGCGCAAGGCGATCAGGTTCCAGTCCCGCGCGGCCAGGTCGAGGGTCAGCGCGTTCATCCGCCGGGCGACAAGGTAGATGATGAGGCTCGCGAAGAGGCCCCGCAACACCAGCAACTGGCTCAGCGGCAGATCGGCGCTGGCCAGTTTCATGCAGGCGTCGCCGAAGGTGAAACAGGCCATGGAGGCCATCATCAGAAGCGCGCCGCGGGTGTTGTCAGAGAGTTGGGGCATGTTGCAGCTTTAGAACCGCGCGTCAGCGGTGGCCAGTACGAAAACGCCGGATCCGAGGATGCCTGCGGCATACGAGAGACGCTGTCTCTCGTGCTCTCTGGAGGTTTATCGGCAAGATGAAGGGGCGGATCGTGGCGGACGTGTCGCACGACCCATCGGACGGGACGGTGGCAGGCAACGGCACGGCGCGCGCGGCGCCGGCAAGCGGCGATCCGGGTTGCTTGCGGCATTGGCTGCTTTGCGCCGGTTCAGGACCTTACCCGCCGAACGAAGGTCAGATCGGCCCCGGATGGCGGCGCAAAAAACACCCGCCGGAGCGGGTGTCTTTGGTGCTTGTTTTCGAATACGGCGCTTTTATTCGCGGCTTTCGGGCGTGTCGACCACCAGCGTGTCGAACTCGTCCCCGCCGACCACGTCATCGACCGACTCGTCCGGGGCTGCGAGGGCCGCCGCAGCTTCGGCTTCCGAGCGGCGCGCCTCGATCACGACGTTGTCGCGATCGGACGCGATGCGGCGGACCTTCATCGTGGCACCGCCGGTACCCGCCGGGATCAGGCGGCCGACGATGACGTTCTCCTTGAGGCCCACCAGCTTGTCGCGCTTGCCCTGAACGCTCGCTTCGGTGAGGACACGGGTGGTCTCCTGGAAGGACGCCGCCGAGATGAAGCTGCGGGTCTGCAGCGACGCCTTGGTGATGCCCAGCAGGATCGGTTCGCCCTGCGCCGGACGGCCGCCCTTGGCGATCGCCTTTTCGCAGGCCTCGTCGAATTCGGCCTTGTCGACGTGTTCACCCTTGAGCAGCGTGGTATCGCCGCTGTCCTGGATCTCCCACTTCTGCAGCATCTGGCGCACGATGACCTCGACATGCTTGTCATTGATCTTCACGCCCTGCAGCCGGTAGACGTCCTGCACCTCGTCGATCATGTAGTTCGCCAGCGCCTCGACACCCATGATGGCCAGGATGTCATGCGGCGCGGGGTTGCCATCCATGATATAGTCACCCTTGGTCACATAGTCGCCTTCGGCGACCGGGATGTGTTTGCCCTTGGGCACCATGTATTCGACGGGCGACAGGCTGTCGTCCACCGGTTCGATGCTGATCCGGCGCTTGTTCTTGTAGTCCTTGCCGAAGCGCACGTAGCCGTCGATTTCCGCGATGATGGCGTGGTCCTTGGGGCGGCGTGCCTCGAAGAGTTCGGCCACACGCGGCAGACCACCGGTGATGTCCTTGGTCTTGGCGCCTTCGCGCGGGATCCGCGCGACGACGTCACCGGCCTTGATCTCCTGGCCGTCTTCGACCGAAAGGATCGCGTCCACCGACATCGGGTAGGTGATCGGGTTGCCGGCATCGTTGCGCACCGGCTCGCCGTCCTCGCCGACCAGGATGATCTCGGGCTTGAGCTCGTTGCCCTTGGGCGCGGCGCGCCAGTCCGAGACGATCTTCTGCGTCATGCCGGTCGCATCGTCGGTTTCCTCGCGCACGGCGACGCCGTTCACCAGATCGACGTGTTTCACGGTGCCGTCTTTCTCGGCGATGATCGGCAGGGTGTAGGGATCCCACTCGAACAGCTTGTCGCCGCGCGCCACGGTATCGCCTTCCTTGACGAAGATCTTGGTGCCGTAGCCGAGCTTGTGGCTGGCCCGTTCGGCGCCATGCTCATCGACGATCCGCAGCTTCATGTTGCGGCCCATCACCAGCGTCTCGCCCGCCTGGTTTTCCAGGGTCGAGGCCTGATCGAAGGCGATGATGCCCGACTGCGACGCCTCGAGGAAGGACTGCTGTCCGCCCTGCGCCACGCCGCCGATGTGGAACGTCCGCATCGTCAGCTGCGTGCCCGGCTCACCGATGGACTGCGCCGCGATGATGCCGACGGCCTCGCCCTGGTTGACCAGCGTGCCGCGTGCGAGGTCACGCCCGTAGCACATGGCGCAGACGCCCTCTTCGGCCTCGCAGGTGAGCGGCGAACGGATGCGCATGGTCTGCACCGCCGCCTCGTCGATGGCGTCGGCCATGCGTTCGTCGATCAGCTGACCGGCCTTGACCAGCACTTCTTCGGTGCCCGGCACGAGCACGTCCTCGGCGGTGACACGGCCCAGTACGCGTTCGGCCAGAGACGCCACGACCTCGCCGTCGTTCACCGCGGTTTCGGCGGTGATCGCGTTCTCGGTGCCGCAATCGTTCATGCGCACGATGCAGTCCTGCGCCACGTCCACGAGACGGCGGGTCAGGTAACCGGAGTTCGCCGTCTTCAACGCGGTGTCCGACAGGCCTTTCCGGGCGCCGTGGGTCGAGTTGAAGTATTCGAGAACGGTCAGGCCTTCCTTGAAGTTCGAGATGATCGGCGTCTCGATGATGTCGCCGTTCGGCTTGGCCATCAGGCCGCGCATGCCGCCCAGCTGCTTCATCTGGGTGACGGAGCCACGGGCACCGGAGTGGGCCATCATGTAGACCGAGTTCGGCTCCGCTTCGGAGCCGTCCTCGTCGGTCTTGGAAGCCGAGATGGTGGACATCATCGCCTCGGTGACCTTGTCGTTGCACTTCGACCAGGCATCCACGACCTTGTTGTACTTTTCACCCTGGGTGATCAGGCCGTCCATGTACTGCTGTTCGAAATCCTTCACCTGGTCGCGCGTGTCCTCGACGATCGGCCATTTCGAGTCGGGGATGACCATGTCGTCCTTGCCGAAAGAGATGCCGGCCTTGAACGCTTCCTTGAAGCCCATGGTCATGATCTGGTCGCAGAAGATGACCGACTCTTTCTGACCGCAATAGCGGTAGACGGTGTCGATGACCTTCTGCACGTCCTTCTTGCGCAGGAGCGTATTGACCAGGTCGAAGGGCGCCTTTGCGTTCATCGGCAGCAGCGCGCCGAGACGCACGCGGCCCGGGGTGGTTTCGAACATCTTGACGATCTCGCCACCGGTCTCGTCGATCTGGCGCACGCGGCACTTGATCTTGGCGTGCAGGTGCACGTGACCGGCGTTGAGCGCATGTTCCACCTCTTCGATGGAGGAGAAGACCATGCCTTCGCCCTTCATCCCCTCACGCGCGATGGTCACGTAATAGAGGCCAAGGATCATGTCCTGCGACGGCACGATGATCGGTGCGCCGTTGGCGGGCGACAGCACGTTGTTCGTGGACATCATCAGAACCCGCGCTTCCAGCTGCGCCTCGAGCGAGAGCGGAACGTGCACGGCCATCTGGTCGCCGTCGAAGTCGGCGTTGAAGGCCGAGCAGACCAGCGGATGCAGCTGGATCGCCTTGCCTTCGATCAGGATCGGTTCGAACGCCTGGATGCCCAGACGGTGCAGCGTCGGCGCACGGTTGAGCATGACGGGATGTTCGCGAATGACCTCGTCGAGGATGTCCCAGACCTCGGGACGTTCCTTTTCAACCAGCTTTTTCGCCTGCTTGACGGTGCTGGACAGACCCTTCGCTTCGAGCCGCGAATAGATGAACGGCTTGAAAAGCTCGAGCGCCATCTTCTTCGGCAGGCCGCACTGGTGCAGCTTGAGTTCCGGACCGGTCACGATGACCGAACGGCCCGAGAAGTCGACGCGCTTGCCCAGAAGGTTCTGGCGGAAGCGGCCCTGCTTGCCCTTGAGCATGTCCGACAGCGACTTCAGCGGACGCTTGTTGGCGCCGGTGATGACGCGGCCGCGGCGGCCGTTGTCAAAGAGGGCGTCGACCGACTCCTGCAGCATCCGCTTTTCGTTGCGGACGATGATATCCGGCGCGCGCAGCTCGATCAGCCGCTTGAGGCGGTTGTTCCGGTTGATGACGCGGCGGTAGAGGTCGTTGAGGTCGGAGGTCGCGAACCGGCCGCCGTCCAGCGGCACAAGCGGACGCAGTTCCGGCGGGATCACCGGAATCACGGTCAGGACCATCCACTCGGGGCGGTTGCCCGACTCGAGGAAGCTCTCGACGACTTTCAGACGCTTGATGATCTTCTTGGGCTTGAGCTCGCCGGTCGCCTCTTTCAGATCGGCGCGCAGCTGCTCGGCTTCGGATTCGAGGTCGATCGCCGCCAGCATCTCGCGGATCGCCTCGGCGCCGATGTTGGCGGTGAAGGCGTCCATGCCGTACTGGTCCTGGGCGTCCATGAACTCTTCCTCGGTCAGCATCTGACCGTAGGTGAGGTCGGTGAGACCCGGTTCGATCACCACGTAGTTCTCGAAGTAGAGCACGCGTTCCAGGTCACGCAGGGTCATGTCCAGCATGAGGCCGATGCGCGACGGCAGCGACTTCAGGAACCAGATATGCGCGCAGGGCGCGGCCAGCTCGATATGGCCCATGCGCTCGCGGCGGACCTTCTGCAGGGTCACCTCGACGCCGCACTTTTCGCAGACGACGCCGCGGTACTTCATGCGCTTGTACTTGCCGCAGAGGCATTCGTAATCCTTGATCGGACCGAAGATGCGCGCGCAGAAGAGGCCGTCACGCTCGGGCTTGAACGTGCGGTAGTTGATGGTTTCGGGCTTCTTGATCTCGCCGAAGGACCACGAGAGGATCCGCTCCGGACTCGCAAGCGACACCTTGATCTCGTCGAAGGTCTTCGCGGGGGCCACCGGGTTGAACGGGTTGTTTGTCAGTTCCTGGTTCATTTTCAAATCCTTAAAGGCTGTCGGAAGGGCAGAGGGCGGCGCCAAGACTTTTCAGAAAAGTCTTGGCACAAGTTTTTTCAGAACTTGTTTGCCTCACTCGTCCTCTTCCGCATCCAGGAGTTCCATGTTGAGGCCCAGACCCCGGACCTCCTTGACGAGCACGTTGAACGATTCCGGGATACCGGCCTCGAAGTTGTCCTCGCCCTTCACGATGCTCTCGTAGACCTTGGTCCGGCCCGCGACGTCGTCCGACTTCACCGTCAGCATCTCCTGCAGCGTGTAGGCGGCACCGTAGGCTTCGAGCGCCCAGACCTCCATCTCGCCGAAGCGCTGGCCGCCGAACTGCGCCTTGCCGCCCAGCGGCTGCTGGGTCACGAGGCTGTACGGCCCGGTCGAGCGCGCGTGGATCTTGTCGTCCACCAGGTGGTGCAGCTTGAGCAGGTATTTCACACCCACCGTTACCTTGCGGCTGAACTGCTCGCCCGTGCGTCCATCGAACAGCACCGACTGGCCCGAGGTGTCGAACCCGGCGCGGGTCAGCGCGTCGTTCACATCGGCCTCTTTCGCGCCGTCGAAGACCGGCGTGGCGATCGGCACGCCGCGGGTGACGTTGCCCGCCGCTTCGACAAGCGTGTCCTCGTCCATGCCCTGGATGCCCTCTTCATAGACATCGTCGCCATAGGCGATCTTCATCGCCTCGCGGACGGGGGTCAGGTCGCCGGTGCGGCGATAGTCCTGCAGCGCCTCGTCGATCTTGATGCCCAGGCCGCGCGACGCCCAGCCCATGTGGGTTTCAAGGATCTGCCCGACGTTCATGCGCGACGGCACGCCCAGCGGGTTGAGGCAGAAGTCGACCGGCGTGCCGTCGGCGAGGAACGGCATGTCCTCCATCGGCACCACCTTCGAGATCACGCCCTTGTTGCCGTGACGGCCGGCCATCTTGTCGCCCGGCTGCAGCTTGCGCTTCACCGCGACGAAGACCTTGACCATCTTCATCACGCCCGGGGGCAGGTCGTCGCCGCGGCGGACCTTTTCGACCTTGTCCTCGAACCGTGCGTCCAGCGTACGCTTCTGCTGTTCGTACTGTTCGTTCAGTGCCTCGACGATCTTGGCATCGGCCTCGTCCTCGAGCGCCAGCTGCCACCACTGGCCGCGGCTGAGGCTGTCCAGCAGTTCTTCGGTGATCTCCGAATTCGCCTTTACGCCCTTCGGACCCTTCACCGCGGTCTTGCCGAGGATCAGACCCTTGAGACGGGCATAGATATTGCGATCGAGGATCGCCAGCTCGTCGTCGCGGTCGCGCGCCAGGCGCTCGACTTCCTCGCGTTCGATCTGCAGGGCGCGTTCGTCCTTTTCAACACCGTGCCGGTTGAAGACCCGCACTTCAACGACAGTGCCGTAGTCACCCGGCTTCACGCGCAGCGAGGTGTCGCGCACGTCGCTGGCTTTCTCGCCGAAAATGGCGCGGAGCAGTTTCTCCTCCGGCGTCATCGGGCTTTCGCCCTTGGGCGTGATCTTGCCCACCAGGATGTCGCCCGGCTCCACGTCGGCACCGATGTAGACGATGCCCGCCTCGTCGAGGTTGCGCAGGGCTTCCTC
>Ga0208934_1000807_pt1 | contig 12569 bp, 13 predicted proteins | sample MalvirDeepMed_s2_FD_184243 | JGI IMG/M metagenome (GOLD analysis project Ga0208934, IMG submission 184243) | Marine viral communities from the Global Malaspina Expedition - Malaspina viral metaG DeepMed_s2 (SPAdes) (version 2) | ecosystem: Environmental > Aquatic > Marine > Oceanic | place... | reverse complement strand
CGGGGGTTTGACCCGTACGGTCGGCGGCGTGGACCCGGTGCTGTACGTGCCGCCGGTCCTGCCCGCGCATCTGCGCGGCGCGCCAGTGGAACGGGTAGATATCTCGCGCGATCCGGGCGCCAATCTGGTATGGGCTGCAGAGGTGCGGGCGCCAGACGCCACCACGGGACTGTCTGTCGATCGCGTCGAGCAAGAGGCCGCCAAGCCCGTTCCCGCGACCCCCGACAGGGCGCCGGTGGATGCGACCATGGCCTACGACATCGCCACCCGGGTTGCGGCCAACCTCTTTCCGCTGGATATGCCGCCGGAACCGGACCCCTCGGCCCCGAGGCAACTCGTCCGGGCAGCTCTGCTGGACGCCGCGCGGGATGCGCCGGCGGTACCGTCCGGGGCGATCCTGTCAGGGATGGGCGCGGTGGATGACGAGTCCGTTCCGCCCACGGGCCTGCGGCTGGAGCGGTCCGACCTGCGCACCCGCTGGGTCGGGGGCCGGGTGCAGGAGTGGACGGCGCGGCGCAGGTCCCCGCGGCTTCCCGATCGGGTCGCGTCGGGCTTGCGGTTCGACGGGCTGGAACCCTTGGGCGGCTTTGCACGGGCCAATCCGGTGCCGGGCGGTCGCGTATCGTTGCGCGACGCATTAAGCTACATAGACGGCCCGCCAGAGGCCGGGCGTCTGACCTCTGCCGCCGGCACCGACCCCGGTTCGGGCATCCGCGCCGCGCTCGCCGCGCTGGCCCTGCGCCGCGACTGAACCGGCGGCAACGCGCCGCAGAGCCGCAAGCTTGGCCAAACGTCGCGATCACGCGATGATGCGGCGCTCCGGAACCCGTGCTCTGCGGATTGGTGGAACGCGGTCATTTACGGATGACGACCGGCCCTTCGCCAAGCTGGATATCAGACCATTCCGGAAACTCTTCCCGTGAAGGTGACGCTCCATTCCGTTTTTTTCCGAAGGGAGTATTGAAGGTATGCTCGACGACGCTGGGTCGGGATCACCAACCTGCTCCCGACGAGTGATCCGGATTGTTCGTCGGTGCATCGCAGCCCGGCGCTGCGCTTCGACTTCTGACTGTCGGAGATCGGAATCGGGACGGTGCCTCCGATCCGGTGCCAATCGGAACAACGCGCGAGCGGCGGGGCGGACTGACCGGCGCCTATATCGCGTCGAGTTCCTGCATCGGGACGGCGTTGCTGTGTTCCCCGTCAGCACCCCTGGGACATTTGATTTGATTTTGTAAGGGAGGGCTTCTGGCTCATCGCAACCACCAAGGAGTGAAGATGAGACAGAAACCCGGAACAGCGAAGCCGACGGCGGAGTCGATGGTGAAGTACATCCGCCGGCGCACGCGGAAGCACCATTCTGCCGAAGAGAAGATCCGCATTGTCCTGGATGGGCTGCGCGGCGAGGACAGTATTGCCGAGCGCTGCCGACGCAAGGGGATTCCGACGAGCCTCTATTACAACTGGTCGAAGGAGTTCCTCGAGGCCGGCAAGAAGCGGCTCGCCGGCGACACAGTGAATCACCCCGGGTCTGTCGGACACCTAAAGCTTCATTTCACGCGACCATATCGAGGACGTCGGCGCGAACGCGCGTCTCACAGGCGAGGGAAACGTGACGTTCGACACCCCGGAGCCGTGGAGGCCGGAATGCTGGCCAGAGGCGAAGCTCGGGGCGCAAGCGACAGGCCACGTCCGGGCCATTATGCCGGGAGAGATCTGCATCATCGGCCGCGGCGCAGGTGGCTACGGGCGCGACCTGGGTGTCCTCTACGGTAGCGACGGCCACGACGTACGGGAGGACCTGATAGAGCGCGGGCTGGCGGTGACGTCGAAGAACGCGGACTGATGCCGCTCAACAACTTCGCTTGTCTCCCGCCATAGGGCGACGCTACCCCTTCGGCCGTGAAGCTTTCCCTTCGTCAGTGTTCGCGCATTTGGGCGGGGGCTTTACCAGGGCCGTCGGACTTCTGGAGGGGTCCGGCGACCGTTCCGACTTTTAGTCGTCCTCTTCTTCCTCGACCTCTTCGACTTCCTCAGTTTCGTTGTCTACGCCCTCTTCCTCCTGGCAGCCTGCGAGGCCGAGGCCCATGGCGAGCGCGATGACCGGTAGCATTCGGATGTTCATGCTGGTCTCCTAAAGCAGGTTCCTCGAATCCAATGTAGGCGCCATTCGCTATAACGCAAAAACGAAAAAGCCCGCCTCTGGCCGTGCGACCGAAGGTGGGCAGGTTCTCGCTGAGCCAAGGGAGATCAGGCTCATCCTCGGGATGATAGTTGCTGACCCATCATTGTCATGCCTGGAGCACCCCCGTCAGGATCGCCGGCATCGCCTAAGGATGGATGTAGATCACGGAACTGATTGGCAGAGTTCTGTCGGCGCTATTTATCGGCTGCGCCGGCGGCCGGGTCAGCTTTGAGCGCGGCGCAAAGGGCGGATCTTCCAATCTTCAGGCGGGCGGCGGCCTCACGCACAGTGAGACCGTAGGCGATCAGTTGACGGGCGCGAGCGACCTTTTCCGGCGTCGCGGCAATGGGTCGGCCGCCTTTACGCCCTCTTGCTGCGGCCGTAGTCAGTCCTGCGCTGGTCCTCTAACGGATCAGATCACGCTCGAACTGGCCGAGGGCCCCGAAGATATGGAACACGAGCCGCCGGTCGGGGTGGTAGTGTCGATGTTTTCAGTGAGCGAGCGGAAGCCGACGCTGGTCGCGGCCATCACGGGAGCAAGCGACAATTCTGTTTCACGCCGGGCCAAGGCGCGTGGCGCATCGGACAGATTGAACGCGGGAGTGACGACATGACCGAGACGCGCAAGTTTGATCGGGCCGACAGCCGCGTTCGTGAAGACGCGGGATTGGCAGGCGCCGCTCGCGGCTTCCTCGATCGGGTTCGCTCGGGAGACCTGGGTATGTTGCCGGTGATCCTGGGCCTGGTGGTGATCGCGGTCGTATTCACGTCGCTGAACCCGATCTTCATGCGACCGCAGAACCTGACTAACCTGCTCTTCGACGCAGCTGCAGTCGGCTTGATCTCTCTCGGGGTGGTGTTCTGCCTGATGCTGGGTGAGATCGACCTCTCAATCGGGTCGATGTCCGGTGTCGCTTCCGCGATCCTTGGCGTGTTGTGGGTCAATTCCGGCATCCCATGGCCGCTTGCGATTCTGGCCGCGTTGGCGGCAGGTGCCGTGACGGGGATCGTCTATGCTGGGCTGCTGAACCGGTTCGGGATGCCCAGCTTCGTGTCGACGCTCGCCGGCCTCCTGGCTCTGCTTGGCCTGCAACTCTATCTCTTGGGCAATTCCGGCTCCATCAACCTGCCGTATCAGTCCTTCCTGATCCGCTTTGGCCAGACGATGGTGATGCCCGGCTGGCTTTCCTATATCCTCGCCGTGGTTCCCGGTGCCGCGATTTTCGTCTTCGGCTTCCAGACGCGGTCTAGACGCGCCGAGGCAAACCTTTCTGTTCCGGCGATGAGCGTGCTGATCTTGAAGTCCGCGGGATTGACGGGGATTCTGCTGATCGCGGTGTGGTATCTGAACCAGGGCCGCGGGGTTCCCTACATGTTCGTCTTCTTCGCGGTGCTGGTCGCCGGGATGGAGTACGTCCTGACCCGGACACAGTTCGGCCGGTCGATCTTTGCCGTTGGCGGCAACCGCGAAGCCGCCCGCCGAGCTGGCATCAAGGTCGAGCGAATTCGCATCTTTTGCTTCATGCTGTGTTCCACCTTCGCCGCGGCAGGTGGCGTCTTGGCCGCATCGCGACTGGCTTCCGCCAGTCGGCAGGCGGGGACGGGCGACGTCAACCTCAACGCCATCGCCGCCGCGGTGATAGGGGGCACGTCCCTATTCGGCGGTCGGGGCTCGGCTTGGTCTGCGCTTCTGGGCGTGCTTGTGATCGTGGCGATCTCGAACGGTCTGACGCTCCTCAATCTTAGCTCGTCGCTCAGATACATGATCCTCGGGGCAGTTCTGGCGCTGGCCGTGATCGTGGACAGCCTTGCCCGGCAATCTCGCGCCAGCCATGGCCGCGGCTGATAGGAAAGAGACCAACACAATGGCACAGACACTGAACGGTAAAATCGCCGCCGTTACCGGCGCAGCTTCGGGGATCGGATTGGAATGCGCAAAGATCCTGCACGAAGAGGGCGCCGTGGTCGTCTTCGTCGACCGCAATGCCCAGGCGCTGGAGCGCATTGTCTCGGACTTGGGTGAGCGGGCGCACGCACTGGAGCTCGATCTCTTCGACGGGGACGCGGTCATGGCCATGCCTGAGCGGATCGCAGAAATGGCCGGACCGCTCGACATTCTTCATATCAATGCAGGAGCCTACGTGGGAGGCGCGGCAGCGGAAGGCGACCCCGACCAGTGGGATCGCGTTCTACAACTCAATTGCAACGCCGCCTTCCGTTGTGCCCGTGCCGTGCTCCCGGATATGATTGAACGCAAGACCGGCGACATCTTATTCACGTCGTCGATCTCGGGAGTCGTCCCCGTTGTGTGGGAACCGATCTATACCGCCTCCAAATACGCGGTTCAGGCTTTCCTGCACTCCACCCGCCGACAGGTAGCGCCCCACGGCATCCGTATGGGCGCGGTCCTGCCGGGTCCCGTCGTCACAGCACTTCTGGACGACTGGCCGAAGGCCAAGATGGAGGAGGCGCTGGCCAACGGATCGCTTATGCAGCCGCGCGAAGTGGCCGAGGCGGTTCTGTTCATGCTGACCCGTGCCCGTGGGGTAGTGGTGCGTGATCTGGTGCTGCTCCCTAACAGCGTGGATCTCTGACATGACGGGTTATGTGATCGGCGTCGACGTCGGCACCGGCTCGGCCAGAGCGGGTGTATTCGATCTTTCGGGCCAGCTTCTTGGCAGCGAAAACGCACCCATCGCCGTCTACCGAGAGGGAGCACATATCGTCGAACAATCGTCGTCCGACATCTGGGCCGCGATCGCGTCCTCGGTCCAGGGGGCGGTAAGTGCCGCCGGTATTGAGCCTGAGGACGTTGCTGGAATCGGGTTCGACGCGACGTGTTCGCTGGTCGTTCAGGGGGACGGGGGGCAACCACTGCCGGTAGGGGATCCGGACATCCCAGAGCGCGACGTGATCGTGTGGATGGATCACAGAGCCACCGAACAGGCTAGTCGGATAAACGAGACGGCACACGGGGTTCTACGCTATGTCGGTGGCCGCATCTCTCCAGAGATGCAGACACCCAAGCTTTTGTGGCTGAAGGAAAATCGGCCGCAGACATTCGATGCCGCGTCGCAGTTCTTCGACTTGGCCGACTGGTTCACGTGGCGCGCCACCGGCAGCATGTCACGATCAGTTTGCACCGTCACTTGCAAGTGGACGTACCTTGCCCACGAGAGCCGATGGGACGAGAGCTATTTCCGCGAGATCGGATTGCGTGAGCTGGCTGACGAAGGGTTCAGCCGGATCGGCACCGACATCGTCGAGCCGGGAAGCGCCATCGGGCAAGGCCTGACCAGCCAGGCCGCGGCAGAGCTGGGTTTGCGCCCCGGCACCCCCGTTGGCGCAGGGCTGATCGACGCCCATGCGGGCGGAATAGGCACCGTGGGGGCCGACGGCGATCCAAAGGAAAATCTCGGCTATGTCTTCGGCACCTCGTCCTGCACAATGACGACCACACAGGAGCCTGCTTTCGTTCCCGGTGTCTGGGGGCCCTATTACTCAGCGATGGTGCCTGGCCATTGGCTGAACGAGGGCGGCCAATCCGCCGCGGGTGCAGCGATCGAGGTGCTTCTTGCGCATCACCCTCATGCCGCGCAGATCGCTCCGGGCGAGCAAGGGCTTCCTTCCTTCCTGGCGGATCGCGCCTTAACCACCGCAGGCGGGGCATCCGGAACCGTGTCACTGGCGCGCGGGCTTCATGTCGTTCCGGAGTTCCTCGGCAATCGCGCGCCCCACGCCGACCCGGAGACTCGTGCGGTGGTCGCCGGCCTCGGCATGGGGCAGGGCGAGGAGAGCATGGTGGCGCTTTACGTCGCTGGCCTGTGCGGCATTGGCTACGGCCTGCGACAGATCGTCGAAGCGCAGCGCGATGCCGGCGTAAATGTGGAGCGAATTGTCATTTCGGGAGGAGCTGGCAAGAGCGCGCTCGTTCGCCAAATCCTTGCAGACACGACTGGATTGGAAGTCGCGGCCCCAGAGACCGATGAACCGGTCCTCCTTGGTTCTGCCATCCTCGGCGCCGTGGCCTCCGGGTCGTATCGCTCGGTGAGAGAGGCCATGAGCGCCATGACCCGGATCGGCGAGCGCTATCATCCCTCTCAGCACCACGCGGCGGTTCACGATGCTCGCTATGGGATTTTCTGCACCATGCAGGAAAACATGCGGAATGCGGTACACGTGTAGGGCACGTCTGTGCGCTCCTGGCCCGTTAAAACTACGGCCTACCGTCTGGTGCCGCGGATTTATCTTTGCTTCAGCGCTCCGTGCGACCCCGAATGGCGGCTCTGTCCGCGCTACAGCCCCTCAGGCGCAGCGGGGCGAAGGTCGGCTATCGCAAACGAAGGTTTACGAAACAGGCTAGTCCCCTGCCCTCAGCGTCGGTCATGTCGTATTCCTTCCCATGTCGCAAACAGAGCCTCGCAAACGGGATGACGCAGTACCTTTCAGCGGATGCCTGAAGCCTCCCGGCTGTGCTCCGGCAGATCGTGAGAGGGAGGGCCGTCATGGACCTCGACGAAGACAAGATCGACGCCGCCGTGCTCGCGCTCCTGCGCCTGACCCTCCACGACGGCCGTCGCGCTTGGAAAGGGTTCGACTGGGACAGCATGGACCGGTTGCACCGGAAGGGATGGATCACCGACCCGGTGGGAAGGGCGAAATCGGTCGCCTTCACCGACGAAGGGCTGGAGCAATCCGAGCGGCTCCTGCACCAGTTGTTCGGCAAGGAGGCCGAACCGGAGGTGTGAGCGAACCCACGGCGAGCCGTCTTAGCCTTGGCGCAGGATTTCGCACTCTCCTGCAAACGCCCCTTCTGTGCCGAACCAATCAGTCCGGGAATGCCCCGCGCGACCGATCCGCCCCCAAGCTCGCACCAGACCCCAGTCGCCGAACAGGCCGCGGACGATCTTTATGCGGTAGTAGCGCGCGAGGTTGGGTCGTGTTTCGGATCTGGTGGAAATTCCCTGGCGATGCGCTCCGGGCATGTGAATGGTCATGCTTTCAGGCGGCGAGGTCAATGGGCATCTCTTCGAGGGGCTGAGACAAGGTTTCCCAGCCATCGACCTTGCGCATCTGGATCTGCCCGGAGGCCAAGAGCGCCCAGAGTAGCATCGGCACCGTCTCGGCGCAGGGGAGCACGGTCTGGGTCTTGATCCGGCGGCGGAACTCTTCGTTCAGCCGCTCGATCGCGTTGGTGGTCCGGGCGGATTTCCATTGCGCCGGGTCGAGCCGGGTGAAGGTGAAGAGCCGATCGCCTGCATCCTCAAGGCTGCCGGCGACGGCCTTGCACTTGAGCCGCCACTTGCGGAGGAAGGCTTTGCGACGGGTTTCGACCTAGGCTGCGGTATCGGCGTAGATCATGTCCCGGTAGTCTTCGGTCAGCTCCTCTTGCATGTGCTTGGGAGCGTGGCCCAGAAGATTGCGGTGCTTGTGAACCGTGCAGCGCTGAATCGGCAGGTCCTCACCCCACAGCGCGACGAGCGCAGCCTCCAGCCCAGGGGCACCGTCGACGATTACGAACTTGGGTTTCTTCAGGCCGCGCGCATTGAGGTCTTCGAGGAACCGGCGCCAAGCCGCCGTGCTCTCCCCGCCCATGTTCTTAATGGATAGCAAGACCTTCTGCCCGTCTCGGCGCACGCCAATGGCCGCCAGCACCGAGATGTTCGTGGCCTTGCGGTCCAGCCGGGTCTTGATGACGGTGCGGTCGAGGATCAGGCGGACGATGTCTTCCTCGCGCAGGCTGCGGGCGCTACCCGGGCATCCCAGTCGACCTTCACCTTGCGCCAGGCCCGGCTGACCACATCCTTGCCGACGGATCCCTGGAACAGGCCGAACAGGGCGCGCTTCACCCGCCGCGTGTTGGTGCCGGCCAGATAGACGGAGGCGATCAGCGCCTCGGCCTTCTTCGTCAGTCGCTGATAGCGCGGCAGCGCCTTCGACCGCCATTCGGTGGTCTGGCCCTCCGCATTCTCGATCCGGGCCCGCGGCACGCTGACCGTTTCCGTTCCGAATGTGCCGGTGAGCTGACGGTCGCGATACCCGTGCCTGTAGCCTTTCTTCGATCAGCCGCCGCGGTCGTAGCGGCAGCGGCCGATGAACGCTGCAAGCTCCTCTTCGAACAGCGCCTCGATGGTCGCGCGAATGTTCTGCCGCAGCCGATCTTCGATCGGGTCATAGCCAGCCTCGCCCCACAGTAGCGCTGGCGTGGACATGTCTGTAGTCTGGGTCATGGCGTGGTCTCCATGGCGGTTGCAGCCGCCGAAAGGGGTGGTTGGTTCACCCGGAGATTACGCCGCCTTCAAATTTCCACCACCCTCGCGACACGACCCGAGGTTGGCCTCGGGATCGGTTCTGGTCAGACGCATCGCCCTACCCCCACATCCTCGCGGCGATTGCCTGCTCTTCCTTGCCGACGGCATCGGCGTAGATCGCCGCCGTGCTGATCTGGGCGTGCCCCGGCCATTTCTGGAGCATGTGGAGCGGGATGCCGTTCACCTTCGCATTGATCCCGAAGCCGTGCCGGAGGCCCTTGGGGCTACGATGCGGCGCGTCCGGGATCCGGCGGGGTCATGGAGGCATTTCGCTCATGTTCAACAGCTTGCCCGGGAAGTGTTAAGCGGGGAAGCGCAAACACGCCCCCTGCCCCGGGTTTCGAGGCCTTCCCGGTGCGGGGGCTTAACACTATGGCCAATAGTGTAAAGTACGCGAACGGCCCAAAGCTGCCGTTGGCTACGGTGGTCGGCGCTGCGCTGCCGCTAGCGCGATATCGGCATAGGCGTGACGAACCGGGCTGACTTCAGCTTGAGGCTTCCAGTCCGGTAACTCGACTGATGACGGCAACCTACGCAGCGGTCTTCCATGTATCTGGCGTGACGTAGACAACTGTCTCATCGAGGCTGACCATCACGTCGCCGTCTTGGATATGCACCTGAAGCTTCATCGCTCTCTTCGCCAGCTGTGCGAGTTCGGCCGTGTCGGCCTCAGAAAAGGTATTCACCTGAAGATTGTCGAACCGGGTGGTTCCCTTCTTGACCTTCTCCCACCACATTTCGGCAATCCTGCCGCCGAAGGCGTAGACAATAACCCTCGCAGCTTTGCTGCAAGACTGCCGAATGATCTTCTCTGACGGAAGAGCGAGTGCCACCCACACATCGATCTCCCCGCTCAGGTTCTTCTGCCAGATATCCGGCTCGTCGTCCGTCGAAAGCCCTTTGGTCATCTCGAGATACTCGTGGGCATTCAGGGCGAACGCGATGAGACGCACCATCAACCGCCCATCGGTCTCCGAGGGGTGCTTGGCCACGGTTAGTTTATGAGTTTCGAAGTAGTTGCGATCCATATCAGAGACCGACAGCTCGATTTTGTGAATGGTGGCACTTTGCGCCATGATCCGCCCCAAAGCCTATAAGGATCGGGCTGCCTACCCCGTTACGTGAACCTTGGAAAGCAGCCACGGAGTTCCAGAACGAAGCGGCGACGCAACGCGTCCGGGATGCAAGGAAAGGTTGGCAGAACGGGCCCCCATCCCCGACCGATACCCGCCTATCATCAGCGCTGGAGCACGGCCTTCTCCACATCTTCGTCCCACCCCAGGTAAAGCGTATCCCCGTCGCGAATGACCGGGCGGGCCATGACCTTCGGCTGGGCTGATATTTGCGCCTCCGCCTCTGAATTCTTCAGCCAATCGTTGAGCGCCCGATAATCATTCGACTTCCGGTCCACGAGCCGATCCCCGAATTCGTCGATCAGCTCGGACAGTTCCGCCTCGCTCAGAGGCTCTGCCCGGATGTCACGGAAGACGACCGTCACGCCCTCAGCCTCTAACGCGACGCGGGCTTTGCGGCATACGGCGCAGGTATTCAAGCCATAGATCATCATTCTGCAATCTCCTCCATCAATAAAAAGGCACCCTCGTGCATCACCCCCGCCGATACGACGGAATCGGGTTTGCCCAGGCTGGGATGTCCATTGAAGCCGCTGGTGCGGGTTCAGGGAACATCGAAGCGGGTTTGGCCGTTGGATCGTTGTCCGGCCATAGCTCCCCGACAGATAGCGCCCATCTGTCTTCCGCATATCCTGGAAAAAGATCATGCGGAAACGCGTGACACATCCCCCAGACCAATCCACACATCTGGCCACACTCGGCTGGTCCTCGTCCTTCGACAGCCAGCTTGCGCCAGACGAGGCGGGTCTTGCGAAGATGCGTATCGCAACGATCCACCGCAGCAGGCTGATCGCAGAAACCGGGTTCGGAACCGAGAGAGTTGGGCTACCCGAAGGCGTAGCTACAACGGCTTTCGCTGTCGGGGATTGGGTTCTTGTTGATCCCGCGACGTTGGTTCTGGTTCGGCGGCTAGAGAGAAACACCCTGCTGGAGCGGCGAACCGAGGGAGACCGGCTCCGGCAGCTGATCGCCGCCAACGTAGATACCGTCTTCATCGTCACGTCCTGCAACGATGACTTCAATCCGGCACGGTTGGAGCGATACCTGGCGCTCGCAAACGAAGCCGGCACGGATCCCGTGATCGTTCTGACGAAGATCGACACGGTCCCCGATACGGCTTCGTACTTGCAGCAGGCAAAGAAGCTCCAGCTTGATCTCGATGTCGTTCTTGTGAATGCGACGGCGGCAGAGGCGGTAAAGGTCTTGGCCCCCTGGTGCGGCGAAGGACGGACCGTGGCGCTCGTCGGATCATCGGGGGTGGGAAAATCGACGCTGCTGAACATCCTGTCCCCCAGTTCATCCGGGGAGGCCCAACCGACCGGCCCCATACGGGCATCGGACGACAAGGGGCGGCACACGACGACGTCGCGCTCGCTTCATCCGGTTGTCGGTGGAGGATGGGTGATCGACACGCCGGGCATGCGGACGTTGCAAGTAAGCGACGTATCATCCGGCCTCGACGTGCTGTTTGCGGAGATCGTCGAGTTGGCGCACGGATGCCGGTTCAGGGACTGCACCCATTCCGTCGAACCGGGCTGCGCCGTTCAGGCTGCGATAGGCGAAGGAACCCTCGATCGGGAACGTCTTGACCGATGGCGAAAGCTCTCGAACGAAAACTTGGCAAATACCCGACAATCGTCCGGGCCGCGCAAGGACAAAACCTCAAAGGTTCGACGCAACCGACTTTGATGTGCTTTTCGCGGTGTTTTCGGCCCATTGCGGCCGTTCATCGGCGCCCTTCTATGCTGCGGCGCGGCCCGCCGAACTGGCCATTCGCCGCGGTCGCAAAGCATCACGGCGAACGAACTCACACTATGCGAGGACGGAGTTGACGTTCGATGCGGCTTCTCGAACGCCTGCTGTTTCAAATGAATACCTTCGTGGCACGCCGTTGGCAGCAATCGATGTTCGCTTGCGCCAGTTCTTAGAAGTAACACGATGCGATCCGCCAGTAACGACGAAGCCGCCCCTGAATCGCGGGCGCGACCGGAACGCGGCCTCTAAGAGGCTGATCTGAAAGTAATTGAGTGAGTTCAGCAGGTTGTGATTCTGTTCGGTTGCGAAGCTGAACGGAGATCCCATGGCCTGGACCGAACTCACCCGTCGCCAATATGACCGAGTGGGCGGCAGATACGCAAGCGATCTGACCGACGCCGAATGGGCGGTGATCGGTCCCTTGCTTCCCGCCCGCAAGGCAACCGGCAGGCCCCGCACGACGTGTTTGCGTGATGTCGTCGACGCCATTCTCTACATCGCCACAACCGGTTGCAAATGGCGCATGTTGCCGAACGACTTCCCACCGATTTCCACGGTGCGGGGCTATTTTTACTCTTGGCGCAATGATGGTCTGCTGGACGATCTGAACCGCAGGCTGGTCGAGATCGCGCGTCTTGCCGAGGGCCGCGATGCCCGACCCACAGCAGGGATCATCGACAGCCAGAGCGTGAAAACAACTGAAAGCGGCGGGGTTTGCGGGTATGACGCAGGCAAGCGGATCAAGGGACGCAAACGTCATATCGTGACCGACACCGTTGGATTGCTGGTGGGGCTTGAGGTCCACAGCGCAGCAATTCAGGATCGCGACGGCGCGCCGAATGTGTTGAAGACCGTCGCCAAGCGCTACTCCATGCTGCGCCATATCTTCGCCGACGGCGGCTATGCCGGGCCCAAGCTCAGGGATGCGCTCAAGCAGATCGCGCGCTGGACGGTCCAGATCGTCAAGCGCTCCGACACCGCCGAAGGCTTCGAAGTTCTGCCCCGCCGCTGGGTCGTGGAACGCACTCTCGCCTGGCTCGGGCGATGCCGTCGACTGTCAAAGGATTGGGAGAAATCCGTCGCGAGCGCCGAAGCATGGGTGCTCAACGCTCACATCCGACGCGTCACCCGCTATCTCGCAAGGGCCTGAGAGAATAGGATTAGTTCTGAATCGGACTCTAAGGT
>Ga0208934_1000804_pt1 | contig 12589 bp, 11 predicted proteins | sample MalvirDeepMed_s2_FD_184243 | JGI IMG/M metagenome (GOLD analysis project Ga0208934, IMG submission 184243) | Marine viral communities from the Global Malaspina Expedition - Malaspina viral metaG DeepMed_s2 (SPAdes) (version 2) | ecosystem: Environmental > Aquatic > Marine > Oceanic | place... | reverse complement strand
CGCAGATCCGCGCCGCCACGCGGCTGCCGCTGATCTTCGACAGCGGCGTCGAGGGTGGGCTCGACATCCTGCGCGCCATCGCGCTGGGGGCGGATTTCGTCATGATGGGCCGGCCGTGGCATTACGCGCTGGCGGCGCTGGGGCGCGAAGGCCCAGCGCATCTGATCGACATCCTGACCCGCGACATGATCGCCAACATGGGCCAGCTGGGCATCACGCGCCCGACCTGGCTACGCCGGCAGATCGGCTGAACCTTCGTCCACCCCGGGAGGCGCCTCATAATGAGGCATCCGATCGGGCAGCCCGCGCCTACCCGTTTTCACGAGTTGTGAACCCGCACCCGACCCCGTATTCATTGATAAATCCTCTTGCTCAGGAAGACCCCATGCCCGATTTCCAGAAAATCCTGATTGCCAACCGCGGCGAAATCGCAATCCGCATCATGCGGGCCGCCAATGAAATGGGCAAGAAGACCGTCGCGGTCTTCGCCGAAGAGGACAAGTTGGGCCTGCATCGGTTCAAGGCCGACGAGGCCTACCGCATCGGCGAGGGGCTGGGCCCGGTCGCCGCCTACCTCAGCATCCCCGAGATCATCCGCGTCGCCAAGGAGTCGGGTGCCGACGCGATCCACCCCGGGTACGGCCTGCTGTCCGAGAACCCGGAGCTGGTCGATGCCTGCGACAAGGCCGGCATCACCTTCATCGGCCCGCGCGCGGAAACCATGCGCGCGCTCGGAGACAAGGCCAGCGCTCGGCGCGTTGCGGTCGAGGCGGGCGTGCCGGTCATCCCCGCCACCGAGGTACTGGGCGAGGACATGGACGCCATCCGCAAGGAGGCCGAAGAGGTCGGCTATCCGCTGATGCTCAAGGCAAGCTGGGGCGGCGGCGGTCGCGGGATGCGCCCGATCATGTCCGCCAAGGAGCTCGAGGAGAAGGTCAAGGAAGGCCGGCGCGAGGCCGAGGCGGCCTTCGGCAACGGCGAGGGCTACCTGGAAAAGATGATCCTGCGCGCCCGCCACGTCGAGGTGCAGATCCTCGGCGACAAGCAGGGCAACATCTATCACCTCTATGAACGCGACTGCTCGGTCCAGCGCCGCAACCAGAAGGTCGTTGAACGCGCCCCCGCGCCGTATCTGAGCGAGGCGCAGCGCGAAGAGCTTTGCGAGTTGGGCCGCAAGATCTGCGCCCATGTGAACTACGAATGCGCCGGCACTGTCGAATTCCTGATGGATATGGACACCGGCCAGTTCTACTTCATCGAGGTGAACCCGCGCGTTCAGGTCGAACACACGGTCACGGAGGAAGTGACCGGCATCGACATCGTGCAGGCGCAGATCCTGATCGCGGAAGGCAAGAGCCTGTCCGAGGCCACCGGCAAGGCCAGCCAGTACGACATCCGCCTCACCGGCCATGCCCTGCAGACCCGGATCACCACCGAGGATCCGCAGAACAACTTCATCCCCGATTACGGCCGCATCACCGCCTACCGCTCTGCCACGGGCATGGGCATCCGGCTCGATGGGGGTACGGCCTATGCGGGTGGCGTGATCACCCGCTATTACGACTCGCTGCTGGTCAAGGTGACCGCCAAGGCGCCGACCCCGGAAAAGGCGATCTCGCGCATGGACCGCGCCCTGCGCGAATTCCGCATCCGCGGCGTGACCACCAACATCGACTTCGTGATCAACCTGCTCAAGCACCCGACCTTCCTGTCGAACCAGTACACGACCAAGTTCATCGACGAGACGCCCGAGCTCTTCAACTTCAAGAAGCGCCGCGACCGCGGCACCAAGGTGCTGACCTATATCGCCGACATCACCGTCAACGGCCACCCCGAGGTCGAGGGCCGGCCCAAGCCGCGCGCCGATCTCAAGAATCCCAAGGCGCCGGCGTCGCACGGCGACGAGATTCCGAAGGGCACCCGCAACCTGCTGGACGAGAAGGGCCCGCAGGCGGTGGCCGACTGGCTGGCAGCGCAGAAACAGCTGCTGCTTACCGACACCACCATGCGCGATGGGCACCAGTCGCTGCTGGCGACCCGCATGCGGTCGATCGACATGATCAAGGCGGCCCCCGCCTATGCCCACAATCTGCCCGGGCTCTTCTCGGTGGAATGCTGGGGCGGCGCCACCTTCGACGTGGCCTACCGGTTCCTGCAGGAATGCCCTTGGCAGCGGCTGCGCGACATCCGCGAGAAGATGCCCAACATCATGACGCAGATGCTGCTGCGCGGGGCCAACGGCGTCGGCTACACCAATTACCCCGACAACGTGGTCAAGGCCTTCGTGGAACGCGCGGCGCTTTCCGGCGTCGACGTTTTCCGCGTCTTCGATTCGCTCAACTGGGTCGAGAACATGCGCCTCGCCATGGATGCGGTGATCGAGAACGGCAAGGTCTGCGAAGGCTCGATCTGCTACACCGGCGACATCCTCGATCCGGACCGCGCCAAGTATTCGCTGAACTACTACGTCGCCATGGGCAAGGAACTGAAGGCCGCGGGCGCCCATATCCTCGGGCTCAAGGACATGGCGGGGCTGCTGAAACCCTCGGCCGCCGGCCCGCTGGTCAAGGCGCTGAAGGAAGAGGTCGGCCTGCCGATCCACTTCCACACCCACGACACCTCTGGTGCCGGCATCGGCTCGATCCTCGCCGCCGCCCAGGCCGGTGTCGATGCGGTCGACGTGGCGATGGACGCGCTGTCGGGCAACACCTCTCAGCCGACGCTGGGCTCCGTGGTCGAGGCGCTGCGCTTCACCGACCGCGACACCGGGCTCGACATGGCGGCGATCCGCGAGATGTCGACCTACTGGGAACAGGTGCGGATGCAATACGCGGCCTTCGAGAGCGCCATGCAGTCGCCAGCCTCCGAGGTCTACCTGCACGAGATGCCGGGCGGCCAGTTCACCAACCTGCGCGCCCAGGCCCGGTCGCTGGGTCTCGAGGAAAAATGGCCCGAGATCGCCAAGACCTATGCCGACGTGAACCAGATGTTCGGCGACATCACCAAGGTCACACCGTCCTCCAAGGTGGTGGGCGACATGGCCCTGATGATGGTGAGCCAGGGCCTCACCCGCGCCCAGGTCGAGGACCCCAAGACCGATGTGAGCTTCCCCGATTCGGTCATCGACATGATGAAGGGCAATTTGGGCCAGCCGCCGGGCGGCTTCCCCGAGAAGATCGTGAAGAAGGTGCTGAAGGGCGAGAAACCGAACACCGACCGCCCCGGCAAGGGCGTGCCGCCTGCGGACCTCGAAAAGATTCGCGCCGAGGTCTCCAAGGAAATGGAGGGCAAGGAGGTCGATGACGAGGATCTGATGGGCTACATGATGTATCCCAAGGTCTTCCTCGACTACATGGGCCGCCACCGCATCTACGGTCCGGTGCGCGTGCTGCCGACCCGCACCTTCTTCTACGGCATGGAACCCGGCGAAGAGATCACCGCCGAGATCGACCCCGGCAAGACGCTCGAAATCCGCCTGATCACCATCGGCGAAACCCACGAGGACGGCGAGGCGCGGGTGTTCTTCGAATTGAACGGCCAGCCCCGCACCGTGCGCGTGCCCAACCGCAAGGCCAAGGCCAGCTCGACCGCGCGCCCCAAGGCCGAGGTGTCGAACCCGAACCACATCGGCGCGCCGATGCCGGGCGTCGTCGCCTCGGTCGCGGCCACCGAGGGCAAGGAGGTCAAGGAAGGCGACCTGCTGCTCACCATCGAGGCGATGAAGATGGAAACCGGCCTGCACGCCGAACGCGACGCCAAGATCAAGGCCGTGCATGTCAGCGCCGGCGCCCAGATCGACGCCAAGGACCTGCTGATCGAACTGGAATGACCCGTCCCCGGCGCCGCCCTCCCGCGGGCGGTGCCGGTAAGACGCGCCCCGCGCCTGTCCCCTGCACCGCGCCGGAGGCCCTGTGCGGCCCCCTCTTCTTCGGTTCAAAATAACCCTCAGAGAGCACGAGAGACAGCGTCTCTCGTATGCCGCAGGCATCATCCCGGACCTTGTTGCCAAACACGCAACGACGCTCTTTTGCCTCCGCGCGCCACGCCTGCCCCACCGCGTCGCGCGCGTCCCTTGCACAACCGCCCCTATGGACAAAGCCGTTCCTTCTTCGGTTCAAAAATACCTCAGAGAGCGCGAGAGACAGCGTCTCTCGTATGCCGCAGGCATCCCGCACCCTGTTGCCAAACACGCAACGACGCGCTCTTCTCCCCCGAACGCCCCACCGCCATCGGAGCCGCGCCATGCACACGTGCCTTCTCTTCTCCGATCTGCACATCACCGCCCCCGGCGAGACCATCATCGGCCTCGACCCCGCAGACCGCTTTGCCGCCGCACTTCACCAGGCCCTGACCACCCATCCCGAGGCCAGACACCTGCTGATCCTCGGCGACCTCACCCACACTGGTCACCCAGAGGAATATGCCCGTCTGCGCACCCTGCTGGCGGACTGTCCGCTGCCGGTCACGGCGACCCTGGGCAACCACGACAACCGCGCTGCCTATTTCGCGGCCTTCCCCGAGGCCGCACAGGACGGCGACGGCTTTGCCCAGGCCGCGCTCGACATCGGACCCTGCCGGGTGCTGCTTCTCGACACCCTGGACGAAAGCGGCGCGCATCCGCTTCACGCAGGTTATCTCTGCGACACGCGGCTCGACTGGCTTTCTGCCCGCCTGGCCGAAGCGCCCGACCGTCCGACCTTGGTCGCCATGCACCATCCGCCGGTGCGCACCGGATTCGACGGCATGGACCGCATCCGGCTGGTCAACGACACGGCGCTTCTGGCGCTCCTGAAAGATCACCCGCAGGTACGCCAGCTGGTCTGCGGGCATGTGCACCGCGCCATTTCCGGCAACCGCGCGGGCCTCGCCTGGAGCATCCTCAAGAGTCCCTGCCACCAGATGCCGATGCTCCTGGGCGCCGAGGGTTCGGGCCATTCCACGGACGACCCCGGCGGCTATGGCATCGCCCTGCTGACCCCGGACACCATGATCCTGCACGCCGAGGACGTGGCCCCAGCCCGCCCCGTCGCGCACTCCTCGCATTCCTGAAAGGACCGGCCCATGGCCCCCGTCACGACCCTCTACGCCAGCCTCATCGCGCTGCTTTTCCTAGGCCTCAGCATGCGCGTGGTCGCCTATCGCCGGGCGAAACAGGTCTCGCTCGGCGATGCCGGAGACCCGGCCCTCACCGCCCGCATCCGCGCCCAGGGCAACTGCGCCGAATACGCGCCCATCGGCCTGCTGCTCCTGCTGCTGGCCGAACTGCAATCGGCCCCGCCCGTAGCGCTGCACGTACTCGGGCTGATGCTGCTCGCGGGGCGCACCCTGCATGCCTCGGCGCTGTCGCAACACCCGCAACCACTGGCCTCGCGTGTCGGCGGCATGATCCTGACCTTCACGATGATCGGCCTTGCCGCCCTTGGCCTGCTTCTGCACCGGCTCTTCTAGCCGACCACGCCCTGCGTCTTCGGATTGCAAATACCTCTCAGAGCGCGAGAGGCGGCGTCCATTGGGCTTGAACCAATCGCGCCTCCAGTGGACGACCTCGCGTACGCCGGAACGGCAGTGCGGCGGCGACGCGTCGCACAATCGGACCGGAAAGCCCAAATTTCCCCTTGCAGCCAAACGCGCATGGCCTTAAATCCCCCTCACCCAAAGGTGCGGGCGTAGCTCAGGGGTAGAGCATAACCTTGCCAAGGTTAGGGTCGGGCGTTCGAATCGCCTCGCCCGCTCCATTGGGTCAAACGGCTGAAGCGCGGGCGTAGCTCAGGGGTAGAGCATAACCTTGCCAAGGTTAGGGTCGGGCGTTCGAATCGCCTCGCCCGCTCCAGCCGGACACCTTTCCAGAGACATGATGCGCGCCGCCGGACATCTCGACATGTCCGTCCCGTGTTTCTCGAGAAACACGGCTCCAGTCCGCCCGAGCCCAGACAGGATCCGATCGACCGCGACACCGGAATTCTCGAGAATTCCGGCCCGTTTTCCTCGAGGAAAACGCGCGCCGCTCAGAACGCCTTGAAGGTCAGCGTCGTCAGCGTGCGTTCCAGACCCTCGATCCGGCTCAGGTTCTCGTTGATGAAATGCCCCACGTCCTGGTCCTCCGGCACGTAGAGCTTGAGCAGCAGGTCGTACTCGCCGCTGGTCGAGTAGAGTTCGGAATGAATCTCCCGCAGCGCGATCTCCTCGGCCACCGCATAGGTGGTCCCGGGCGTGCAGCGGATCTGGACGAAGACGCAGGTGGTCATGGCATTCCTCTCAGGAGTCGCCCCGCAATCTGGCACATCCGCACCGCGGGCCACAATGTCGAAATCCGCCCCCTTGGCGCGGGCGCCCTGCCCCCCTATAAGCCCGCTCAAGAGCTTCAGGAGACGCCCATGCGCACCGCCACCGTCACCCGCAAGACCGCCGAGACCGAGATCACCGTGACGCTCGACCTCGACGGCACCGGCCGGTACGACAACCGGACCGGCGTCGGGTTCTTCGACCACATGCTGGACCAGCTGGCGCGCCATGCGCTGATCGACCTGACCGTGCGCGCCACCGGCGACCTCCATATCGACGACCACCACACGGTCGAGGACACCGGCATCACCATCGGACAGGCCCTCACCGAAGCCCTTGGCGACAAGACCGGCATCCGCCGCTACGGCGCCTGCCTGCTGCCCATGGACGATGCGCTGGTGCGCTGCGCGCTGGACCTCTCCGGCCGGCCCTACCTCGTCTGGGACATGGCGATGCCCACGGACAAGATCGGCACCTTCGACACCGAACTGGTACGCGAATTCTTCCAGGCCCTGTCGGTGCATGGCGGCATCACCCTGCACGTCGAGGCGCTGAACGGCTTCAACAGCCACCACATCGCCGAGGCCACCTTCAAATCCGTGGCGCGCGCCTTGCGCGAGGCGCTCGAGACCGATCCGCGCATGGCCGAGGCGATCCCGTCCACCAAGGGCGCGCTCTGACCCTCCGCCCTTGACCCCCGCTCAGGAAACCGGCACTCCGACGCCGGAGCAACAACAGGCGACCCGATGCTGACAGCGATCATCGACTACGAATCCGGCAACCTGCACTCCGCCGACAAGGCGTTCCGCAAGATGGCCCGCGAAGTCGGCGCGGGGACCGTCATCGTGACCTCGGATGCCGACAGCGTCGCCCGCGCCGACCGCATCGTGCTACCCGGCGACGGCGCCTACCCCGCCTGCGCCGCGGCGCTCCGCACCAAGTCCGGCCTCTACGAGGCGATGGTCGAAGCCGTCGAAAAGCGTGGCCGTCCTTTCCTCGGCATCTGCGTCGGCATGCAGCTCATGGCCCGCAAGGGCCACGAATACGAGGAAACCGACGGGCTGGGCTGGATCGACGGGGAAGTCATGCACATCGCCCCCAAGGACCCGGCCTACAAGGTGCCGCACATGGGCTGGAACGACCTCATCCTCGACATGCCGCACCCGGTGCTCGAGGGCGTGACGACCGGCGACCACGCCTATTTCGTGCATTCCTACCAGATGCGCATGGCCGATCTCACGCAGCGTATCGCGCATGTGGATTACGACGAGGAAACCACAGCCATCGTCGGGCGCGACAACATGCTGGGCCTGCAGTTCCATCCCGAGAAAAGCGCCGACATCGGCCTGCGGATGATCGCCAACTTCCTCAAGTGGACGCCGTGACCGCGCCCGCTGCGGTGCTGTCCTGGTCGTCGGGCAAGGACTGCGCCCATGCGCTGCACGTCTGCCGCCGCGACGGAATCGCAGATATCCGCGCCCTGCTCACCACCGTCAACGAAGAGGCGGGCCGCGTCGCCATGCACGGCACCCGCCGCGCGCTGCTCGATGCACAGGCCGCGGCCTTGGGCCTGCCGCTGATCGCCGTCTCCCTGCCCTGGCCCTGCAGCAATGCCGAGTACGAATCCCGCATGGCCCGCGCCACCGCGGACATCGCCGCGCGCGGCCTCACGCACATCGTCTTCGGCGATCTATTCCTTGAAGACATTCGCGCCTACCGCGAGGAAAAGCTCGCGGGCTCCGGCCTGACCCCGCTGTTTCCGCTCTTCGGCACGCCGGCGGACACGCCGCGGCTGGCGCAGGAGATGATGGCCTCGGGCCTGCGCGCCCGCATCGTCACCTGCAACCCCGAGAAACTCGATCCCGCCTTCGCAGGCCGCACCTGGGACCAGGCGCTTCTCGACGACCTGCCCGCCGGTGTCGACCCCTGCGGTGAAAACGGCGAATTCCACACCGTCGTCACCGACAGCCCGGAATTCGCCGCCCCGATCCCGCACGCGCGCGGCGAAACGGTGATGCGAGACGGCTTCGCCTATGCGGACGTGCTCCTGTCCGACATCTGATCCCCGCGCCGCGCGCTGGAACCGCGAAACCTCCCCCTCTCTTGCGCCACCGCTCTCACACGCCGCGTGCCCCCTTCTTCGGTTCACAATAACCCTCAGAGAGCACGAGAGACTGGTCTCTCGTATCGCCCGAAGGGCGATACTGCTGCGCCGATGCGCCAGCGCATCGGACGGCGTCTCTCGCATCGCCCGGGTTCTCCCCGGGCGATTCCGAACCGCGGCCTCAGCTCTTCAGAAAGGACAGCATCGCTTCGGTCACCCGGCTGGCATGTGTCGCGGTCATGCCATGCGGCGCGCCGTCGATCTCGCGCAGCTCGGCGCCGTCGATCATCTTGGCCGCCTGGTGTCCCGAGGGGCTGATCGGCACGATCTGGTCGTTCGTGCCATGCAGCACCAGCGTCGGCACCTTGAACGCCGCCATGTCCGGGCGCAGGTCGGTCTGGCCGAAGGCGTCGATGCACCCGAGCGTCGCCTTGACGCTGCCCATCATCGCCATGCTCCAGGTCCAGTGCCGCACCGCGTCGCTGACCCCGCCGCCCTCGCTGCCTTCGCCGTAGAAGTCATTGAAGAACCCCTCCAGAAACGCCTGCCGGTCGGTGCGCACGCCGGATTTCATCTCCTCGAAGACATCGCCGGGCACGCCGTCGGGATTGTCGTCGGTCTGCTTCATGAAAGGCGCGATGGACGAGATCAGCATTGTCTGGCTCACCCGGTCGCCGCCGTGGCGCGACATGTAGCGCGCCACCTCGCCGCCGCCCATGGAGAACCCGGCGACCGCCGCGTCGCGCAGGTCGAGCGCCTGCATCACCTTGCCGAGATCATCCGACAGCGTGTCGTAATCATACCCGTGAAACGGCTGCGCCGACCGGCCAAAGCCGCGCCGGTCATAGGCCACCACGCGGTAGCCCGCCTCGGCCAGCGCCAGCGCCTGGTGCTCCCAGCTGTCGGCATTGAGCGGCCAGCCGTGGATCAGCACGACCGGACGGCCGGAGCCCCAGTCCTTGACGTAAATCTCCGTGCCGTCGGCTGCGGTCACATAGGGCATGAAACTCTCCTCTTGTCTCGTGTCACATCCGAAACGCGGGGAGAGGCGGTGCGTTCCGGCGGCGCCCCGCGACCCCAGGCCATACCATGCGGGAGAACGGCGTGCCTGTTTCGCAGCAAATCATCGTTTCAATTGCTGGAAGATCAATGTCCGCTTCGAGCCCATATTGCTTATTTTCTGTATTGCAGCGAGTGTCGGGTTTCGGGGTAGAGAAGGGTTTTCTATGGAAATTATTTGCCTAAACGGATGGGGCGGGAAACTGTATGAAGATTTGCTGCAATATATCCAAACTGCCAATCCCGAAATCCTATGCTTGCAAGAAGTCGTCCACAGTCCAGCGTCAGACGAGGACTGGCTGACGTACCGAGACGGTGATCACATCCTGCCACAACGGGCGAATTTCTTCCGTGATGTGATCAGATCCTTACCCGATCACATGGCCGTTTTCTGTCCGGCAGCGCAGGGTGTTCTCTGGGATGAAGACCAGTCGATCCCTTCCCAATGGGGATTAGCGACATTTGTTCATAAATCGGTTCCAATTGTCGGCCAGATTCAGGGTTTCGTTCATAAAGAGTTTTCGCCTGTCGGCTACGGCGACCACCCGCGATCACGCAGCGCACATGGCGTGAGGGTTTATGACTACAGCTCAGATCGTTTTATCAGCGTAACGCACATGCACGGCCTGCGCGATTTGAAGGGCAAAGTGGACACGCCGGAACGTGCAGAACAGGCACAACGCCTCCTTGAAATTTCCAATCAAGTATCCAAGCCGGAGGATGTGGTTGTCGTATGCGGTGACTTCAACGTCGAACCGGAGAGTGAAACGCTTCGACTGTTGGCAAATGCTGGGCTTAGTGAATTGGTGACAGGTAGAGGGTTCTCAAGCACGCGGAACTCGCAATACAAAAAGCCCGGAAGGTTCGCGGATTACATGCTGATCAACGACCCAAATGTAGTGCAAAAATTTAACGTGGTCTACGATCCTGAGGTTTCCGACCATTGCCCACTGGTTCTTACTCTTTAGTTCCAAGCCGATCTAAGCGGCCATTCAACATGTTGTCTTGAAAGTCGGGAAAGTCCGCAAGGCCTCAACCCAAGCATCCCCTCGAAAACCGGGGACACCGAGTGATCCGACCGAAATGCCCGTCCCGTCAATGCACCGGAAACGCAGAGGGCCGGGAAATCCCCGGCCCTCTCTCATCCTGTAGCAGCGAACCGGTTACTGCACGCGGCTCCAGGTCTGCTTCTTGCAGAACGGGCCGACGCAGCCCGACACGTTCAGCGTGTTGCCCGACAGCGCCATCTTGGACTTGTAGACCTTGCCGGTCGACGGCTGCCAGATCTTGCCGCCCGAATAAGAGCCGCCGCCCGCCGGCGTCATGTCCCATACCAGCGGCTTGCCGATGTTCTCGGACTTGAACTCGCCGCTGGCGTTGAAAGTGCGGCTGATCACGCCGCAGATGTCGCCGCCGCAGGGGCGCATGGTGATATAGGCATAGGCGCCGTCGTCCACCTCGGTCTTCCAGACGCCTTCGACCGGGTCGGCCGCCGCGGCCCCCGCGCTCAGCACCAGCGCCGCCAGCATCATGCTCAGTTTCTTCATCTCGTCCTCTCCTCCCATTGAGTGGCTCACAAAGCCTGAGCCGAGCACCGGGATCAAATCAAGACTGACGTGAGGTCGCGTTGCATCTGCCGTTCCGTCATATAAAAGCCGGAACGACCAGACCGGAGACCCGCCATGATCCTCTACCCCGCCATCGACCTCAAGGACGGCCAGGCCGTGCGGCTGCTGCGCGGCGACATGGAGAAATCCACGGTCTTCAACGACAGCCCCGCCGACCAGGCCCGCACCTTCGTCGAGGCGGGCTGCCAGTGGCTGCATCTCGTGGACCTCAACGGCGCCTTTGCCGGGCAACCGGTGAATGGCGCGGCGGTCGAGGCGATCCTCGCCGCCTGCCCCGGCGTGCCGGCACAGCTGGGCGGCGGCATTCGCGACATGGCCACCATCGAGGCCTGGCTGATCAAGGGCCTGCAGCGGGTGATCCTGGGCACTGTGGCGGTGGAGAACCCGGCACTGGTGCGCGAAGCGGCCAAGGCGTTTCCGGGACAGGTCGCCGTCGGCATCGACGCCCGCAAGGGCCGCGTCGCCACCAAGGGCTGGGCGGAAGAAACCGACGTGATGGCCGACGACCTCGCCCGAAGCTTCGAGGACGCAGGGGTCGCCGCGATCATCTACACCGATATCGACCGCGACGGCGCCATGGGCGGACCAAACGTGGCCGCGACCGAAGCGCTGGCGCGGGCGGTGTCGATCCCAGTCATCGCCTCGGGCGGGGTGTCGTCGCTCGACGACCTGATCGCCCTACGCGACACCGGCGTCATCTCGGGCGCGATCTCGGGCCGCGCGCTCTACGACGGGGCGCTCGATCTGCGCACCGCTCTGGACGCGCTGGCCTGAAATCACTCCGATGCGGCGGTGACGAAATTCTCCAACGCCCCGGACATCTTGGCGATGTACTCCGCGTCGTCGTCGATGTTGCCCAGATCGTCGAACATTTCTTCGGGATCCTCGTAGGCGACCATCACCTGCCCGCCCTCGTTCTGGTAGACCAAGACCTTGAGCGGCAGGAACAGCCCCGCCTGCCGGTTGTCGAGGATCGCCGGCGTGCCGATCGCCGGATTGCCGAAGACCACCAGCTGCGACGCGCCGATATCCTCGCCCACCGACTCGGCACCCGCGCCATGATCCACGACCGCGAAGATCGTGGCCCCGGCTTCCTCGATGGCGGCGGTGAGCTTGTCGACCGTCTGCGCCACGGTAAACTCCGACCCGCGCGTGACGATCTCATCATCGGCCAGGGCCGCGCCCGGCACCAGCACCATCGCGGCGGCGGCAAGTATCTGTTTCATCTCATAGGTCTCCCTCATTCGCCCGGCGGCAGGGTCCAAGAAAACCGCCCCGCCCTCTGGAAGGTAACCGCCATCCCGCATAAAAGGTCCTCACACCCGGTAACAAAGGCGCAACCATGCTCAAGACCCGCATCATTCCCTGTCTCGACGTCGCCGATGGCCGCGTCGTCAAAGGCGTGAACTTCGTCGACCTCGTCGACGCGGGCGATCCGGTCGAAGCCGCCCGCGCCTACGACGCCGCGGGCGCCGACGAGATATGCTTTCTCGACATCATGGCGACCGAGGAAAAC
>Ga0208934_1000790_pt1 | contig 12732 bp, 10 predicted proteins | sample MalvirDeepMed_s2_FD_184243 | JGI IMG/M metagenome (GOLD analysis project Ga0208934, IMG submission 184243) | Marine viral communities from the Global Malaspina Expedition - Malaspina viral metaG DeepMed_s2 (SPAdes) (version 2) | ecosystem: Environmental > Aquatic > Marine > Oceanic | place... | reverse complement strand
ATCTCGGACTTCGTGGCCTCCCGGACATCGTGGAAGTCGCGGCGTAGATGCGCCCAGCAGACCGCCTCCCGGAACTGGCTGCTGCCGTCCGCCCGGCGTTGGTAGAGCTGGCCGAAGCCGGCATAGGCGTCCGCCTGAAGGATGCCGCTGCTACCTTGCAGATGCCGACGCGGATGTCCGCTTCCAAGTTCTTAGAAGAGTTCGTTCGCACGCGCAGCGAACGTCCGCTCCCCGCCGATTCTGTGGAAAAACGCCGGTTCCCGAGCGCAGAAATCGACGGCCGATAAATGCGCGCGCGCCCTTCGCATCAGGCTTTTTGCGCTTGCTGCGGTGCGGGAAGGATCTTCGCCAGTTTTCGGAGGTTCTGGGCGGTAGCGGCGAGCAGGAATTCGTCGTTCGCGCCGCATGGTCCCCGTAGTCGGAGCCTTCCGAGGCCGAGGATACGCTTGAGAAGCGCGAACAGCATCTCGACCTTCTTCCTCAGCTTCATCGAGACGTCGTATTGCTCGGTCCTGGCGATGTCGCGGGCGACCTGGCGGGCGTCCTCATGCTCCTCGCGGGTGATGGAGCGGAAATCCATGTTCGGGCAACAGCGCGGCTTCGAGGGGCAGGCCTGGCAGGTGAGCTTCGGACCGCGGTACTTGGCGACGCCCGTACCGGTCGGACCCCGGTTCGGGTCGGAATAGCTCCGACGGAACTGCTTCAGTTCGTGGCCCTCGGGGCAGATGTACTGGTCGTTGTCGGCGTCCCATTCGAAGTCCGCCCGGCTCCACGTGCCGTCGGTGCGGCCGGCTTTGTCTATGACGGGGATGTGCGGGGCGATCTTGCGCTCGACCGGCCAGCCGAGCATCGGACCCGACCCGTAGGCCGTATCTTCGAGAACGTCGAGTGATCCGGAACCCGGTCACTCAGGTCGAGGCGGCAGAACCAGCGATACGCCAGGTTCAGATGCACCTCTTCGCACAGTCGCCGCTCTGACCGGATGCCGAAGCAGTAGCCGACCAGCAGTATCCGGATCAGCAGCTCGGGATCGACGGACGGACGGCCGGTGTGGCTGTAGAAATCCGCGAGATGGCCGCGGATGCTGCTCAGATCGATGAACCGGTCGATGGATCGCAGGAGGTGATCTTGAGGAACGTGATCCTCCAGCGAGAACTCGTAGAACAGCGCCGGTTGGGCCTCCTGCCTCGGTCACATCATCGCCATCCCTCCCGACCAATACCGGAATTGAATCAGCGAGATGCCCCTCGATCAAGCGAACGTTTTTCAACGAAATACGACCAAAGCAGACTTGCGGCCTTGCAGCATGGCTAACGCAGCATATCGAAAGAGCAGTCTTCCGATTGCATTAAGAAAAGAAGGCACGGTTGGCGGTGAGGGGGCGTGGCAGAACACGACGATCCGCTGGGCGGCCAGGACGGACGGAACGCGAGCCATAACCAAGATTGAGAGGGAATCTGCAAGCTGAAAGACATAAAGTCCAGATCCCCGAATGATCCCCTCTACTCGTATTTGGATGCAGAGCGACGGTGCGCCTTCACATCGAACTCAGCTACCTTCAATTGTGGTCATCCGTCTCGCTGCATCATTGTTTCCACTCGTCAAGCGGCTGAGATCAACATTGGCACCCTGAAAATAAAGGTGGTTGTTCCGCTATCGCATTCCACATCGATTTCACCATTATGCGCGATGGCGATGGACGACGCGATGAAAAGGCCGAGCCCAAGTCCCTCTCCCAAGGCCTGATCGCCACGCTCGAACGGGTGGAACAGACCTTGTCGCAGCTTTTCGGGGATAGCCTCTCCTTGATTGCGGACACGGATTTCAAGCTCGCCCTCGCCAATCAAACCCTGCACCTGTATGGGCGCGCCGGGTGTTCCGTGACGAACGGCATTCGACAAAAGATTCGAGATTGCCTGCGCGACGCGAGGGGCATCACAGCTGACCGGCTGGTCGAAGGATAATTCGAGCGAAATCTCCTGCTCCGGGAATGCGACGCGGATTTCCTCAACGATTTGAGTGACAGCGCTGGTCAACGGCGCGTCCGGCGTAGCTGAGATGCGGATTCCACCTCCCAGCCGGGCCTTCGCGTGCAGCATGATATTGTCGATAAGGTCATTCATGCGACGCAGTGATGATCGCATCAAGGGAAGGAGCTTGCGCGCTTTGTCGGTTAACGGCTCCTTGTCCAGATGCCGAAAGCCAGCATCGAGCGCCGCAACCGGATTGCGCAGGTCATGGCCGAGGACAGCAACGAATTCTTCCTGGATGCGGGTCAGCTCACGCTCTTGCTCCACCAACCGTTCTTGGGTTTCCAGCCGTTCTTCGGTTTCCAGGCTGCGCCCAATGATGTTGGCGAACATCTCCAGCATCGACACTGCGCGTGGCTGCTTCACGTCGCGCGGCTCCGTATCGATCGCGCAGAGCGTGCCGAAAAAGCTTCCGTCGCTGCGGTGAATCGGGATCGAAGCGTAGCTCACGATGCCGAACTTGGCGGCGATGGGATGGCCGCGATAGAGATCGTCGGTTGCGGAGTCGTTGAACAGAACCTTGTTCGACGTTTCACGGACCGACTGACAGAAGGTCGACTCGATCCCTATCTCATCACCCTCGGCCAACCCGAAGTTGACCTCGTCCACAGTGCGGCAAGCGACCCAGCGATCCGCTGTCACGCGGGCGACGGCCGCAAAGCGCATGTTCGTGGCCAGCATGACCGTTTCCAGGATGGTGCCGACAAGATCACTGCTCGCAAGTATGCTGATGTCAGCCTGAAAGTCATGCTCTCCCCGCAAGAAGGCCGCATGATCTTGAGTGATAGCGTTCTGCATCTTCTTATCGTCCCCATTCGGCCCCGGCTCGTTCGGTCCTTTTGCAGCCTTCGGTGAGCGAGCAGCGAAGACGATCGAGGGATTCACCAGATTCAGCGAAGAATGTCGGCAATGTCACCGAAGGAAGCAATGGATTTCTGGGAAGACGGCGTCAGGGGCGCCGCTTGGGGCTCCTGCGCGCTCTGAACTGAGCTAAACTTGGGTGTCTTCGACACGTCGCCCAACGATGTGGTCAGGATAGCTGATAACTATGACCGCGCGGCGTATGATCGCCCCAAATCCTCCCAGCTAACGGTCTTTCCAAGCAAGATCGGAGCTTGCCGCAGCTTCGATGGTGCGTCGCAACTCGTTCGGCAACAGAGGTTTCGAAAGCATTGCCAGTGGACGGATCGCCTCCTTCTCGTCGTCGGTCACCTGGTGCAAGCTTCCGCTGACGAATACAGATGGAATTCCCATCTCATTCCGCAGCACGAACGCCGCATCTTGCCCTCTGCTTCCGTCGGCGAGTTGAAGGTCGACGATCGCAATATCCGGGCTGGACTGTCGTGACATAGCAATTGCCTTTGTCGCTGTTGCGGCGATGCCGACGACGTCATGCCCCATCTCGACAAGCTGCGCCTCCAGATCAAGCGCAATAAAGATGTTGTCTTCGACGACAAGCACGCGAAGTTCAAAGCGTTCATCATTCGGCAAAGGAGATGCGGGTCCGCCAGCCACTTGTTTTATCTTCCTCGATCGTTCCGCCCAATTGCGAAGCCATCCCCGCAATCAAGCGCTGCCCGAGGCCAGTGGAATGAGAACTCCGATCCAAACTGTCGAAACTGGGACCCGTTCCATCATCTGAAACATCGAGGACGATCTTGTCGTCGCCGCTCCGCCGCAAGCTGATGGTCACCGTGCCATCGTCGTCTTTGCCGAAGGCGTGCTTGAACGAGTTGGTCACCAGTTCGTTCACCGCCAGCGACAGGGTGACGGCCTTGTCCGTTGGAAGCCGGATCGGTTCGACATCGAGCGTGATCTGCACCCGGCGTTCTTCGCTCTCGAGCGAGGCGCGAAGATGCCTTGTCAACTTATCCAGATATTTGTCGATCTGGACTGATCGAACGTCGTCGTCTTCGTAAAGCGAGGCATGGATTGCCGCGATGGAGTTCACCCGTGCGGTTGCTGCCCGAAGAGAGGCGCGCGCAGCGGAATCCTCGGTCGCATTCGCCTCAAGGTTCAAAATGCTGGTGACCATTTGAAGTGAGTTTTTCACCCGATGGTTCACCTCTGCGATCAGCAGGTCGCGGGCTTCGACCGCCTTGCTAAGGTTAGCTTCATTTTCGCGGATAGACGTGACGTCCAGCACGATCCCGACGATACTGATAGCCTTCGTGCCCGGATCGCGAACCGACTCTCCCCGCCCAGTTACCCATCGCGTCGTCCCGTCCGGCAGCATAATCCGGTAGTCGAGATGCAAGTCCGACCCGATGGTGCGGGCCACTCGCTCGATCTCGGAAATTGCGGCATCGCGATCATCTGGGTGAAAGCGATCTAAAAACGGCTTGACCTCCGCTGCGGTCTCGCCCTGTTCGAAACCGAAAAGCTCGTCCAACTGCGGCGAGCGGACCAGGCTTTGACTAACGGGATCAAGCTCGAAATAGCTAAGATCGGCCCCCCGCATCGCAGCGCGACGCTTGGCTGCATCGGCGCGCTCTCCCAGAACGCTGCGCGTAACGTCTTCGGCTGTGTGTATCACGTGAGTAACTCGTTCCGGCTCCGACGCGTCGGCGAAAACCGGAGAATTCAGGATGCGCCAGTAACGCGTGCCGTAGCGTCCGTCGGCCTCCAAGACGTCATGCTGCCGAAGAGGCATCTCCTGTGCCTGACCAGTTGCGACCACGGCATCCGCGGATGCCTGTAATTCTGCTTCAGCGTCGGCGTTGGGGTCGTCGGGGTTGGGCGGAAAAACCTCGAAGACCCGGAAGCCAACCAAGTCTTCGGGTTGGCGGCGCAGCATGGCGCAATAACGCTGGTTTGCCGCAACGATCCGGAGGTCTGGCGTGAACACCAATTGCGCATTTGGCGCGGCATCAAAGAAGATGCCCAAATCGATATGCCGGACTTCATCCATGACAGCGCTTTTCCTTGCAGCACGGCTCCACCAAAGGCACCGCTCACATATCCGAGTTCAAGGCACGATGGTCGTCGAGGCCTCGCTATAAGTTGGAGAAGGATACCAACCACACGTTCGGATATGCAAGACGAGCCTAACGGGTCGCGCGATTGCTGTTCAATAGTGAGTAACTCTCGAAAACAAGCCTTTGTTTCGAAGCATTTCGCATCAATGGTCGGTCTGGTGACGCTGCGCCGCGGCATTAAATATAACGGCCAAGGGCGGGTTTGGGCCGTTAGTTACTGTGCATACGGGACGACGTTTGATCCACCGTTCGCGAAAGCGACTGCGCCTTCGCTTCGAATGGTGCTGATTGCCTCTTCGAATGCGGCCCGATCGTCGCCAAAGAGATCGTCCCAGACAATAGATGTCCCGTCTTCGGTCACAACTTCCAGCGACCGACCATCCCCACCTTCGAGTTTGTAGATGTCCACCTTGAATGGCACCCCATCCTCAACGATGCGCTGCGAAGCGCTGCGAAGCGCTGCGAAGCGCTGCGAAGCGCTGCGAAGCGCTGGAAATGACAAGGTTGGGTTCGCGTTCCATCTGAATACCTCTTTGGTCTGCGATAGAGCATAGAAGCACTGATCACGAAAGCCAATTTCCGCAAAGCAGGCTGCGACCGCAGCATGATGAGTGCCCGCTTGATCTCTCCTTTGGGCCGCGAGCGACGCCACGTGAGGGGCGACCAGGCGCTTGACCCTGCTACGCAGCGAAGGTCAGGTCGGAGTCCTGGATATCGAATGCTGCGGCGTCGATGAGTGGCGGCTTTGCGCACTGCGCGTCCAGCGTGACGTCCCTTGTGGTTTCGACCTTCCTTCGGCGGCGCTCCCACAGGCCGGTGGTGGACCCATGTGCTACCGAGGGAGCCTTTCACGCGATCGTCCCACGGGAGTGCGCCCTAACGAGCCACTGCCTCGTTCCCGAATGTCGCCACGTACTCCGCAATGCTCACCCCGTAGCGGCGCGGGAAGGCGCGACGCATGCGCTGGAGGTCTCCGTGGCGAACACGATCCTGACTGCGGCCATGCCCATGCTCATCATCCTGGGCGGACTGGCCGGACTGCTGCTCTCGCCGTCCCCTGCCTTCGCAACCCTGCCACCTTCTGTGCAGACGCTGGCTGGGCTCGTCGCCACGGGGCCGTTGTCGCTCCTCATGGGGTGCTATGGGCGAAGAGTCGGGTTCGTAATCGGCGGCGCGCTCGCCATTCTGGGCGGGGCTGCCGGCGCGCTCGCCTGCCTCTGGGCGAGCTTCGCGCTGCTGCTCGTTGCCCATGCCGCGCTCGGCGCTGCTCTCACGTGCTACCTCTACCCCCGCTTCGCCGCCGCCGAGGTAGTATCCGAGAACTGGCAGCCGGTCGCGATCTCGCTTGTGCTGACCTCTGGTCTGATCGCCGCCTTCGTGGGGCCGCAGCTGTTCATCTGGACCAAGGACCTGTTCGCGCCAACGCCCTTGGCAGGCGCGTATGCCGCGATCTGTGCGGTCACGCTGATCGGTCTTCTGCCGCTTGCTTTCGTCCGCGTACCCCGCCCGACTGCGCGGGTAACCCGTCTGCGTCTGGATCGTGCGGCGCTGCTCGCGATCCTGCGCCGTGGCCCCGTTTTGACGGCGGTGATCGTGGGCGCGGTGTCGCAAGGGATCATGGTGCTGATTATGGCGCCCACCCCGCTCGCCATGACGGGCGCGGGCTACTCGGAAGCACTGGCGGGCGATGTCGTTCGCTGGCACGTGGTCGCAATGTTCGCGCCCAGCTTCTTTACCGGCTTCGCCATCAAGCGGTTCGGTACCGTGCCGGTCGTGGCAACGGGGCTGGCACTCCTTGTCGTCTCGGGGCTCCTGGCAGCTAGCGGTCTGTCCCCGCACCACTTCTACGGGGCTCTGACCGTGCTCGGGGTCGGCTGGAACTTCGGCTTCATTGGAGCCACGAACATGCTCGCCAGTGCGGTGTCGGCCGACGAGCGTGCCGTCGTGCAGGGTACCAACGACACGCTGATTGCTCTTGGAGCAACGATCTGCGTGTTCGCCTCGGGTGCAATCGTGACCGGGTTCGGATGGAAGATCCTCGCGCTTGCCAGCCTGCCGGTTCTGGCCGTCGCGCTGCTGTGGGTGCTCGTTCAGGGAAGGCGATCATCCGGCGCGCGAGACAGAGCATTCCGGTAGATGTTCAGGATCGGCATGCTGATCAGAGCGGACGTTCGTGGGTGGCGCAGCGAACGCCCAGTTTATTCCGCATTGTGTGAGTTCCCCGGTTCCTGCCGTGCAGCCGCGGCGAATGTCCGAAGTGGTGAAGCCGCACAGCGGCGGATAACCCATTCGCGAAAGTCCGGAATGGGCCGGAAGGGACGGAGGCCTGGGCCAAGATTGTGGTCTCGTTCGCTGCAGCGCCACAGGTCCGGTTCGAGCCCTTCCTGCTCATTCGACGGGCTGCAGCGAACGGCCGCTCTAGCGAGCAGCCCAAAAACGTGCCGGAACCACATGGGCTTTGCCTTGGGGTTCTGTCCCGGCTAACCATCTGTAGGCACAAGCACCTGTAGGGAAGGACAGAAACGGCCGATATCGGTGAAAAAGGCCGGGTCCTACATGTAGTGGAATAATCGTTGATCGGCTCGCAAGCTGATGATTCTCTCATGTTGAGAGATGGGAGGGCTTGGCGATGATGGGACGGCTGGCAGTACAGGAGGCGCTGTTCTACCGGTTTCGGATCGAGGACCGCGTTCCGCCCGAACATCTGCTTCGGCGCATCGACCGGGTTCTGGATTTTGACGTTATCCGCCCGCAGCTCGCCGCCCTCTACAGCCCGATCGGCCGTCCCTCGATCGACCCGGAGCTGATGATCCGGATGTTGCTGGTGGGCTACCTTTACGGCATCCGGTCCGAGACGCGCCTTTGCGAAGAGGTGCACCTGAACCTTGCATACCGATGGTTTTGTCGCCTCGGGCTCGAGGGGTGCGTTCCGGATCGCTCCAGCTTCTCGAAGAACCGGTACGGGCGCTTCGCCGATGGTGATGTCCTCCGCTCCGTCTTCGAGATGGTGGTCCAGCGCTGCGTCGAGGCCGGGCTTGTTGGCGGCTCTGATGCCTTGGTCGATGGCAGCACGGTCGAGGCCGATACCAACCGCGAAAGGCGCGCTGCGCCGGAAGAACTCAAGGCTGCCTGGTCCGAGGCAGATGACGTCGCCCGGCCCGTACGTGCATATCTCGACCAACTGGAAGCCGAAGCGGGCGTCGAGCGTGAAGGACCGGTGCACAAACCACCGAAGGTGATCTCTGAAACCGATCCGCAAGCGGCCTGGTCCACGAAGGACGGTCCCGGACGCTTCAGCTACGAGACCAACTATCTGGTCGACGACCGGCATGCGATCATCATGGACGTTGAGGCAACGCCGGCGCGTCTGAGCCAGGAGATCGTCGCGGCGAAGGCCATGCTCGAACGCAGCAAGGCCAAGCTTGGATTTAAGCCGACATCGCTGGCAGCGGACAAGAGCTACGGTACTGCACCCTTCCTCGCCTGGCTTCTGAAGCGGAAGGTGACACCCTATGTCCCCGTTCTTGACCGACGCGCGCAGACCGACGGCAAGCTGACCCGCGACGCGTTCGTCTATGACCGGGACCGCGACTGCTTCATCTGCCCCGAAGGCCACGATCTTACCTACCGCAACATCACCGTCGAAACCGGCGTGAAGCGTTACAAGCCATCGGCCGCCGCGTGTCGGGCGTGTCCGAGGAAGCCCGACTGTACCGACGCCTCGGCACGGTCGGTCATCCGGCTGGTCGACGAGGATGCCCGTGAGGCGGTCCGCGAACTGGCAGGCACGGTGGCCTACAATACGGCCCGGGCCCGGCGGAAAAAGGTTGAGATGCTCTTTGCGCACCTGAAGAGGCACCTCAAATTGCGTCGCCTACGCCTGCGAGGACTGACCGGAGCGACCGAAGAATTCCTCCTCGCCGCCACCGCCCAGAACCTCAGACGCCTCGTGAAGCTCTCGCCCGCCTGAAGGCGGAAAAGCGAAGCCTCGATCAACTGAAGCGCCGAAGACCAATGATCAAAAAGGTCCGTCAGCGGTCATACCACATTTGGCGCCCGGCCTTTTTCACCGATATCGACCGTTTGTGTCCAACTCCGGAAGCTGCCGTTCGTCGGAGGTCCGCTTCGTCCCGCGTTCCGGCCGCTCAGGCGTCACGCGGCGGACGTCAGCTCCGAGCCCATTTTTCCGATTCTGCATGATGCGCGGATATCTGCTGTCGTGTGCGAGCAAAGCACCTTCGCGAACTGCCCGGATTTTGAACAGGGTTTGTGGCGGCGTCCAATCGAGTTTGTATGCGTATGTTCCCAAAAAGCAGCGTTTGGGGATACGCTTGCCGTTTCGATTTTTGGGTGTCTGCACCAATGTGCCGGCCCCTCATTGCTTCCAACAAAGCATCACGCAAGAAAACAGGCGCTGGTGACCGTTGGACGTGGCGCCGAGGGCAAAGGGCGTGGTTTTCTGTCCGCCAGGCACTAACCTATAATTGGTGCGGTAAAATGCCGCGTTCGTTTTCCAAGAGATGGGAAGGCCATGTCCACTTCCACAAACAGCTCGATGCCCCAGCGCGCCGGTAAAATCGCCGTAATTGTACTCGCCGCAGTTCTAGCCGTGATCGGCGCCATCCTCCTTGGCGGGGGGGCCTATCTCATCATTCTTGGCGGCAGTTGGTACTACGCCCTTGCCGGAATCGCGTTGATCGCCTCTGGGGTACTCCTGTTCCGCTTCAGCGTGGTCGCGGTCGCGGTCTACACGGCATTGTGGCTGGCGACACTCTTCTGGACGCTATGGGAAGTCCAGTTTGATTGGTGGGCGTGGGTGCCGCGCATGGTGGCGCCGAGCGTACTCCTGATTCTCGTTCTTCTTTGCCTGCCGGCGATCACCACACGCCGCCCCGCCGCCCGTTCCGTATGAGGTTCCCCATGTCGATCCGTCCAACCCTTCTCCTCGGTGCCGCCGCCATGGCGCTGGTCCCGCTTGCTGCCATTGCCCAGTCCGACACGCCGACCGGAGGATCTACCAACCAGAGTCCACTATCTCAGACCCCGCTCGCTGAGGATTCCACGGGTGACGAGACCGCGGGCGCGAGCCCCGTGACGCAAGCACAGGAGCTGCCCCAGGTCGGCGCCGACTGGCCGTTCTGGGGCGGGGACGCGCAGGCCACGCGCTATTCCCCGCTCGACCAGATCACGCCCGAGAACGTGGGCCAGCTGGAACGGGCCTATGTCTACCACACCGGAGACATGCCCGAGGGGACGGCAGAGGGGAAATACTCGCCCGAGATCACGCCCCTGAAGGTCGGCGACGACATCCTGACCTGCTCGGCGATGAACATGTTGATCTCCTTCGACGCCGCGACGGGAGAGGAGAACTGGCGCTACGATCCGGGCGTGCCGAATGATGCCATCCCCTATGGCGCCACGTGCCGGGGCGTCGCGGTCTGGACCGATCCCGAGGCATCGGAGGGCGACACCTGCGCCACCCGCCTGATCGAGGCCACGCTGGACGCGAAGATCATCTCCCTCGATGCGGCCACCGGCGTTCCATGCGAGGATTTCGGCGAGAACGGCACCATCGATCTGTGGCAGGACCTGGGCGAGCGGGTGCCGGGCTGGTATGCCGTCACCGCGCCGCCAACCATCGTGCGCGGCGTCATCGTCACCGGCGCACAGGTCAAGGACGGCCAGGCCGAGGACGCGCCATCGGGCGTCATCCGCGGCTTCGACGCGCGTACGGGCGAACTTGCATGGGCATGGGACATGGGCGCGCCCGAACAGAACCGCGACGGCCCGCCGGAGGGCGAAGTCTACACCCGCGGCACGCCGAACATGTGGACCACCGCGGTCGCCGACGAGGAACTGGGCTACGTCTACCTGCCCATGGGCAACAGCTCGGTGGATTATTACGGCTCGAACCGCTCCGAGGCGGAGAACGAGTTCTCCACCGCGCTCGTGGCCATCGACGCCACGACGGGCGAGGTCGCCTGGAACTTCCAGACCGTGTATCGCGACGTCTGGGATTACGATCTCGGCTCGCAGCCGACGCTCGTGGATTTTCCGCAGGATGGCGACACCGTTCCCGCGATCATCCTGCCCTCCAAGCAGGGCGATATCTATGTCCTCGACCGCGAGACGGGTGAGAGCCTTCATCCTGTGGAGGAGAACCCGGTCCCGACCCGCGGCGAGATCGAGCCCGAGTACATTTCGCCGACACAGCCGGCGAGCAGCTACCACCAGATCCGTTTCGAGCCGCTGCAGGAGCGCGACATGTACGGCATGTCGCCCATCGACCAAATGTTCTGCCGCATCGCGTTCCGCCGCGCCAATTACGAGGGCTTCTTCCAGCCGCCCACGGCCGACGCGCCCTTCATCCAGTATCCGGGCTATAACGGTGGCTCCGACTGGGGCTCGGTCGCGGTCGACACGGACCGTGGCATCATCGTGGCCAACTACAACAACATCCCGAACTACAACCGGATGATCCCCCAGGAGGAGACCGACTGGCCGATCATCACCGACGGCGGCGCCAGCGGCGAGGGCGCGGGCGGGAACGCCCCGCAGGAAGGCGCGCCCTGGTCGATCCGCATCAACGCCGGCTGGCGCGCGCCTTTCACGGGGATGCCCTGCACGCAGCCGCCCTATGGCGGTATTCGCGCCATCGATCTGGAGACCGGCGAGACGATCTGGGACCGCCCCCTCGGCACGGCACGGCGCAACGGCCCCTTCGGCGTGCCCTCGCGCCTGCCGCTGACCATCGGAACGCCCAACAACGGCGGCTCGGTCGTCACCGCGGGCGGTCTGATCTTCATCGCCGCGGCCACAGACAATCTAATCCGCGCGATCGATATCGAGACAGGCGAGACCCTCTGGCAGGACGTTCTGCCGGCTGGCGGACAGGCCAACCCCCTCGCTTTCGAGGCGGATGGACGGCAATTTATAATGATCGCGCCTGGCGGCCACCACTTTATGGGCACCGGCGTCAGCGATGCCATCATTGCCTACGCTTTGCCCGAATGAAGCAGATCGCTCGCATGGGAGGGTCCGCAACATGCGCAGCCCCAACCGCACCGGGCAAAACTCGCATGATCGCTCATCTGGCTCGAGGCCGCGGGCCGAAAACAGGTCAAATTGCCGAAAGAGAAACGCAGCGATAGGGCGGCGGCTGGAGTACCTGGAAAAGCACTCTTCCTTCCGTATCCGGACAGTAAAAGTCTGCTTCGTCCCGAACAGCTGACCTCCGACCATCCGATTTCATGATGTCATGAAGGGCCGCTTCGGGGAAGCTACGCCGCAGCGAGGCCGAACCTCTCGAAGGTTGGAGTGGGCCGTGAGCGACGCCGAACGAGGGGCGACCAGGCGCTTGATCTTGCGTCGCAGCGAAGGTGGGCTTCGAGCCGCCTGTGTTGAAAAACTCGGCCGGGTTCAAAAGAGCCAGATTTGCGAGAACGCCCGTTCATTTCAGCGGCCAAAATCATCTGCCATAAGGTCAGAATTGGCGACCGGCAGAACGGAATTCTGGTCCGAGGCCTGTCCTCACGGGGCGAGAGAGTTTTTCAACACAATCAGCCCATACTGGCCGAAGCTGCGGCTTGGTCGAATGGCATGAATGCCGACGATGTCTACATCCGACAGGTGTAGTCAGATGATCACGGTGAGCCCCAAAAATGCCGGCGACGGCAGGGACAGCCGTCGCCGGCATTTTTGGGGCTCACCGTGATCATCTGACT
>Ga0208934_1000787_pt1 | contig 12735 bp, 18 predicted proteins | sample MalvirDeepMed_s2_FD_184243 | JGI IMG/M metagenome (GOLD analysis project Ga0208934, IMG submission 184243) | Marine viral communities from the Global Malaspina Expedition - Malaspina viral metaG DeepMed_s2 (SPAdes) (version 2) | ecosystem: Environmental > Aquatic > Marine > Oceanic | place... | reverse complement strand
ATTGGATTCCGGCACTATCGGTGCTTGGTCAATGGGCTGTCTAAAAGATATGTCCAGGGATAAGAATAAATGGTTAATGGGCAGATTGCATAATTGGAATCATGCCTTTGGCATAATTGACTGGTTTGAAAATGGAAACTTCAAATTAGAGGTGGTAGAGATAATTAAGGGTGTTACATCGCTTTGGGGTAAGGAAATTGTCGCATAATGCCCCCTTAAAGGCGGTTTTATGACATTAGGCGAGGCTATATATACCTTAAAGAATATGGAGGCTCAAATCCGATATTTTGATTATCCAACTTTTGAGCAGTTAATAATTGTAAAACAAATTTTAATGATAATTGAGGAGCTTGAAACTCCCGAACTGGTAGGAAAAAATGTCGACTTACGAGACAGCGTACAGCAATATAACAACTGATTTAGTTTCAGTTGTTCCAGATATAGAAGCGTATGACCAGAAAAAAATGCTCACGAACTGGGCGGTGTTTTCAGGCAATAAATATTATACACAGTCGGGCTATGTAAGTCAATTATATATGAATGGGAATGAACTTGGATCAGCACAGGCAAATTTGGCAGCATTGACAGAAAACAATGAATGGTTTTATGATTCAGGGCCAGATATTACTTATGTATACAATTCATCCAATTCACCAAACGAAGATCGCATGGAAGCGGGTGTTGATTGGGAGACTTTAAAAACTCGTGTAAATAACGAACAGGCAGAAAGAATTCGGAGTTATTTGCAAAGGCCTATCCTACCAAGAAAAGGTGTAGGAACAGCATCAGCAAGTTCCAGGGATTGGGATTGGATTATAATTAGAGCAAATGCAACGCTAACCTGCTCTGAATTAATGAGAGCCCATAATATTGAAATGGCAGATGAATTAGAAAAAAGAATTATTGACACTGAAAATGAGCAAGGCTTGTTAGATCGTTTAAAGCGTTCAGAATACGCCTTATGGAATGAAGCATCTTTTGATAAGATAAAAGGAATTAGAGAAGTAAGCATAAATGGCTCAACTACTTCTGCAATAGTAGATATACGTGGTGAACCTACTGATACCGATATACTAAAGATTATAATTATTAACGGTGCAACATTAGCATCGGGTTCTGCTTCTTCAGTTACTTATTCAACCTTTGGTAAAGATTCTACAGGAATTAAAATAGCAAAAATCATTAATGCAGAAACGGTAACGGGTGGATGGAATCACGTAGGGCTGGGGATGTATGTCAGATGGTCAGCAGGGGTTCTTACCGCTAACGATGAATGGGAACTTGAGATTATGGGAAATGAGCCAGAAGAAAATCCTAAAGTGAAATCAATACAAGCAACTCGATGATTGCATATACAAATATAATTAAAACCCATGTTTTGGATAGCCTGGAGAAAATCCTGGAGGATGAATTTAATATTCCAGTGGGTTATGAAGCTAAAGGGAATGAATGCTTTATTTTACAGCCAGAAGATGATGAATTAGTTACCTTATTGAGTTCTGGGCAATCTCGTTCTTATTCAGCGTTAATTATTTATGAGATGAAAAAAGCAGGGAATATGGAACTTAATAAAGACCATTTAACAGCCCGAGCTGAACGAGTTAAAAAGCTGATCCGCAACAATTCAGCTTATAGTCCATCTTCTACATACAAATTTCACGATGGTAGAATAGAATCTATTGAATACGAAATAGATGAAGATGATCCAGAGTTAAAGAGAGCAACACTAACATTTCATTGCACAGTGACGGAGGTCTAATAATGAAATATAAAATGAGCAATAAAATTGAATCTTTTTCTGCTTTAAATGATTTTCAAGGTCTTGGTAAAAAGATAGCTGATGAATTAGAAGCAGGAAAAGAAGTAGAAATAACAAAACCGCCTAAGCATTTACTTGATGGTGGTTATTTAATAGAAGCCAAAAGTAAAGGAGCTAAATAATGGCAGGATTAGACAAGACAGTCTATTCTGGAAAACAATTTGAATCCTATGTGTCTTTGCAGTCTGATGCCTTAGGAACAAACGACGTATCTGGAACGCTGTATAAAATAAGAACACCCGAAGTTAATGACATAGATTTTTCTGCTGGATTTCAAACAGCAGACATTGAAAGATCAGGACAAAGGGTATTAAGACCGACAGATCATATTAAAGTATATAAGGGTGGTACGTTCACCTGGGCTTTTAGTGATTACGCCGTAGAAAGTGAGACTGTACTACAATTATTACTTCAACTTGTTACTGAAGATGATTCACCTGCCGCAACTTGTGCTATTGCGGGAAATCAAGGAACAGTTCTTTATGAACAAGGAGCAACGACCGGAGAATATGCTTGTGTGGTAATTTCTTCTCCTGATGCTTCTCATGATAGATTAATGTTTTCCTCAATACTTCAGGAATTGACCTTGAGTATGGACCCGACTGTAAATGGCGGAAGGCTCACTGCGAGTGGGACATTCTGGAGCGGCTATCAACCAGTAATTGGGGCAGAAGGTACATCAGCAAATGCTACTGCGGTTGATTGGACAAAGGGCTTTTTTGATTGTACGACTACACAAGTTGGTGGCGATGATGTTGTTATGAATAAATTTGAGCTGACAATTTCAAATCCAGCTATAAGAAATGGATATGAAACAGTGAACTCCATAGATGGAGAGCCGTCTGCATATATGAGAGGCGGACAAATATCAGTGACTGGAAGCGTTAGTGTAAAATTAGATGATAATGTGGCACAAATCATCACTGAAGAATTTCTTGCTGGAGTTTCTGCTAATATCAGTATAGGTGATGGTTCTTCGATTGATTTTGATATTCCAACAGCAAAATATACTGGACATACAAATACAAATACAGAGGCTGGAGTATTTGTAGATTTGCCATTTATGGGTACAGCAGATGGCAGCGGAGTTTTAGTAACAATCATAGCAACTTAATAATAAAGGAGGGTTAGTGGTAATAACAACTAAACATGGCGAATATGAATGTAAAGATATTACTCGAGTCGAAAGACGAAAAATGTATAAACGAGTTAAGGGTGTCTTTATAGATAATGATATTGAAAAACTTCATGATCTCGCTGATGAATTTACTTTGTTTGCTTTTGGCAGTAGTCAAAATGCAGATAAGGTGCTGGAAGGATTATCAGCAGTCCAAGAAGATGAAGTATTAATGGATATCATTAGTCAGTACATGGGCTTCGATTTAAAAAACGTTTCTGGGGATTGAGAGCTTGTGTCTGGTTTTCCCTTTTAGGATTACCAGATTCGCATTATACTAAATCCCTCCCTTATAAATCTCAATCCCCAACCCTTTACCGTGTTATTGAATATAACGAGGAGGAAATTTATAATGAAATTGATAGAATCCTGGCTGAACGTGGGACACAAAAGTTCGGGATCGGTCAGAGCTTATACTATCAATTACCATTATTCTGCGATCCTTTATTTGTTATTCCCGAGTGGTGTTGGACGATGTTAGAAGATTATCATCTCTGCACCACTTTTCATATCCCTGTAGCTAAAGATTTAGATTCTGCGGATGCGTGGAAATTGGATTGTTTTAATGTAATAGAAAATGAAATGAATAATTGTACTCTACATCAAAGGAATAAAAATGGCAGTTAAATCTTTATTAATAAAACTTGGAATACTCGGTGCTGGTAAAGCGAAACGAGCATTAGGAGGAGTTGAAAAAGGGATGGGGTCTCTTGCTAAATCAGCAATAAAAGCTGGTGCAGCGTTTTTTGGTGCGAGAGCAATTATAAGCGGGTTAAGAACTTCTATAGAATTATCGGCAAAATTTCAAGGAGTTGAACGTGGTTTTAATAATTTAGCAAAGTCTGTAGGTTTTTCATCTCAAGCATTTAATAAATTGCAAAAAGCAACCGATGGTACAATGAGTTCAATGGACCTGATGCAACAAGCTAATAATGCTATGTTGCTCGGGATTACAGATTCAGAAGATCAGATGGCAGAAATGTTTGACGTTGCTCAAAGACTTGCCTCTGCATTAGGAAAAGATACAGCCTTTGGTATTGAATCGCTGGTTACTGGATTAGGTCGGCAATCCAAATTGATGTTAGATAACCTGGGTATTATGGTTGATGTAGGTAGTGCGAATGAAGCCTATGCGAAAGAATTAGGAAAAACAGTTGCTGAATTAACTGATGCTGAAAAGAAACAGGGTTTTGTTAATGAAACTATGAAAGAAGCGAGAGCACTTGTTGCGAATTTAGGAGAAGAACAATTAACGACTCGTGATAAAATGCTACAAATGAATACTGCAATTTCAGATATGGCAATAAGTTTTGGTGATCTTCTTGCTCCGGTAGTAACTGCGGGGGCTAATGTTATGACAGATTTTGCTAATGATATGAAAGCTGCTTTTGAATTTATTGGCACTATAGACTTTAAGAAAACTGGTCAAAATTTATTAAATAGTGGGGATGCTTTAATGAAAGCCTTTACAGATACAGTAAAAGCGTATTTTGATTTTATTCCTGATTTTTGGAGAAATGCTATCAATCAAATCTTTCCAGTTTTGAAAAAAGTTTTAAACGGCATGATTGAATTGGTAACAGAATTTGCAAGTTTTATATGGGAGCCTATTCCTATTTCTGCTCACATTATGGTTCTAAAAATAAAAAAATTCTTTGTAGAAATGAGCGTTCACATGACCAATAAGATGCGTGAAGCAGTTAATAATATAAAGGAAGAATTTAATAAGCTGATAGAGGAATGGCCTAAAATATCTGAAAAAATTGGATTAGTAAAAGCAGAATTAGCTAAACCTATTGATATGTCAGAAGCAACTGCATCTATAGTATCACAAATTACAGGACTTAAAGCAGATTTAGAAGCTACGGGAATGGCTGAATTATTTAGAAAAATGTTTATGGGTGAAGGCGAAATAGAAACACAGGAACAATTTCAAGCAAGATTAAAAGAAATATGGGGAGATTATGCTGCCAGTATAATAGAATTAAACGAAGGAGTAGCCAAAAGCGAAGAAGATAAAGGGGCGACTATTACCGTGTCTGGAAAAGCAGCGGAAAAAACAGCAGTTGAAACTAAAAAGATGACAATGGAGTCGGCAATAGCTTCTGGTCAATCGGCACAAAGTGTGCAGGGTGCAATAAGGGACGTTATTAAAGCACGTTTTGCATCTATGATAGCAGGGGTACTTGAATCAGAAATTACTACCAAAGGTTTATTAGGGTTGGTAACTGGTGCTGCTGCTGCGGCTGCTGCTATGGCATTATTTGAAAATCTCGTGCCTAAATTTGCACAGGGCGGTGATTTTGTTACATCAGGACCACAGATGATTATGGTAGGCGATAATCCTTCGGGTAGAGAAAGAGTCCAAGTTACACCAAGTGAACAAGGAACAACCGGAGGAATAACTATTAATATATCAGCTCCGCTTGTAGATGAAACTGTAGTTGAAAATATTATCCCTGCTATTGAACGTGCTCAAAGATTGAATCTTGCATGAGTTTAACATTACCAGCCGTTTATTCTTCTGCCTCTAAACAAGGGAACATACAAGAGAATTGGATTGTCCAGTTAGGATTTTTTAATGGTGATGCCCAGGGAAGCGGTGATGGTGGATGGGATGCGGTCCTACAAGCGGATGGAACTGCTAATCTATTAACAGCAGACGTAAACAGTTCAACGACAACAATTCCTGTAGACGATGGTACAGTATTTGCGGCTAATGATTTTTTAAAAATTGAATCTGAAATTGTTAAAGTCGTTTCAATAAGCAGTAATAATCTTACTGTTGTGCGTACTCAAATGAGTACAAGTGCTGAAGCTCACGAGGATGATGATGCTATCTATTGGAATAATTTTAAAGCTATTGCTTTATCAGATACAACTGTTGATTCTGTTTTTTATCGTGGAGTCATAACTAATAAGCCCTCTATTCGCTCCTCTGTTAATCTTGCTAAAAGCACAGCAAAGACAGGAAATATATCTTTAAGCCTTGCTAATTTTCAATATCAGGGCGATGACTTTTCTGCTGAACTGTTTCTGGGTACGAGGAAATATATTAATCGAGAAGTTAGAATATATTCACAGTTGAATGGCGAAGCCACTCTTTCTAATTGTTTGCAAATTTACAGCGGTAGACTGATAGACATTTCCCATGATGATTCAACGATCTCATTACAATTAACAGAACAGCGTCCTTGGGATTTTATAACTACCCCAAGGCAAAGAAGCTCTGTTTACAAACATATATTCCCAATAGCTTATGGGGATTTTGTTGCAAATCAAAGCTCCACAGGTTCGGAAACTTATTGCACTGGTAAAAAATTATTTCCAATACCAATAGATGTTGTAACTGGTAGCACTATAAATAGTTTAATGTTTCAAGAACAGGCTATTACTGGATCAGGTGCAACGAGTCCAAATCCCCATTATTACGAAAAGAATCTTGATCAATTTATTCCATTGTATGAGACAAGTTCTGCAACAGCAGACGATGAATCGTCAAGTTATGCTGGTGGATTCGGGTTGATTAGTTACTGGGCTTTAAAAAGGGCATTAAAATTCAAGCCCGATGGTGTTAGTGATGCTGGTGGATTTGCGAGTGCTGCTAATGCGTTTGATACTTCGGATGCAGATGATACAGGGACGAGTTACACAAGAGAAGTCCATTCAGGTTCTTTTTCTGCTGGGCCTGGATCTAATACAAGCACAACAAGCAGTATAATGAAATTAACCATCCCACAAATGTCTGGTAAATATAGTGCCGTAAAAGTTGAAATAAGGGCAAGAATACATGGTTCTCTAACTACTGCAGCACAAATTTTAACTGCAACTTGTAAATTAAATAATAAAAGTAGTGGTGCAGATACAGCATTGGCAACCGTCGTTGGTCAAACTCCAGATTCTACCTTCCAAACTGGTTCTGGTTATGCTGATTATTCAGATACATTCACTACTGAATATCTCGCTTCTACAGACGGCTTATCTACTATAGATATTGAAGCTGAAACAGTATTCACGAGGAACAATACAAGTGGGGATGGAAGTTTTTCATGCTTTTTCGATGTAGTAGATGTTCGAGTTTATGGAACTCTTGAGATTGATTTCGATGAAACGTCAAATAAAAATCTACAAGGCGGTACAAATATAGTTTACAGCCTGGATACATTATATAGTGGTGGTAACGGATTGGATGCTTCATATAGCGGTGGTAGCGGTTCGGTGATAACAGGGTTAGGAATGCACAGGGATTTATTAGCTCGATTCACAAATTATGACGCAGCAGATAGCTCTATTTATAATTGGGACACATCTTTTCCAAGTAGCGGTTCTTTAGATATAGAGGATTTAAGACTTGATTCATCGTCTTGGGGCGTTAGATGGTGGGCATCAGAGCCTATCGATTTGAAAAAAATCCTTGAACAGATTCAATATGAATTTTGTTTTATATTTAAATGGAGAGCGGACGGAAGTGGAAGTTACTGGATTATTAAGGATTCATATTCGTCCGGTGATGAAACTCAAACATTTACAAAAAATGATATTACAAATCTCAAAATATCTAACACTCCATTTTCAGAGCTTCTAACAAAAATGGATATTAACTACGAAAAGCATCCATCAGAAAGCAAATATTTAAGTTCGCAAACTTCTGAAGATACAACCAACGATCCCAGAGCAAGTTGGAATATTCAATCTAAAGAAAATATTAAAGAAATTAATCTCGATATGAATATTGATAAAATTGGTAATACAAATGTCGGAGGAAACGATCCTAATGATGGATTTGCTGATTATTATATGAATATTTTTGGTGATATTAAAAAGATAATCAGTTGCGACATTGTAAACCCTGCTGTGAGTTATAATCTTGAAACTGGCGATATTGTTCAATTCTCAAATACAGCAGGAGAAATGCCCGTTGATCCTTTTGGAGATAATTGGGCTGACTACTATATGATTACAAATTTAAACCGTTCTCCTGGCAAGGTGAATGTAACTGTTCGAGAGGTCGGATAATGGCTAATATGAACGTAAGAACCCCGAGGTTCTATACAGACAATATAAATTATTTTCTTTCACGAGGAGTTGCTCAGAATGGTAATTTTGATGTAGAAGCAACTCACGTTGGTAATAAGAAAATAGGTATACAAAATGGAACTGAATCAGAATTATTTGACATGAACCCGTTAAATGTGGTTGATTTTGATACATCCGGAACTACTGATGGGCACGTCCTAATAACTCTCGATTTAAAGGCAAATCCAAAGAAAAGTTATATAGCAATATTAAATCACAATTTAGCAACTGCTGATGGAAAAATTAGACTTGCAGCGAGTGACACAGAATCTCATATTACAACAGTTGATTATGGTTCTGCGACTTTTAGTATGGATGCAACACAAGTTGTCAATGCCGATGTTATTGATAATGATTCTTCTAATTATAGTATTGTAACTCCAGCAACAGATGGTTCAACTATTATACGTTTTACAGAATCAGATTTAAAATTCTGGGGGATTCAATTTGAAGGAAATTCATCAAATACTTGGGGAAGCACGGACCTATCTATAGGTTGCATAATGGTGGGTGAATATTTTGATATGCCGCATTCTCCAGACTTATCAGTAAAGCGTTCTATTATGTTTGATCAAGTAAACGTACTACAATCTATTGGAGGGCAGCGATTTTCTAACATGAGCAGTCATGGCAGACAGGGGGCATCTTCATCTTCATCGCCTTTTACAACCTCTACTAACCAGTGGAATGTTTATGGTGGGCGAATTGCTTATGATATGAATTTCTCATACTTAAATTCTACAGATGTTATGCCAGATGAATACGATTATCTTGAACATACCGATGATGCAGTAGTGGAAGATATTTGGAATAAAACTAACGGCAGACATATTCCATTTATCTTTAGCGTTGATAAAGATTCGGAAGGAGATAATGCAGAAAGTGAACACATCTTTGCCAGGTTCGGTCAGGATTCTTTAGATATGACTCAAGTAGCCCATGACATTTGGAATGTCAATATGCGTATAGAGGAGGAATTTTGATTAAGACGAGTAATTACGCCTTAAAACAATAAAAACGTCTTTAAGGTGGCAAATATCGCCTTATTTGGCTATTACAGGGACATTTTCGGGTGTCCCTTTTTATTTATTTTAAAATAATGCTTTTATTTGTATAGTTTTTATTATATATTCTTGTATCATGAATTACGAGATTACTTCAAACTTAAACAGCCGGGGGGACACCCTTCTCTCTCGTAATTCTATGTCCCCTTCGGTTGTAAACGAAAGAGAGAGAATAATGAAACACACACAAGGTAAATGGGATGTTGCAAAAATAATATCTGGCGATGCAGTAGTTTATCATAGCCTTATAAGAGCTGATAAAAAAAGATCTATTGCTACCATTTTACAAAATAGCAATGCAGAAGCCAACGCAAACCTAATGGCAGCAGCACCGGAAATGCTCGCTGAATTAAAAATGGTTGCGATTGGATTAAAGCAGATTGATACAGCTTGGGCAAGAGAGCGAGTTGGATATGCTGAAGAAGCAATCGCCAAAGCGGAGGGGAAATGATGACGCACACACAATTAAGAATCGTCCTTGATATCTTTATGATGGGAATACAAAGGGCAGAGGATGATGGCTATATGACTCAAGAATATAGAAAGCAAGTAGAAAAGGCTCAAAAAGAAGCGTTTAAAATACTGCGAGAAGCCATAGGCTATGAACTCTTCCTTATGGAAGAAGCGGAGGGGAAATGAGTAGCAATAAAGATATTTCAAGTCGAGGGCTTATCAATCTATATATACGATTGCTTCGGCAAAATAGAATCAAAAGAAGGGGAGCGGCATACGAGCGTTTAAGCTATCTACTTCAAACCGTTCACAATAAGGAGGGTAAATAAAATGAATACCCTTATGATTAGAAACGCTATTGGAAAGCCGTTGGATAAGATTCGCAATAAGGAATTGATTAACCTCATTGGCTCAATGCAAACCTACACCGAGGCTGAATATAAAACCCGCCAGGATTTTGAATCAGCGATGGTTGAATTATCAAGATTAATTGACAGGGCGTTGCGGTGGAAATCACATTAGGCAAGTGGTTGGTGGAGTTCCCGGAAGAAATGGGCAGGGATGAGATCGATCGTATCATTATTCGCATATTCAGAATTTTAGAGGCGGACGGTATAACGATTACTAAAAAAGAAAAATATGAAGCATCATCTACGGAGGTAGCCAATGAAAGCAATTAACATCCACGAACCTGTCTGGAACGGTGGTAATCCTTATTTGAGCGTAAAAACTGATCGTATTTCAAAAGGTTCAAACTTTGTCGAAAGCGATTACAAAAACAAACACGGAGATCGGACCTTTCCTCACATCTATTACCTTCCAAGTTCATACTGTAAAGAAGTTCATAATGAACGATGGGGCGAGGCTTATCACATATATTTAAACGATCTGGAAACGGTAAGGTTTTGGTTTACAATAGCATGGGACGGTGAATTTGAAGGTGAATTTACTTCAAACCGCCCGACCTATGAATATATGGTGGCCGGGATAAAAGAATACTTGAACAAGTGGTCAAAGCGTAGTGCTTATCTTGAATGCTGCTCGTTAGAAACAGCGAAGAAAACTCACTATGTTGATTTAACAAGTTATGTTAAAGAAAAACTTTCAGCATGATTGATTATAAAAATTTAGGCGGAATTGTCATTGATGGGATTGATACAAAGGACTACCCGGATTTCTGTGATGCGTTTATAAGTTATGCAGCATATCCAGATCGACCGCTCACAGATATAGAATTGGTCGAAGTAAATGAAAATTCTGAATTTATTTATGAAAAAGTAATGGAGGATCTGTTTTGAGATCGATCTTAATTAAATATTTTGAAATAATGAACAGGAAATTTGAATACTTTATTTTTGTGCTGTCAGCGATAGGCGTAGTCTATCTGGCGGTGCATATAATCCTATACACAGGGAGGTTATTTTGGACGTACCTACATTAAAACCCAAAGCAAATATTGACCATATAGTCGAGTTTCTATATGACAATCCAAGAGAAGGCACAAATGATTACGGCGTTTATCACAGATACGCTTTTAAGTATAACGGCGATGAGGTCGGCTTATTCGCAACGGATGCCTTACACGCAAAGCTCGCCATGTTTCATAAGGGCGACAGGGTCAATATCAGAAAAGAAGAATATGAACCGGGGAAGTTTGGTTTCAATGTGATACCGTATCCAAGATCAATTGCTTCTAAAACCGACGATAAAACAAAAGACATCCATCGCCAGGTTTGCTTAAAACTCGCAGTACAATCTATGGGGACACCTGAAGTAATTGACTTTGAGATGGTAAAGGTAAGGATGGAAGGTTTTTTAATAATACTTGATGGATTACCTCCGGACGAATCAGTACAAATGTCTCCTGTTTTGTCATCGTTTTTAGGTACGGATAACGATCCGCCGCCGATAGATGATGATGATCTCCTGTTCTAATATAAAGGCTCATCGTGATAGGCAAGAGCGAAAGCGATTACCCAATCGAACTGGCCTGGAAGTGGACTACTCCTCCAGACGAAAAGAAAATGGGCGTGTTTATTATGATATGTACTATAATGAAAATGGCAGAAGGGTTAAATGCCCGGGACTCGTTGCTTTTACAGATTTACCAACCAAGCATGAATTAAATGAGGCTTCTTGACTTATTCAGCGGCATCGGAGGATTTTCACTTGCAGCGGAATGGGTTTGGGGGGATGAGCTTGAGATTGTGGCGTTCTGTGAGATTGATAAATACTGCCAGAAGGTATTGCAAAAGAATTTTCCAGGTGTGCCGATTTACGAGGATATTACAAAATTAAATGGCAAAGACTTCAAAGACATTGATCTCATCACAGGTGGATTTCCCTGTCCAGCTTTTAGTATGGCTGGAAAACGTGGTGGATTCGATCAAGATGATTTGTTTTTTGAAATGATAAGGATATGCAGTGAGTGTAAGCCAAGAACAATTATCTTTGAAAATGTGGAAGGATTCAAACGATGGAGTAAGGAGTTACAAAAAGAGGTCGAAAATATTGGGTACGATTGGGGAGATGCAATATTTGATGCAAGAGATTTTGGAATACCTCAATCCCGTAGAAGATACTTTGCGGTCTGTATTAGACGAGGAAAGTTGTTTGATTCACAATATTTACGGGGGATTCAAAGAAAAAAAAGTTCGGGTATTTATGAAATACAGCCCAACCATAAGAACACCAAAGGGCGGTGGACATCAACCATTGAAACTAAAGAAGAATGGAGAAATATCTACTCTAAAGGCAAACGAGTTAGAAGCAATAATGGGATACCCTCAAAATTGGACAGACATAGAAAATTCGGACTCGGAAACGCAATAGTGCCACAGGTAGCTGCTTTGATCATGAAAAGAATTAAGAATGAAACGAAAACCGGCAGATAAGTTATTCTCTGATATAATCAGAACTCGTGATAATTGGACCTGTCAGCGTTGCAATAAAACAATAAACAGATTTTCCCCAACAGCACGTCAAGGGCTGCATTGTTCTCATTTTATCGGGAGATCAAGATATAATACCCGCTTCGATGAAGATAACTGTGTAGCCCTTTGTTACGGCTGCCATCGGTACTTCACAAGCAATCCGTTAGAACATCACGAATGGCAGCATAAAAGGATGGGCGAGGAAAGGCTTGT
>Ga0208934_1000785_pt1 | contig 12743 bp, 10 predicted proteins | sample MalvirDeepMed_s2_FD_184243 | JGI IMG/M metagenome (GOLD analysis project Ga0208934, IMG submission 184243) | Marine viral communities from the Global Malaspina Expedition - Malaspina viral metaG DeepMed_s2 (SPAdes) (version 2) | ecosystem: Environmental > Aquatic > Marine > Oceanic | place... | reverse complement strand
TGGTGGCAACAAGTAGTAGGGATAACGTTTTCATTTTAATGCTAATACTTTGTGAATTATTAGATGCTTTTATATTACCCTGCATCCCACAACATACAAGCACAAGCCCATTATTTAAATGAATTTTAATAAATAAGCTTAAGTAATTAAACGAACAGAAAGCGCGTTAAATTTAACATTTACAGGGAAAACGTATTCATCGCTCTTCTTGATAACAGACTTAGCGATGACTTAGCTATAAAAAGACAATAAAAAAGCCGCTGACAATGCGGCTTTCAATGATTTATTGAGCAATTTTCGATTTGTTATTGATTAGAACGGAATGTCATCGTCAAAATCAAAGTCTGGCTCTGCCATTGGCGGTGTTTTAGGCTGCGACTGACCGCCACCTTGTGGCGCTTGATTATATCCGCCTTGTTGACCACCTTGCGGAGCGCCTTGTGGAGCAGGCTGATTATATCCACCGCCTTGGTTTTGGTTGTAACCACCACCTTGATTGCTCTGCTGACGCTGATAACCACCGCTGCCGCCGCCAGCTTCTCCACCACGGCCGCCAAGCATTTGCATTTGGTCGACAATAATTTCTGTAGTATAGCGATCTTGCCCTTGTTGATCTTGCCATTTACGGGTTTGAAGTTTACCTTCAACGTAAATTTGCGAGCCCTTTTTCAGGTACTCTCCGGCAATTTCTGCTAAGCGACGGTACATGGTAAGACGGTGCCACTCAGTGCGTTCTTGAACCTGACCCTGTTGGTCCTTCCAGCTTTCACTGGTGGCAAGGCTTAAGTTCGCAACGGCGTTTCCGTTTGGCATGTATCTTACTTCAGGATCATTGCCAAGGTTTCCGACAAGAATAACCTTATTAACGCCTTTCGTTGCCATTGATGTCTCCTGTAACGTAATTGTTGGCTTGCAGCCGTCAGCTTCTAAAAGCTATGACAGCAACAAGCACTAAAGTTCATCGATAATAGCCGATTAGTATATCGTATTTTGTACGCGAAAAAGAGAGTTTTTCGCGTACCTTAACTTTACCCATAAAGCTAACAACATTTAACGTAAGTATCAGCTGACCTTCAGCCTAGTTTTTGCTTACCACCAAGCAATATAAAATGCGGCTGTTAGAATAATTACAGCTGCAGACGCAACGTTAAAACTTGAGGTCGTTTTAAATTCAACATCATGCAGCTGTACTGCACTATCACTCTCGCCTTTTTTCTCCACTAGAGACACCACAATGGCCAGTGCTGTACAAAGAAGAAAGACGATACCGACGCGATCGATAAAGGGTAGCGCAGGCCAAAACTGCCAAAAGACCAAACTTAAAATGAACGAGCCCAATGCTGCTGATAACCCGCCATTCGCTGTGGTTTTCTTCCAAAACATTCCCAACACGAATAGTGCACAGATTCCGGGTGTAAAGAAGCCCGTAAACTCTTGTATATATTGAAAAGCTTGATCAAAATTTCCAAGCAATGGCTTAGCCACAACCATCGCAATAGCAAGTGCAACGAAGCTCACGATACGCCCTACCGTGACATAATGCTGTTGTGATTCGTCAGGCCGCTTATCTTTATATAAGTCCATAGTAAAAATGGTGGATACACTGTTTGTCATTGAGGCTAATGACGAAACAATGGCGGCGACTAACGCTGCAAAAATAACGCCTTTCAGCCCTACAGGCATTAGCGTCATAAGGCTTGGGTAGGCTTGATCAGCTTTGCCTAAATCCGGCACGATAAGGACAGCGGCAATGCCCGGTAGCACCACAATAAGCGGCATTAGTAGCTTTAAGAATGCTGCAAACACAATACCTTTTTGTGCCTCTTGCACACTTTTTGCGGCTAATGTGCGCTGAATAATGTATTGGTTAAAGCCCCAGTACGATAAATTCATGATCCACATGCCGCCGATAAGTACTGACAAACCAGGTAAATCCATATAATGAGGATTGTCTTTGGCAAGGATCATATCGAATTTTTCTGGTAAGGCTTCCGTTAAATGAATAAAGCCTTGTATAGCACCCTTGCCATCGCTAATAAGGTTGAGCGCCGTATAGGACAGAAATAAACCCCCCGCCACCAATAAGACCACTTGAATGATGTCAGTCATGGCGACAGCTTTTAAACCACCATACAGTGAATAGGCCAGTGAAAATACGCCTAAGAACATCATGCCGTAAATCATATCTACACCGGCAATGGTATTAATAGCCAATGCACCTAACCAAAGCACAGCCGTTAAATTTACGAAGACATACACACCTAACCAAAAAATAGCCATAACCTTACGCACGCGGTGATCATATCGCTGCTCTAGAAATTGCGGCATGGTGTAAATTTTGTGTTTTAGGAAAATGGGGAGAAAGTATTTCCCTACAATAATAAGTGTTATGGCTGCCATCCATTCATATGAAGCGATAGCCAGCCCTATTTGATACCCAGAACCCGACATGCCAATAATTTGTTCGGCAGAAATATTGGCGGCAATTAATGATGCTCCAATGGCCCACCAAGGCAAACTAGAACCTGCTAAAAAGTAATCATTGGTGTCTTTGTTATGCCCTTGTTTTTCACGTGACACCCACCACGCAATCCCCACAAGTGCAACCACATATATCACGAAAACCGTAATATCTATTGATGCTAACTTCATATCTCTTCCCACAGTAAAATTAGATGCGACGAGTAATAGCGCCCAATTAAAATCGCACGCTCTATCGTTGTTATGTGTTGCCGCTACACGACTGCCTCATAAAAGAGGAAAGTTCGCCATTAATATCACATTTATTTAACTTTTTTCACCGAGGGAGGTGATTTTTAGATAAAAAAAACGCCGCATACGTATGCAATGCGGCGTAAGGGACACTCCGCTATAAAAATAACGGTGTTATTAGGGAAAAGAAAAAAGAAAATGTTAAATTACGCAAAGGCTCCTTGCGTAGCAGTACACACGTAAATGTCGGCATGATATCCGGTTTCATTAAAATAGTTATCTGCGACACATTGCTTAACATCGTTGACGCGGTCTGTGGGTACTAGCGCGACAACACAACCGCCAAAACCGCCCCCCGTCATTCGTACACCACCAGTGTTGCCGATAAGTGAATGAATAATTTTAACGAGGTAGTCAATGGGCGGAACGGTAATTTCAAAGTCATCTCGCATTGACGCATGAGACGCTGCCATTGCCTCACTAACAGTGACGATATCGCCATTTTTCAAAGCGGTACTGGCACTTAGGGTACGCGCATTCTCGGTAATGATGTGCTTGGCTCTGCGATACACCACGTCAGGCATATGAGGCTTCGCTTTTTCAAGCATGTCGATAGATGCTTCACGCAATGAAGATACACCTAATAAAGATGCGCCTTGTTCGCATTGTTCACGTCGCAAATTATATTCACTGTCCACCAAACCACGTTTCACATTGGAATTAATGATGACAATTTGGTGAGATGCGGGTAAAGGCGAATGAGCAATGTTTAGCGACTGGCAATCCAACAACATCGCATTACCTTCTTTACCCATCGCTGAAATCAGCTGATCCATGATACCGCACGAACAGCCAACGAAGGTATTTTCCGCTTTTTGCCCCAGGAGGGCGGCTTTCACGCCATCTACGGGTAATTCATACAACGCACTCAAGGCTTTAATAATAGCAACCTCAAAGGAAGCTGAAGAACTTAGGCCTGCCCCTTGTGGCACGTTACCAGTCACAAAGAGGTTTGCCCCTTTAAGCCCGGCAACGTCTTCGTGCAGAACCTTAACGACACCACGTACATAGTTTGCCCATCCCTGCTCTTCATCATATTCAATATTGTCGATGGCAAAGGCGTTAGTTGCATTGCTATAGTCCCTCGCTGTCACCACAATTTTGTTGTCATCGCGGGCTGACGCTGCCACCCAGGTGCCGAAATTGATGGCGGCGGGAAAGACGAAACCCTGATTATAATCTGTATGCTCGCCAATGAGGTTTACGCGCCCAGGAGCATGGGCAACGAGGGCTGGTGCGTGGGCAAAATGTTGCTCAAATTCTGCAGACAGCAATTGCTTATCCATTGTTATTCTCACGTTTCTTATAGTGCTGAACGGGTAATGCCTTTAAACGGTCGGCTGCCTGTTCAGGGGTTAAATCCCGTTGTGCTTCAGCCATCATTTCGTAACCCACCATAAACTTTCTAACACTTGCGGAGCGAAGAAGTGGCGGAAAGAAATGCGCATGAAGCGTCCACTCAGGGTGTGCCTGATTGTCAAAAGGCGCACTGTGCCATCCCATTGAATACGGGAAGGAAGTTTCAAATAAATTGTCGTAGCGAGTAGTAATTTCGCCAATAATTTCTGCTAGCGACTCGGTTTGTTGGTCACTAATGCTATCTAACGACTGCACATCAAACAGAGGTAACAACAAGGTTTCGAATGGCCAAGCCGCCCAATAAGGTACAACCACAACCCAATGGTTATTTTGACAAACCACACGTTCTTGTTTTTCTACTTCCTGGCGAGCATAGTCGAGCAATAACGGACGAGAGTACGTGCTGTAATACTCGCCCAATTGGGTTAACTTTTTCGCTGGGTCGGATGGCAAATGCTGCTGCGCCCATACCTGCCCATGGGGGTGAGGGTTTGAACACCCCATCATAGCGCCTTTATTTTCAAACACCTGGACCCATTGGTATTGTTGACCTAAGTCCGCGGTTTGCTTCTTCCAGCAATCAACAACTTGCATACGCTGGTCGTTGGTCAGTTCAGGCAATGTTTTACTGTGATCCGGCGAAAAACAAATAACTCGGCTACATCCCTGCTCTGTTTGGAATTGAAAAAGCCCCTCTGATTCACTGGCGTCTTCCGTGTCTTTTTTCAGTGCTGCAAAGTCGTTCTCAAATACGAAAGTACCCGTATAGTCAGGGTTAATTTCACCATTAATACGGGTATTACCTGCACATAAATAACAGTTAGGATCGTAACTTGGTTTTTGCTCGTTTGAAGGCTCTTCAGATTGCCCCTGCCAAGGACGTTTTGCGCGATGTGGCGATACCAACACCCACTCGCCAAGTAGCGGGTTATAACGACGATGGGGATCGTTTGTGGGGTCGAACGGGGTTGCCATAAATACTCTCACCATATTAGAAGGCCAGACATGCCAAAATGCGATGCCTGACCACCTGTCTGAATTACGGGTTAAACGTTTACCCTAAATAGTAAACGAAGCCTAGCTTAATTTCAAACGAGAAAGAAAACTATTTGTTAAATAAATTACACGTTTTGTTTACGTTTATTGCCACTTACCTATTTGTCTCTCGTTAAATGTGCTCGAATGTGTAGCGAATGTATGCCTTGTAAGGAGCCTCGGGGGTCGCAATACAATCAGGAAACTCTGGGCGATTCGGCGAGTCAGGAAAATACTGCGGCTCTAAACAGAGTGCGCCTAATTGAGAAGTTGATTGCAAGCTTCCCGTGTAAAACTGCAAACCGGGCAAATCAGTATAGAGCGACATACAAATCCCCGTGTCTGAGCTCGCCACTTTCGCCTGAGGCTGCCCCTCTACACTGGGTAAAAGCACGTAGTTGTGGTCGTAGCCACCCACCAGCTCATAAAGTGGATGAGACTTATTGCTTTGCGTCTCAATGGCCTTTTGCTGACTAAAATCAAACGGGGTATTGGCGACATCCACATAGCGCCCCGTGGGTAATAGAGTGCTATCCACATCGGTTATTTTTTGGCTATGTATTTGAACTTCTGTAGTGCCCACTGTGGCCTGCTTACTGAGAGTAAAATAGGCATGTTGGGTTAAGCTTAGCGGGGTAGCTTTATCGGTGGTGGCATGAAGCTCCAGCATTAAGGCGTTGTCATTGCCAAGTGTATACACCGCTGTAACCTCAACGTTTCCAGGGAATCCCCCTTCACCGTCTTCACTACTAAGTGAAAAATGGACAGAGGCCTCACTGTCAGATTTGCAGACTTTCGACTGCCATACCTTTTTATGAAAGCCAGGAATGCCGCCATGCAGATTATGTTCGCCGCCATTCTTATCCAACTTGTACACTGCGTTATCAAGGGTAAAAGTTGCATTACCTATGCGGTTTGCAAACCGACCCACAATAGCCCCCTTGTAACTAGGGTCGTCAATATAGGCGTGTAAATCGGGAAGTGATTGAACACAAGCATGTAGCTGCCCTGCTCGGTCAGGCACTTGAATATCATGAATAATCCCACCTAAACTAAGTAGCGTGACTTTCATGCCATTGTCGTTAATCAGCGTAAAGGCATTAACCACCTTTCCTTGGTAAACACCAAACTCAGTGCTTTGAACTTTCATAACAATATATTAACCTTTCACAATTGATGATTGGCACTGCATTAGCAGTGTCTGCTCAATAGATGTTAAGGAGGGTATACGTTTTCTTGAAAATTTACATCACCTAATAAAACAACATGTTTATGATTTTTTGTAAAATTCCTGTACGCTGTACCCCTAAAACGAATACAGAGACACCCATTTTCATCGGCAATTCTATGCCTTTATTTTAGGCACTAGTGTCGATTTGCCCTTATTTAACTAATTAAAAAGACTGCATATTTGTTCTCATGGCTACAATAAAAGATATTGCACAAGCAGCTGGTGTATCCCTAGCAACCGTATCACGCGTCATTAACGATGGCCCCAAGGTTGGGAAGGAAGCTCGCAAACGGGTAAAACGCATTATGGAAGAAATGGGTTACCGTCCCAATGCAAATGCCCGGGCGCTGGTAACCAAACGTAGTGCTTCTTTAGGTGTGGTATTAGCCGAATTGCACGACCCCTTCTTTGCCATGTTAGCCCACGGCGTAGAAACCGTTACTCGTAAGAATAATGTTCAAATACTGCTTAGTGCTGGCTCCATTGAACAAGACACCGAACGCCGCGCCATAGAAATTTTACTTGAACACAGAGTAGAAGCGATGGTGGTTCATAGCAAAGCCCTTGACGACCAAACTCTTATTGACTTTGCCAAACAAATTCCCGGTTTTGTACTAATTAACCGTTATATCCCCGAAATTGCTAATCGATGCGTGTGGCTTGATAACGTGACGGGTGGGCGGTTAATGGCAGAGTACGCTATCGGCCAAGGCCACAAAAGCTTGGCCGTAATTAGCAGCCAATACAGGATTGACGACCCTAATCACAGATTACAGGGTATACGAGAAGCAATGAAAGCCGCTGGCATCGATTTGCCTGAAAGCATGATTGAATACGCGTCTCCAGACCAAGAAGGCGGCGAACTTGCTATGCAGAACTTATTGGCGACTGGGGCTAAATTTACCTCTGTGTTGGCCTATAACGATGCAATGGCGTCAGGCGCAATGACAATGCTACAAGATCACGGCATAAGCGTACCAGACGACGTTTCGGTAGTTGGGTACGATGATGTGTTACTTGCGAAATACTGCCGACCTAAATTGACGACGCTGCGCTATCCTATTGAAATGATGGCGGCAAAGGCCGCTGAGCTTGCCCTTAAATATGCAAGTGGGATTCAGCCAGAGGAAGGCTTAACCTTTAAATATACCCCTACCATTGTTAAACGTGACTCATTGACCCGCGTTTAACGCCACTTCCATATAAAAAATTTCATGGATGCGTGGTATTGACAACGCTTTGATAGTGATCGGTAAAGAAAAATCTTTATCCCCAAGAGACCAGTTTGCGTGATCCTTACTCAGATGACGATCAATCTACGCAGTGATCTTGAATAAATACGCCACAACCCTTGATATTATTGCGCTAACGTGATCCGACCAGCTTCATTGGTGGGATCTCGATCAGACCCCACCCTACGGCAATTTGTGAGTTAATAACAAGTTGATCCACACTTTATCCACAGGAGAAATCGTTAGCCCACACTGCTAAATATCTGACAAACTAGCGATAAAAACGCGATAGTCTGCAATAGCACGGTCGCTTTTCAGTGTGGCATTGTGCGTAGCCTTGGGAATAATAGAAAGACGTTTTTGAGTACTCGCAGCATTATTCATTAGTGACTGACTAATCGCTGGCGGGGTAACACTGTCGTCTGCGCCTACAAGCATCCACAATGGCCCTTCGTAATGCCGTAAAATCGGTGCTATCTGCATCAAGTGAACTTCAGGATGCAGCTTCATTGAAGTGATTGAATTTGAAAACGAAGGAACCATGTTGGCAATGAGATCAGAGATATTGTTAAATGCACCATCAAGTACTAGACCGTCGATAGGCTTATTGGCAGCCACGTAGCTTGCAAAATAACTTCCCACGCCTCGCCCGTGTACTATGGTGGGCAACGCTTTATCAAAAATACCTTCTGCATAATCAAAAATGGTCAATGCATCGTCTTTAATCGCATTAATACTAAGTTTACCCGACTTTTCACTGGCACCAACACCTTGGTAATCCATCCATAAGATATTAGCTGGTAGTGTACCTAGGCGATGTAAAATGCTGTTGTTTTCGCTTAGCGGCATTCGGTTATCGGGGTAGAAAATAATATTTACTTTCGGTTTTGGGTATGACGCCGCGACGCCTCTTAACACAAGGCCCTGCGCATTTGTTATTTCAACTCGGGTGATACCTGCAGATGTTTTGTCCTGCTGAATGGCTGCATGAAGTTTGGTGGTATTTAATGGTTTGTTTTGGTTGTTTTGGTTGTCTTGGTAGAAGAAAGCACTTGGCGTTACATTTATTGCGCACGCACTTAACCCAATAGCAATAAAGAAAACTATCAATCCTCTCGTCATTTTCACATTCAATCCTTGATGAATAAGTGTTCATTAAAGCAAACTCATGGGTGCGAAACAAGCACAGCTCATCAATCCCCTCTTCATTGGACACCCGCTGTTATTTAGACACACACTGAGCAACATGGACACCCACTTTAAAAGTGAGTGTCCATGTTTCTCATCTTTTTACATGTGTGTCTCAGTCATGCCGTTTGAAACAAGTTGACACACATGTTCCATTCTTAAACCTATTAGCTAGCGATATACTCAGAATGATTGGCGATTAAGATACACCGTTAACCACACACATAGATTGGAATTTATTATCAATGAAAATGAAAGTACCATTAAAATTTCAGCTGCTTTTACTGGCCACCTTTACGTTATATGCGTGTGAATCTACCCAAGATTTAGAAACCACACTCATTCCTGAAGCTAATAAAAAGGCCCACCAAAAAACGTTAGCCAATGCAAAGCGTTGCGCTTTAACACTATCGTCATTAACAGACAACCGAACCAGCAAAACGCTTGTCTTACATGAAACAAATAATGAAAGTCTATCGGACCCTGTTTTCCAATGGCTGAGCGAAAGTTTGACCGAAATGAACGTTTTATCAGATACAGATAACAAGGTTAGCGTTAACGTCTCACTTGAACGCGCCTTTTTAAAAACCCTCAATGACAAGATATCAGCCACCGTTGTGTTAAACGTTGCGCATAAAACCAATGTTGATACCGAGTTCTCATCATCTCAAGTGTATCGAGGGCAAAGCTTCATACTGGCTGAAACTGAGAGATCTGATGAAAAGGAGAGCAAAAATCGCGTCTATTCTCTTGCGGTAAAGAAAGCGATAAGTCAAGCAAGTCAAAGAGTTAAGACCGGCTTACTTCACTTATGCGTTTAGCAATATATTACAGTCCAGTTTGCACTTGGCCGTTGATGACCATAATACAGGCCATACCGGCATTCACTGCGGCCTGCCTACCCATTTCTGTATCTTCAAATACAACACAGTTTTCCGGCGCAATACCCATTTTTTTAGCTGCTAGCAAAAAGGTATCCGGGTGAGGCTTCCCTTTAGCGACATCATCAGATGTCACCAACGCGTGTAATGGGTTAAGTAAATTGTGCTGAGATAACAACCAGGTGGCATGTGCTCTGTCAGAGCCAGTCCCTACTGAAATAGGCTTACTGCCTATGTATCGTTGAAAAATAATATGGGTGTCTTCAATAAGCGCTGGAAGGTCTTCAAGCTCATCGAATACCTTCTTTTTGAACGCCGCGACGACATATGGGTCATACTTACAGCCGTACCGTTTATTCAATAAAACAGCCGTTTCAGCAGTAGGGACACCACCAAGGCTATGATGGTATTCTCTATCAAATGGGTAACCAAACTCACGACAAGTTACTTGCCAAGCTTCAACGTGAACGCCCATAGAATCCACTAAGGTACCATCCATATCAAAAATGATACCTTGGTAGCGTGATAAATCTATCATTGGTGTCTCCTCCTTGCTCAGCCAATACTCTTTTTTACGTTATCTTGTTTTGGGAGTATAGCGCTTAGCCACTTTCCAACACTTTACGCGCTTCTACCGCATTGAAGTCTCGATTCACTTTTAAATATGCCGCATTACTATTACTGTTTAACGTCACTTCTAATACTCCTGACACCTGCATTAGCTTTGCGGATAAATGGTGATTAGGTGCCACAGTATTGTCCAAACTCATGGTGATACGCTTTACTCGGCTCACTTCTTTTAACCCACCCAACACCACGACCCAAATGAGGGTACTTATGGCCCCCACTAAATAAGCCGCTTCTGGTGAGAAAATATTGGTGACAATGCCTGAAAGCATACCACCTAAAAACGCGCCGAAAAACTGGAAGCTGGCGTAAATCCCCATTGCAGTGCCCTTTTGTCCGGCAGGGGCAATACTTGAAACTAAAGCGGGAAAGTTTGCTTCTAAATAGTTAAAGCCGGTAAAAAACAACACCACAGCAGCCGACGTAACCCACCAACTATTGTCTTTGAGTGCGAGTCCTAAGAACGCAGCGCCCATCAGTGAGACACCCACAAAAAGATATGATTTAGGCGTTCTTCCTCGTGCCATCCCCATCATAATGATGAGCCCCAGGACAGACACGCCCAGTACGGGTAAATACAGTGTCCAGTGACTGTCCAAAGTCATGTCAAAATGCAAAAGTGTCACGGGCAGCTGTACGAAAAGTAGTGTTATTAGCATGTGCAACACCATAACGCTTACATTTAAGCGCCATAGTTGAGAAGAGAAGACGAGCTCGGCAAGTTGACCTTTTTGCGGGAGGGTATCACCGCTGCTCACCTTAACGCCATTGGGAACAACCCATTTAACGAGGGGCATACAAAGTACAGCGAGCACCCCAGTCACCGAAAAAATACCGGCTAGCCCCCAACTTTTAGCAATAAGAGGCCCAATGATAACCGCAAGGTAAAAAGAAAATCCGATGGCAATCCCGATAATAGCGAGCACTTTGGCCCGCTGGCTCTCTCGACTAACATCAGTGGCCAATGCCATAATGGCTCCGGCAATTGCACCGGCGCCTTGCAGTATGCGACCCACTATCATCCACGCCATAGTATCAGCTTGGGAGGCAATAAAGCTGCCCAAAGCAAACACTGCTAAGCCCAACAAAATAACCGGTTTTCTACCCCATTTATCAGACATCATACCCATGGGAATTTGTAACGCGGCTTGCGTGAGGCCATAACCACCAACAGCAAGGCCCACCATTAACGGGGAATAATCAGGATAGTCCATGGCTGCAACGGCCAATACAGGCATCACCATAAACAAACCCAACATACGTAAAACGTACACCAAGGCAAGCGCCAGTGAGGCGCGCAATTCCAGAGCGTTCAAACCGTTAAAGTCCTCTAATTCATGATGGGCGCGAAGTGTAGCATAATATAAGCGCCTTCCCACGTTTCTAAAAACCGATTAATCTAATCTTAAGGTGATCCCTTCAATACTCAGCGAGTATAATTTCAAGGTACGTTGCCATATCACTTTGCTTGACACCTATGGCATACTGATTCTTTTTTCTCTCACTTAGGCTTCAATGGATAAAATCGAAATTCGCGGTGCCCGCACCCACAATTTAAAAAACATCGATTTAACACTGCCAAGAGACAAACTGGTGGTGATAACCGGACTTTCTGGCTCGGGGAAATCATCCCTTGCTTTCGATACCCTTTATGCGGAAGGCCAACGACGATATGTAGAATCGTTGTCTGCCTATGCGCGTCAATTCCTTTCCATGATGGAAAAACCCGATGTCGACCACATTGAGGGGCTTTCACCTGCTATATCCATTGAGCAAAAATCGACATCACATAACCCCCGCTCGACGGTGGGCACTATCACAGAGATATACGATTACTTAAGGTTGATGTTTGCACGAGTGGGTACACCACGATGCCCCGACCACGATGTGCCGCTGGACGCACAAACCGTCAGCCAAATGGTTGATAAAGTGTTGGCGATGCCCGAAGGCAGTAAGCTCATGCTTCTCGCGCCTATTGTTAAAGAGCGCAAAGGCGAGCACGTTAAAACGCTACAAAACCTGTCGGCACAAGGTTTTATTCGTTGTCGAATTGATGGCGAAGTGTGCGACCTTTCAGATCCACCAGAACTCGACCTTCATAAAAAACACACGATTGAAGTGGTTGTAGACCGCTTTAAGGTGCGTGAAGACATGGCCCTAAGGCTTTCAGAGTCGTTTGAAACCGCCTTAAGTCTGGCTAACGGAAACGCCGTTGTGGCTGATATGGACGACAAAGACGCAGAGGAAATCATTTTTTCTGCCAATTTCGCCTGCCCGCATTGCGGTTACAGCTTAAGCGAACTTGAACCCCGCCTGTTTTCTTTTAATAACCCCGCTGGTGCGTGTCCATCATGTGATGGCCTAGGCACTCGCCAGTTCTTCGATCCTGCACGGGTAGTCGGAAACGCAGAATTAAGC
>Ga0208934_1000784_pt1 | contig 12761 bp, 7 predicted proteins | sample MalvirDeepMed_s2_FD_184243 | JGI IMG/M metagenome (GOLD analysis project Ga0208934, IMG submission 184243) | Marine viral communities from the Global Malaspina Expedition - Malaspina viral metaG DeepMed_s2 (SPAdes) (version 2) | ecosystem: Environmental > Aquatic > Marine > Oceanic | place... | reverse complement strand
CGTCCTGCTGTCCGAGGGTCTGTGGTCCCAGTACCTGGAAGTGGGGATCGGGCCGGATGCGGAGGTCTTCACCAAGTGTCAACCGATGGCCGCCGTCGGGCACGGGGCCGAGATCGGCCTCCACCCGATGTCGAGCTGGAACAACCCCGAGCCCGAGGTCGTGCTTGCGGTGACGTCCCGCGGCGAGATCAAGGGCGCCACGCTGGGCAACGACGTCAATCTGCGCGACTTCGAAGGGCGTTCGGCCTTGCTGCTGAGCAAGGCCAAAGACAACAACGCGTCCTGCGCCATCGGCCCGATGCTGCGGCTGTTCGACGAGACCTACGGGTTGGACGACGTGCGCAGTGCGGACGTCGCCCTTCGTGTCGAAGGCGAGGATGGATTCGAGCTGAACGGCCTCTCCTCCATGCGCAAGATCAGCCGCGATCCCGCCGACATCGTCGCGCAGACCATCGGGCGGCATCACCAGTATCCCGACGGGTTTCTCCTGTTCCTGGGCACGCTCTTCGCCCCGACGCAGGATCGCGACGCCCCGTCCGCCGGATTCACGCACAAGGTGGGGGACGTCGTAACGATCAGCGAGGCCCGCCTCGGTAGCTTGCGGAACGTCGTGCGCCTGTCCACGGACGCCCCGGAATGGACGTTCGGCACCGGCGCGTTGATGCGGAACCTGTCAAAACGCAGGCTGCTCTGACGACCGCACGGAAGCGTTGGCGCTCCATACAGCCGCAAAAGAGATCAAATCGCTCGGCCGAGGTCGAGAATGGCAGCTCCATATCAATGGACGGCCCTTAACCCTTGTCGTGAATCTTGAGCCTCAGATTCAAATCTGTTCACCTCGCTGCATGTGCTTGTCGAAATATCGCTCGCCGGTTCGAGAGACGTGGGCTTTGATCAGCCTGATTTGCTCATCCGCCTTTGCCCGTCTTCCTGCACGAGCATACCCTTGGCAGAGCCAGTACCGTGCATAAGGCACCGCGAGGCGAGCGCCGGTCGCAAGATACATATTCAAGCCGCGTTCGAGGCGTAAAAGGCCCCCACGATCGCCCGAGAGCCCCTCGATATGTCCCAAGCAGATCGTTGCTTGAGAACTGATCTGTGCGAAACAGTACTCCTCGGCCAGCGAAGCCGCGATTTTGGCGTGGGGGGCTGCCAGATCCGGGCGGTCCAGAAAAAGATATGACACGGCCGCCATTACCCTGGCGAATGCGCTACTGAACCCGTGACCTCCGTCCTCCGCGCGCAGAGCCGCGGCTTCGGCCTCCTCCGATGCAGACGACGCGTCTTTGAGAAAGGCGTGGCACCAGGCGCGGTAGGCACCTGCCGCGACACTGAGGTCAATGCCCAGGATATCCACGTTCGAAACGTCGTGATCGTCCGGGACCGTCTTATCCCCCGCCTCCAACTCGATCAGGGCGCGCCGGAACTCGCCCCGGTAGAAGGCATTGAGGCCATCCATGTAATGCAGACCAGGCCCGAGCCACCGCGGTGCGCGAGGCGCATCGATTTCAGACCGACGCAGGGCCGTTGCAACTTCGGCAGCCTGATCCAGCTCCGCCCGCACGACGAGGTACGACCAAAGTCCCCAGTGGGCCTGCGGCGCCAGCGGGCTTTTCTTTTCAACGGCGAGCGCTCGCAGTCTGTCGTTCACCTCGTGGACCTCGGGATCAGCGAAGCCCTTCGCGGCCAATAGCTGAGGGCCCAGCAGCGAGAGCGTCTCGATCTCGTAGACGGTTTGTTGGCGTGGCGCGAGATGCACGATTTGGGCACGAGCCCGCTCTAGATGCGCCACGGCCTCTTGCGGGGCGGACAACTCGATCGCGCCCCTGGCGGCCTTGAGGGACCATTCCACGGTCTTGAGTGGCGCGTCCGCTTCGGCCCAATGCGCCGCAGCCATGGCAGCGGCCGCATGTTCTCCGCTTTGGTATCGGACTTCGAGGTAGCGTGCGGCACGCGCCGAGAACGCCCTGCTTCTGTCTTGGGACAGATGCCGCCGGACGACCTCTTGGACAACAGCTGTTCGAAATTCCAGAATGGCATGCGGCAGGCGACCGGTCACGTAAAGCAGACCCTCGCGCCGCAGCGCATCTAGCAAGGGACGCATCCGCGCCAGTTCAAGATCGTAGGTGGCAGAGAGCAGACCGTATTCGAACCGATGACCAAGGAGAGACGCGGCTTCGAGTAGCGCGCGTTCAGGTTCGGTAAGCCGGTCAATCTGCGCAAAGAATGCCGCCTCGATGCTCGCGGGAATGTCAGTTAGGCTGGGCACCAGCGGGTGTTCTGCAGCGACGCGGCAAAACTCCTCGATGCACAGCGGTATGCCTGCGGAGCGCCGCACGATGTCTTCCATAATGCGCCTGCCGACCCGATCTGGCAGGATCGTGGCCGCCATGTCCCAGGCGTTGACCGGATCGAGTCGCTGAAGTCGCAAGACTTCATTGGTGGGACGGTCCCGCCCGAACCCGCGACCGGTCGTCAGCAAGAGGATTGGGGAACCGTCCAGCAACGAGCCGAGGTCTTCTATGAAGTCCAAAGTCGTTGGATCACACCACTGGATGTCCTCTATCAGAACGGCCATCGGCTGATCCGCACTTGCTCGCCGTATTGCAGCCGCGATATCCGCCTTGGCCCGGTTCAGGCGTGCGTCGGCACGGCTGCCGGGTGGCGATGACGCCTCATCCCAGAGAGCCGTGAAGGGTCCCAAGACAACGCCGGTCAGGAACGGCGAGCCTTGAAATCGCAGGATGCGCCCGCCCCGGAGTTCGAGGCTGGTTGCGAACTGATGGCAAAGGCGCGACTTTCCGATGCCCGGCTCACCCTCAATGTGAAGCCGAACGGCGCTGCCGGCTTCGACCTCGCGCCAACCAGCTTCGATCCTGTCGGTTTCTGCCTCCCGCCCGACGAAACGCGTGAGTCGCTGACTGCGCTTCTGGTGGTCGAAGCGCGTGTCCCGGCCGTCCAACCTGTCTATCCTCCAGGCCGCCGCCGCCTTGTCGACTTGAACCGCGACGATCCAAGGCAAGGCGGCCCGGATGGCATCGGATATCCAGAATTCGCCCGGCGGGATCGTGCCAAGACGGGATTGCGTCCATAGCAGCGGCAGCCCGTCGAACCGTGTCCCCATATCGCTTCCCCGCCCCAAGACACAGGGTCCGTAGTCAAGCGCACAGCGAATGATGGGTCCGTCCGGCGCGATGCCCTGATGCACGAGCCGCAGCCCCGCGCGCACCGCGCTTTCCAGATCGTGCTCTTGGGCCCCGTTTACACCGAAGGCCACGAAAACCTGCGCACCGAAGGCACCGGCGAGCTCTCCTCCGAGCGGGACGCATACTTCGTCTGCAAGCTCGGTCAACGCGTCTGACAGAATACGCAAGGCGTCGGGACCTTCGGGATTACCCGCAGACCTGCTTGGCGTTGCCGCAATAGCGAGTATGGCGAGCGGACGGCGCGACGTAACCGTGTCGACGGCAGCGCTGGCTTCACCGCCTTGTGTGCCGGCCCGGATGCGCGCCGCAAGCGCCTCTGTTTCCCGCTCCGGGTCGATGTCGAATTCGGTTTTCATGATCTCTCGGCAGAGATCGTACTGGCGCAAGGCAAGGACCGCCTGACCGATTTTGGCGTAGTGGGACATCAAGGCGCGATGCGCGACCTCTTGCGCCGGATCGAGCTCCAACACCCATTTGGCGGTCGATACGAAATCACCTTCGGCTTTGCCCAGCGCCATCCGTTCCATGAGATTCAGGCCAAGCGCCAGCGCTCGCTCGGAGAGGCGCAGGCGGTGGGACGAGACGTAGTCCTCGAACGCTTCCGTCGGGCCGACCATGCCTTCGCAGAGTGGGCCACGGCAAAGGGCGGACAACAGGTCCAGACTTGGCGCGCTGTCCAGCGCCTGCAACTCCAGGATGTCGCAAACGCACCCGCATAAAGTGAATCGAACCCCGTCCTGCACCGATTCAGGGGGCTCGACTCCGATCTGACGAAGCGCCCGCCGCACGACCGCCAGCTCTTGCCGCAGGCTCGCTCGCGCGCCCTCGGCATCGGCGTTCGGCCAGAACATGTCGCACAGCCGCTCACGCGAAACAGAGCGACCGTGTTCCAGGAGAAGGACGCAAAGGAGGGCCTGCGCGCGACGCGTGGGAAATCGCGTGAGACGGCCGCCATGCGCCGCAATCTCGAACGGCCCGAGAAGGCGAAATGACGTTGCTTGGGGCACCTCGGTCATGATCGTCTCCGTGGGATTAGTTTACCCTACGACACAATCAGATCCTCGACAGCTTATGAAGATTTTGTAGGCTTTGACGACGATCGGTTTCGGTGGCGCCAGCAGGGTGGTCCGCTAGCGGTCCCGCGTTCGAGCAACCATATCGGTCAGGAGGAATACAAATGTCGTATCAAGAAGGTCTTCGGGTGGCGGGGCGCTCTATCGGCAACGATCCGGATAGTTTCGAGACCGTGATCCGACCCCTCGTGGTTTCACCCGAGAAACACGGTGACCTTGGCTTCGCGACGCTGAAGCCCGGGGAGGCCTCTCCGCTTGTCGACCCAATGAGGTTGCAGATCGTTCAGGCGATGCAGGGCGCAAAAACGGCGATCGAGTTCGCAACACTCAAGGATGCACAGAGCGAAATCTCGTTCCGGATCGAGGCCATGCAGACAATGAGGAATTTCAACTCAGGCGCGTATGACGCCGACTATTTCTCAGCGACGATCGGCCTGCAATCTTCGATGGGATGGTACCCCGAGCACGGGCAAACCGAGTCGCCGAACTGGACGCTCATGCGGCCCGGCCAGCCCTACAGCGCGATGTTCGTCCAGAGGGATACCGCGCCACCGCATTCGGTGATGGCCCCCTCGATCGGGAACATCTTTCCTTTTCGTGGCGAATGCGCCGGTGCCTTTCAGATGGCCGTCTATCTGGGCCTTTTGAATGGGCTGGGCCCGACATATTTCGACGAGGCTGCCAAGGCGTTCGGCACGATGTATGTCGGCCCTTGGTCGATAGGCTCAAGCAAGAATCCGGTTCAGATCTATATGATCGCCGCCGATCTGGGCGATCCATGGATTCCTGGCGATTACCTCTATTTCAAGAACAAGGATGACTATCTTCACTACGCGCCCGATGGGTTCTGGACCGGACTGAATGCGATGTACATGGGTCGGGACGCGCATGGGACCCAGCACTTCTCAGGCCTCGGTGCGGCGTGGTTGAGCGAGGCGAACCTGCGCATCAGCGTCGCGGACGCCTATTACCACGACTGCTACCCGCACACGATTGACGATCCTCAGACGGCCTGTCGCTTCACTTTGCGCCGTAGGCTGTCGCTGACTCCGGGCACCACACACGTAGAGGCCGCGTCCAACCCGCCGGCAACGGTGGCCGCACCGGAGGCGCCGGACGCGCGCACGTTGCTTGCCTCTGGTTTCGAGGATCGCGGCGGCGGCTTGAGCACGGTGCGCGGACGCAAGCTCGGCGAGATTGCGAAGGCGCTGTCCTTTGATCCGGCCTCCCTTTCGCAGGTCGCCTCGGCGCCGTTGGACAACCCGCCCCACATGCTTCCCATGGGGGCACACAGGCTGATCGTCGAGTATTCGGATGCCGCACAGGGACGCCATGATCCGGATGCCCAAGTCGACGCACATGTCGTTCCGCCAGCAGCAGACCGAGGATAACCAGGATGGACATCAAGGACGTGATCGACGGTGCCATGGGCCCGTTCCCCGACAATTGCGCGGGATACATGAACCCGCCCGCGACCGGGCCTGGCTATATCGCTGCGCTCAAGCTCTCTGTCGGGACGGTCGAGGCGGATATGGACGAGGGACTAGAGGGGATCGTTTCCTATGATCGGGCCGAATGCGAGGATGCATATATCGGTCAGATCAATATGCTGACAGCTTCTTCGTTCTGCGGGCTCAACGGCGCGGTGTGGGGCTACGATCTGGCACGCCACGATGATCTGGCGGCTGACGATGTCACGGCCCGCTGGACGCTGGAGCGGCATGATGGGGTTCCGGTGCCGATCCGGTCAATCGCTCCCTTGCTCGACGCGGGCTACCGTCTTTTCGGTACGCGGGACCAAAGGCGGTTCAACCCCCTACCCGGGGCAATGGTCGTCTGCGCCAACAAGTCCCGCACGGTCAATCCGCAGAAAAGCACAACAGTCTGGGCCGGTCTGGCCATCGCGATCGCCGAGGATCGGACATCCTGCGCGAATCTCTTTATCGAGGACGCCGCGGATACCGAGGCGAGCGGAGAGAAAGCGCTTCTCGATCTTCAGCAGAACATCGCTCGGTCGATCCTGCGGTGCGGCCAGGACCAGGGGGTGAAATACAAGGAAATCTTCATCGGGCACAAAGCGCTGCAGATTTCATCGGGCACTGTCGGATGCTCGCTGGCATGCGTTCCCTATGTCACCTTGCCCCCGGCAGCCATCCCGACGGGCGCTGCACCGGCAGACCTTTCAGGCATGTCGCTTGGTGAATGGGAGGCCGCGCTTCGGCTCGATCCCCTGCCCCCCTATCCAGACGCCGCCCTGATTTGAAAGTCCTCGGACCCTCGTCTCAGAGGGTCTCTTCGATTTTACGCATTTCTTGCGCTGATCTTCGTCCGCTTCTTGCGGTGGTCTTGCACTGCCGTGGTCCGGTCGCCTGAGCGCGGACATCCCGTCCACGCCAGACAGCAACCGGGAGATCAGTTATGCAGGATGCATTCATCGAGGAACGCTACAACGAGATCATGATGCAGGTGCAGCGCGGGGCCAACGTACAGGCCCGCGTCGAGCAGATGAACGTCGGGTGGCGCAACTACATCATGGACGCGATGGGCCTCGATCCGGAGACCTTTCAGGCCGCACAGGGTACTCTTGGCTTGCAGACCGACGATTCGAGCGGTCTGTTTCTCATGGCCGACAGTGTCCCGCCCTACTCCGCCATGGCGTTCTTCGACGCCTCGGGCAGCGGAACGCGCTACAATGCCTATGGGAGTTTTCTGAACTGCCTGCTGCCCTCGACTGCTGCGGGGATGAAGAAAGCCCTTGGGCCGATGTATGCCGAGTGGAAGATCTTCGCCAAAACGAACGCCACGAAGTACGCGACGGTGGAGCAAATGTTCGACGCCTTTGCGATGGGCAACCTTGACCCGACCATGGCGAAGGCGGGGCGTCAGGTCCTGGCACAAGCGGCCAACGACCCGCTTTCCAACGCCTTCAGGGACTACGCGAACCCGAACTTCCAGACGACTTTCGTCAACGATGCGAACCAGCCATTTGGCCTACCCAGCTACACGGGTACGATCTCCAACGCGAACAAGGCGATTGCCAACGGCCAGTCGGTCGACATCGATTTCAGCACCAACTCGATGGACACTAAGAGCACAAGTACCATCGTCTCCGGTGGGGCGTCAGGTATGTACGAGATCTTTTTCGGCGGCGCGAACGGCGAGTATTCCGCGAGCGACGAGAAGGCCTCTCAGTCCGCCTTCTCGATCAAGGGGCGGATCGGCTCCTACGCGACGATGCCGACGCAGGCTGCGGGGTGGTACAACGGTTCGATGGTCACGCACGGCTATAATGCGAAGGACGACTTCAACGTCTGGGACGCGGAATCGAACTCGGGCGACTGGTACACCTTCTTCAACGAGAAAACCGGCAGTCTCGCCCGACGCGTGTCGCAGATAGTCCTTGTTACCGATCTGGAGCTGACCGTCACCAGCGAGGCGAGTTACAGCCAAAGCGAGTTCGAACAGATCAAGACCGAAGCGCAATTCGGTGTCTGGCCGTTCTTCTCGGCCAAGGCGAGCGGGACGCACACGTCGAGCTACCAGCTCAACGCGGATGGCTCTTTGAGCTACCATTATACGCTTCCGAAGGGAAAAACCGCGATCTGGGGTGTGACGGTACAGCCCGCGCCTCAGTGATCTCACCCACGCCCGAACGACCGCCCGGATTCTTCCGGGCGGTCATCAGCCCCCGTAGGAGAGAACAATGCCTACCCTTCGCGAATACTTTGATCACCTCGCCGAAATCGCCACCGATGCTGTGAAAGACGAGGATAACGGACCACCCGTGGTCGATGGCCCCCAGGACCCGGCCGCGACCGCATGGTCTGCCTTGGCGGTACACCCCATGAGCATGATGGAAACCTCCTATGTCGCCGCCGTTCAGAAGGCCGTCAGCCATGCCGGCGATCCGCAGGAAAAGCTCGACGCGGCATTCGAAGCCCTTTCAGGCTATTACGCCTTGCACAAGGACAGCCCGATCCTGCTTGCGCCGAACACCGAGCTTTTGATCGACGAGCGAATTCTCGGCTTGCAAAGCGAGATCAGACGTCTGGAGGTGATCGCCCAGAGCGACCCCTCGCGGACCTACAACTCCCTCTGCGGGATCGTCGGGGAAGCAGCGGAGATCCTAGATTCGATAACGTCACGCGACACGGTCGAGTTTGCGAGCGAGCCAATCCGCGACGTCGCCCAATATCTTGGCTACAAAGATCTGGCATCGACAGAGGACATCGTCAGAGCTTGGGCCGACAAGAACCCGGAGGGCGACGGGCCCAAGACCGAACGACAGCTTGACGATGTGAACACCGAGGTTGTCGAGCAGCTCGGAAAACCGAATGCCGCGGCTGCTTCTCCGCGCAGCCTTTACAATATCGGTCCCTTTTATCTTTACCGGCTGATGCATCGTTTCGTTGGCGGGGCTCCTGGCAAGCCGATGGACCTGAAGGCCAAGGGGGACGCAAGCGGGTCCGTGACGGGCGTCATGCACCGTCCCGACTGGACCTGGATGGCCAGATGGCACCAGGAACGGATCACGGATCTCGGCCAGCGACTTGAGGCGCTTGACGCGCGGCTCAAGCAGGATTTCGGCGTCGGGAACGAAGTGTTGCGCTACTTCCTGAAGGGCGGGCGCGCGATGTACACCGCGCTTCATCGTCCCCAGGAAGGCGGCAACGACTGGGACACAGGGATCCTGATTAATCCGGACCTGAGGCCCGAGGATTGGTACACCGCTTTCGCGCGGGTTAACGACCTTGTGGCCATATTCCTGGATGAGGCCCGGTTTGGCTATACCGAGCTGTTGGAGAGGCATAGGGACCAGCTTCTCGATCCGCAGCCTCTGCAACTGGCCGCTCACGATGGTCCGCGGCTCTTTTCACGTCTTGCCTTGCAGGCCGAACACGCCGAACCGATGCGCGCCACCGAACCGTTCAGGCCAGCTGGTGTGAACGGAGAGCTGATCGATATCGGTGTCTCCGCCCGCAACACGGTCGAACTGCACGAGCACTGGCGCATGCTCCACATCGTCAAGGCAGAGGGGATTGACGGCATTGCGACGCCCGTGCCGACGCTTCCCTATTTCGTGGACGACTTCTCGACGATGATCCGCGAGGCGATCCAAACCAATACTGTCGGTCGCAAACTGGCCAAGCGGTTGGAACGTCTACTGACCGTCCTGAGCGAGCCGGACGCGAACCTGATGGAACACCTAGAAAGGAACCTTGTGACCGTAACCAAGGCGATGCCCATGACGGCAGAAGAGCTCGAATTGACACCTACAAAATCGGACCCGTGGTCAATGATGCTCACCTGGGGTCTCGCGGCGCTTTTGAACGACACCGCGATCTATGCGGCGCGCCAGACATGGGTCGCCGCCTTCGATACGTTTGCAGCTGAGAACTTGCCGAGGCTCTTGAAGGGCAATACGGAGTTCGACGAGATGTGGCAGCAGATAGAACCGGGGATCAAGAACCGAGAATCTGTAGCTGCATGCCGCGAGGTCTTCATGGCCCAATGTGCCATCGGGACGCTGGCAGATGATATCGTCGCCGACTACCAGACCGTGGGTCAGGCTGTCATCGGCAAGGAAAACTACCAGAAAGCCGTTAACTGCGTTCTGGAGATTATCGACAACGGCTATAGCAAGCCGATTGCTGGCACATACTATCGCACAGGCTGGCTTGGCCTCCTTGCGCAAGCAAGACACGTGGGCGTAACCATACCGATGCAAAGCGCGCCTTTGCTTGGCGGATCGGTCGAACTCTACTACCGGGCAGAAGGTACAAAGGCAGAGGAGGCCTTTGATCAACTCGCCCAAGCGGCTGGTACCGCGGTTGCCCAATACGACGTCACTGTCGATGCCGTGAATATCGCCGGTCAGCCCGCTCTGGTAGTCCAGACACGAAATCAGCTTTTAGGCCTCAAGATCACCGAAGAGAGTACCGTCCTCCTGGTCATTCGGCCCGAACCTCTCGACGGCCCCACACATGCCTCCGTGCTAGATTCTTTAAACCGTGGTGTGACCGCTTCAATACGCGACCTATCACGGCTTTACACGGACCGGGCAGCGTCGAGCGAAGACTTCCTGATACGCTCCCGGGGCCGCCATGCAGCAGAGTTCGTACTGCTCGATCTCTTGGGGCGCCAACTGAAAACCTGAGACCGCACCTATGACGCGCCAAAAGGGGCATTGGTCTATTCAGTAAACCGACATGAATCGGCCCCGTTCGTGCGTAGATACACTCTTGGAGTGCGTTTGCACGAAGCGTGGCCGGTGCGTGTCGAGATCGAATTGGGGATCGACCGAGCACATTAAGATTGGGGATGTCCGTAAACCGTTTTGGTTCGCTTCACCTTAACCTGGAAGGGCCTATCTTCGTCCGCTTTTTGAGCTACTCCCCATCCTTTGGACAGGAACCGACGAAGTTTAAGCTACCTTCGGGGCCGACACGCCAGCGGCCAGCAATAGTGCCTTCCATCAGACCCAGTATTGGAGCGCGCTGGAGGGCGATCGCGAGGACGCGGGTTTCACTTGCAGAGCGGAAACCGACACCGACTTGCGAGAGGGACTCGATGCAACCCGGCCCTTGAGCTGCGGCCCCGGCCAAAGCGCTTCCTAAGGAAAGCTTGTGATCGCGGCGGAACTCGCGACGCTGACTCTCTGCGATCAAACGGCTGGCCTCACCGATATGCTATAAGCGACCCCAGGACGCCACTGTTTAGCACGGCTTGGTTTCGTCGTGGCCTGTCGATCCGCCTTCAAGCTTGTGGCTGTCCTGATCTTGGTCATGTTCGGCCCTACTGGATGAAGAACTCGGATCGTTTTCCGGCTGCGGAAATGCCCCGCGACGGCGATGGTCACCAATCAGTTGAAGCCGGTTGTGCAGATCGGCAGAGGGTCAGCCACACGGGCAAGTCGCCGGCTCAAGGTGCGCCGTGAATCGCTTGTCCGAACGGCAGGAGCCCGGCGCAGCTGTCGTTGGGAAGTGAGATTTCAGTTGACAAATTTTACCTACAACCGGTGCTTTCCCGTTCCTTTCGGTGCCATTTCAAGGGTTTGAGGGCCCAAATGACCCTTTTGGCGGAACGGGGAATTTCGCCTTGTAATTCCGTGGCTTGCCCCGCTATACGGATCAGCGGAGACGTGGCCGAGTGGTCGAAGGCGCTCCCCTGCTAAGGGAGTAGGCGGGAAACCGTCTCGAGGGTTCGAATCCCTTCGTCTCCGCCATCGCTTCGGCGTATCTTGTTGAGATTTCGCACATATTTCGTTAGCCCGGCGGCCTCGCCCCCCAAGCCATCCCTCATCTCGACACGGTTTGCCCCGGAACAAGCCGGATGACTTGAGCCGGCTGGGAGGCTACTGTGCGGGCAAATTAACTTAAATTCCGGCGGCCATGACCCCAAGGAATGTAGCAGACGCTTACGAGGGATGGTTTTCAGTTGGTCTCCTTCTCCTGCCTGGAATTCCGTTGTGGTTCTTCTGGGATGAGCTTCTTAGATGGTCTGGGGGCTACGGCGAAACCGTCGCAGGTGTCGTTATTTTCCTCCAAGCTGCATCACTGTTGCTCCTTAGACCGCCGCTGATGCGCCGCATTCACGACCTGTCGCGCTGGCTGGAAGCTCGTCGCAAGAATTAACGCCCCGATAAACTGGACGAACCGAACCTGGCCCTCAAAGGCCTTCACGAAAGTCTGCGCAAAATGCCGGAAGCAGGCGCTTGGGACTTGGCCGCGATGGGTGCTGATCTCGCTCGGCAGGATCGAGAACAGAATGAACGGGTAGCGTTGACCCGAACAATGGACAAACAAGCCGGAGCCAATCCGCCGAAGATGCGATTTTTTTTAGTCGACCGCTCTATTCCGGCCTTGGAGCCGGAACCTGGTTCTATGCTGCTTCTGCGCGCTGATGGAACTTGGGGCTTTATCGTGCCATGCGAAGTGCTGGCAGATGAGGGCTCGCCCGAGGTTTCCAAGGAGGTGTTCGTCTCTACGGTTGCCGCGCTAAGCGGTTCCATGCCCGGCATGTCCTAATCAATTAACCAGCGCTATCATCTTGGCAAAGCTGGGAGCGACCAAACCTGCCTCAATCAACTCGCAGCCTCTCAGCCGCCATTTCGCCCAGCGCTGCATTTGCGCCTCGGCTAACCGTTCGCGTCCATCTGGCATCTTTGGTCCGGTCGACGCCCCGCCGTGAAACCTACATCGCTCCTGAACCGCCCGAATGTCCCGACTTGGTCGGGGACCGTCTACGTCGCGTTTGTCATCGACGTATTCGCCCGTCGGGTCGTGGGCTGGCGGGTATCGACCTCGATGACCAGCCAGTTTGTCCTCGATGCACTCGAGCAGGCGCTACGGCAAAGAAAGCCCATAGGGAACAAGAGCTTGATCCATCATTCGGACCGCGGATCGCAATATCTCTCCATCAAGTACCCTGAACGCCTGGCAGATGCAGAGGTCGATCCATCCGTCGGCACGGTGGGTGACTC